>WNGR01007909.1_pt1 | contig 11252 bp, 9 predicted proteins | sample 5407581 | NCBI WGS metagenome assembly WNGR01 (sample SAMN13153383, study PRJNA577476) | soil metagenome | isolation source: 80 cm soil or saprolite under Garry oak tree replicate 2 | place: USA:California | collected 2016-06-15 | reverse complement strand
CCGTGGCGCTTCGTCGCGTGGCAGCACGACGACTACCTGCGCTTTGCAAAGAATCCGAGCTACTGGGGTGGAGCACCGCTCAGTGAGTCACTCACCGTTCGCATCATTCCTGAGGCATTGACTCGCGCGGCGGAGTTCCTGGCGGGGCGCATCTCCGTCGCCGAGATCCCGTTCGGCGAGACGGCGAAGTGGGAGCAGGAGCATCCGGACTGGCTGAAGCGTAAACCGGCGCTCCGCCCTATCTACGTGCCGCTGAACAACCGGCGCGGCCCATTGCGAGATCCGCGCGTCCGCCAGGCGATCAATCACGCTGTGAACGTCCCCGAAATCTTGCGCACGGTGTGGAATGGCCGCGGGGCCCTGGCTGCGGGTTCGATTCCCCCAACGTTGGGCGGCAGTGATCCCTCGCGCCGGCCCTACGGCTACGACACGACCGAAGCACGGCGCCTGCTACGCGCGGCCGGATACTCGAACGGGTTTTCCCTGCAGCTGTGGCGTTCGGGGACGAACGTCGAAATGGGTCGCGTCGCCCAGGCGATTCAGGCGCAGCTCGCTGCCGTTGGCATCCAGGTCGAGATCGTATCGCGCGACGCCTCCAGCATGCGCGAAGCGGTCCGGAAGGGTGACACCGACATGGCGATCACCGACTGGTGGGCCGACTATCCCGACGCCGACAACTTCCTCTACCCGCTGTTTCACAGCGCGAGCTTCGGCCCCGGCGGGAACTACGCCTTCTACAACGATCGCGTCACCGACTCACTGATCATGGTGGCGCGCCGCACTGTGGATCAATCGGCGCGCGAGGCGCTGTACGCCCGCATCGACACGCGCGTCTATGACGCCGCGCCGTGGCTCTACCTCTGGTTTGCCGTTGACCTCTGGGCGGAGCATCCGTCGATCGACGGCTGGGATATTCCGGTGATCTTCAACGGGCAGCGCTGGACCAAGGTTCGTGTTGCGGCTCGTCGGTAGCCGGCTGCTGGCGACGATTCCCACGCTGTTCGGTGTTCTGGTTGTCGCATTTCTATTGTTGAACGTCGTCCCCGGCGACCCCGTCGCCGAGATGGTGGGCGAGCGGGCCGACTCCGCCACGATCGCGCGGCTGCGGGCGGAGCTCCATCTCGACGAGCCGATTCCCGTCCAGTTTGGCCACTATTTCTGGGGTGTGGTGCGCGGCGACCTGGGCCGCTCGTATATCACGCAGCGCCCCGTCCTCGGCGATCTCGCCGAGCGCTTTCCCAAGACGCTGCAGCTCGCCGCCGCGGCCATGCTGCTCGCGGCGACCTGCGGCATCACCCTGGGCGTGCTCGCCGCAATTCGCCCCGGCGGACTGATCGACCGCTTCAGCATGCTGATCGCCTACGTTGGGGTCTCGTTCCCGGTCTACTGGGTTGGCTTGCTGTTGATTCTGTTGTTCGCGGTGGCGCTGCGCTGGCTGCCGCCGTCCGGGTATGGGGGACCCGAGTTTCTCGTCCTGCCCGCGCTGACGCTGGGCACCCGCTCGATCGCGTTTCTGGCGCGCATGACGCGCGGAGCGATGCTCGACATCCTGCCCTCTGATTTCGTCCGGACGGCGCGCGCCAAGGGACTCGGCGAGCGGCGCGTCATTGGCCGGCACGCGCTGCGCAATGCGCTGCTGCCGATCATCACGGTACTCGGACTCGATGTAGGCAACTATCTGACCGGCAGCATCCTGACCGAGACGATATTCTCCTGGCCTGGCGTGGGCCGGTACGTGCTGCTCGCGATTCAGAAGCGCGACCTGCCGGCCGTCCAGGGCAGCATTCTGTTCTTGTCCGTGATCTTTGTGCTGGTCAACCTTGTCACCGACGTGCTCTATGCGAAAGCTGATCCTCGCGTCGCTTACGATTAGCGCCGCGGTTTCCCTGCAGGCCCAGAGCCGCGGCTCAGTGGAGAAACGCGTCTCGCGCCTGCTCGACCAGCCGCCGTTCGACCGCGCGACCTGGAACATCTTTGCCCAGGACGACCGGGGTCGGGTGCTGCTCAATCGCAACGGGGATCGGTTCTCGGTACCGGCCAGCAATACGAAGCTCGTCGTGTCCGCCGCGGCCACCATCCTGCTGCCCGCCGACTACCGCGCCCGCACCAGCATCTATGCCAACGGCACCATTACGAACGGCCTCCTGCAAGGCGATCTCGTGGTGTACGGCCACGGGGATCCCACGTGGTCGGAGCGCTGCTACACGATCGATACGCTCGCCCCGGGCGGCTGCGACTCGACGTGGACCGCGGTGGATGCGATCGCCGAGTCCCTGCGCGCGCGCGGGATCCGGCGCATCACCGGCAGGATCGTCGGCGACGGCTCGTATTTCGAGCCGCGGCTGACGCATCCGGGCTGGAACTCCTTCGATCTCAACTGGTGGTACGCGGCGCCGGTCTCGGGCCTCGGCTTCCACGACAACAGCGTCGACTTCCAGATCACGCCGGGGCCGTTCGTGGATGCGCCGCCCGCGATCACATGGACCCCCGATCTGAGCCTCTTCACGTTCGAGAACCGGGCCCGCACCGTGCCCGCCGATTCCTCGACGACGATCGGCGACAACTTCTTCCGCAAGCCCGGTACGCTCGACATCTGGGCTGAGGGCACGGTGTCGCTGAGCCGGTCGCCGTGGATCGAGAGCTTCGCGCTGCCCGATCCGAACCTGTACGCCGCCCGGGCCCTCGAGATCTCGTTGCGGAAGAAGGGCGTCGCGATCGGCGGCGGTGCGGCCAGCACCACCGACTCGATGGCGTATCGCACGTTGCGCTGCTGCGGCAGCCCGCTCGTGGAGTATCGCGGCCGCCCGCTGCCCGACATCGTCTTCCCCATCCTCAACACCAGCCAGAACTGGTTCGCCGAAATGCTGTTGAAGCTGCTCGGTCGTGAAGTGGGCGACACCGGGAGCTGGGAGAAGGGCCTCGACGTCGAGAAGCGCTTTCTCATCGATTCAGTGAAGATCGACTCGACCGCGTTCTCGTTGGAGGACGGCTCGGGACTCGCGGCGGGCAACCTGGTCACGCCACACGCTTTCGTGCAGCTGCTCGCCTACATGTACCGCCATCCCAAGCGCGCCCCATTCCTCGCGGGGCTGCCCAGAGCCCAGCAGCGCGGCTCGCTGCTCAAACGGTTCGCCGGAACGCCGCTCGAGGGGCGCGTGCGCGCCAAGACCGGATCGATTGATCGCGTGAACACGCTTTCAGGTTACATAGAACGCGCTGATGGCCGAGTCATCACTTTCTCGATACAAGCCAATGCTCATGACGTGCCGACGAGGCAGATGCTTGCGCAGATCGATTCGGTGGTCGTACAGCTGGCGCGCTAGTCTTCCTTCTGACCGAATAGGGCCATGTTCGAGGAGTGGCCCGGCATGATCTTCGCCGCCGGATTCAAGAAATGCGCGATTTGGTTGACCGCGATGCACGCCTCGGCGAATCCCGTCGCGATGAGCTTGAGCTTCCCGGGATAGGTGGTGATGTCGCCGCCGGCGTAGATGCCGGGGATGTTGGTCTCCATCGTCTGCGAGACCTTGATGTCGCCCTTCTCGATCTCGAGCCCCCACTCGGCGATCGCGCCGAGTGAGGAGATGAAGCCGAGCTGGGGAATCACGCAATCCATCGGCAGCGTCTCTTCTTCCTTGGTCTTGTTATTGAAGATGGTGACGCGCTCGATCCGGTTGGACCCGCCGATCTCCTTCAGCTCCCAGAACGTGCGCAACTCCATCTTGCCCGCCGCCGCCAGCTGCTGCACCTGATCGACCGTCGCCTGGTGCGCACGAAAACCGTCGCGCCGGTGGATCATCACGATCGACTTGGCGACCCCCTGCAGGTTCACCGCCCAGTCGAACGCCGAGTCACCGCCGCCGACGATCAGGATCCGCTTGCCGGCGAACGTCTGCAGATTCAGCACGCGATCGTGCAGCCCTTTGTCGTTCCACCGGTCGACGTCTTTGAGCGGCAGCTTGCGCGGGGTGAACGCGCCGATGCCGCCCGCGATCAGGACCGTCCGGCCGGGATACTCGTCCTTGTCGGTCACGATCGTGAAGCGCGGCTTCCCGTTCTCCTCGCTGCGGCGCAACCCGGTGACCTTTTCCGCCAGGTGCACCGGCGGCTTCCACTGCAGGCCCTGCTCGGCGAGCCCTTTCACCAGGTCCTTCGCGAGAATCTTCGGAAATCCCGCAACGTCGAAGATGTATTTCTCGGGATAGAGCGCGGTCAGCTGACCGCCCACCTGATCGAGATTGTCGATCAGGCGGTGTGATGCGCCGCGCATGCCGGCGTAGAACGCCGCGAAGAGGCCGGTCGGGCCGGCGCCGATGATGATGATATCTTTTGCCTCTTGCATCGCGCGTACTCTAGCGTCGTTCTCGTTCTCGGGCTACTGGCATGCGCCAGCAGCGCTCAACAAGCGGCCCTCGGCTGGAGCCTCGGCGGCGAAGCGCACGTATTTGTTTCCAACGACCGCTTCGCGCGCGATCTGTACAAGGATCTCACCGGCAGCGGCCGGCTGACCGACTCACTCGGACGGCGCCCGTTGCTGGCGGTCGACGCACGACGGGGACGGACCGCCACGGTCCTCTCGGCAAGCGGCGCTGCGCCCGCCCGTCTGACACTGGCGCGGTTCCACGCGCCGGAGACGTGCGGCTCTCCCGAGATTGTGACCGAGCTGGTGTTCGCATTTCCGCCCGGCGGGGCCGCCGGACGCAGCTCCCCGCCTTCCCACGTGACGGTCGTCGCGCTGCTGCGGACGGCGGCGTTCGCCGGCGACGCTGATCCGGCCGGCGGCGCTCGATCCGATCGCGCGGCCGACGCGGGTGAAGTCGTCCCGCTACGCGCGCCGTCCGCACCTCGCTATGCCGTGGGATTTCGGACCCGGTTCGTCGCCGCGGGCGGTGACACCGCGCTCGTCACCGGTGTGGCGGTGACGGACCCCCAGCTCCGCGCCTTCCACTGGGTGATCAGGCCGCTCCGGTCCAAGCTCACGGGCGGCATGATCCACGCTCCCGGCCCCAGTCGCTACTCCCTCCGCGGCGCTATGACGGGCGAGGGTGGCGGTACGCTGCTCTTACTCGATGAAATTACCGACGTGTCCCCGCGCGAGTCGCGGGCGATGGCGGTCGAAGCAGCGACGCGGCAGGTCGTCACGGCGCAGCCGCTCGCGCTGCGTTGCCCCTGAGCATACGTTCCGAACGTGAAGATCTATACGAAGACCGGCGACGCTGGCGAGACGAGTCTATTTGGCGGCATGCGCGTACCGAAGGATGATGCCAGGGTGCGCGCATACGGCGATGTCGACGAATTGAACGCCGTGCTTGGCTTCGCGATGGCGCTCGAACCCTCCACCTTCGAATCGGCAATGCTCGCGACGACCCAGCGCGACCTCTTCACCATTGGCGCCGAGCTCGCTACACCGGACCCTGCTAAAATGGGGAAGGCGCTGGCTCGAAGTGGCTCGGCGATCAGCGGATCGGATGTTGGCGCGCTCGAGGACGTCATCGACAACCACGAATCGAAACTCGAACCGCTGAAGAATTTTATTCTTCCGGGCGGCACGCCCAAGGCGGCCGCGTTTCATGTTGCCCGTACCGTCTGCCGTCGCGCGGAGCGATCTGTCGTGACCTTGTCCCGCACTGAGCAAATCAATCCCGCCATCATTCATTACCTCAATCGACTATCAGACCTACTCTTCGTGCTGGCACGAGCGGTGAATCAGCAGGCCGGCACTCCCGACGTAGCGTGGTAGCAATCCGCGTCGCGCTCGTCGAGCAGCGGGATAGCTCCTACGACATCCTGATCGGCTCAGGTCTTGTCCACCAGCTCGACACGATCCTGGCGCAGTACTGCCCCGCCGCGGTGTATGCGCTGATCTCTGACTCGCAGGTTGGGAAGCTGTACGGCCAGTCGATCGCGCAACAGGTGTCTGGTGTCGGGTGTCAGGTGGAACTGCTCACATTCCCAGCCGGGGAATGGAACAAGACGCGCGATACCTGGGCGTCGCTTTCCGACCGCATGCTCGCGGCCCATCTCGGGCGCGACTGCGCGGTGATCGCGCTCGGCGGTGGCGTCGTCAACGATGTCGCCGGTTTCGTCGCGGCGACCTACCTCCGCGGCGTCCCGCTTGTGCAGGTCCCAACCTCGCTGCTCGCGATGATCGACTCATCGATCGGCGGGAAGACGGGTGTCGACGTCCCCGCCGGGAAGAACCTGCTGGGCGCCTTTCATCAGCCGCGCGTCGTCGTCGCCGATCCGGAGCTGCTCGGCTCGCTCTCGAGCGTGCAGCTCGCCGCCGGGCTCGCCGAGGCGGTGAAGCACGGCGTGATCGCCGATGCGGAGTACTTCGCGTTTCTCGAAAGCGAATACGCGGCGATCTTTGCGAAGCACGCCCCCGCGCTCGAGCGCGTCGTGCGCCGCTCGGTCGAGATCAAGGCGGCGGTCGTCGCCCAGGATGAGCGAGAAAAGGGCAAACGTGCGATTCTCAATTTCGGTCACACCGTCGGGCACGCGATCGAAGCGACGTCGCAATACGAAGTGTTGCACGGTGAGGCGGTGGCGATCGGCATGGTATACGAGGGCCGGCTGGCCGAGACGCTCGGCATTGCGGCGGCGGGCACCGCGCGGCGCATCGTGGCGGTCCTCGAGCGGCTGAACTTGCCGGTCGCGCGGCCGGATGCCAGTCACGTGGACGATCTGATCGCCGCGATGCGTGCCGACAAGAAGGTGCGCGCGGGGGAAATTCGCCTCGCGCTACCGCGCGCGATCGGTACCGCCCATGGTGACGATGGTCACGGGTGGACCGTCGCGGTGGACGAGGCGACGATTCGTCAGGTCCTGGTCAACACGTAGCCCACACGTCTTTCCACGTCTCCACAAGCGTGGACTCACCCCTCGGATTGAGTTAGCTGACATGCGGTTAATCGACCGGCCCCTTCCATTTTCCACAGATCCTGTGGATAGTGGACAAACGGGGGAATCCCTACAGACCGAGTAATTTGTGATGTGGAAAACTGCGTTCATTTGCACCTATTGGGGTGAAAACCTATATTGGCGCGTGGTTTAGGTGGCCTAACGGCGGCTTCGCCCGCCGTTTCCACACCCAACTCGCGTTTCAAGGGGAGTCGCGCATGGCGAGGTCGAATGGCGGCAAGGCGAAGGCATTTTTCCGCACCACCCCCTCCGGAGCATTCGACCAATACCTGCAAGACATACAAAAGCTTCCCCTGATCAAAGACCCGGCTGAAGAGCGCCGCCTCGCACGCCGCGTGCAGCGGGGCGATGAAAAAGCCGCTGAGCGTCTCGTCACAGCCAATCTCCGGTTCGTCATCTCCTACGTAAAAAAATATCAGGGTCACGGTCTCGATCTCTCCGAGCTCGTTGCGATCGGCAATGAAGGACTGCTCAAGGCGGTCAAGAAGTTCGATCCCGATCAGGGCGTCAAATTCATCTCCTATGCGGTGTGGTGGGTACGCCAGGCGGTGTTGAAGGCGCTGGCGGAGCAGACGCGCAGCGTCCGCATTCCGCTCAATCAGAATTCCCAGCTCATCCGGATGAGCCGCACCGAGACGTACCTGTCGCAAGAGCTTGGCCGCGAACCCACCGACAACGAAATCGCGCAGGCGCTGGAGGACAGCGTCGAGAACGTGCGCACCGCGCGCCGCATGACGGCCGCGGAGCTGTCGCTCGACGCGCCCGTCGACCGCAGCGACAAGGACGCCGCGACGCTCGGCGAGCGCTTCGCGGGTCAAGAAGGCGGCGAGATCGAGGAGCACACCGACGGCAAGTTGATGCGCGAGTTCATCGACCGGATCTTCCAGAAGTATCTCACGCCGCGCGAGCGCAAGATTCTCTATCTCTACTACGGACTCGAAGAGGGCAGCGAAGCGATGACGCTCGAGAAGATCGGGGCGCTGATGGGAGTGACTCGCGAGAGAATCAGACAGATTCGCGAACGGGCGTTTGAGAAGCTCCGTGAGTCTCCCGACGGGAAAGCCCTCAAGGGATTCTGGCGAGCGGCTTAGGCTAGGCGGATCTTCAAGACAAGGGGGGTCAGGACAGTCTGTCCTGACCCCCTTTTGACTACTATATAGCATGACCTCGGCCCTAGCCCGCGACCTCGCCGCCATTGTCGGCGAGAAGCACGTACGGGAAGCTCGTGCTGAGCGTCTGACATACTCGATGGACGGTCTCCCCACTCATCGCCGCGTTCCTGATCTCGTCGTTCTTCCTGGTTCTCGCGAAGAGCTGGTCGCCGTCGTGCGGCTGCTGGCCGCACACGGCGTGCCGTTCGTGCCGCGCGGCGCCGGGACGGGACTCTCGGGTGGGGCCCTCGCCGACGAAGGCACCGTTCTCGTGGTGCTGACGCGCTTGAATCGCATCGTGCGGATCGATCGCGACAACCGTCTGGCCGTCGTCGAGCCCGGCGTGGTGAACGCGAAGCTCGGCGCCGCCGCCCGGCCGCACGGCCTGCAGTACGCCCCCGATCCTTCCAGCCAGAGCGCGTGCACGATCGGCGGGAACGTGGCCGAGAACGCCGGCGGACCGCACTGCCTCAAGTACGGCGTCACGGCCAATCACATCCTCGCGCTCGAAGTGCTGCTCGCGGACGGCTCGCTCGTCGACATCGGCAGCCCGGCCGGCGAGTCGTGGGGACCGGACCTGGTCGGCCTGTTCGTGGGCTCGGAGGGCAACTTCGGCATAGCGACCAGAATCACGGTGCGCCTGATGCCGCTGTCGCGTGCGGTGCGTACGCTGCTGGCGGACTTCACCGGACTCCGGACCGCGGGCGAGGCCGTTTCGGCGATCATCGCCGCCGGGATCGTGCCCGCCGCGCTGGAAATGATGGACCAGTCCTGCATCCGCGCGGTGGAGGACTCGGTGTACGCGGCCGGGTATCCGCGGGATGCCGCCGCCGTGCTGCTGGTCGAGATCGACGGACGCAACGCCGACGCGGTGATCGCCGAGACGGAGGCGGTGGCGGAGCTGTTGCGCCAATCGGGCGCGCGGTCGGTGCGCACCGCCGCGAGCGATGCCGAACGCGAGCGGCTGTGGCAGGGCCGCAAGAAGGCCTTCGGCGCGATGGGCCGGCTCGCGCGCGACCTCGTGGTGCAGGACGCCGTCGTCCCCCGCTCGGCGATCCCCGATGTACTCGAAACGATTGCCACAATTGCCCAGCACTATGGACTCGTCGTCAGCAACGTCTTCCATGCCGGCGACGGCAATCTTCACCCCAACATCTCGTTCGACGCGACCGATCCGGAGCTCAAGCAACGCGTCGACGCGGCAAGTGCCGAGATCATGGAGGCGTGCATCGCGGCCGGCGGCACGATCACTGGCGAGCACGGCGTGGGAATCGACAAGTTGCGGTACATGCCCTTGATCTTCGACGCGGAATCGCTGGGAGCCATGTACGCGGTGCGACGCGTGTTTGATCCGGACGAACGCGTGAACCCCGGGAAAGTGGTTCCACTCCATGCGTGTCGGGAGTGGAGCAGTCGCGCGGTCGCATGACGATCCTCGAGAAGGTCACCGCGCTCCTTGGCGAAGGTGCCGTCCTCGAGGCCGGCACCGATCGCGTGCCCAGGATCGCTCCCGGCTCACCGGATGCAGTCGCCCTCCTGCTGGGCACCGCACACCAGGAAGGGTGGCGCGTGCGGATCGAGGGCGCCGGCACCTGGCTCCAGAGCGACGCCCCGGCGGACCTCGCGCTCACGACGCGACGCCTCGACCGCGTTCCCGCCATCGAGCCCTCCGACCTCACGGCGACCGCGGAAGCCGGCATCGGGCTCGATCAGCTGCGCCAGCAGCTCGCCGACCGCGGCGCGTGGCTCGCGATCGATCCGCCCGGTCTCGCGGGGCGCACGCTCGGCTCGGTCGTCTCGACCGCGACGGCCGGCCCGCTCCGCCACGGCTTCGGGCCCATCAAGGACCATCTGCTCGGCGTCACGTTCGTGACCGGCGACGGCCGGATGGTGCAAAGCGGTGGGCGCGTCATGAAGAACGTCGCGGGCTACGATCTCACGCGGCTGCAGGCCGGGGGCTTCGGCGCCTTCGGTGTGATCGTCCTGGTGCACCTGCGCTTGCGCACGCTCCCCCGCGCCGACGTCACCTACCTGCTGGAAGGCGCGCGCGAAGACCTGACGCAGGTCGGCGAGGATGTGGCGGCCGCGGGACTGACACCGGCCGCCTTGGAGCTGGTGTCACCCGCGCTCGCGCGGCGCGAGCGCTGGGTGCTGGGCGTCCGGCTCGCGGGGTCACCCGCGCTGGTGGCGGCGGATGAAGCAGGCCTCGGCGCGGCGAGCGGCGGCGGGCGCTTCACGCCGCTGCGCGCCGAAGAGGCGCACGCCTTTTGGATGCGCCTGGCGGAAGGGTTCGCGGTCCGGCCTGTGACGTTCCGCATCGCCGGTGTGCCCACCGCCAGCGACGAGCTGCTCGATCTGCTGCAACACCAGCTGGGAGACGAGTGGATCTCCGCATCGCCGGCCGCGGGCGCGATCCGCTGGACCGGCGAGGCGACCATCGATCGCCTGCAGCGGCTGCGCCGCACCCTCGCGGGGCTCGAGGTCCCGCTGACGCTCGAGCGTGCGCCGTGGCCCTTGCGTGGCGCCGTCGGCCACTTCGGAGCGTACCGGGAGGGTGTGGGCCCGCTCGTCGCCGGCCTGCGCCGCACGTTCGATCCCGGGGGTGCTCTCGTCGTCGCCACAGAAGGCTCATGACGCGAGGAGGATTCGAGGGGCTGGACGCGTGCGTGCACTGCGGATTTTGCCTTCAAGCTTGTCCGACTTTCCTAGCCACCGGAGATGAGTCCGACTCACCACGAGGCCGCATCGAGCTGATGCGGGGACTCGAGCGCGGCGATATCGCCGCGACGGACCCTGCCCTCATCTATCATCTCGACCGCTGCCTGGGCTGCCGCGGCTGCGAGCCCGTCTGCCCGTCGGGCGTGCAGTACGGCCACGGCCTCGAAGCGGCGCGCTCCCGCATCACCGCTGAACGCGGCGTCTCGCGGCTGGCCCGCCTGGCCTTGTGGACGCTGACGACGCCTGGTGTCAGCGGTGTCGTCTACTGGTTTGCGCGTGTGCTGAGAGCGACGGGACTCCCGCGGTTTTTCGCCGGTTGGGGCAGATTCCGATTTGCCATGGGAATGCTGGCGGCGACGAAAGACGACGGTAAGAGACGGTATGGGACGGTAAGAGACGGTAAGGGTAAACGCGCACCTACCGTCCCTTACCGTCCTTTACCGTCCCTTACCGTCCAGGTAT
>WNGR01007905.1_pt1 | contig 11254 bp, 17 predicted proteins | sample 5407581 | NCBI WGS metagenome assembly WNGR01 (sample SAMN13153383, study PRJNA577476) | soil metagenome | isolation source: 80 cm soil or saprolite under Garry oak tree replicate 2 | place: USA:California | collected 2016-06-15 | reverse complement strand
AATTTACTTTTTTTTGTGACAGGAGGGCCAGCCCATTGATCTGAAGGGGGTGCACATTGCGCCACATTCCTGCACACTCCCCAGTCCACTTTCCCATGCTTTGTCACTTTCCCTCACTGTGTGCGCACTTGTTTTCTATGTATTGCTGTCCCCTGCTCCCTCCTTTAGCTAATGCACTCTAGTTCCTTAGCCCCTCCTCTAGTATATATTTCATGTACTTACAACTCTTACAAGAAATGAAGAACATAATGGACTTCTCACCTTGCATTTCAGACTTCTGTTACAATCACGCAGAGACACTTACCTCATGGTTATGACTACAGGGGTAAGCGGTAATTAGTCATGGACAAGAGTATCAGTCAGCCCAAGTATCACATGTAAGATAGTATGACTCGACCCTAGGATAACCATACTAGGATTCAGGATTCATGAGGTGCTTTAAAGCCCTCCTCTTGTAGTACTTAAGATGTAGCCATTGAAGACCAAGCACCCCAGCTTGGTCTTCTTGAATCACCACTAGTCTTCCTCCTTGCTCTGCAAGATCTAAGGGCTCTCTCCCTTTCTCTACTTGTGCTCCATAAGCCATCACCGTTTCGTGTCCAAGTGCTGCCAAGCCTTGTGACTAGTAATAGCACGTGACCATCGAAGTCTGTGTCTATCATAGCTGAGTCGTATCATGCGCATCGAAGCCTAAGTCCAGGCTCACGTTCCATGGCAACATAACATTAAGACCAAGCTTCAACTGTGGCGCGTCTTACAACTCGAGAACGCTGGGCCTTTGTGCCATATACACTAGAAGACAGGGGAGAGCGAGACATTGTAAGGCCAGCCTGAGCGCTGAGCCTGAAACCCTGCATTTGATCACCTCGGCCACACACCATTCCCTTGTCACATTTCTCAGCCACTTGTACCTTAGTGCCTCATTTCCGCATTGTCTCATCTCATTCCCTATGCCAATTCCTTATCTCTTTTACTTCCACTTTACTGGCTTGTTTAGGTACAGGCTCCCTTGTATTTAAACAACTCATCCCTTGCTGAATCGAGAAGAGTGCTCGAGTTGCCTTGATTTCCCCCCTTATTCGTTCATGTGAGCTTGGTCCAAGTCAGGTCCAAATGAGGGCACTCGAAACCAATCCCACTCGTCATTGTCCCCTTCTCTGGAGGTAGATCCTCTCCGCCTTTGAACTCACCTAGGACCCTCACGTCCTTACAAATTGGCTGCCCCAGTGAGGTGGAGTCAGTTGATTCCCCCTCCATCCCCCCCCCTATCCCTTTGAACTCCTTAACCACTTCGCTTTCCCTTCGGTCACCTTCTGGTGGCCCACACAATGTCAATCGGTCGCCATTGGTCTACGACACTTGACTCCTCCCCAAGTTGAATTCGCCCCACCTCGTTATCATCCCGTCTTCACTAGTCTCGTTCACCCCAATCCATCGTTCCTCCATTTATCACCTTCGATTCCCCTCGCTTCTTTTCTATCTCCACCTTTGTTATATCTGTCTTCTGTCCCCTCCAGCTCCAATCTCTGAACTTGCACCTTCGCTGTCCAGTCTCACCACCTCCCTGCCACCTCGTCTTCGATCGCTTCGACAGCCTCACATCGCCATTCCCCAGCATCGATTCGGTACCCTTCATTCTATCCATTTCGTCTCAAGTATTGCACGCACTTTCCAAGATGTATTACCATGATGACGATGACCCATACACACCGTGCACCAGACCAGCAGCGATGCCATCACCTCGTTCGAAGTTCACGCCATACTACTCGGGATGCACAGATATGCTTGAGGATTTCTTGGAGGAATTCGAAGCCCTAGCATATGACTGCACACTGACAGACCCGCAGCAAGTTGAAGTGATTGTTCGCTATGTAGACCCCTTGATGCGCAAATTCTGGAGGTCTCTGAATGGATTTCATTCGCACAACTGGTCCCTGTTTCGGCAGTCCCTCGTCAATGTCTTCAGCAGTACCACCCCGCGCCCCCAGGTTATGAGACAGAAGTTATGCAGCTATGTCCAAGACACTTCCAAGACGTGAATGGATTGTGTAGACGATGTGTTGCGGTACTACAGGCAGTTCATATGCTACGGTGTCCCCCTAGTGCACGCAGGCCACCTGTCAGAAGAAGAACGTGACGCTGTGTTTTGGTATGGATTCCACCCTGAGGATCGCGAAGTCCTTCAGCCCCGTCTTCTCAGCAAGAACCCCTTCCAGCCACGTGAAGTCCCCTTTCACTTTGAAGACATTTTCGGTTGCACGTGTGGAGCATTTGCATATGGTGATTCCCGCTCGTCTTGGTCGCCAGAGTCTCAGTTCAAGCCCCCGAGCATAAAATGCAAACAGCCAGTCGCTGAGCACGTACAGCAAGTCACCAACAGCTTCTAAGTAGTGACGCATGCTGTTGCCTCAAATGTTGAGACAAAGTCCACCCCCAGCGAGCTCCCCTTATTTTCACAATTGACGCCAGACCCTCAGACCTCCCTGTCCTTGCTCTTGGCTTCAGAACTCTGGCATGCACCAGTGCATTCTGTGATAGATGATCAGTCTGAGCCCACGTTGATGTCCTCGACTTCCCCTACCCTACTGTCAACACCCCCACTTGCACACTTACCCACTGATGATAACCCCAAAATCACGTCCACACCCCTTTCTTCGCTTCCAGTCCCATCGGACCCAGAGTGCCTGCCTTCCCCTGCATATTCAGCAATGGACGATCAGCCCAAGTCTATGCCCGTGCCCACGTTTTCGATCTTGTCCACATTGCTCCCTTCGACTCCTCCTGTTCGGCTTGTACATTCGGCTGCTGAAGATGTCCCCAAGATCGCGTATACACCCCCTTCTTTATCTTCGATCACGACGCCCGCACCCTCTTCCATACCTTTGACTTCATCCGGTTTTGAGTGCTTGCCCTCGGCGACGGAAGATCAGCTCAAGCTTAAGCCCGTGTCCATGCCTTCGATCACCCCGGCGTCACTTGCTGTTCCATTGACCTCCTCGCTTACTTCCCCGGGTACTGACGACCTCCCCATTCTCGCGTCCATGCCACATTCTTTGTCCTCAGTTCCGCTCACGAACTTTGAGCCTTCGATAACGGTCGATCAGCCCGAGCCTGAGCCTGAGTCTGCGTCAATGTCCCTGAACCCCTTGAGGCTTGACCCATCCCTGCGCATGCTATCGCCCCCTCCTGACTATTTGCCATCACCCCTCGTTTCACTTTTGACCCTAGAGATTTCAACACCCGACTCCCCGCCTGCCGCTCTGCCACCAGATCAGTCATCGTTGCTGTTGGGAGCTCTCAGCCAGTCCTCGAGGCCTTGCGATTTTGAGTCTACCCATGTGTCTATTGCTGACATCATCCCGCTGAGTCCACTGGAGCCACCCCTGTCATCGATAGGTAAAAGCATTCTTCTCCTGCCCACGCCACTCGAGGTCTCCGTAATCGCCCCCATCCCATCCCACTCGCCGCCACTGCAACGATCACTCAGAGTCACATCCAACGGCTCAGTTTCCTCCCCACTCAAAGTCACACCATTCCCTGCCTCGACAATGATCCCTTCCACTCCGCAGCAAGTCCCGACACTGGCACCTCAATGGCTGCTGTATCTGGTCCCTCATTGGCAACTGCTCAGATCGCAAGAACCCTCGTTGAGCTCGGATGTCTCGTCGATGTGCATGCCCACCTTCTCACACCTTTCCATCCCGACACCTCAATGGCTGCTGTATCTGGTTCCTCAACTGCTCGGATCGCAAGAACCTCCTGTCCATGAAGTTTCATCAACGCTGTTCGTGCCTCGTCTCCCACACGCTTCGCCCCTGCTCCTACTATCAAGCTCGAGTTCCACCCACTTCAATTTCGCATTCACTTTCATGACCATGGCCTCTCTAGTTTCGACACTCCCCAATGTCTTAGCGACCATCTTCACCCTCGTGCGCAAGGGTCAGAGCAAGAATGAAGACCTCAGCAGCAGCCACACCGGCACCCCCAAGACATGCAATATTTCGGCGCAATGGCTATGGCTAGGGCAGTACACGCCCAATGCCTCACGCTTCGTATTCAACCCTGGAGGCTTAATTTCCGCACACAAAAACGCAGGCAAGCGCAAGCCAAAGACACGCGATCCCCTCATCACCATGTCCGACGCCACCTTCCCCAGTCTCATTCTAGCCGATGATCTTGCTGTTTTCAGCGCTGAAACCCCCAGATTTTTTTCTAGAAGTAGCTTGACTGGGGACAGTCAAGATTTGAACCCCCCGGGAGGTGTAAGGCCAGCCTGAGCGCTGAGCCTGAAACCCTGCATTCGATCACCTCAGCCACACACCATTCCCTTGTCACATTTCTCAGCCACTTGTACCTTAGTGCCTCATTTCCACGTTGTCTCATCTCATTCCCTATGCCAATTCCTTATCTCTTTTACTTCCACTTTACTGGCTTGTTTAGGTACAGGCTCCCTTGTATTTAAACAACTCATCCCTTGCTGAATCAAGAAGAGTGCTCAAGTTGCCTTGATTTCCCCCCTTATTTGTTTGTGTGAGCTCAGTCCGAGTCAGGTCCAAATGAGGGCACTCGAAACCAATCCCACTTGTTGTTGTCCCCTTCTCTGGAGGTAGATCCTCTCCACCTTCGAACTCACCTAGGACCCTCACGTCCTTACAATGTCCCTTTGATATACCTCAAAACAGCCAGGTGGAGAACGATTCACAGAAGCACCGGGTACTTTGTCAACATCCCCACAAGACCAAGTCAATACTACCCAGTTGAGTTCAATCACAATTTTGTGTGTTGGTGCGAAATCACTTGGAACGCACCCAAAGCAGTGTGGAACATAGTCCGACCAGTGGGACCCAACTATCGTTGCGACATATTCGAAGATGAAGTACAAACAGCCAGAAATGTAGGAGCAATAGACAGACACCCTCCACCGGCACCAAGAACCCCTGCGCCATCTACAGATAGCTGAGAGGAGCAGGAAAGCGAGCAATCTGACAACATGATTGAATCAGGACAACCCAGAAATACTACTGAAGAAGAAAACCTCACTAACTTAGCTGAGTCCATCCACATCAATCCACCAGAAATGGCTACCATAACCGAACCCATGCATACAGAAGAAGTTATCGATGAGCACATGGGACATCGAGTCAGACGAATAGTCAACATTGTAGATGAAGAAGCAGCCCTGCAGAGAGCCGCAGGACCCGATCAAGCAGACCCACCGAGCAGAGGGCCAGAACAGCTACCAGAGCTACCACCTATCCGACTCCCACAAGATGACCAACCTAGGAGAAGATTTCCCAGAGGAGGAGGATTCCCCAGAGGAGGAGGATTTCCTGGAGGAGGAGGATTTCCTGGAGGAGGGGGATACCCAGGCAGAGGAGGAGTACCACCCGGAGGACCACCAGGAGGCGGTTGGGGACCACCACCGCTACCCATGCCACAAGCCCCTCAAGGGAAATTAGTAGGAGAACCTCCTACAATTTATGACGGCGACAGGAAGAAAACAACCCTGTTCATCAACAAATGGGAGCTATACTGGGTGGTCAACAACGACAATGCCCTCATGATCAACCCATATCGACGAGCTATGTTCTTCCTCACATACATAAAAGGAGCTTGAGTTAACGAATGGGTAATGGCAGTTAACCGATGGCTGGCCTGACAGATACAAGGAGGAATCAATACAGCCAATGAACGACTCTGAAATGAAGTAGCCACCTCCTTTACACGACGTTTCGCAGATAGTTTAGCCAAAGAAAACACACAAGCCATACTCCAGGCAGGAGTGAAGATGAAAGGAGAAGATATCGACGCCTACATCGTCAAAATAGAAGAGCTCATCCAATTAGCTGAGTACCGATTCGATGTACCACAGACTATCGAGGCATTCACGGACGGACTGCCCACAGGGCTGTATCAAAAGGTTCTAGAACTTGACAGGCCTGTCACCTACGACCAGTGGAAGCAAGCGGCTATCAACTGCCAACAAGACTACATCCACATGAAGGCCAGATTGAAGGCACATTGTGGAGGAGTAACCACCTCGCGACCAAGGGGGTGGATACCACAACGAATGCTGACTGACCCAAATGCCATGGACACATCAGCCAGAAGAACCAGGGGTCGCGTCACAGGAAGTGAAGAAATGAACCCCGCAACCATGCCTTGAGGAGGGTATGTACCCAGAGGAGGATATATGCAAAGAGGATGCGGAGGAGGAAGGACAAGAGACTTACGTGAAGTTGAGTGTTACACATGCCACAAAAAGGGACATCTGAGTTGCAATTGCCCCCAGCATACATGGAACAAACCAGGCAACAGTGGCCAACGGAGTTGGACTCCTCACCCTAGTCAAGGACAAGAGGCAATAGTTGACAACAGAAGTGTATATGAAGAAGAACAACTGACAATAGCGCGATCAGACACCCAGACTCCCCAGCAACAAGCCAACTTGTGGCTCCAAGGAATAGCTACGGCGGGAGAAGATGTACAAGAACTAGTGATGAGGGACCTTGTTGGAAGAGAGGATTTTCAAAACGCCTGAACCCATCGGCCTGGGTGAGGGCAGTTCATAAATTCAATTCTGTAATAGTGACTACGCGATTTCGATCCATGCATATCCCCGTCTCTATCAGAACTAGCAATGCAATGGCCAACACAAAAGCACTTGTAGACTCCAGAGCTACCAACTGCTTCATGAGTGAACGATTCATATGACGAATGAAGTTGGGGAAAAGACCCCTACAAAGACCATGAAAAATATGGAATATAGACAACACGGCAAACCAAGCTGGAAGAATCACGCACTACATCACCCTCGAGATACAAACTAGAGGAGTCAAGAAAATAATACAATTCCTTATCACAAATATAGGGAACGAAGACATCATATTAGGGTATCTGTGGATGGCCGCATTCGAACCCCAATTCACGTGGAAAAATGGGGTGATCAGCAAGAAAGAACTACCAATCATTCTTCAGTCAGTCAACCCCTTTATCCCAGGAAAGGACCTAGTAATCGCACAAGTTGAAGGGTCGAACAACGACAATCATGTACAAGCAACAACCTCCACAGAACTTGCCATAAAAGCACAACAATACACAAAGAAGGTGGAAGTCCCCACGGAATACCGCCAATTTGCCAAAGTATTCAGTGAAGAGGAATCGAAACGATACCCACCAAAGCGAGCCTGGGATCACGCCATAGAATTCAAGAAGGATGCACTGGAAGCAATAGACTGCAAGGTGTACCCAATGAATCGGGTCAAAGACGAAGCGGTACAAAAGTTTCTTCACAACGAACTTGAGAAAGGGTACATCCATGAGTTGAAGTCACCCTACGCATCTTCCTTCTTCTTTGTTCACAAAAAGGATGGAAAAATGTGACCAGTGCAAGATTATCGAAAAATCAACCCTATCACGATCCACAATCAATACCCTCTCCCCCTGATCGCAGACCTCATTTGAGACCTCAGTAACGCCCACATATACACGAAGCTTGACGTCCGATGGGGATATAATAACGTGCGGATCCGTGAAGGAGACGAGAAGAAAGCAGCGTTTAAAACCAGATACGGACTTTTCGAACCCACAGTCATGTATTTCGGACTCACCAACTCGCCAGCGATGTTCCAGACCATGATGAACTATATCTACCAAGATGTCATTCTCAAACATGAACCCCTTGGAACAACAATCCGCATCTATATGGACGATATCAGAATCGCCACCCATACCAACCTCTATGACCATCACTGTGCAGTCCATGATGTTCTCAAGGTCACCCAACTCCATGATCTCTACTTCAAACCGGAGAAATGTCTCTTCCACTCTTCCTCCATGGATTACCTGGGGGTAATCCTTGAAAAGGGGGTGACACGAATGGACCCTGCCAAGATCGTGGGCGTCGACACATGGCCAGTACCAAAAAATGCAATGGAAGTATGAAAGGCACTCGGATTTTTCAACTTCTACTGCCCTTTTATCAAAGACTTTGCGTTCATCGCAAGACCACTGCACAAACTCACACGGAAAGATCAAGAATGGCGATGGCAATGGAACCAGTACTGGCACACGCCAAACTGGACAACCAATTTGAGCTGGAAGTAGATGCCTCAGGATACACGGTAGGAGCGGTGCTCCTACAACAAAAAGAGGATGGTAAAAAGCACCCTATAGGATACTACTCGGCCACAATCAATGAGGTGCAATGGAATTACAACATCTACAACCTAGAGCTCCTAGCAATCGTGATGGCGCTCAAAAACTGGAGACCTTTGCTGGCAGGATCTCCCCACAAAATCATCATATATTCCAATCATCTCAACTTACAGTATCGGAGACTACCACAAAGAATATCATGAAGGGTAGCAAGGGAAGTGTTGGAGCTGTTGGAATATGACTTCAAGATACATCACCTCCCAGGACAACTGAACGGATGAGCTGACACACTATCAAGGCGACCGGGATACGACCAAGGGGAGGATGACAACAAAGACATAGTCGTACTACCCGATCACGTCTTCGTAAAAGCGGGAAGAATAGAACGCGCCCCTCCTATGCGAAGGATCATGGCCCAAGAAGAGATGGAAGCCACCGACCCAGTGTATGCACAGGACGAAGAAGTATTGAAGCCCTGGATAGACGCACATCAATTAAAGAAAATCGAGGGAACATGGTATAAAGATGGACGACGTGTAGTAACAGGCAAAGTGGAACACAAGCGAACCTTTATAAAGGTTCACCACGACGCACCCACATATGGACATCCAGGAATTACCAAGACGCACCAACTCGTAAGCTGAAGATACTGGTGGCTGAACATGCGACAAGACGTGAAGGAATATGTCCGAGGATGTGCTGAATGCCAATGGAATAAAATCAACACACGACCAACAAAGGCATCATTGTCACCCATATTCCCCACGCCCGAAGCTATGCCTTTCGAAACTGTCGCACTAGACTTCATCACTAAGTTGCCGATCTCACAGGGATATGACTCCATCCTCACTGTCACAGATCATGACTGTACAAAAGCCACAGTGTTCATCCCTTGCAAAGAGAGTATGACTGCTGAAGAAACGGCGGGATTGATTGTTCAACATATATTCCCACGTTTCGGACTCCCACTAAAGTTTATCAGTGACAGGGATCCAAGGTTTGCCTCACGATTCGTGAGAGGGCTATGCAAGGCGACAGGGACAACTCAGAACATTTCCACAGCCTATCACCTGCGAATGGATGGTGTTACGTCCTAGCAGAGACACAAACCAGGTTCAAGGGTTTGGTGTAGCTCAGTGGGCAGTTTCACACAATGTCTGAGCAAAGATGTCTATTGTCTTATAGCTACGAAGTACAAAGGTGTCCAAGGGTGTTGTGCACTTGGTGCACAACGACTTAGCAGTGGAGACTCTCGTCCGAAGTGTCAGAACACTTCTCTGCACCTAGTTGCTGGTGCGCTAAGTCTCAGCTGAGTGTGGCGTTGTTATAGTACAACTGCAAAGACTTCGACAGGAGGGTTCAACTCTAGAAGAGCCTGAGGGAGGTGGTTCACAAGAAGAGGATAAGATGGTCTTCACACTTGAGGATCAAGGACAAGGTTTGCTAGATTACAAATGAAGCCAAGTCTGGCTTCATACTATGTGTACACAGGGTTTATATACTACGACGAGACAAAGGCCCATACACAAGTCAGGACACATGTAAACACAGTTGAAACGAGTCAAACAGTGTGTTATCGTAGATAAGACAACTGGGGTGATGCATCGATATAAGGGGAACAAAGGGAACACATCAGACGGTCGAGATAAGAAGACATACAGTGGTGGTACAAGTCCCATGACCCGAAGCGTCCAGATCATGACATGAGCCCCTCCCAACGTCCACTCTCCCTAGAGTGCTTCAGGGTCAATAAGGTCGTAGATATCGGCACTGGGGTCGTTACCCTCCTCCTCCGATGAGGAGTCCTTGCAGTGGTGGGTCTGGAAGAAACCGAAGGGGCCCCTCTTACCACAAGTGCGGCACAACTCATAGATGGGGCAGTCGATCTCATCATGGCTCCCCGATTTGAGACACTTGCTGCACCACTGATTTGTCTCGCTGGTGCCTGGCCAGAGACAGTCCTTGGGCCAGTGGTCAGTTCCAGTGCATTGCCAACAGTAGCGATTCTTCTGTGGACAGTTAAAGGAGAGGTGGAACTCTGACTGGCATCGGAGGCAGAGCTTCCTGTCCTTGTTCTTCTTGGGCCCCTTGGATGCCTTGCCCCTCTTCTTCTTCGCTTTCCTAGCCAAAGACAGAGTATGGCCCTCAGGTTCATCTTGTAACTTTGGAAGAGTGAGGCGATGGGGGGGGGGAATGGGTTTGACATAAAAGGGTTGGGTGTCAGTGTGGGTAGTAGGGGGGTGGAGGTGCAACCAGGTACTGGAGATCTTGGTGTACACCTGGTGGCTCTGGAGACGTCGTCTGACACTAGTGAGTTGCATGTCCACCTCTAAGAGGTGGCGCTCCAGGGGTTCAGCAGTTTTGTAAAGGGCAACAACTTGTTCCCTTAACGCTTTCTGGTTCTTCAGTAGCCGTTTCGTCCTGGCTACTTCTGCAGTTAGTTGGTGGTCTCGAAGATATTCCAAGACTTCTTGGATCTTCGGAGCAAGGGGGGAGCCTGAGGAGAAGTTCTCAAGCTGTTCGAGAGAGAGAGGAGGGGGCAGGTTATAGTCCCCCTCATCGGCACGCTCCAGCAGGTATAGGGGGAGCCCATAAGTGGGGTAGCCCTTACCCAGCGTTCCAATGAGGGATTCTTTGTCGTCTGAGAGGCAGATGTAGCAAGCCCCCATCCTTTCGAAAGCTCTAGGGTCTTCGTCATTGGGGATGGAGAAGGGGAAGTAGTGGCCACCGAAGGGGTCGTTCAACCAATAGCCCACTCCTGGGTGGTTATTGGCTGGTGTTATGTCATGGTAGGGATGTTCGCTTGACTTGAGCAAAGGTCACTAGTCGTATGACAAAACAAGTTAAGCTTCAGTCACGTGTGTTTCGTGAGTGCTAAGTCCAACATGGACTTAGACAGTTCCTGATGAGAAGTAGTAACCCTCGAGTACGTCTAGTATGAGAGGAATACTTTGAACAGATCAGACAGGGGATGGATGGGAAAGACTCTGTTGTTCTGTACCGTAGGATACAAGAAGTCAAGTCTAAGGCTATAGGGCCAAAGACGAACAGTACTTATAGTACTACAGAACAATAGAGTCACTAGTACAATAGCAGT
>WNGR01007904.1_pt1 | contig 11255 bp, 11 predicted proteins | sample 5407581 | NCBI WGS metagenome assembly WNGR01 (sample SAMN13153383, study PRJNA577476) | soil metagenome | isolation source: 80 cm soil or saprolite under Garry oak tree replicate 2 | place: USA:California | collected 2016-06-15 | reverse complement strand
TCGACAAAACGCGCCAGCGCGGTAACGTACTCCGGATTGAAGTTCACCTCTTCGATGCGCGCCTTCTTATCCGCATACGGCAGCGATGCGTTCAGATAGCTCTCGATCGATTCCATAATCGCCGGCATGCCCGAGCCGCCATAGCTTGCCTTGTACTTCACGCCGTTCCACTCCGCAGGATTGTGGCTGGAGGTGATCATCACGCCACCTGCCGCCTTGCGCCCACGCACTGCATATGAGAGCGCCGGCGTCGGCGTAATCTCCGATGCAAGCGCAACCGGAATCCCCGCACTCGCCATCACGTCTGCAACAACGCGCGCAAACGCCCGCGACCCGAACCGCGTGTCCCACCCAATGCACACCCCGCGCTTTGGGTCCTCGTGCTTCAGCACATAGCTTGCGATGGCCCGTGCCGCCACGCGCACATTGGCGAAGGTGAAGTCGTCGGCGATAATGCCGCGCCATCCATCCGTCCCAAACTTCACCACCGTCGTCTCTGCCATCTCCACTCCCAAAGGACCGCAGCTCTTGCTTTTGTAACCGCCGCCTGCTTCTACGAGGCCCGCTCTTGCTTCTAGGTAACCTAAGGCTTCAGCCTTAGGCTCACACGGCCCGCTCCCTGGGACTTTAGCCCCTGGAGTTTGCTTCAAATCAAATCGCCCCGCCCCCGCACCTTCAACTCCGCGACCACCTTGCCCACATCTTGCGACCGTTCCCGCGTAGTAATCAGCAGCGCATCGTCAGTCTCGACCACCACCAGATCGCTCACCCCAACCAACGCGATCGCCTTACCCGGAGCATACACATAGTTCCCCTTCGCATCGATCACCACCGGAGCCCCGCTCGCGCCATCGCACACATTCACTTGCTCCGGCTCGCCGCCCGCGCGGTGCTCGTGCAGCGCCGCCCACGAGCCCAGGTCGTTCCACTCAAAATCTGCCGGCAGGCAATAGATCTCCGACCCCATCTCGCCCTTCGCCGAACGTGGTTCCAGCACCGCGTAATCGATGCTGATGTTCTGGCACTGTGGATATACCTCCGCAAACACCCGCTCAAACTCCTGGCTGCCGTGTGCATCCGCAATCTTCTCCAGCAGCGGCGCCATCGCCGGACAATGTTCGCGAATCGCACCCGCAAGCGTCCGCGCGCTCCACAGAAAAATCCCGCCGTTCCACGCGTAATTCCCCGACGCGACAAACTCCTCCGCCCGTACTCGGTCCGGCTTCTCGGTAAACCGTTTCACTCGGCGCACTGGCACGTTGCTGTACGCCGCCGCCGAGTCCAATGCCTGGCCCAGTTCGATGTACCCATATCCCGTTTCGGCGCGCGTGGGAGGCACGCCCAGCACCACAATCCGTTCCCCACTCGCAGCCAGCGCCACACCCGCCCGAATGACCTCGCAAAAGCGGCCATCATTCTTTACGACCTGGTCGGATGGGAATATCCCGATCACCGTCTCGGGCGAAGTCGGTTCCAGCAGAAACGCCGCCAGAGCGCATGCCGGTGCGGTGTTCCTTGCGACCGGCTCGCTCAGAATGTTCCTTCGCGGAACCTGCGGCAACTGCTCTGCGATCGTCTCGTCCAGCAACGCGTTCGTGATAACCCAAACGTCCTGCGGTGCGGCCAAAGGAAGCAGCCGATCCAGCGTCTGCTGAATCATCGTCTTCTCGCCATCGAGCGCCAGTACCTGCTTCGCCCGCGACCGCCTGCTTCTGGGCCAGAACCGTGTGCCGCTTCCGCCCGCGAGAATCACCGGAGCAAACCGCGCCCCCGCCTTACCACCCGCACGTTCCATAGACTCTCAATGTTAGAGGATAACCAGCCGCTTAACCTAGCTGAGCAAAATACTCCCGCATCCGCTTCACGCCCTCATCCACCACGTCGGCAGACACTGCATACGACAGCCGGATGTGTTCGTCCGTCCCGAACGCCTCGCCCGGAACCACCACCACGTGAGCGTCCGTCAGCAACTTCGACGCCAGGTCCGAGGCGGACTTGATCCCGCCCTTGCCAATAAATGCGCTCACATTCGGGTATACATAGAACGCGCCCTGCGGCACCGTGCAGGTCAGCCCGGGAATCGTCTTGAACCCAGCCAATATCTGGTCGCGCAGCTTCAGATAGTCCGTCCGCATCTCGCCCACGCAAGCCTGGGAACTCGTGAGCGCCGCAATCGAAGCTTGCTGCACCATGCTCGCCGTGTTCGACGTGCTCTGCGACTGCAGCTTGCTCATCGCCGAGATAATCTGCTTCGGCCCCAACGCAAATCCCGCCCGCCAGCCCGTCATCGCGTACGTCTTCGACAACGAGCCCAGGATCACCACGTGCTCCTTGCAGTCTGTAAACGACCCGCCGCTGACCGCCGCGCCGGTATACGTCAGGTACACGTAGCACTCGTCCAGCAGCACGTAAATCCCGCGTGCATGAGCCAGGCGGACGATCGCTTCCAGGTCCGCTGGCGACACCACCGCGCCCGAAGGGTTCGAAGGCGTATTCAAAATAATCGCCTTCGTCTTCGGCGTAATCGCGGCCTCGATCATCTTCGCAGTAATGCGAAAATCCTCGCGCTCATCGCTCTCGACCAGCACTACCTTGCCGCCCGCATACTGGATGATGTCCTTGAACGAAACCCAATACGGCACCGGCAGAATCACCTCGTCACCATGATCCACCAGCACCTGGATGGCGTTGAACAGCGCCAGCTTTCCGCCAGTCGTAAACACGCACTCTTCGACAGTGTAGTTCGAACCGAAATCCGCCGCGTGGCGCTCGACAACGGCCTTGCGCACCGCGGGCACGCCGGCTACCGCCGTGTACTTCGAAAAATTCTTCTCGATCGCGTCAATCGCAGCATCCTTGATGTGCCGTGGCGTCGCAAAGTGCGGCTCGCCCGCGCCGAAGTTCGCCAGGCTGATCCCCGCCGCCTGCATCTTCAGCGCTTCCGCTGTAATCGCCATTGTGGCCGAAACTTCAATCCGATTAATCCGGTCCGTCAATACCTTGGTCGCTGTAACGCTCATACCTCCAGTCTGACAGATTTCCCCGCCCGAATAAAGCATTATGCTGTGCGGTGTGCGAACAGCCGATCGTCGATTGCCGATAGCTGAAAATGAATCCCTCACCCTGCCCCGCACTCACGCTTTCCAGTACACTGACCAAAAGCACTCACATTTGTTGCCCTTCCAACCGGTCGGCGTACACCAGCCGCCTAAGGAGTCGCACACATGCAGCCAGACCCAGCGCTCTCGGCAGCCCACCGGCCGGACGTCCTCGCCGACCCGATGCTCCTGCGCGAGTGGTTCGCCGTCGCATGGTCCTGCGAGATCGCACCCGGCGCAATCCTCGCACGCCGGTTTATGGGACGAGATGCGCTCCTCTGGCGATCCGCCGAAGGCCTCGTCTGCTGGCGTGACCTCTGCATCCACCGCGGCGCCAAACTCTCTCTTGGCACCGTCGCGACTGCGACCTCCGGCCCCCAGTCCGGCAAGGAATGTCTCGTCTGTCCCTACCACGCGTGGCACTACTCGCCCTCAGGCCAGTGCGTTCTCATCCCCGCTCAGCCCGGCCAGCCTCCGCCTGCAAAGGCCCGCACCGAAACCTACCACGTCCTCGAGCGCCACGGCGTTGTCTGGGTCTGTCTCGGCGACCCCTTCGCCGCGCTTCCGGATTTTCCCGAAACCGCCTCCCGCCCTGCCCGCACCATTCTCGCCGGACCCTACCTCTTCCGCGCCAGCGGCCCCCGAGTCATCGAGAACCTCTTTGACGTCGCTCACCTTGGATACGTCCACGCCGGAATGCTCGGCGACCCGCAGCATCTCGAGATCGAAGACTACGAAGTCACCCTGGGCCCCTACGGTCCCGAAGCCACCAACATCCGCATCTGGCAGCCCGACCCCGACGGCACTGGCCGCTCCGCCCTCGTCGAATACCACTACTGGGCGCGCGGCCCGCTCACCGCTGGACTCACCAAGCGCCCGGCCCAGAACGATGGCGCACCCTTCGCCATTCTCGCCTCCGTCGTCCCTATCGACGCCGACGCCTGCGAGTCCCGCCTTATCATCACAATCGACGCCAACACTGAAGTCTCCGACGCAGACCTCCTCCGCTTCCAGGACACCGTCACTGCGCAGGACAAGATCATCGTCGAATCGCAGCGCCCCGAACTCCTTCCGCTCGATCTCCAATCCGAACTTCACCTCCGCTCCGACCGCATGGCCATCGCCTACCGCAAATGGCTCCGCGACATCGGCTTCACCTACGGAACCGCATGAGCGCTCAACTCCAAACCGCATCCCCGCAGTCCGCCGGAGAACCCTGGTTCACCTCAGGAGACATCGACGGCTTCTTCGGCCTTTTCTTCTCTGGCTTCCCCGACCTCCTCCTCATCGTCGCCCTCGCGCCCATCTGCGGATTTCCCGCGCAGTTCGTCGCCAGCCACATACTCCCCGGAGCCGCCATCTCCATCCTCGCCGGAAACCTCTTCTACGCATTCCAGGCACGCCGCCTCGCAGCGCGCAACGGAAGATCCGACGTCACCGCCATCCCCTTCGGCGTCAACACGCCCACCATCTTCGCCTACGTCTTCCTCATCATGGGCCCGATCTTCGCCCGCACCGGCAACGCCGATCTCGCATGGCACGCCGGCTTATTCGCCTGCCTGCTCAGCGGTGTCCTGCAAACGATCTGTTCCTTCGGCGCCGACTGGCTCCGCCGCAACACGCCTTCGGCAGCGCTTCTCTGCCCCATTGCCGGACTCTCGCTCGCCTACCTCTGCATGGGCTTCATTTTCGGCGTCTTCGATCAGCCCGCCGTCGCGCTCCTGCCGATGATCGTCCTCTTCGCTCTCTATGGCGCGCATCTTACGGGACCGTTCCGCCTTCCCTTCCGCATCCCGCCCGCACTCCTCGCTATCGCTCTCGGAGCCGTGCTCGTTGCCGTCATGCGTCACTTTGGCCTTTACACCGCGCCACTCCCAGCGGTCGCGAAGCCGTCCCTCTACCTCCCTCACCCGGTTCAGATTTTCAGTATCTTCACCCACCGCGAATGGTGGAGCTACCTCAACCTCATCGTGCCTCTCAGCCTGCTCGACGTCGCAGGCAGCCTGATGATCCTCGAATCCGCCCGCCTCGCCGGAGACGACTTCGCCACCCGCCCCTCGCTGCTCACCAACGGCATCGCCACCATGCTCGCCGCCGTCCTCGGCAGCCCGTTCCCCACCACGCTCTACATCGGACACGCCGCGCACAAGGCCAACGGTGCGCGCTCCGGCTACTCCGTCCTCAACGGAGCGCTCACCTGCATTCTCTGCCTCACCGGAATCCTGCCGCTCGTCCTGCGCGTCATCCCCATCGAAGTCGCCGGGCCGGTCATCGTCTGGTTCGGTCTCATGACCGTTGGCCAGGCCTTCACCGAAGTCCCCCAAGCCCATGCCGTCGCCGTGGCCATGGGCCTGCTTCCACTCCTCGCGCAGTGGGCCTCCACCCTCATTGACACGGTCCTCCGCGGCTCCGGAACCTCGCTCGCCCAACTTGCCCCGCATCTCGACCGCAGCGTCGCCATCGGCGGCATCTTCGCGCTCGCTCAGGGAGCGCTCCTCATCTCCATGCTCTGGGCCGCCTCCATGGCTTCGATCGTCGACCGCCGCTTCCTCCGCGCTGCCGCATGGATGCTCGCCGCCTCAACCCTCTCCGCCTTCGGCCTGATCCACGCCTATACGCTCACGCCCGCCGGCCTCGAAGGCCGCCTGGGCTGGTGGGCCGCCCCCCAATTCACCCTCGTCTATGCAGCCGGCGCAGCCTTCCTCGTCCTCTGCCACATGTACGCCCGCCGCACCCAATTGCGAGAGGCCGCAGCCAGCTAACTCTTCTTCCGCACCACCCACGTCGTCATGCATCGCTGTCCCTGCACCACCGTCGTCTTCAGCGGATCCACCAACTCCCCGCCCAGCGCCCGCGTAAGTTCCATCAGCATCGCCTCGTCCACCAGGAACCACTCCGCCCCGTGCGACATCCGAAACCGCCCCTTCCCCACCGGCTCAAACTCAACCCCATTCCCCGCACCGATTGTCGATCCCAGCCTGCAGAAAAGCAGCCCGCCCGGCCGCAGCACTCTCCATAATCCGCGCACCATCGCATTCAGATGCGCCTCATCCCGGGCAAAATGCAGCACGGAGTGGCACACCACCACATCCGCCAACGCATCCGGAAACGGCATCGCCTCAATCCCCGCCACTTGGAAGTTCGCACTCGGCAACCCCGGCGCCACCGTCCTCACTAGCTCTCGAACGCCTTCCACCGCTCCGGCGTCCGAATCCACTCCAAATACCTCATACCCCTCGCGCAGCAGGTAGGCAACGTTGCGCCCACCGCCGCAACCCGCATCGACCACTCGCATCCCTGGCGCGATATTCCCCCGCAGGATCTGGTCGAACAGATAGATATCGATCTGCCCAAACTGCTCCTGGAGCGTCATCTTTCCCATCTAGCTCTTTGCCGTTCCCTTCGCCTTCATCCGCGTCATCACCAGCGGCGGCACCAGCTCCGTCACATCCCCACCCAGCTTGAACACGCCCTTGATCAGCCGCGAACTCACATATGTGTACTTCTCCGCCGGCATCATGAACAGCGTCTCCAACGACGGGTCCAGTTTGCGGTTCATCATCGCCATCTGAAACTCGTACTCATAGTCCGAGATCGCCCGAATGCCGCGCAGCACCGCCTTCGCCCCCTGCGCCCGCGCAAAGTCCACCAGCAGCCCATCAAACGTCGTCACCGAAACGTTCCTGAACCCCGATTCGACAATCGCCTCCGAGATCATCTCCACCCGCTCTGCAACGCTGAACAGCGGCACACCTTTTTCGGAATTCCTCAGAATCGCGACCACCAGTTCGTCCACGAACTTCGACCCGCGCGCAATCAGGTCCAGATGCCCGTTAGTCAGAGGATCGAACGTCCCTGGATAAATTACCTTGACGGTTTGCATATCTAGAGCAGCATATCCTACCCCCGCGTCGTCATTCTGACTCGCAGAGTCAGAATCTCCGTAGTCGCCTTTCGACCCTCCAAAATATTCCCCGGCAATCGTAGACTTCCTAACCTCCGCTCCCGTCTGTCCCTGTAGCTGCTCAGAATGCCCCGGCACCAGCCGACCCGCCTTGCTGAGCCGCCCGGAATCAATATGGCGCCTGAAGACATCCAGACCTTCCCGTCATCAAACCTGTCGCTCGGCGCAAACGCTCGCACCACGCCGCTCGACGACCTCGCAACCGTCGTCGCCCTCTATCAGCCGCGCGTCTTCCGCTTTCTACTCGCAAGCCTGCGCGACCGCGACGCCGCCGAGACCCTTACCCAGGAAACATTCCTTCGCGCCTGGACCGCTCGCACCACCTTCCGCGAAGACTGCTCCGTCGCTACCTGGCTCATCCGCATCGCCCTCAACCTGGCCCGCGACCACACTCGCACCAACCGCTTCCGCTTCTGGAAACACGTCGCCACCAGTGCTGTCGATGTCGCGGAAGTCGCCTCCAGCGTTCCCAACTCGCAAAGCTCCGCCGAATCGCACCTCATCGCTCAGCAGCAAGTCGCCCTCATCTGGGAGACGGTCGCGGCCCTCTCTAACCGCCAGCGCACCATCTTTCTCCTGCGTTTCCTCGAAGAGATGGAGATCCCAGAAATCGCCGCCGTCACCGGACTGCCTATAGGCACCGTCAAGAGTCACCTCTACCGCGCCCTCAACACAGTCCGTAAGCGTCACAACGACTCCGAAAATAAGGAGAGGCTATGACCCCTCAATCCAACATCGCCGTCCGCACCGGCAACGCGCATCTCACCGAGGATCAGTTTTGCGAACTCCTCTCCACAGCCACCGGCATTACCTCCTCCGCCGAAGCTCATCTGCTCGTCTGCGAACAGTGCGCCGAAGAACTTGCCACCCTGCGCGAATCGATCACCCTCTTCCGCCACGCAAGCAGCGCCTACGCCGACAACCAGCTGCGCAGTCTACCGCAGATGTCCATCCCGGTCCGCTCCGTGCTTTCGCCTTCGCTGGAACCGGCCTACTGGGTTGCCGCAGCCGCTATGCTCCTGGCTGCGTTCATGCCGCTGCAGGTTCTGCGCCAGCACTCGCTCCAACCCACGCCGGTAGTCTCCAGCACCACAGATCACCCCGTCCAATCCGACGAGGCCCTGCTCGAAGACATCAACCGTGAAGTATCCGCATCCGTTCCAACCCCCATGCAATCGCTCGCAGATCCAAGTGCCGCCATGGGGACCTCCGTTCAGAATTCAACCCAAAGGAAAGACTAAACCCATGACCCCGACTCGCACGTCACTCCTTATCCTTGCCTCGCTGGCTCTGTCCAGCTCCCTCGCTCTCTCCCAGCAGCCACCTGCGCCCGCAGCCCCCGCGGCCCCCTCAACCGCTCCGGCACCCGCTGACGGCACGGCTCCGCGCGTGCATCCTGTCCCCGCAGATATGCGGCAGCGCATCATCATCCAGCGCAATATGCGTGGCGCCGCCATGGCGCGCATCCACGATGGCTTCCGCGACGGCGAAGGCAGCGTGGGCAACGGCTTCCGCCTCGGTCCCCAGGGCATGTGGTGGAAGAATCCCATGGTCGTCGAGCTTCTTACCCTGACCCCCGATCAGGTCAAGCGGATGGACGGCATCTTCCAGGAGAGCCGCCTCCAGCTCATCGATCTGAAAGCCAACGTCGAGAAGCAGGAAGTTATGCTTGAACCTCTGCTTAGCGCGAATCCCCCGGACACCAACAAGGCGATGGCCCAGATCGACAAGGTGGCCCAGGCCCGCGCCGATCTCGAGAAAGCCCGTGCACGCATGCTGCTTGGCATTCGCGGCGTCCTCACGCCCGACCAGTGGACCAAACTCAGCACCCGCGGCCCCGGCCCCGGAGGCTTCGGCCCGCAAGGCGGAGGAGTCGAAGGTGGCCCGGGAGGACAGCCCGGCGGTCCAGGCGGCCCAAGAGCACGCAGCCCGCGTGGCGGCGGCCCGCCACCGCCTCCCAACTCAAACAATCTCGTCGATCCGATCGACGAGTTCTAAGCCCATCCAGCGCATCGCCCGAAGGGTACCCGAATCGCCGGGTACCCTTTCTGCTGCCTGGGACGTCTCGAATTTCTTCCCGCCCTGATGACATGCCCGCATCTCACCTACGTATGATGGGTGCGCATCTCACCGCCCACTTCAAGGAGCTTCATCGATGCCAGACCCCATCGACGCGCAACCCTCCGCGCCCGTCGCCATCCTTCCGAAATCCGCCAATCCCGGCCCGCTCGGCCTCGCCGGATTCGGCCTTACCACCGTGGTTCTCAGCGCAATCAACGCCGGCATCCTTCCTCACGAGTCCGTTCCCGTCGTCGTACCCCTCGCCTTCGCTTATGGAGGCCTCGCGCAGCTCATCGCCGGCATTCTGGAGTTCAAAGTCGGCAACACCTTTGGCATGGTCGCCTTCACGTCCTACGCCATGTTCTGGTGGTGGTTCGCCTTACTGCAGTGGACGATCGGCGCCGGTTGGCTCCATGCCCCGCCCTCATCCGCCGGGGGCACCGTCCTGCTGGCGTGGGGCGTCTTCACGTTCCTGCTCTGGATTGTCACCTTCCGTCTCAGCAAGGCTGTCTGGAGCATCTTCCTCCTGCTCTGGATCACCTTTTTCCTGCTCGCCTGGGGAGACTTCGGTTACTCCATCGGCTCGCTCACCTGCGGTCAGGTCGGCGGCTACTTCGGCCTGCTCACCGGCCTCGACGCCCTCGCGGTCGCCTTCATCGAGGTCCTCAACGCCACGGCCAACCGTGTCGTAATCCCAGTCGGCAAACCCTTCCTCGCGAACTGATCGCCACCTGCACGCAAAAGTGCCGTCAGCTCGAACTGACGGCACTTTTGCTATAGTCCTTCTCACCACTTATCACTTACCACTTACCACTATCTCTTCCCCTTCACCACTTCCTGCGCCGCAGCAGCCCCATTCATCGGAACCGCTGGAACCTCAGCCGGCACTACAGCCGCGCCAATCCCCATCTTCTTCCTCAGTTCCGAATCCACCCGCGCGAACACGTCCTTGTTCTCCTTCAGGAAGCCGCGCACATTCTCCCGGCCCTGCCCAATGCGTTCGCCCTGGAAGCTGTACCACGCGCCGCTCTTGTCGACGATCCCGTGTGTCACCGCCAGGTCCAGCGCATCGCCCTCGCGCGAAATCCCCTCGCCGTAAAGAATGTCGAACTCGGCGTCGCGGAACGGAGCCGCCACCTTATTCTTCACAATCTTCACCTTGGTCCGAGATCCGACGACAACATCGCCCTCTTTTACCGCGCCGATCCGGCGAATATCGATCCGCATCGACGAGTAGAACTTCAGCGCCTTGCCGCCCGTCGTCGTCTCCGGATTGCCGAACATCACGCCAATCTTCTCGCGTATCTGGTTGATGAAAATCAAACACGTCCGCGACTTCGACACCGTCCCCGTCAGCTTGCGCAGCGCCTGCGACATCAGCCGCGCCTGCAAGCCCATGTGCGAGTCGCCCATCTCGCCGTCAAGTTCCGCCTTCGGCACCAGCGCCGCGACAGAATCGACCACCAGCACGTCAATCGCCCCCGAACGCACCAGCGCCTCCACGATCTCCAGCGCCTGCTCGCCGTAGTCCGGCTGCGAAATCAGTAGATTATCGATGTCCACGCCCAACTTCTTCGCGTACGCCGGATCGAGCGCATGCTCCGCGTCCACGAACGCCGCCAGACCGCCGGCCTTCTGCGCCTCGGCGATAATCTGCAGCGTAATGGTCGTCTTACCCGAGGATTCCGGCCCGAAGATCTCAATTACCCGCCCGCGCGGCACGCCGCCCACGCCAAGCGCCGCGTCAAACGAGATAGACCCGGTCGAGATGACCGCGATCGGCACTACCGCCTCTTTCGATCCGAGGCGCATAATCGAACCCTTGCCAAATTGTTTTTCTAACGACGAAAGAGCTGCTTCGATTGCCTTGTTGCGATCATCGGCCACGCTATTAATTCTCCTCGGGTAAATTCACAAGGATTCTAGCACCGTTTTTGGGAAATGGCGAAGAAAAAACGAAATCAGCAAGTGTCTTCAGTGATGGCGCTCACAGCCATAACTTATCGCTCACGATAGAGCATCTCGCCAACTGCCGATTCTTCGCTGCTGTTTTACGGATTCGCCCGTGAAGTCCGAAATGCCGCTTCCGCCACCTGCGGCGTCTTCGGCTGGAAGTAGCTCCGGTCCCACAG
>WNGR01010989.1_pt1 | contig 11257 bp, 5 predicted proteins | sample 5407581 | NCBI WGS metagenome assembly WNGR01 (sample SAMN13153383, study PRJNA577476) | soil metagenome | isolation source: 80 cm soil or saprolite under Garry oak tree replicate 2 | place: USA:California | collected 2016-06-15 | reverse complement strand
AATCGCAAAAATGGGGGTTGTGCCCTTGCAGGGCCTGACGCCGAAGATATACTGGCAAAACCGCGCAGAATTGCTTGCGTGTCCTCGTGCGCAGCTCGAGACGCTCGTCGCTCGGTTAGTAGCTTCAATGCCACGAGATGCGGTGCCTAGTCAGGTTGGTGCCAGCGCTGGTGGACCTCAGGGGGCATGGGGATCAACCCCAGCACCCATAATGAAGATCGGCGGTCGCGTGCTGCTCTGCTCCCTCGCGGATCTGCCACAGGATCTCCCTTCTGGCGTACCTAGCCCATCAGGCACCACGGAGGAAACTGCGTTCGTCATCGTAGACGATTCAGAGTCGGACGCTCCACCGGACGACATCGACGCACGCCGCCCCGCACCGACGCGCTCTAACGGCGCAGACGCCCCGTCCGACGCAGCGCTGGGAGAAAGTGGAGACCCATCGTCATCCCGAGTGCTCCGCGTACGTCTTCCCCCAGGAAAGCGTGGGCAGCACGTCTTTTTGCATGAGGTCCTGCCCTGTGCTACCTCGTTCGCGAGTACACACCTTTCTCTCGGGCGAGCGATCTGCGTCGCAGGCGGTGATGCGGGCATTGGCGTAGCACTTGTACTGCTGCAGCTATTCTTTGATGACGCTGGCAAGCCACGCAGCGCACAGGGTGACGCCGCAGTCAGCAAAAACTCGGTGCGCACTCGCCTGGAGTGGGTCATCGCGAGTCGACCACAAACGAACCCCTCACGCGCCATTTTGAAGCGGGTCAACGACTTTCTGCTTTCCTCGCGCTCACGTCGCGGAAAGGCTGAGGCTGGAGCTACAATACAGTCGTAACCCGCGGGGGGTGTACTGTATCCTTGTTGCAGCTGTAAAGCACGTACAGTATCTCCACAGGCACTGTCTTGCAGAACTCCGACTTTTGACACGTACTTGGCAATCAGTTGGCAAACATTTGGGGGATGTGGTGAGCGCGTCTAATGAGTCGGGTATGGACGTAGACGTACTAAGTGCGAATATATACGGAATTTCAACGTATCTCGTCTTTATAAAAAGTGCGGTAACCAAGATATGGGCGCCTGTATCATACCATATCATTTGTCAACGCGCTATGATTTTCCAATGCAAGGATTCAATACAGTAACAACGTGCTTTGGCATTTATTAAAGTGGACCCTAGCGGAGCACAAACCAAAAACACTAAAGTCTACTGGTGAGCCTAGCACTTGCACGAAATTTGAGATGGTTGTAAATTGGTGGAGAGGTTGCATGGTAGCGCTCACCAGGAGTGCTATTTCCAAAAGAAGGTAGCCCTAGTACTGTAGACCCCGATTTTTTGCCGGTTGGGTTCTGACAGTTAGTAAACCTTGGCGACCTTGGATGACCCCAGTGTTTTGAATAGGTGAGAAGCCATCAAACCATGCAGCTTCAAACTCCAAGCTTCAAGGTTTGAGACCTGCCAGTGACAACAACCCAATGACACCGCATTGATCCGGCACTGGCCGTCCAAGACAATGTGGCGGGAGGGCCGTGTCACGGCCATCCTGGCCGTGGCCGATCTCTGATGCCCATGTGTGCTTGTCTGCCCCATTGGTACGCCAGTGGTGATCTGGGGGGCCAAAGTTACACGCACGTGGGTAAAAAGCCGCTGACCTCGCACCTAGCTTCTATCAGAACGGCTCAAGCGGCGAACTCAACTGTGATCACCCCAAGGCCAAATGGCTCGAACGCGGCCCAGAGTCGAGACCCCAAGGAGAAATGGACGACCGTTTCTAACACGACGGCATTTAGCCCCACGGACCTATAAATCACCCGAACTCAGCAGAACCCAGGGTGTGATTGGCAGGGCAGGCTGGTCACCGCCGAGACTGCGACGGCGTAGCTGTCGCAGTTGCGATGGAATGGATGGCGAAAGACAGATGCCGGCCTACAGCAGAGAACCCGTGCTCCCGGATAAATCCCCACATTGCAAATAGCCATGATGAGGAGTGGCGCTTGCCCGCGGGGGAGGGTTTTTCAGTGGCGAAGTAGAACGCTGTGCACTGGCAAGAGGGTTCGGGCCCAGGATTACGATGGGCAGACAGAGATGTTCGACTCGGCGACAACCACAGTGAAGGGCCTACTTCAATTGCCGAGTCCATGAGAATCGATGGGAAACCACTGCGGACAAGCCACTGGCCTGGCGTCGTGCACTCACTGAGGCTAGTGCTAGTAATTACCATGGCCCCGAGCGCTTGATGACCTTGAAGACAATGAAGACACCTCGCCGATCACACCAATCGCCGGAGACCACGCACCTCAGTGACCTCCCTCGTGGGCACTTCAGTTCGATTTCTGAATCAAGGGACCTATATCCTCTCGTCGTTAATCTATGCTCTTCAGCATTAATGCGAGGCTACTGCCACGATACTCGACATGTAACTACTGACAACTCCTCGACATTGCAAACCTTGACTAGTCAATTTTTTTTTGTTAGTCTCTCTCTCAGAGTTGGATGGAGAGGCCCAGAGTTTAAACGGGATCGAAAGGATTCTGTGAATATACACAACACATGAAAGTCGACAGCAAAACACCATAAAACCCAAATTAGGGAGCAAGCACGGCCAAAGGACGTAAGGTAATGTGTAAAGAGGATTGCTAGTGCCCCACTAGACTAGTCCTTGATCCCATTTGACCTCCGGCTTGCGGTAAGGCTCATCACTCGGCTCGGCATTCCATGGCCCTACACCGACAACGACTGAGCGATCGACACGCACATGAACCAGTTCGGTGCCCTCCTGCTGGTCAACATGATTATCTCCACTCGAGGACCTGTCTGTATCTTGGTCAGACCTAGGGCTTCCTATGTCTCGCGGAATAACGTACCTTTGGCGCTCAAGCTGCGGGTCGAGCGATGGACATATGGCGGGGTTTCAGTATGCACCCGCTCCTGGCTAACATCTGATTTTCGTGGTCCGTCAGGTATTCTGTTCTCATCAGATGGAAGGGAAGCAGACTTTGAAGATTAATAAGAATTCTTTGGCTCATAATGAACGTGAGGAGACCACCGACCGGCCCACTGGAAACAAATAAGTAAGATAAAGGTTAGAAAAACGTATGACGCACCCAGATACCTGAGCTCCGCATACAACCAGCTGGTGAGTACGAGCTAGGAGTGAATATAACTGATCTGACCTGAAGGAGGCTATTGGTAGTTCTGGTTAGTACAGCATTTATAGTGTTGACCACTGTGGAGATGTGGACTTCGTCAGTCACATGGTGGGGAGGGTTGTAGAACGACTTACCCGTCAGGGCAACAAAGTACGCCAGTCCGTCATAGATCATCCTATAGTATACTCGTCGATTTTGAGGGGAAAATCGCAAGTTGATGGTGACTTACATCCTCACAAGACGGGACGTACTAGATGGGATGATTCAATTGGTGACAATTATTTCAGAGTACGATTGCCACATACAATGGCGAACTTGAATGGTACTTGAATAGATACGCCATTGAGATGATTAGGGTGAGAAGATCGTACAACATTCCGGTGAGGTAGAACAACCAAGGAGAGAAAAACAGAGTGGGTTGCAGGGTTGCCGCTTGACAGCTAGATGAGTGGGTATGAAACCATGCACAGTACTAGGAGCCGGAAGGACTCACGATCCCTAATGGCCAAAATTGGTGTCAGTGGCACGGTCTGTAGCAACTCAGGAGGCAGAGGGTCGCTCACATTGATGAATATAGCTAGGTTTCCATAAAGTAAGCTGCGTTAGAGATTAGAGATCGGGATGACGTACGAACACGATGATATATTTGCGCGAACCATTGCATCTAGGCACGTGCATGAAGCGTGCGTAAGCCACAAGATGATTGTGGTACTCACTGCGGACGTAAAAAAATAGCCAAACAGCAGCACAATAGCCACGTTCCGATTCTTGCGGGAAATGGTGTACGCTCTATAGAGCACGCGAGATGTCAGGTGTGGTCCACCAATCCAGATACCATTCAGGTTGTAACCTACCGCAGGCCAAGTATCGCTTGTGACACCATGCTTAGAAACGCTACGTTTTCATTCAGTCCGTCGTAGTATAGCCATAATATAAAACGAACTTCTGAATATACTTGGAAGAAGATAGAGTCTGCGGCAAGACTCGGGAGTGAAGTTGTGCGAGAAGAACCCCCAACTGCCCAAAACCCCCGTGAGAACGGCAATATATCTATGACCTGCATCAGACCAGAACTATCTCGTAAAGAAGGGAAAGCTGACCGGATGAGAACAAACAAGACGAGGCTGTTGCTATACAAATGATTAGTTGCGTGTTTTGGACGTTAAAGCAGCATGATTGGCACTTCAATCGAAAGTTGTTGCGGTAGAATGCCCTGTAAAAGCGATACTCCGCGGGTAGCGTCAAGACGTACCTAGCAAGAACATTCTCAGGTGTAAGCGAGTATCGGAGGAAATGTAAAGCGTACTCGTAGGCCGTGACAGAAACCGAAGCAATTCGTACGTTATTTGCAACCAGCGCAGCGTTCGACGAGATGACTGTCGCGAGAACCGACATACTGTCGCACCGTGAGCGACGTTAAAGAACAGGGAGGGCGGGCAAGTGGCGGAGAAATCGCATGCGCAAAACCCTCGCATTTTAGAGCAGATCGGAAAACCACTAGTCCATTTTTACCAAAACAGTCGAGCCCTGACGCTGTCGATTAAAAGCGGGGTTCGGCGAGCCTTGCGCAAATTTCGATCCGGGAGATGGGCCTGAGCCGAACCGAACGATCTGGGTTATCTGTCATTCGATAGTTGCCCTGAGTCATGGCCGCTTCGGACTTCCTCCGGTGGCGACCGCGTGTAAGAGGCGGATCTATTTTCTGAGGTTATACAATTCATCGCTTGGGGTCTGTAACCACTGTTGTGGACCAGCGCTAGGTCCTTGCCGTTGTAGTCTGGATCCAGACGTTGGAAGGGCCCATTTATCCATGCTTATAGTTTATTGCGTAAAAGATATTAAATGTCCTCAAGATTTGAGGCTTGAACGTTGAACGACAGTGTGTCATTCTGACATGACGTGCAACCTCATAGACAAATGTATTTCCCGGGTGTGAATGCGTCCCCACATCACTATCAGGGGGAATAACAATGGCGACGCGACTGACACATAAGTCTAGATTAGCCTGTCACAGTTCGAGACCAAGAATTACAATTTCCGCGCTCATTAAACAAATCTCCTGAGCTAAGACCTGCTGATTCTAGAATAGTGTCACGAAATTTTGAGCGCCTCTTTGGCGCGACAGCATCGTCATTCAGCATTCAGGACTGAATAGTCATGATGATGTTCTCTAACATCCTAACTTGAGAGACTTTTTTAAAAACTTGGTCTGTTAATGCAGAAGCCTGTCGCAGTACGTACTGATCTTAATTTCTTCGGTGGATCTACACATCCCCGCCGGAGGACATGGTGATCTTCTAATCTTAAAAGATTGCTCAAAAGTAGGTTTGTAATAGTCCGTGTACCATGGTACCAGACCTTGGGTGATCACGCCAATTGCCAAAGGCCACTCAGTTCTGATCTTAGGTACACCGGTCTCTAATTGAGCGGCTCATTAATCTACTCTTTTACACCGTGAATCTTCCAGCGCCTCATGCACTTCCGTGTTAACTTGAATGGGGGTTGCTGCCGCCACGTTCTCGCGACCACTGTTTGCTGATCTTTCTCTAAGCGTTTGGATGAAACAAAGCTGTACATTCGTCAAGCCCCTATGTGAAATTGAAAAAGGTTCCGTGAATACCTGAAGATCACAACTCCGATCAAGCCACATTGGTCGCATGATAGTGGAACTAAAAAGGGGCAAGATTAGGGAGCAAACACGACCAAAGGACATATGTGTAGGTTAGTGTAACGATCCTCTGTGTTACCGCGAGACTAGTCCTTCGCTCCATTTGACCGTCGGTGTGTGGGACGACGACTCATCGAACGATGCAGACGTAAGTGGCCCTACACTGACAACGACCGAGCGTTCGACATGCGCTTGAATCGGTTCGCTGCTGAAATCACTGCTTCCGATGAAGGAGCTGTCTGTGTCTTTATCGAGCCCATGGCCATCCATGTCTCGTGGCCTAGGCCTAACCGCACCTTGGGCGTTTAAGTTGAGGTTTGGGGGACGGATGATTGGTGGGGGTGTAGGACGGGACGACTTTGCGACAGCATCTTCTTTTCGTGATCAGGTATTCTGTTCTGCATTAGGCGGAGGGAAGCAAACCTTGAAGATGGATGAGAATTCTTTGACTCATAACCCACGTGAAAAGACCAGAGAACGGCGCACTGGAAACAATGAGCAGGATAATAGTTAGAAAACCGTATAGCGCACGCAGCCGTCTGAGCCCCGTAATTAATCAGTTAGTGAGAATGGACTAAGAGTGAATACCACTGATCTGACCTGAACGTGGAAATCGGTAGATCTGCACAGTATAGCATTGACAATGTTGACCACTGTGGAGATGGACATTGTGAGTCACCAGGGAAGGGGGGGGTTGTAGAATGACTTACCCGTCAGGGCAACAAAGTACCCCAGTCCATCATATATCATCCTATAGTATCCTCATCGACTTTGAGGGGACAGTCGCAAGTTGATGGTGACTTACATCTTCACAAGACGGGACGCACTAAGGGGGATGCAATTCAGTGATAATTATTTCAGAGCACGGTTGCCACATACAATGGTGAACTTGAACGTAACTTGAATAGATACGCCATTGAGGTGGTTAAGGTGAGAAGATCGTATAACATTGCGGCAAGGTAGAACAACCAAGAAGAGAGAAACAGCTTGGGTTGGATGGTTACCGCTTGACAGCTAGACGGGTGAGTATGAAACCACACACAATACCAGGAGCTGGAAGGGCTCACGATCCCTAATGGTCAAAATTGGCGTCAGTGGCACGGTCGGTAGCAACTCAGGAGGGACGCTCACATTGACGACCACAGCTAGGTTTCCCCAAAGTAAGCTGCGTTAGAGATTAGGGGCTGGTATGACGTACGAACGCGATGATATATACTCGCAACCCATTGCACCTAGGCACGTGCATGAAGCGTGAGCCACACAGGTACGATGCAGTACTCACTGCGGACGCAAAAATAAAGCTGGAAAGCAGCACAATACCCACGGTCGAATTCTTGCGAGAAATGCCGTACGTCCTAGAGAGAGCGTGAGATATGAGGGTGGTCGACCAATATATGGGTACCATTTCAGGTCGTAACCTACCGCAGACCAAGTATCGCTTGTGATATCATACACTGAACCACTAGGTCACATTTAGTCCGTCGCAATATGGCCACCATGATATAAAGGGAACCTCTTGCTGAAATTGGAAGAAGATAGAACCTGCGACAAGACTCGGGAGAGAAGGTCGACCAGTACCCGATAGAACCCAAGACTAGTACGAGAATGCTAATATATCTAGAGCTTGCCTCAGACCAGAAATATCTTATAGAGAGAGGGTGAAACTGACCGGATGAGGATGAACAGGACCAGGTTTACGCTAAACAAATAATTAGTATTAGTTGCGCGCTTTGGACGTTAAAGTAGCATGATTGGAACTTCAATCGAAAGTTGTTGCGGTAGAATGCCCTGTAAAAGCGACACTCCGCAGGTAGCGTCAAGACGTAACTAGCGAGAACATTCTCAGGTGCAAGCGAGTATCGGAGGAAATGTTAAACGCACTCGTATACCGAGATAGCTATCGCGGAAACTCGTGTGTCATTGGAAACCTCCGTAGCGGCTGACGCGATGGACGCCTGAACTTCCATACTGTCGCACCGTGGGCGATGTCAGAGGACAGGCACAGGTAGGGCAGGGCACAGGTAGGAAATCGCCCTCGCATTTTACAGGCGGATCCGAAACCATTCTTACCGAAACTGGATTTCCGTCGAACCACAGGGCTTCGGCGGAGTAAGAAGAGGAACCATGCCCAAATCCGATCTGAGGAAAGGGGCTTTACCATGCCTAAACGAACTTCGCATCTGTCAGTTGTGCCATTCAATACACTTCCAAGTCGTGCGCGCCAAGTGATGCCTGACTTCAAGTTGTTCAGACCAGTGTGTGAGTGGCGGATCTGATCTATGAAGCTGTTGCGGACCACGCCTTTGCCGAGTCAGGTGGTGCCTGGCCTACCGGAAGCCATTCATGTCCAACAGTCCAAAGACTTGTAGATCAGGGGTACTTGCATTGGCAATAGCCGTAGACCACACCAAATGCGGGTTCAAACTCAAAAGTACTTGCAAAAGATGAACATCGGCAACGCACGAGACGATAGGACTTCTGTAGCGGTCATTTTTACAGACGGGCACATCAGGACAAGGCGAGACTTCGCTGTTTTTGGATTCATCAGGCCAGAGGCCTGAAGTGTTGGCCGGAAAGCGTTTGTTATCTTGATGTCTAGGCGCCTAGTGCTATTTGTGTACCTAGAGTGACAAATAATAGTCACACATTCTCCATATATGTAGTTGTGGTACGGTGCCTAAAGCATGTTGACCGTAGGCGCACTAAATTAGAGCTAAAAAGTAACGGAAAACGCATGTGTCAAAGCCGGCTCCATCGTCGATGCGCCCAGCGCACACTATAGTGCCTGAAATAGAGACCATAAATGGATATACACCAACTGTCCGCACAAACACGAGGGCACACCTGTTCGTGCTCTTAGAACCGCTTGCCGTCAGACCACATGAGCCCGCCTCCACCTCCCCCAAACATACTGGGATTCCCGGCGCGGGAGGAGAGTAGCCTTTGACCGTATGTCCTCCAGCCAAACCAGATCCCAGCGACTGCACCCCCAAAGAACAAGAAACGCACGAAGGAGGAGAACCAGCCTGCCTTCGATTCAGTCGACTGCAGTTTGTCGCGCGGTGTCTCAGCGGAGGAGAGAATGGCAGAGGACGTCGAGACAGAGATGATGCTGTGTGAGAGTTGCCGTCAGATAGGTTCGGGACCCAGAACACCCGGAGGAAACCAAAAAAAAAAAAAACGTACTCGTGTGCGTCACTCACGTCGCCAGTCATAGCAGTGAGACCGATGTACGGGTTAGGTGGGAGGGAAATATCGTTCAGCGTGAAGCAGTTACTCCATTCTTCCCCTGTTGAAATCAGGACCGCTTTCCTGAGACGAACGTTCAAAAAGACACGCACAGCCCTTCCACTGGATCTTCACCTGCATACAGAGAGTGGTTGAAGGTCAGAGCTGTGTCGAGAATACCCGCTGTTCGACGTACATCTAATACAGTGTCCTTGACATAAATGACCTTGAGTTTTGTCGCGACGCTGGTGCGACGATAGTCTGCCTGAAGCCGTTCAACGACATCCCAACGACGTCGTAGAGGCATTCAACGTACTGCACACTCGCCGATCATATTCGGCACACCATCCTTAGCAACGTCATAGCTCGTCTTTCCATCTCCTTTCATGGCGATGACACGAGGGAAGGGATATTCGGATTGCAAGTCGTTTTTGTATCTAGGAAATTACGGATGATAAGTCCCATTTCCTTGCGCACGGAAAGAGGGGGAAGTACACACGTATCAAGAAAAATGCCGATTCCAGTAAAATGATCTGTAGATTGCATTAAAGACCAAATTCACAGGACATAGCTATTTGCTCACCCTTGCTGCCGAACACAGGTCCTGGCTGAGCTCGTTCGGTTGTAATCCACAAAGCAAGACCATCCCCGTAAAGATGTGATGTACTACCCGATATCTAAGACGAGATGGAAGCTGATAAGTACCATACGAAGGAAACCACCCACTTTAAATTCGACCTCAATGATCCAATTGAAGGAAACGAGAGGCAAACGGCTCCACAGCCATCCCTGCGGGATACGCTCAGAAATCGACGGGAGGGTAATAGAGAGAGATGGATGTGTACCATCAACGATGGTTTATTTCGAGTCAGCCGAATATGTTTGTTGGTATTCTGTAGAGACAAGTCTGAAAAATTCTGAGGCAGCCGAGCAGTGACATACCACATAGGCATCGGAACCAAAATCCCACCACCTGCGAGCAGTAGAGGTAATTGAACAGTCTACGAGTAGTATAAGTCATAAACTGTTCAAGATACGTTTTATATTGAAAAGAGAAAAGAAGGCGCACCCGGTCAATCGTTCGGTTCGCTATACGCGTCCCGTCATAATCTGACGCCAACGCGGAGGCTGAGTATAAGCTCAAGACCAATAGCAGCAAGTTGCTCAGTATCATGTCTGGCAGTTTCGACTGGCCGCAAGTGAGTATATGAAGGCCCGCCTGGTAGATTGGCGGCCTGAGGTAGGGATCAAGGTAAGGATAGCAGCCTGAGAGCCTGCAGAGGTTCGGCCACGAAGGCCAGTCGTCATCACGTGACTGACACGATCGCTCAGTCTAACATCCTGCTGTATTCAGACACTCTAACGCCAAGGAATGTGTACACATAACAAAAATAGCTCTCAATAACTCTTGGATCTGGCGCGCAGATATGTCGCCAACGCCGGTCCAACCTCGGAACGCAATTTCCCCTGCTCGTTCAATTCCTGCTTCGCCCGGCACTCTGCATCGGGGAGCGCATCCACGTCAATCACTTCGACACCTGTGCTGCTGCCGAATGGTCTTGGCGCAGGGGAGACTGGCGATGGGAGTTGGATCGTGCCTATACTGCGCTGCGAAAACGCACGCCGGCGTGGACCTGGTCGCTCCTGCACCTGCGCCTTTGCCTTCGCCTTCACACGTTTAATGACGATGTCTCGCGCGCGCCCAAGGTCAGACGAGGCTGGGGTGGCAGCAAGGCGATTTTCGATGACGAGGTTCTCCATCTCTCGTGTGAGCAGCGCAAGCGAATGCTCGTCCGGGTCTCCAGCGCCTTTCGAGCCGGGCGGTTTCACAGGCAGTATCACTTGCGACTCAATCATACTGTGCACTAAAGGGAGTGTATTCAGGAAAGGAAATAGAACATGAGGGAGGGACTCACGTTCTCGGTCAGCATTCTTAATCTTTTCGAGGATAGCCACCGCGCCATGGGCGAGGACTGGACTAGACGCATCGTCTGCGGCATCGGGGAAAAGGACTGGAGCTACACGCGATACCGCAATGCTGAAGAACATGAAAACCTGGTATGAAGGGTACGCGCTCAGGACCGAGAGGTGGGGTATAATGAGGGAACCTACTTGATGAAGGAGACGGATATGCTGGAAAGCAAGGCGGGTAGGGAAGACTAAGGAGAGGATTGAATAACCCTGGTATTCCGGAGATGAGGGAGAGGGGCTGAAGAGCAA
>WNGR01008341.1_pt1 | contig 11258 bp, 8 predicted proteins | sample 5407581 | NCBI WGS metagenome assembly WNGR01 (sample SAMN13153383, study PRJNA577476) | soil metagenome | isolation source: 80 cm soil or saprolite under Garry oak tree replicate 2 | place: USA:California | collected 2016-06-15 | reverse complement strand
GGGGGTGTCGGAAGAGGGAATTTCATTTTGTCAGGACTTGGAGAATGGCGCGACAATCGGAAACAAAAAAAAAAAAAATCCCAGTGTTTCCGAGACTAATATCATGGAACAGGAACTTGACGATACAGTCTCTTATGAAATCCTAGCCAAACAGGTCCTCCAAGTAGGAGAGAAACTGAGGGAAAAGAACGAATGCAGTCAGTACACGTATATGCGTACCGTCGCGTGATGTACAGTAGTAAGTGTCATGACCTAATGGCACTAACATCTCTTGCTCTTCCTCCAAAAACAATCGATAATTCAAACTTCCTCCAAAAACAATCGATAATTCAAACAGGATATAACAAGTTTCGATTATACTTCTTCAAGAAATATTTTGAAAAATGTATTGGTGGCGAGACAGATAGCCACAGAGGTGGTACGGATCACTTTGTCTGATATTCCTAACTCGGGGTGGACAAGATCAGGCCGATTGTCACGCTCATGTTTCTCTCTATCTTCTCTGGCACGCACACTGGCATCACATTTCCGGGGAGACGGTGGCCTTTACCCCCCAGGAAGTACACTTGAGTAGAACTTATAGGAGCAGGTTTCTCCGTTTGGTACCGTTCCTGACGATTTTGCCCCAATTGGATTAATCACGAACTCATTCTACCTTCCAGCCTTGCTTCCAGCTCCGTGTTTTACAGGACTAAGATAGTATACACACCTAGTATCCTGCGACAAAAATATGGGGAGTATACGTACCATAGTTGCAGCGTCATCGTTGCCGAAATATGATGGAAATGAAACACCGTCTCATCTGCTGTTCATTTTCGGTACCCCTTCCCGTGTTAGTATCCTGGTACCAGTGATGGCTCGCGCTTTCTTTTTCTGGGCCAGGGCGAGAATGGCGCCTAGGGTTATCAAGGCGCCAGCGAGTCACTCCCAATATATTTGCTGTGCCTAGGACTTGGTGGACAACGTAACACGCTGTAGGTCATTCCAGTAAAAACTATAGCAAAAACTTTTTGCGCTCCCACGACAACAGTCTTCGTGAGCGCGATCGCAGGCGCTGACACAGCCTACCCGGGTCGAATCGCCGTCAGTCTGAACGTGAGGAAAACCGAACGGGTGTCGATGTCCGGAACTTTTCGGCGATGGCAAGCAACTTCTTTAAGTTCGACAGTTTGACATCGCAACACAGAAAGTGTAACGAGGCGATCATCCCCAATGACTACAGTATCGATTGTACCCTCAGGCCCTACGGCAATCAGTAAACCCCGGAATACCACCGAAATGGGATAGAACTTACTAGTTCGAGAGGGTCCCATGATTATTAGTCCTACGTTCCTTCGTGCACAGTGGCGGCCTCACCTTGACCTTGCTGCCCCGTTTCCCCTTCTGAAGCATTGACCCGTCAGACAGAGTGGCCTTACCCCACATAAACCGCTTCCGAACCCCAGTCTTCTTGATCAGGCAACGGGGAAGTGGATCCAGTCCGCAAAGATGTCGCTCATGCTCACACCATGGCGCGCACCCCACAGCTATTCCGAGAGCCTTGCATCAATATCACATGCCATATTTGACAGTGCGCGAAGCGCGGGAAGGCGACACGCACGGTTGTAGTGTTGTACCGATATTGCGAGCTCCACGTTCGTGCACGTCGCCAAGCGCCCTTGTCGTGTCGTTCCAAGACCCGTACGCCTAGCTTGAGCAGATCGACATAGAGAACCCTTTCAGGTATTCCGGAGAACAGCCTGCACAGGGAACTGAGCCGCAGTCGCAGCGATAGAAGCACGTCATGTCCCCGGCAAGAGGACTCGCTCATTGAACGTTGTTCCGATGACCCACGTACAGTACGTATACACAAGGCCAAACGTGTCGAGCTGCCACGCACAATCAGTTGGTTCCCAGATAATGATTAATTCCACCTCCTTCCCCTTGTCCCAGAACAGCGCAGGCACACAGAAGGACTGGCCCAGGAGTGAGGATAACTGAGAGAGGCGCTCAAGTTAGCCGCCTATAGTCGTCCAGCACCAGCGGGCTTCCAGAAGATACCCGATACCAGAGCGCCAAAAGGGACTCAGGCCCTAACAATGAGGGTCGCCTCGTGATCCCCTCTAGGTCTGACAATGGGCTCATGACCCGTCCCTTCGATGAGAGTCGCCGTTAGAAGGTACCGTGCTCTTTGTTGACGGCGTAGCGCCTGCACTCCGAGCAATCGCCGGTGGGTCGAAGCCATCCCTGGCTGGCTGATGAAGTAAGACCTGCCAGCCGGTGGCAACCACAAACCACGAGGCCGTGCTGCTGCGCTCGTATAGGCCGTGCGAGCCCGGGGCAGGTGGAACGTACCCTCGTTCCTGAGCACCACCGTGATGTGGTTTTTCATCTTGAATTTAGCTGAGCACTATTGCAGTTAATCAGCGCCCAGCTTCATCCACCCAAGGCCGTCCATTTTGTGCGCGTGAGAGGTCTAAAGTTAGTCATGGCTTGCTCCACAGCGCCCGCCGCAAAGGAGACTGGGATTGATGGTATTGCCAGGCCCAAGCCAGGCCTGTGATCGCAAAGCTCCCGCATCTTCTCTAGTGCCCACGCCTTTCGAATCTAAGAGACTGATCAGAGTGCTTGACACAGGAACGTTCTCAGCCAGCGGCCACGCTCAGCGCGGTGTTCCCACCGATTGCCACGAGGTTTCTACATGGCGTTCAGCGTTCAGGTTACTGTTAGGGTTGGCTGCACTTCGGCAACTCATTTCGCCGGCATTTCCCGAGGTACATGATAGCCTGACTTACAGTGGTGCGAAATAAGTTAGACAGGTCACGAAACGGGGAGGCTCGTTGGCATCTTTTTTTTTTTTTTGGTTGATTCGTGCACGAGCCTAGGGGCGTAAAAGGGGACGGCAGTGGTCGGATCCACACGGTCCCACAGCGAAGACTTGGACTACAGCAGAACGCCACCGTTTTCTGATCTCGGTTCGAGCATCACGAAGATGAGTCGAGAACGAAGCGAGCATGGCATGACGGCGGCAGCGGCGGCGGCGTGATCGCTTGCTTGCATAAGCCCTCGCAAATATATGTGGAGTAGAGGATGTAAGCAACTAACAAGTGATCATCAAAAACTAAGATAAGCAATAAGAGTACTGTATGTGGGACGGAGGCTGGGGCTAGGAGAAGGGGAGTTACGACGATTGCGCCGCGCGTCGACGCCATCTACTTGCTGGCTGTGGCCACTCCCCGAACTGATACGCAGCGCTCCCATCTACGGTCTCATCTGGGTTTTTCCATACATCGTGCGGCGTTTTTTGCGGTTGCCGTGGTCGGTGGTCTCCCGTCGGTGGTCGTCTAGGTGTGCGACGCGCGACGAGACGCTCAATCTCTCCAAGGAGCTCCCACACCTCTCCGCTCCCCGCCTCGCTTTCTTCAAGCCAGAGGGTGCGCGCTCCGGTCTCGCGGCGCACGTCGTCCACCAGACCACGTGTGCGCATGTCGGGGGGTACGCCATTCGCGCGCATCTCTGCGAGCGCCGTGTGCACGCCGCGAAGGTCGCGGAAAGAGTTCCAACGGGTCTCGAGGAGCTCGTTGTAGGCGGGTGTCGTGCAGCCTAAGATGTAAGACAGAGCGGAGAGGTCGCGCGCGTGCTCGAAGAGTGCGAGTGCGAGGTAGGGATCGTCGTACCTCTCGCGTGCTGCATTCATCAACGCCGCGAGGAGGTGTGGGTATACTGGCGGTTGGAGGTGAGGTGGTGGTGGTGAGCCTGCGGCGAATGCTGCGCGAGCAGCCTCCTCTGCACGTACTGAGGCGCCAAAAACCTCACGCTCTGCCCACTCGAGCATTGCGTGATCTGACGGACACAGGGCTAGCTGCTCCTTGAGCTTATCGAGCTCCGTGTCGTCGCCTGTTTGGCGTGCGCGAGGGTGTTTGGACAGACTCTTCAAGAAGCTGCTTAGGGGGCCATGAGTATCGATATCGGGCGCCGCAGCTAGGCCGTCTTCAGTAAGCCTGCGTTCATTCGCTGCAGCAAATATCATGTTGAACATTTCGTCGAACGCGCTCAGCTCGCGGTTTGTCATAGTTTGTCGACGTGGTTCTAGTGAGCTGTTGTTGAGTCCAGGACGAGGGGACTTCTCGCGTGCAATTGGAATAAGGGGGTGTCCCGTCGCAATATCCTCAAAGACGTGGTCCCACGGGGAATTTTTTGGAGAGAAAATCGAAGGGCTTCATTAAAAAAAAAAGTCATGAGCGGTTAGCCAATATTCCCTAGGGTGCGTACTCGTCTGAGGAAGGAGAATCGGCGCTCTGAGCTTGAGAAGAGTAATGACACGTAGAAGCTATGTGAGCCTTTGAGGCTGATGCATGGGGTGGGGATAGGCGACTTGGTGTTTTAATGGACGAGCCGCTGCACGTAGCATTACGATGTAAAGTTGCTGTGCGACGACAGTAAGCAGGCAGGAAGACAACAACACACAACAATTTGACAGACCTCTAGGAGGATGTGGGAACACAGGTAATAATTTTCTCAGTGCCCCCCTTGTGTGTTGCATCGAAACAGCCCGAAGGATGGAACCTACGTCGCCAGCAAGTCAAGTTGGGTGAGTGAGGCAAAGCCGGAACAAGTCGGGCCTCGCTAGCCGCGCCAACGGGCCGGATGATGTAAGCGACTTCTTTTTTCCATTCGGGCTTCGGGCTCCGGGCTTAGAGACCTTGTTAGAGACTCCAACACCTCTGAAGTTCTGAGTCCTTGTGCTTTGCCTTGTGCATGTTATAATACATTTTGTCTCCTCTCGAAGATAAATAGTTGCACGTGAGGGGCAGAATTCACTGATCCAAGGGGAATGGTGATTTCCAGCGTCGAAGGAAGGGATAAGCCATCAAGGCCATCATTCGAAACCGGGCTGGACTTAACCTTAAGCAACATGTGAGCAGGGAACATCGATATCACTCCCAAGATAACGCCAACACCACGTCAGCTCGACACGAGAACCTTGAAAAGAACAGCTGAGAACGATAGAAGCAACAGTCATGTGTGCCGCCTCCTGCCCAGCTGTATCATGATAACTTATACGGACGATCCGAATTGAGCGGAATGTTAAGAACTGGTCAACATTCATAGGATAGGCAAGTTGATGAGATAGAGTAACTGAGGTGGTATCTACTCATACAAACCGAACTACGTCCGAGGGAATGTTACAGTACGGCCTGACAAAAATTTGTTCTTTGGTCGTCTCTCCCGATGTGTCATGGTGCTATCGACCGTGCGTGTTAGGCTCTCCAACCTCGGAACAAAGCCAAATACAGCGTCTGGTCGTGTCACCTGCGAACGCACCGAAGCAGGGTTGCACCACTGCAGTTCGACTCTGACTCCGATGCGTACCTAACAAAGGCTTCTCGACCGCGGGCACGAGGAGGAAAAGCGACAGGCAAACAAACCCCGACTCGCAGTACGGTAGTAACGTGCAAGAACTCCCTCTCTCACGAAGTTCCGCCTTCCGACGATCTCGTACCTTTCCAGTTAAAGGATCGCACATCGTCCGTTCTCCGCGGTGGCTCGGCGGACTCGATCCGCGCCACCCGGCACATTGGGGGGGAAATACATCGAGAAAGAGGAAAAAGAAAAAAATTGCACGGGCCTGTGATGACGCGTTGTAGCTTGAACCGAAAAAAAAAACGGTGATATCTCGGGGATGGGGTGTGGGAGAAGCAGTGCAAAAAAGGACGCGGAACAACACGCACTTCAACCCCCCCTTCCGATGGCCCATCGAGGATATTTGTTGGGGATGGAGATCGCGTGACCAACGAGCCTACAATATACCGTGTAATGTTGATGAGCAAACCCGTTGATATCGGCCTCGCGATATGCCAATGAAGCTGCCAGAGTGTCGTGCGCTGGTTTGTAGAAGATTTCGACGACGTTAAGTAAGGTGTAGGCCACCTAGATGGGTACACAGTATGGAATCACGGGTAGCCTCAGTGAAGCGCATGCAGATGCCAACAAGCGAAGGTAGCAAATGTCAGAATGCACTTGGAAGATGGTGTCCCTGCCGTATCAGACAGGAGCGTACGTATGAGCAGAAGTTTGAGATAGATTAGTCTGGGCCGACAAGAAGACCTACTCCCTTGCACGAAAGCACGAATGCGGGTACATCACGGGGCACAACAATAATAGAAGCCACTGTTATGGACAACAACACTGAACAGGGCACACACTGGCAATCGGCCAGGCTCAGAGGGTTAGCACAGTCCCCGACTGTCTGGCTACATGTTAGAGCGAGGAATTAGTCCCAAGCGTGGATCGGAGGATCGGAGGATCGGCGGTGCGTAGCTTCAACACCAGGAGACTCGGACTGTCACTTTGCGCCGTTCTGCAGCAGTCCGTAGGATAGCGATGTCACAGCTCGTCAGCTGAACACTGAAACACTGATCGGTAGAATGTGGCGTAAAATCCGTGTATGCAACGGGACAGTGGTACAGACGAAGAACACAAACACATGGGCCCTTACAAAAAAGGACGAAAGCCAAGAACCGGGAGGTTATGTTCATCAAGGCATATGACAGACATAGGCTTATCAGATGTCTCAGCAAAGACCGTGACCCAAGGGTAGTAACGTGGGCAAGGGCTCTAGTTCGAGCGAGAGCCGAATCAAGATGGTTGCAAAATCCGGGGTCAGTCAAATGCTGTGTCTGGAGAGTCATCAGGAATTACAGTGACTTTTTGACGGGCCGAAAAGCGCGATGTTTTATTTCGTAGTGATCCGATGCGGATTTCACTTGTTGCCACTGACACGTTTGTCCAGAAGACTAAGCATTTGCGTTCCTCGAAGTCGCATAATTGTATAGATGCTTGTCATTTAGTTAATCAGAGGCAAGCGTACTCTCAGCGACAGGAAAGATGGGGGCGTAATAGAAACGAAACACCAACGAGACGGATGGGCACCAGGAATGCGGCGTCGGCGCGCCCGGAGCGCACACATGCACGTTGCGGGCACACTGCGGGCATGAGGTGTTAGTCCGGAGAGATTGCATGTCACCTGCTTCATTCTTGTTGCACCCAACACTCTGTAACACACTACTCACGATGATCTTCTCACTTCTAGATGGGTCTTCGCGTATTGAGAACTGCTTCATAAGGAATTATAACCTGGTTCGCCTGTGGATAGCGCGCGCCTTTACTCGTCCCAGATCGGTTGCTTCTTGGGTTGCTTCACGCTTCAAGCTTCAAGCAGCAGCGCATACTGGCCGCGCCAAAGCAATTTTTACCGCCACGGCTAAGCAATTTTTTTTTAAAAACTGAACACGTTGATTCGGCATGAACTCCCCATGTCCGTTGACTCTATACTATACAGTACGGTACTATATTTTCCCAAAGTGCAGCCGTGGACACATGATGCCGAATAATCCTATCGAACTTGAATGACGCAATGATTAGCATACCCCAATGGTTCTTTGTGAAAACGTTGGCCGTAGGGCACCTTCTTCAGGCTGATTGGCGATGCAGTTGTCTTACTTGCATACTGTACAAGCCCCAAACCGGAGAAACTATCCGCACCATTCAATCTCCATTAGATTCGATAAATATCCAAGTTTTTTCCCTTTTCTTTACTTTACTACACGAATCGCAAAGCTTACGCAATCGTAGGGCGTTTAGTACAAGTCTCCGTACTGCATTGGTCTACTGATACATTTTTATCCGCGTTAGAAACTTGGGTGACATTCGTTCAGAATCTGGTCTTGGTTTCCCGGCGTTCCCGACGCATTCCAGTGCTTACATCGAATGGAGCCAGCTCCCACGATCTGCCCTTCCCATTAGACAACGTCACCCGGAGATAACGGCGGCATACTTTGCATACGTCTTGGCCAAGCACGGAAGTGTTAGGCGACCTTCGGGACTAACTGTGGGCCAGTAATGGGAGGTTTCTCTGTCATGGTGCGAGTGGATGAACCTGTGGTGCCCGTTCGGTCTGAATGTCGAAAGTTATCTCCATCGCTACTCACGGGACGAGGAATGCAACGTCTGACTGGCGCACAAACGAATCAGTGATCTCTGCTCGTGGTTAGCAAGGACAGCTCCATTTGCGGAAAAAGGCTCGGCTTACGTCGGAGTCCACGGCGCATCTCCACCTCTGAGCACACTTCCTCAAGACGCCCGGAGTCAAGGGAGTGTAACTGTCCCGGTAGGTACCATCAGTTGCTGTTTGCATCCATTAGCGTGACTTCCACTCACCTGCGCCCAAGATCGTGCGGCAAACTCTTCGCTAAAGGAAAGATGCGCGACGATCTCACGACCATCATAGTCTCCTGGAAGCTGCTTTGCATCAGCCGCGGCCTCAAAATAAAAAGAAGCCCAAGTCGAAGGAAGCTGTGTGCGCGGCACCCACTTTGGCATATTTCTGTGCGAGTCTCTTCAGCTGTTCTGCGCCCTGCACTACCTTGCGCATGTCCTGAACGCAGCCTTCGTTCAACAGTTTCTCCAGTGCAACATCTATAATGACTGGACTCCCGAACAGACGCTCGTCCGCTGCGTACACGTGACACCGCTTAGAGCACTGACGAATACAGCTAGAGAACAGGTTCTCACCACGAATTTGAAGCACCAAAACATCACAGAACCCTGCGACGTACTTAAGGAACGCCTCTAAGCGTGCGTCACCGCGTCGAAACTCGCGCGCGTGCGTATAAATATTATTAAGAGCGCGTAAGATAGTGTTCTTTACCGGCTGTCAGTATGGCTACGTTCATCGAACGGTAGAGGGCGTGGATCTACCTTCATAAAGGCTAAGTGGTATCGTATGGCATGGCGGGAGCTGGTATCAAGTTGGGTGAGATTTCACCGAAAGAGGGCGGGCTGTACTTACTCCATGATCTCTAGGTCTACTGGTATTGTGGCAAGCATCGGCAGGGGAAACATCTTGGGCGGCTGTCGAATTATTTGGTGATAGGTAACGTGTACAGTTACAAGGGTATCTGGTCGGATTGAAGGGTATCGGAATGTTGTTGCTGTCAAGTGGGCTGGTTCGTCAAAAGTGGTCGTGATGGAGGCATAGAAACTGGGGGGAAGTTTTATACAGCTAAAACATGCAACGTTTTCTGAGAGGTCCACAAGCTGGACGACCACAGTTGTGCTGCATGACAGTCGCGCGGACAATGCTTTCGTGGTTGTGGCCATTGTACACAGGCAGAGCCACTTGCCACAAAACGTGCGCCACGAGGCTTCGCCTCGCGTACTAGCATTGTCCAACCAAAGTGGCATTGTGGTCGAGGAGACCGTGGCATCTACGTTTAATGACAAAGAAGTCATAGATGAAAGTCTAACGTCTAGCATCATGCCGTTTGCGTGATCTCGCGTTCTATTGCCCAGTGTACGGCAGCCTCGACGTTCTCTGCCTCATAAGTTGGCTTGTGAGTGGGTGGCCCATCTGCTGGGTCGTATACACCAGTGCGCACAAGTATTGATGACCAGCCAGCCGCGTTTGCACCTGCGATGTCTTTGAGTGAGAGGGGCCAAGTTAATGTGGAACGACGACAAATGTGAGAGCGCGAAATCACATACCCGACTCTGGGTTGTCTACGCACAACTGTTAGCTGTCGGTGAAACCCGGAAATACATACGCGCTTACCGCCAATCATATAGCTGACGGGGAAGATTTTCAGTACGAACTATCGGACTGAAGGGGAAGAAAGGGCTACTGACAATCTCGGTTGGATGTCGGACATGACAGACGCGCCATGAAGTTCTGCCATTCTTGCACGCAACATTTTCTCCGCAAAGTCGTACGTGTGTGACGTCGGCTTGCCGAACTGAATGTACGGGTAGGGCGTACCCGTGACCGCCTAGACAAAGTTAGCGCCGCAGTCGCCGCCGAAACGAAACAAAGGGGGTGCAAACCCGGTGTACAGCCTGGAATGCTTCGCGAAACGCTCCCTGCCCAAGGCGTGGGCGAGGGAACTCAGAGCGCCACTGAAGATCCGGGTTGCAGAAAACGAGTTCCACAGGTGGAGCGCTCACTACGGGGCGCCTGGATCCGATGATCCCTCGTGACTGGATGACATCCATCATGATTTGGACATCGAGCGCCCAGTTGCGCGGGTCGTGGAAAACAAAGATAGCGGATATTGGCGTCGTCGAGAAGTCAACTGGCTATGGCCCCGCTCAATACGCCAATGCACGAAAAAAGAACGGGCCAACCTTGGCGGATGCCCTCTCCTCGTGAGTGAGGTCATGAAACGGCCAGACACTAAAATGATTCAATGAGCGTTGGGAGAGACGAGCCAGAGCGAGTCTTTATCAGGTCAACTTACTCAGGATTCCAGGCCTTAACGTCCAGCGTTGTATACACGTGCTGGAGTCCGTAACTTATAGATGGTCGTTTTTTAATAAGAACCGATGAAGGCGTTAATCGTCCTCACTCTTTCGCTACCTTTCGCAGCGTATCTCGTTTTCCTCCAAGAACGAGCACTGGTTTGTTGGCATACTTGTGCGCCTGGGACTTTAAAATTGTATGGGCTTGCATAAAATTGGAAGTAGTGATCTTCGCAGAGTATACATAAGTGCGAGCGAGCCGAAATCTTCGGGCGTACCTCGAAACCTAACTGTTCCGTCAACTTTTTTGACCTATCCTCTTCGCTAGTACCTCCGCCATTGGTCATCTGAAAATATGAATATGTTGTGCTCACATGACCACATAAATAGGACAGAACAAACCAGGATGTACGGAATCTTTCTTCCCAAGTAATCAGATAAGCACGTCAGGATATATACAGAACTTACCTGTTGAATTGATTGTTGCCTTCTAATATTGAGAGCGCTCGTTGTGCTTCAGACAGCACACGCGCTCCATGCAGAAGAACCCCGTCCTGGGTTACGCCATCAGTAGAAGGCAGGAAATTGAAACAGACGGTCTATCTACTATGTCGAACGCAATTCCAAGAGAGGGGAGATGTCTAGAATTAGCCCGAGCGCCTGCAACAGTTGTACCAACTCCGAGTCGAGCATCAGCATTTCGACAATAATTTTAGATAAGTCTACTCACCACTGAGGAACCGCTGACCGTGGCAACTCCGCGGGCCACGCAAGGCCCTAGAAGCCTCGAATAACATTTTGAACTACTGCGGGAAGGGGGACTAGCGGCGAGTCGCCAGACAGAGTTCTGTACTAGAGTCCGGTTGAACGGACAGCAACTCAGCTGACTCTCCCTCGTGTTGCTCGGTCGCCCTGATTGGACGGCAGCGGGATTAGGGTTTCAAAGCAACTTCCTCTTTTGGTAGTGACTCAGCCCGGTCAGT
>WNGR01009457.1_pt1 | contig 11262 bp, 10 predicted proteins | sample 5407581 | NCBI WGS metagenome assembly WNGR01 (sample SAMN13153383, study PRJNA577476) | soil metagenome | isolation source: 80 cm soil or saprolite under Garry oak tree replicate 2 | place: USA:California | collected 2016-06-15 | reverse complement strand
GAAGCGGAGAGATTGGGACACCAGCTGCCCGTGCGTGGTGAGACGGCCAGAGGTAAACGAAACGAAACAAAACACTTGCCTGGTCGTATGCGATGCCGAGCTGTTTGCCCCCGGCGACGAGCTCCCACACTGCTTTGACGAAGACTGCGACGGAGCGGGAGCGCCCGAGCATTTCGGGGTACAGTTTGACGTACAACTGACGCAATGCTCAATCAGATGAAACGGGGGACAAGAGAGGGAAGCGAACGGGCGCACCTCGGCGATCTCGATGACGCCCGTGCGGATCCTGGAGGGTAGGGATGGCTTAGCTTCGTCTGGCTGAAAGCGGCTCAGGTCTAGTCAGGGCGTGGGGGCAGGCGGCGCGACGCGACGACGACGTACGTCCGTCTGGAGCTGTGGCGGGTCCCACGCCATGAGTTGCATGAAGTAACCCGTGCCAAGGAGGGACTTGATGGTTAACTCGAAGAGCTGGAAGTATGGCACAAGGAACTTGCTGTGCACGAGCTTGATGATCGACCAGAACGCGTCCGAGCGCGCGCGTGAGCGCCACTCGCGGAAGATGGAGTGTGCGGTTTCGAGGACGCCGAGGTTGATGTTCAGGTCGCTGTTGCTGAGCGATTGGACGAGTTGCTGGTAGAACCGAGCGAGCGAGTGAGCGAGTTGACGAGGTTAGTTCAGTTCATTGACGCACATCGATGAGATCGGGCCATCGTTGAGGAAAATCCAGCTCTGCTATTAAAGAGACGGACTCTGCGATCTGCGCGCGGATGGCCTTGTCGCTCGCGCTGGAAAGGGCGATCATCGCGGGAACGAGTTGCGGCTTGAGTGCCTCCTTGTCGGCGACGGAGATGGGATACTCGTCCTTTAGTTGGAGGCAGCCAGGTCAGGTCAAGTTGGGTGTCAGAGAGTAGATCAGTAAAACGACACACATCGTCTAACCACCCAAGCTTCACCATGTTTTTGAGGTACACGCTAGCCGCGAGGCGTACGGCGCCGTTCTGGGTGGCATCCAAGACGAGTCGAAGGAGGTGGACGACAAAAGCAGGCTGTCGACTGTAGGCCTCGAGTGACTGCTCCGCTTGTTTTCTTGTATGTGGGTTTAATGAGTCTAACAGGAGTTTTGGAATGTCCGACATGTTCTAAATAGCCTAAGGCTGAGCCAGAGCCAGAGACTGAGTACTGAGCCTGAGCGCTGCCTGAGCCTAAGCCTGAGCGTGGCTTGATCATTAGCGGAGCGCGAAGCACCGGAATATTTATTTTTGGTTCGTTAAGGGTTTACACTAATTCTATCATTTCCCCCCTAAAAACTGAGATAACTTGTATACAGAGTTCACGAAGTGGCCATTATATTATAAAAACAGGACAAAAAAAAACAGAGCACAGAAAAATAACTTCTCAGCGTCCCCATGATGAACTGCTCGTAGTCCCACGCCCGCGCCCACGAACAATGCCCGCCCAGCCACGGTCCCGATCTCGATCCGCAGATGGCCCTCGAGGCACCCCCGCAAACTGGGCGCCTGGGAATCCCCGCACAGGTGATGCGAACGGGGTGGTGGTCGCCACCACGCCATTGGTGCTTACCCCTATTCCCGCGCGAAGGGCGCGCGGCCCACTCGGGAGCGGGCGCACGGATGCTGGTATGGACGGTGGGACGTAGGAGGATCCGGGGCGGTAGGTAGACGACGGCGGCAGGCGGTGCGGGAGAGCATTGCTAGACGCGAGCCCCGTGGTGGTGGCGGAGGTGGTAGCAGTAGTTGTAGTAGTACTGATAGAGAACGAGCGCGGATGTATGGGAAGCGCCGTACGCGCCATGCTCGCGCCTCCTGCCTCGCTGTCCTCGCTGTCGCTCGGGGAGGGCGGGGGCGAGGCCGTCCTGCTCAAGCGCTGCAAAACGCCGTTGATTACAAGTGTTGAACTGGTCGCCGCATCCGGCAGTGGGTGCCCATTTCCGGGGGATGCGGCACGGACAATCCCCGCTTTCGTGGACGCACTGGACTCGGATTCTGGATGAGAAGTAGGCCCGGATGACAGATCGGTAGACTCCACGTCGCAATCGCTCCTTGAAGTATTGTTCTCTGTTGCTACCCTTGGGGCAGCGACATCTCGCGCAGCCTGCTCGCAGCCATTGGGATCACGTGCCGCGTCCGACGATGGCGGATCGACAGCCGCACTGGCCCCAGATTGCCCACTTGGAGGCAATGAGTCCGAGGGTAGCACCGCCGCCCGTGCCTGCTCCTCCTCCCGCTGTTTCTTCTTCCTCATCGCAAAGTCTTTCAAAGACATCTTGACTTTCGGAGTTGCCTGCGGTGATGATGGAGGGGGAGAGGACGCGTCTGTGCGCGGGGACGAGTGTGCCGGGGGTGGCTCGGCATCCGGCAGGGGTCCTGGAACCGATGAGGTTTGGCGCGGAGGTGAGGCAGGACGCGGCGATTCTACTCGGCTCATCGGTGGAGGCTGCACGCGCCGGAGAGGCTCTGAAGAACTAAGTGACTGCGGTGATGGTGAACGTGCACTGAGTAACGGCGGATGTCGCGTCGAGTGGGAATCGAGTGGATCCTTGTCAACATCCATCTGCATCGGGGGGTCTGCATCGGGAGAGAAAGCCAAAGTGGAAGTGATCGGTAAGAAAGAAGACGTCAAAGTGGATAACTTAGGGGAAAGCGGAGAGGAGTTGGAAGAATATGAAGCCGTCGGCGATAGTAACGATAAATTAGCAAATGGGGTAGAAGGCGATGGCGACGCCAGAGGGTCTGACGTCTGGGTGCCAGACAAAGACGACAGTGACGGGAGATTGCTGGTGAGAACACGCGGGGAACTGGAATGCGGAATCGATGAGACAGTTGTCGGGTCGAGATTGGCAGGCATAGGTGGTGGTGGCATATCCTTCGTATCTGAGACAAGGACATCAGCCGGGACAGTGTTTTAGAACATACGGAATACAAACCAGAAGACACGAGATCTACTTCCATCTGACCCTCATCTAAGACACTCCCTAAACTGAGATTGCTACCGCATGGGGAAACTGACGGCGACACAGCAGGAAGACCCTCCATGCTGCGGTGAATCCACCGTTTTCGCATCTTGGGCGGCATCTGCTCTTCGGCTTCTGATTGAGGCTGAGGGTCCGAGTCTGAAGGTGATGGCGAGCGGTACGTCGAATGACCAGTGGCATCGGGTAGGAGGCGCTTGGGGTGGGACGGACTGAGATCCGGTGTACGGGGGGGATCACAGACTTCCTGGGTACGATCCTCCTCCGCCTGATTACTCGTTGCGGGAGGGGGAGGGGACGGGGACGCAGAGGCAGAGGCAGTTTTGACTTTGGGAACACCACCGTTGAGGCGATCCGGTAGGAGGTAGTTCTCCGTCTGCACAAGCGCGGTGACATCAACGGTGGCATGTCGGTCGCCGTGGTCAGTGGATCGATCAGGGATCATCTCGACGCCGTTCATGCCGCCATTGAGAGGCGACTTTTCACGAGTATGAAAGCCGCGCTGCGCACCGATGAGGGGACCGAGGTCGACTCGATGTGATCGCAGGTCCGTCCCACTCGGGTCGTTGTCCCGTTGGGGCGGTGGGGGAGCGGCGACGGGGAGGCGGCCGTCGACGAATTCGGCCATGAGGTTGAGGGCACAATCTTTGGCTTTGGAACCGCACGCGCACGTGGTAAAAGTAGAACTCAATGCGTGGAGCATAGATGCCATCTGGTTGCGAATGTAACCGAGGTGATGCGCCCTGAAAGCCGAAGTGATCAAACGGCATGAAGAATAGAGTGAGTGGTGCAGCGTACTGAAACATATGCGGCGTCTCGATAAGCGCAGGAAGGTGGTGGACGGCATTACCATCGTCCCATTCCCAGCCAAGCACCACTTCCTCGTTCGCCTTAATATCGCGCAACGCAAAAACACCAAAGGTTAGGGTCTCAGAGTCGCGGCACTTTGACGACGACGGGTCGCGCTCGTCAGTTCCCTTGGTGCGTGGGCATATCATCGGACGAAGCACGGCGTTGGGACGACACCCGCTGCGTACAAAGCGGGCTTCGTTACCGGTGATTCGTGCATCGAGCGCGACATCCAGAGGTGGACCGAAGAGATGCACGAAAGGCTTCGGCATGCCGTGATGAGCGTAGGCATTGAGGGGGTCGGAAAGGTAAGCGGATGAAGGAATGATGGTGGATGTATAGGGTGTGATGAATTTGGAGGAGGATATTGGCTGAATTGTATGCATCGAATAGGACGGGGGACGGACGGACGGGTTCGTGTGAGAGGAAAGGACTGGGTGTGAAAATGAAGAATTGGGGAGGGGACGGATGGACGTTGGGGACGCAGAAGGGGGGGTAGACAACACCACAGGGGTGTTCTCGAGTGGCCCTGGAGGGAAGGGAGGGTGCGATAGCGCAGAAACGCCGCGCCAGTGCTTAGCCTGCCTACGAAGATTGTCCCTCGTTTCCTGGTGTGGAACAATATCTTTGAAAATGGGGATGTAGCTATGCGTCCATGGCTCCTCGACGTTCACATGCTCGTCTTCACCCATGGGCTGGACGTTGACCGACGTGCGACGTTTGCGCCGAGAATTGCCGCCCTCGATAGCGAGCGCACTCTGACGGCGATGCTTCCTCTCGACGCTAGGACTGGTTTGGCGTCGCCGTTTCTCATTGTCTGCTCGAAGCGCATCCTGCCTTCGCTGTGTCTGGAGACGTACCGCACGTTCCCGATCGACTGGCCTCGGAGAACATACCCAACACCTCCACTCTTCCGGCACACCCCCTTGCACGATCTCGAAGCAGGCGGCATGACACCAGCGAGAACAGTCATCGCAAGCAATTGAAAAGCCGTCGTCGAAGGAATAGCCGCATATACAATTGATGGAGTCTGAAGTAGATACATACTGCGACTGCTCGTCGTCTTGGGGCGCGGCGCGTTTCGACGGCACGGTAGAATAAGAGGTGCCTGCTTCATCGAGATTGAGCAGACCGAGGGCGGGTTCAGTGGCATCGTTTTTCATGGGGTGATGGGCCAGCTGGAGATATTTTCCACCGTCACTGCCAATTCTTGCGTCGTGATTTTCGTCACCGTCGTTGTTGCTGTGGTCCTCGTAGTTGATGTTGTAGTTGCACTTGTTTCCCCCCTCGCCGCTACATGAGAAAATAGACAAACAGTTACAAATAGAATTAGGATAGAACCGGCGAAGCGAGGCTGTGCAACCCACTGCAGGCCTAGGCCAATCCCGTGATCGAAGTGGCGGTCGAATAATTAAAAAATTCAGATAAAGTTACAAGCACATCTATGGTTCCGTTCGATCTTTGTGGATTAAAAAAATAACTCAAATCGTCGTCCGTACATTGCATGCTTGCGATGCATGACCACTACCATAGCTCAATGAAACAATCACCCGGACAAATAGAAATATAAGATTGGAATGAAACCATATAAGAGAGAAAGGTGTGAGAGCGAGCAGAGCACAGCGACTTAGAAAAAAAGGCGAAAGAGGACCGAATATACACGTACATGATCCGTATCATCACAAAAAAAACGGAAGCTTTTATTAGTCCTTGCGTGGTCGTTTCACAGGACGGCTGTTCTCCCCCTCGCCGCTTTGCACCGAATCCCCTTCGTCCGTCGACGCCGCCGGCGCAGGTATCCCATCGCCTGCCTTATCTGACGCACTGGCGGCTCCGTCGGGCGCCACGGAGGGTCCATTGAGCCCGCGGAGGACGTCGAGCTCGCTCTCGGCGCGTGTGCGCGCCGCGCGCTCCTCTTCCCACAGACGGCGCATCTCTTCAAGCTGCGCCTGGAGGTCGCCCATGGCCTGGTCCATGAGGAGTTTCTCGAGCGTCCACTTCTCGATGTTGCGCGCCTCATTCTCCTTTAGGTGGTGGATGTACTGCACAGCGCGCGAGAGGATTGCGCCCTTGGCCTTCTCGCCCGACCCGTTCGGCACGATGCGCCCCAGCTCATTGATCCCCTCATTGATGTTCCCGCGCCGTCGGCGCTCAACTTCTTTCTGCCAAATGTGTCAACTAATGCAGGGAATTTACAATTGAAATAACCGACATGATTGTCCTTCCGCTGACGTGCCCACTCGTCCGAGCCCATGTTGGCACTGCGCGCGCCACGGGAACGCGTCGCTGCAGGTGCAGAAGTAACAGAGTCCGCACTTTTCGGCGCGTCCCCTGCACCCCCGGGCTTTGAGCTTTCCGACGGTCGCCCCTGCGTGTCGGGGATAGGGACAGCACCCGATCCGCCAGCAGCAGCAGCCAGGGCGGATAGCTGTCCGAGGTTGGGCGGACCGTTCGGGTGAGAGGATGGGCCGGGTTCGGCGAGGGAGAGTAGTGCGAGCGCTTGTTGCGAGTGGACTGGCGGCGGGGGTGGAGGCTGTTGCTTTTGAAGGGGGAAGGGCAACCCTGAGGGGCCACCCGCGGGTGTGTTGTTCGTTTGGGGCTGGCCAAGTGAGCCCAATGCAGATAGAGCCTCCGCGGCGCTTTCCTTAAGCGTGCCCTGCTCATCTATCAGTTGCTGTGCGGCAAGTCAGCATCCACATGCCGCAATGGAGAGGCAGGGAAGCTATGACGCCAAGTTGCCCGCTGGCTGGCATGGCGACTATACAAATGAATTGAAGAAAGGGCGGGAGGAGAAAGGGTATCGGTACGTGAAAGCGCAAAAAGGGTCTCATGCCTTTCATGGTGGTGCTGATTGCGGCCAGGAGACTTTCCCACCCTTTTCAACAAAATAGGAGAACGATTAAAAAAAAAATTAAAAAAGGTACGGGGGGACAATGGCTGCACCACACGCAGACATACATCCACGGCGAAGGGTGGATATGCGCAACAACGACCTGACGATTGTCGGCACCTGACTGAAACGCGAACGTGCCCCAGCCGTGACCCTCCCCCCGAATCACGTGGGAGCGCGCACAGGACGAGCCGATGGGCATAATCCCTGGATGTCCCCCCTGCTCTCTCTTATCACACGCACGCCGGAAACGGAAGAAGGAAGAAGGGAGGAGGAAGTGTGGGAGGGAGGAATAAGACCCACCTGGTAGACGCTCGGGAAGTGTCGCAGGAGCTGCACGATCTGCGCGCTGTCGAGGAGGTGCGGTGGCGCGGCTGGGTCGGCGGCGGGCGCACCGGTCGGAGGAGCGGCGGCTGGTGGGGGAGGAGCCAAAGCGGAGTCTTGGTTGACGGGGGTGGAGGACATTGGGTTTTGTGTACGATCTCGGGCTAGTCTCCCCCTGCGGGGTCTTATCTGGGCGATCGGGACGACTGGGACGGCGTTGGGGAAAGTTTAAAGGGAGAATCGACCCTCTGAGAGAGTTGTAGACTGAATAGCGAGGAATAGGCGAAGTGTCAGAGGTGGTGGAAGGGTTAGAAAGGTAGGGAATAAATCGCTCGGTCGGGCTGAGGAAGCTTAGGCGTGGGGGGCCGTATTCAAGGATCACGGGGAGCGGGCGCGAGGTCACGAGGACCACGCGCCTTTTCTATCACACACGTGAGAATCAGGTGCAAAGATGACAATACACGTGCAAATCTAATTCGGCATCTCGGCCATTGGAAATAGAGAGCAAAACATAACAAAGCAAAGAGGTTAGATTGGGAAAATCAAAGTATCGTTATAATGGGTATTGAGAAATACAGATGGAGCGATAAAAAACAGAGGGAGAGGGAGTTGACAGTAACACCAGTGATACAGTTGATAATATATTAAAGAAGATCCGCACGGCGGAGGCTGACACGTAAGATACCCTCTTCGACCGTTCGTAGCGTGCCCGCAGTACTCCGAGTATCCTGTGACGAGAAAAACGATTATTATATGATGGCCGTCGTACCTCCATGGAAACGTACGACAACAGAGGTAAGGTGCACGTAGAACCGACGTGGTTCGGGCGAATGTTGCTTGGCAATCTCCTTAAAGTGGGATTGAAAATCTACAATAGGAGAAATGTCAGCCGGGGCAACCCGAGACACGCCACGGGGAAAGAAGAGAAGCGCTCGATACATTTTTTGACCGTATCCACGTCATTGCTTCTATTCCCGAAGCTCGGAACATGCGTCCGCACCCGGACCCCTGCCCGCAGCTTCCGCTCGAGCAGGTCGCATTTATTCAAAAAGAGAATGATTTGCGTCTTTGAGAGCATCTGGAGGGAACAGAGCGTCTGCCATAGCATGTATGTGTCTTCGAGCCGGTTCACTCGGCGATCTTCCCGAAGACGCTCATCAAACGACGATATAGGCGCGAGAAAAATGATCGCTTCCATGTCGTCAAAGTATGGATACCAGTGGGCGCGCTGTCGTGAACAAATGGAATCAGACACAACCGTGGGAGGGCGAGAAGACAGAGAGTGGACCACCAACCGAAGACCTGGTCCCACCAACATCATACATTAACCACTCGTGACCAGCTGTCCAACGGGATTAGTACCGAGAGGAGAAATGATAGGGGTCAAGGGAACAGGCGCCGCACTCTGCTCGACCCAGAAGCTGTATTCCTGCACCCCCAACGTACGCAGCCGAGCACGGATCACGTCGTTATCAGAAGGTTCATAGTCACGTGTAGCAATGCGCTCGATGTCATTCAAGAAGCTGGAGTGATTTGTTCAGCAAGTCAGTCTCTTCTGACTCCGCGTCCCGCGGGGTAGGGAAGGGAGGGAGGGAGGGGATGTAGCACGTACAACCCAGGTTCCTCTTCCATGCGGATCTTCTTCCGCCTCAACATCTCCTGCACCGCGTTGTCCTCCCAGAGCGCCTTCATGTCCTCTGCACAGCCCACGACGACCTCAGTAACCTCGGCGGCCTTGCGCACCCGCGCATCGGCGGCACGCGCGCTCTCCTGCGCCTCCTGCGGGCGCGCGCGGAACCGCTCGAGCGCGCTGCGCCACCCATCGTGAGAGCGCACGGCGAACTCGGAAGGCGGCCGCGGGAGCACTCCGCCCGGACCCGGATTGTACGACTCCTCGACAGCAGCGGCACCAAGCCTGCGTTGGAGGTCCTGCTGCACACCGCGGAGGGGCGCGAGGCGGAGGCGGAGGAGACGGTGCTTCTCGGTCAGCGGCACGCCTGGCGCGGAAGGCGACCCCAAGGCGGGACCGCCGAGGGCATCACCGAGGATGTCGAGCAGGGTCACGATAGAGCGGATGAGGTTGAGCTGGATAATGGCTCGCCACGAAGAGCGCTCCTCGAGCCATGTCTCACGCGCGTATTGCATCTGGAAATCTGTAGAATAACGTTGTTTTTGTGTTTAACGAGTTGCACCAAGAGAGGAAATGGGGGAGGGTGGCGAGGGCGGCGGAATGGACAAAAATAGTACAAGGTCGAACGAATGCCGTGAGTGAGACAGCATAAACTCGCGGACGCATTCGGCACATTAGGATCGCCAAGAGACGGGCGACCCGTAATCATGGTCACACATTAGGGCACTAGCGGCATGTGCCGGGGAGCCCCTCATCCCTATCGAGAAGAAGGCGGGGAGGATAGGCGACCAAAGGGGTGTCCACTCACTTTTGAGAGTTGTCGACTTTCCTGGCGGCCGTACGCAAGAAGAGGGCAACAGGCGTAATCAGGCGCTGGTGTGAGGACGGGCGTCGGGAAGAGATGGCATCAACACAAACCGCTCTCGCTCTGGCCGAGGAGTAGGACTTTGACGCAGGGCCGTTGCCGGCGGCGCGCGGCGCGCTCTGCCTTGAGTTGCTCGTCGATTTCCTCACTCACACGCCGAGCCTCTGCTTCTGCGCGCAAGCGTGCGGTGCGTGCGGCGGGGGTCTCATTTGGTGGTGGTGCGATGGCAGCCGCCAGTGGGTCGGGGTCTGAGGGACGGAACATGATTCGTGATGTGGGATGAGATGCGCAGGTGGTGTAGAACGAGTAAGGAGATAGAGAGGGGGTGAGAGGGTGAGAGGAGAGGGTGAGGGGGGAGAAGGGGTGAGGGGAGAGGGTGAGAGGGGGGTGGTGGAGGTGGAAGTAGTTGTAGTTTGTCGGGGGAGGGAGATTACTGTAGTGGTGAGATGCGCCGCCGGGGGTAGAATGCGGCTGAAATTGGCGCTTGGGTCGGTGGAATCTCGATATCTATTTTCGATCAATCTGGTTCCAATGGGTTGGAGTCAGGGCCTTTGATCATTATGCATTGGGGTTAGAGTGACTGAGTCCTACTGTACGCCTCCCTAGATACATGTACAGTATCTCGTTTCTTTAGGAAGTATGAATTCAAAGTGAGTTAGAAAGCAAAGTGACAGGCATGCGACAGGGCAGCTTCATCTTCCCTTATTTTGGCGCTGAGGGACAATCACCGACTCCCTACTATTGTCAGGCAACTGTGATAGTAGAAACTCGGGGTATATGTTCATCCGAAAGTTGTGTCTGTGGGCGTACTTCTCTATGCTGAGGGGAACCCAGCTGGGGTGGCACCGTGGTACCGAGGACCATCGGCCCCCGGTCACACCGCATCAGCAACATTCAGAGCCGATGGACTGCCGAGAGACCCACCTGAACGCATTCGCTTTGTCATTCGTGTGCCGTTGAGCATTCTTGGCGTGTGAGTCCTGTTACTGTAAAAAAAATTAGATTGTGCTTACCATAACTGTAAATTTTTATCCACAACAAGTTGTTATCCACCAATTATTCTGCTCCCACACCATGGAGGTGAATCTATGAAGAGTAACCGTCGCTCACTTTCGCGTTCACTCAGGGTCAGGCTCCTACTCTCGGTAACTGCCGTAACCTTCCCGGTGCGCGTCCAAAACCTCATCATCCTTCCCTCTGTTGCCCCCTTTCTGACTTAGATTTGGACGTATCTCTTGGTAATATAACGATATTTCATCGGCCGCTCGCTTCCGTGACCTCTGGTATTCGCCAAAGATGGCTTCCCTTTTGCTCATGATAGTGCTGCCCTGGCCGCTGTTGTCTCCGGCGGTTAGAATGAGTATGGACGAGAAGAGAAAAGGGACAGAGGACAGCCCTTTCTTGATTTGGCCTCAACGGCTTCTGGTCTGCAGAAGCTGGCCGGGGTTCCTTCCCTTCATTCATTTGTCCTTCCAGCCTCAAGCTCAAAGTTCAGAGTCATTCAAGAGAATCATTCATTCGATGGGTCGAGCTACGTGAATATGTATCATGATGTATGCATGTACGTACGTACATGATATAACTTTCCGACCAAGCGTTTCGCGAGACCAACAAAGAAAAAAAGAGTACGAGAGCTCTTTTTTGTCGTTTCACGATGTATTGAAAGTCGCTTCCATTCTTTGCGGGAGGGCAATGTAATGATGAACATCAATATC
>WNGR01008464.1_pt1 | contig 11262 bp, 7 predicted proteins | sample 5407581 | NCBI WGS metagenome assembly WNGR01 (sample SAMN13153383, study PRJNA577476) | soil metagenome | isolation source: 80 cm soil or saprolite under Garry oak tree replicate 2 | place: USA:California | collected 2016-06-15 | reverse complement strand
GCTGATCGGCGTCAACGGTCCAGGTGCTTCGCCCGCGCGGTTTCGCGGGACCGAGTTATTCGACTGGCTCAAGGCGGCGGACCCGGGCGCGCGCGCTCTCTCGGTGTCGGGGAAAGACCGTGGGGCCATCCTCCCCATCGGGCGCGCCAAGGAGCAGGTCTACTGGTACAGCGCGGGCTACTTCACGACGAGTCGATACTACGCCGATTCGCTGCCGACGTGGGTCCGCATCTTCAACGGGCAGCGCGTCCCCTTCCGCGCGGCGGGAACCCTGTGGACGCTGTTCCTCTCGGAGCGGGACTACCCCGAGCCCGACAGTGCCTCGTACGAGAACCAGGGTCGGGACATCGTGTTTCCGCACCGTCTACCGACCGACAGCGGCCAGGCGGCGCTCGCCTTCATCGCTACGCCGACGATGGACTCGCTGACGCTCGCCTTCGCCCTCGAGGGGGTGCGCGCCATGCAGCTCGGCGGTCGCGGCGCGACCGACTTGCTCGCGGTGAGCCTGTCCACGACCGACTACATCGGGCACGCTTATGGTCCTGATTCCCGAGAGATCCACGATCAGGTGGTGCGGCTGGACCGGTATCTGGGGCGGTTCCTCGAGCAGCTCTTCGTGCGCTACGGCAGAAACAATGTGCTCGTCGTGCTCACGGCGGACCACGGCGTCACCCCGTACCCCGAGCGCTCGCGCGCCATGGGACATCCGGGGGCGGTGCGCGTGATCCCCGACTCGATCATCCAGAGCGTGAACGCCGCCCTCGACCAGCGCGCCGGCGGCGGCGACTGGCTCCAGTTCGAGAGCGGCATGCTGCTCCTTCCCGACCGTCCCAAGCTGGTCGCGCAGAACGTGAACGTGGACAGCGTGGTCGCGGACGTGGGGACTCGGCTGCGGGCCCTGGCCGGCGTGGCTCACGTGAACCGCCCCGCGGATCTCACGGCCAAGGACACGGCTGATCCCGTGTTGCGCCGCTGGATGCATCAGGTGCCACGGGATGGCGGTGTGGAGCTCGTGGTGACGCTCAAGCCGTACTCGATCTGGAGCTACCCCAACCTGCCGATCGCGACGCACGGGCAGCCGACCGAGCTGGACGCACATGTGCCGCTCATCCTGTTGGGCCCCGGGATCCGGCGCGGCGTCTACGGCGGGCGCGTCAACACGGTAGACATCGCGCCGACGCTGGCGCGGCTGCTCGACCTCACGCCCGCGGAGCCGCTGGACGGGCGCGTCCTGACCGAAGCGCTCGGCGCCCAGAATTGAGAGGACGATGCCGCCCCCCAAGCTCACCGCGGACCAGCTCCGGCGCATTGAGGAGATCGAGGAGTACCGGCGCGCGGCCGATCATCTGAAGCACCTCGTTACCGAGCTCGAGGGGAACCGGGCGGGCCAAACGCGCACCATTCAGCAGCTGAGCGAGAAGATCGCGATCGCGGCATCACAGATGCGGCAGCGCGCCCTCACCGCGAACGTCGGGACGATCGCCGACCTCGCCGGCACCATGTCGGTCATGGCCGGCCGCGGCGGCGGAATCAGCATGAAGATTCGCGCCCTCGCCGACGCGGTGAACAGCATCTACATGCAGCTCGATGCCGCGATGAAGCACGCCACGACGCCACTGGAGCCGAAAAAACCCGGCTAACCGTGCCCCCGCCCGTTCCTCCCATCCGTTGTGCCGCGCTTACGAAGCGATACGCCGACGTCGTGGCGGTCGCGGGGCTCGATCTCACCGTCAACGTCCGCGAATGCTTCGGTCTGCTGGGGCCGAACGGGGCGGGGAAGACGACCACGATCGAGATCCTCGAAGGACTCACCGCCCCCGACCGGGGCGAGGTCGAGATTCTCGGGATGCGATGGACGGGCGGTGCGAACAGCCGCGCGCTGCGCGAACGCCTTGGCATTCAGCTGCAAGACACGCAGCTCGCCGACAAGCTCACCGTCGAAGAGACGGTCCGCCTGTTCCGGAGCTTCTACCGGGCCGCGCACTCCGTGGAGGAGGTGCTCGGGCTGGTGGCGCTCGAAGAGAAGCGCACCGCGTGGGTGGGCAAGCTCTCGGGCGGCCAGAAGCAGCGCCTCGCCGTGGCGTGCGCGCTCGTCTCCCGGCCGGAGCTCCTGTTCCTCGACGAGCCCACGACGGGCCTCGATCCGCAATCGCGCCGCCAGCTGTGGGACGTGATCGGCCGCTTCCGGGCGGCGGGCGGCACGGTCCTCCTCACCACGCATTATATGGAAGAAGCCGAGCGCCTGTGCGACCGGGTCGCCATCATGGACCATGGGAAGGTAATCGCGCTCGGCACGCCCCGCTCCCTGATCGCCTCCCTCGGTGCCGAGCACGTCGTGGAGTTCGCCCTGACGGACGGGGCAACCCGGGCGCCGAGCCCGTCGGAGCTGGCCGCGCTGCCGGGCGTGCGCGCCGTGCGCCCCGGAGTCGATCGCACGGCGCTCACGGTGGCGGAGGTACATCGCGCCGTGCCCGCGCTGCTCGGGCTGCTCGAGCGGCGTGGCGCCGAGCTCTCGCTCCTCGCTACCCACCATGCCACGCTGGAGGACGTCTTCGTGTCGCTCACCGGCCGGCAGCTGCGCGATGCGTGACCATCCGCTCGTCCAGCTGACCCTCGCCCGCATGCGGGAGTTCTATCGCGAGCCGGAAGCGATCTTCTGGGTGTTCGGCTTTCCGATTGTCCTGGCATTCGCGCTCGGCATCGCGTTTCGGAACCGGGGGCCGGGCGAGCTGCGGGTGGCGGTGCTCCGCGGAGCGGGGGACAGCACGGTGGCGGCCGCGTTGGCCCGTGCGCCCGGGCTCACGGCGGCGGTGCTCGACTCAGGCGAAGCGCGGCTGCAGCTCCGCACGGGCCGCATAGCCCTGCTCGTCGTGCCGGGCGATCCGGTGGTGTATCGGTACGATTCGACCCGGACCGAGAGCCGGCTGGCCCGCCTGGAAGCGGATGTGGTCGTGCAGCGCGCCCGTGGCCGCGTCGACCCGGCACGCGTCGCGGACCAGCGAGTCAACGAGCCCGGCTCGCGCTACATCGACTTCCTCATCCCCGGCCTGCTCGGCATGAATCTCATGGGGAGCGGGCTGTGGGGCGTGGGATTCTCGGTCGTGCAGGCCCGCACCAAAAAGCTGCTCAAGCGCTTCATGGCGACGCCGATGCGCCGTAGTCACTACTTGCTGTCGTTCATCCTGTCGCGGCTCGTGTTCTTGTTCGTCGAGGTCGCGGCGCTCGTGGGCTTCGGCTGGTGGATGTTCGCCGTGGGCGTGCGGGGCTCGTTCGGAGCCGTGGCGTTCATCACCGTGCTCGGCGCGCTTTCGTTCGCCGGGCTCGGCATGCTGGTGGCGAGCCGCGCCCGCACCATCGAGGCGGTCTCAGGGCTCATGAACCTCGTGATGCTGCCGATGTGGATCCTGTCGGGCACGTTTTTCTCCTATGCCCGCTTCCCCGACGCGATGCAACCCTTTGTCAAAGCGCTCCCGCTTACGGCGCTGAACGACGCGCTCCGCGCCGTGATGATCGACGGCAGCCGTTTGGGCGAGCTCGGGGCCCCCCTCGGAATCGTGACGGCGTGGGGCGTCGTGAGCTTCGTGGTGGCGCTGCAGATCTTCCGCTGGCGCTAGGCTAGGGGGTCACGGTGATGGTGCCGGTCATCCCCTGCGCCTGGTGAAACCCGCAGTGGTACTGGTACGTGCCCGCGGTGTTGAACGTCACTTCATATTTCCCGGGCGGGGTGCCACTCGGCTGGCAGTAGGGGTCAGTGGGCGGACAACTGGTGCTTCCGGCGGGGAGCACCGTACCGCTGTCCCAGATCGGCTGTGTCGCGTCGCTGGTTGTCGTATGCGCCGTGCTACCGTTGTTGGTCCATTTCACGGTCGTGCCGACCTTGACCGTCAGCGGGGCGGGGGAGAAGGCGTAGGGCGCGGCGCCGGCATTGTCGTTCATGATCACGTTCTCGACAGGGGGGCCGCCGCCCATCGGGCTCGAGCCGCCGCAGGCCGCAACGAACACAAGCACGAATCCCCCACTCCGCATGTGCATGAGTCCCCCAGTGGACGCCGCTTGCCGTACGCTGTAGCGCCAGCAGAGTTTTGTCAAATCCAGGCGCTACCCACCCCGCAACCAGGCCCCCAGCCGGGACCGCCAGCCCCGCGACCGGCGCAGCGCGTCGCGGAAGGCGGCGGCGGTTGAATAGCGGGCGGCCGGCTCGCTCGCCAGCGCCTTACGCAGCACGGCCTCCAGCTCTCGGGGCACGTCCTTGCGCGCGTCGTGCAGCGAAGGCGGGTCCTCCGTGGTTTGACGCGCCAGAATCGCCTCGGCGGTCGGCCCTTCGAAGGGCGGGCGGCCCAACAGGGCGTAGTACGCCGTGGCGGCGAGGGAATACAGGTCGGCGCGCTGGTCCACCCGCTCGCCGAGCAGCTGCTCCGGCGCGGCGAACTGCGGCGTACCGCTCCGCGAGGTGGCGCCTCCCCACCGGGCGTCGCCGCGCAACGCGAGCGCCAGCCCGAAGTCGGTGATGCGCAGCCGGCCGTCGGGCTCGATCAACATGTTTTCGGGTTTCAGGTCCCGGTGCACCAGGCCGAGCGGGTGCGCGTGCTCGAGCGCCGACAGGGCCTGGTCGAGCACGCGGACGGTCTGATCGAGCGAGAGCGGTCCCCGCTTGTGGACGAGCTGCGCCAGGTTCATGCCCGGCACGAGCTCCATCGTGTACCATTGCAGCCCCGCACGGCTCCTGATGTCGTAGATGTTCACGATGCTCGGATGGCGCAGCCGCGCCGCGAGCTGCGCCTCGCGTCGGAACCGCTCCATCACCGACGGGTCCGTCGTCAGCGAGGGGTGGAGGACCTTCATCGCCACCTCGCGCTCGAGCCCCAGGTCGCGCGCGCGGTACACCCGGCCGAACCCGCCCGTCCCGATCTCCTCGAGCAGCTCGTAGTCATCGCCGAGGGCGCGGCGCAGCCGGCGCTCGAACCCCGCCTCCGCGACCTGCGGCGCGGCCGCCGGCTCCTGAAACACGCCCGCGTCGCTCACGAAGTCCTCGAGCATCTCCGTGGCGGTGTAGTAGCGGTCGCCGGGCGCGAACTGAAGGGCGCGCAGCAACACCCGCTCCAACGCGGCCGGTACCGCCGGTCGCAGCTGGCGCGGTGGCGTGATCCGGGCGGGATCGAGATCCGGCTCCTGGCCCGTCAGGACGTAGTACACGAGGGCGGCCACGCCGTACACATCGCTCGCGGGCTCGCCGGGGCTTCCGGCACGCACTTCCGGCGCGACGAACGCACCGCCCGCGCCTTGCTCCTCCGGCGGCACGTTCGGGAGACACCAGTTGGAGTAGCGCAGGTCGGTGATCACCGCGCGCCCGGTGAGGTCGACCATGAGCGTCAGCGGGACGATACGGCGCAGAATGACGCCGCGCGCGTGGGCGTGCTCGGCCGCGCCGAGCAGGTCGCGCACCAGGGCGTGCGCCATGGGGATCGCGCGCGGTCCGCGGCGGAGAGCCTCGGCCAGGCTCTCTCCATCGACCCAGTTGGCGGTGCGGTAGGCGAAGGTGCCCACCAGGCCGGCCGCGTAGACATGGCGAATCGCCGGATGGTCGAGCGCCGCGAGCGTCTCGGTCTCACGCAGGAACCAGGCGCGCCCCGGAGAGTCGGACGCCAGGTGCACGTGCAAGGCGACGGAGCGCTTGAGCAGGCGGTCCCATGCGTGGTACACGGTGCGCTCGGCGGCGGTGGCGACCCGCTCGTCCAGACGGAACGCGGGCGCGAGCGCTCGGACCACGTCGTCCAGGAGGTCGGCGGGGGGGATCGTGTGGCTCATTGCGCCGCCCAATCTAACCGCGTCAGCGCAGCCTGACCTGCACGCCGGCCCAGCCTCGCGCTCCCGACCCGGGCGCATGGTAGCGCACATCCCACAGCGATACGGCCACGCCCCCGCCGCTCGAATCGACCGCCGCGGCGAGCAACCGGGCGAACTGCGCGATCGCGCGACCCGGGGGGGTCGCAAGCGCGGCGCGCACGGCGGGACGCTCGAGCTGTCGCGCGACCGCCCAGCCGTCGCCCGCGACGCTGTCCGTCGAAGCGGAGAGGGCCTCCCAGCGGAAGGGACGCCCGACGATGGTGAGCGCTGCCCAGCGGGCGTCCGGTCCGAACCGCCGTGTCGCGGCGGCCCGCGCGTCCGCCTTGGCCGCCGCGCTCGCCCCGGCGCTCGTAGCGGCGTAAGCGCCCAGCAGGAGCAGCCCGTACACTGCGGCGCGGCGCCCGCCCGCCACGCCGAACCAGTGCCGCATCCAGCCGATCACACCGACGGCGGTGCATCCGACCATGCCCACCCGTACCCACCACACGACGAGATCGTGGCCCCGCCACAGCACCAGCGTGGTGACCCCAACCAGCGAGACGAGGTACACGAGCGCCGGCGCCCAGTGGCGGCGCGCACCCCAGGCGAGCGCCACGAGCGGCACCGCCCAGAAGAACGGATCGACGATCGCGACCCAATCGGCGTAGTACCACCGCCCGCTCCAGGGGAGGAACGGTCGCAAACCGTAGGATCCCTGCCAGTCCAAGTAGAGGTGACTCGCGACGCTCACGGTGACGCACGCGGCGACCCAGCGCCAGGATGGCGGGGTCGACCCCGCACGGCGAGCCCATAAACGCATGAGGAGGCCAAACAGACCGGTCAGGGCCACGATCTCGACCGCTGCACCCACGAAGGAGTGCGTGATCCCTCGATGATAGACCAGGTACTCGCCCCCGGCGCGGGCCGTCCACGCGGCCGGCTGCAGCAACAGCTCGGCCCAGTCCGGGGCGTTCCCGGCGATCGCGCCGACCCATCCCGCTGCCGGCAGCTCGCGACCGGCGACGGCGCGACCCAGCGCGGCGCCCACCAGGGTATGGGCCAGGTTGTCCATGACGTGCTCAAAGCTAGCATCACCCTAGCCGGGGCTCTCGCGGGCCGATAAGTTTGCCCCCCACCCGCGGCCTGCGAGAGGGCGCCATGGGCTACGAACCACTCCCCGACCGCCGTGACCGAGGCGACCGACGCCAGCTCGACGACCGTCGCTCCGGCGTCGATCGGCGGGACCCGACCGATCGGCGAACGGTGAACACGCCGGTTCCGACCGAGCGCCGCGCCGGCGGCGAGCGTCGTGGCGGCGGCGAGCGCCGCCGGGCGGTGCGGCGCTCTTTAGTGCCTCGCCGCCTCGTCCCCGACCGACGCGCCAAGGGAGTCGCGCCGCGCCTTACCTGAAGCTGATCGATTCCGCGACGCACCGCGTACGCCTTAGGCCGCCCCCCCCGTCGCCCGGGCGGCAACCTCGCGGATCACCCGCTCGAGCATCGCGAAATCGAACGGTTTGGTCACCGTCGGCACGCCCGATTCCTTGAGGAGTGCGGCCGTGTCCGGCGCGAACGGGTCGCCGGTGCTGAACACGATGCGCGGCACGAGGTCGGGCCGATCCCGCTGGAGTCGCTCGAGCAACTCCCGTCCGCTCATCCCGGGCATACGCACGTCGGAGATGATCACGTCGAAGCGGGCTTGCTGCAGCACGCGCAGCGCCGCGGCACCGTCCGAGACCCCTTCCCCACGGATCCCGCGGCGGTCGAGGAACCGCAGCAGCGCGTTGCGAAGCGCGGTCTCGTCGTCCACGACGAGCACGGTGAGCTCGCCGGAGGCCGGAGCGGCGTCCGGCGGTGCCTTCGGCTGAGGCCGCGATTCTTCGCGCGCGTCGCGCGGCAGCGCGACGCCGAACCGCGCCCCGTGCCCGGGCTCCGACTCCACCCAGATGCGGCCGCCGTGGTCGCGGGCGATCCCGTAGCAGATGGAGAGCCCGAGGCCGGTGCCCACACCCTCGGGTTTGGTGGTGAAGAACGGGTCGAAGATCTTGCTGCGGATCTCGGTCGGGATACCGGGGCCGGAGTCGGCGATCTCGAGCCGGGCCTCGCTATCGTCGGCGCGCGTGCGAACGACGATCGTACGCGCTCCGTCGATGGTCACCAGCGCCTGCTCCGCGTTGATCAGCAGGTTGAGGATCATCTGCTGCAGGTCGGACGCGTCGGCCCAGATCTTGGGCTCGCTCGGGTCGAGGTCGAGCGAGACCGCGATGTTCAGCGTCGAGAGGTGATAGGAGCGCAGGGCGAACGTGCGGCGCGCGATGTCGTTCATGTCCACGAGGGCGCGCTGTTTGCCGCCGGCGCGCGCGAACGCCAGCAGATTGGAGGTGATCCGGCCGATGCGCGTCGCCTCGTCGTACATCATCTGCAGCATTTCACGGTGCTCGGGCTTCAGGTCGTCCAGCAACAAGGTCTGCGCGAATCCGGAGATGATCGCCGCCGGGTTGTTGATTTCGTGGGCCACGCCGCTCACGAGCTGCCCCATGGCGGCGAGCTTTTCGGCCTGCTGGAATTGGGACTCGTTCCGCTTCTGCTCGGTAATGTCGCGCGCCAGGATCAGTACCCGGGTAATCCCGCTTCCCTCGCGGATCGGGGCGTACAGGACGGCGCCGACCCCGGGGGTTTGGTCGTCGCGTGAGAAGGGAATCTCGAGCCGTTGAATCTCACCGCGGAACGCAGCGGCCAGTTTCTCCCGGACCACGGGCGCCGTGTCGGGCGCCAGGAACTCGAAGATGTTGCGGTTTTCCGCCGGCCCGACCAGCGCCCCCATGACGTAGGTGGGCCCATTCGATTCGACGATCCGCCCCCCGCGGTCGACGACCACGATCGCATCGGGCACGGCGTCCATGAGGAGCCGCAGATTCCGCTCCGCGGAGGAGGTCGCCGCGAGCGAGTCCATGAGCGACCGGGTCTGGCTGGCGACCTCGTTCTCGAGCAGCGCCGCGTAGCGCCGGTCGGCGCGGGTGGAATGAATCAGACGCAGCCCGATGATCACGATGGCCAGCGCGATGAGCACCGCGCTGCCCATGTCGGGCTCGTGGGACAGCGCGTTTCTGATCGCGACCGCGCCGATGCCGCCGAGCCCGATCACGAGGGCCGCGATGCGCGCGGCGTTGCCCGAGATAGCGCGCGCCCCGGCCTCCGCGCTCAGCTGAGCGGCAGGGGCCACGGCCGCCGCCGAGGCGAGCAGCAGCAAGCCGGCGTCCCACCCGAGATCGAGCGCACCGCCCGAGTGAAAGCTCCCCCGCAGGGCGGACGCGGCGTACACCACATTCGTGACGCACAGGACGCCCAGCGCCGTCACGACGCCCGCCGCGGCCAAGGGAACCCGCGTGTGGGGCAGCAGCTCCACGAGGATCAGCCAGAGCACCGCGACGCCGCCGACGGACCAGGCGATGCTCGTGAGCATCGACGGGACGCTGCCGGCCAGGTCGAACAGCGGCTTGAGGAGGAACTCGTACACGAGCACGCCCGCCATGAGCGTCACGAGCACGGTGTCGATCAGCAGCTCGGGGTCGAATCGGCGGCGCGGCTCGGATCCGACCAGCTTCGTCACGGCGATCAGGAAACAGACGTACATGCCCAGGTAGCCCACGTCCGCCAGCGACGGGTACGGCGGCGTCACGCGACGGATCAGCTCGTAGTAGTTCCAGACGAGCTGGCCCCCCAGGAACAGCACGCAGCCTGCACCGATCCACAGCCATGCGCGTCGCTGATCCGATGAGGGGTGACGGCGCGCGGCGAGGGCGCAACATGCAACGGCGTACGCCGCCGCCCACGTCCAGGACACGTCGGCCACGAGCGCGCGGTGAGTCGCGGGGACGAGCAGATAGGCCAACACGATCGTGAGGAAGGATCCGGCGGCGATCGCCACCAGCGCGCGAGTCTGCCGGGTGAGAGAAGGCACGAGCGACCTTGGCGCTAACCTAACGGCGCGCGCCACCGGCCGCGAGGGCATTAAGTTTCGCGGCCGTATGGACCGTCTGGCATGGAGGACCGCGCCGCACGCCTCGCTCGCGCAATGGGAGGACCTCGCGCGCTTCTCGGATGCGGCGCGGCGCGACGGCCTGAGCCGCACGCTCGTGTGCGGGATGGGCGGGTCGAGCCTCGCGCCGGAGGTGCTCGCATCGAGCTTCGGGAATGCGTCCCTGTCGGTGCTCGACAGCACCGATCCGAGCGCCGTGCTCGCCGTGACGCGCGCGGGGGATTTCGACCGAACGCTGTTCCTGGTGTGCAGTAAGTCGGGGACCACCGTCGAGACGCTCGCGTTCTATCACTACCTTGCCGCGCGCGCCGACGCGGCGCGTTTCGTGGCGATCACCGATCCGGGGAGCCCGCTCGAGGCTCTGGCGCGCGAGCGTGGGTTCCGGGGGGTGTTCCACCATCCGCCGGATGTGGGCGGCCGGTACGCTGCTCTCACCGTGGTCGGGATGCTGCCGGCCGCGCTGCTGGACGTGAACGGGCGGGATCTGCTCGAACGGGCGCTCGTCGTCGACACGGACGCCGCGCGTGCGCGCGGCGCGCGCCTCGCCGAGGCGACGCTCGCGGGGAGGGACAAGCTGGTGCTCCGGCCGCCGGCGGCGGTCGCGCGCCTGGCCGACTGGATCGAGCAGCTCGTGGCGGAGAGCACCGGGAAGGACGGACGAGGCGTCGTCCCCGTGGTGGACGACCCGATCACGGCGCCGCGTCCCGACAGCGAGATCGTGCGCGACTTCACCGCGGATCCGCTCGCCCTCGGTGCGGAGTTCCTGGCGTGGGAGTACACCACCTGGGAGCTGTGTAGCCGACTGGGTGAGGGCGTTAAGTCTCGCGGCCGCGCCGCGCGTCTCGCTCGCGCAATGGGATGAGCTCGTGCGCTTCGCCGACCCGGGGCATTTGGTGGCGATCACCGATCCCGGGAGCCCGCTCGCGCGTCGACGCTCGGGTTCGGCCCGCGCTACCTGCACTCCACCGGTCAGCTGCACAAGGGCGGGCCGAACACCGGGTTGTTCCTGGTCGTGACCGCGGACGACGCGGAGGATGCCGAGATTCCGGAGATGGGAATCTCGTTCGGCCGCTTGAAGCGCGCGCAGGCGCGGGGCGACATGCGGGCGCTGCTGGCGCTGGGTCGGCGCGTGGCGCACGTGCACCTCGCGCGACCCGAGGATGTGACGCGGCTCGCTTGAGCCTATGCCCTACGCCTTCGCCTGGTGCCGGCGCGAGTACCCGTCGTGGAAGAACAGCCAGACGCACTCGCGGCTCTCGTGCCGGGACCCGTAGTAGCGCGGCGTCGTGAGGGGCAGGTGGCGCAGGACACGCTCATACAACGTCCGCCCGACCGCCCACGCTGCCTGCACGCGCTGGGCGATGACTGACTCGCCGTTGGGTCCCGCGCCGACGAGTCGAT
>WNGR01019577.1_pt1 | contig 11266 bp, 7 predicted proteins | sample 5407581 | NCBI WGS metagenome assembly WNGR01 (sample SAMN13153383, study PRJNA577476) | soil metagenome | isolation source: 80 cm soil or saprolite under Garry oak tree replicate 2 | place: USA:California | collected 2016-06-15 | reverse complement strand
ATCGGACGCGCCGAGGCCGGCCGCGCCGAGCAGCAGCAGCCAGGCCGGCCGGGCCGGGGCCGGGCGGGTGGCGAGCACGCGCGCCGCCACCGCGAGGATCAGCACGTCGCACAGCGGGAAGGCGGCCGCGAAGCCCCGGTTCACCGTGACCGGGCCGGTACCACGGCCGAGCACCAGCCAGAGCCACCAGGCGAAGGCACAGCAGGCCGTGAGGAGGAGCGCGTCCAGGACGCCCCGCACCGCCCGGCCCGCCGCACGCCAGCGGAGGAAGATCGCCAGCCCCGCGACGGACAGCGGGCAGGCGGCAAGGCAGCAGCCGTCGGCGATCCACGGGAACGGCACGCTGGCCCGCGGGGCGCCGCTGATGATCAGGAATCCGGTCTGCCCGGCCGCCAGGATCGCGCAGCCGCCCGCCAGCAGCAGCCATGGCTCGCCCCGGGCCGGACGGTGCCGCACGACGCCCGCCACAATGGCCGCGGCAGCGCTGCCACCGATAAGCGCCCACGCCAGCGCGCGCAGTCCCGGAAATACTGAATAGGCGGCCGTAAGCGTCAGCAGCCACGCGGAATAGCCAGCCATCGCGCGCGGCCGCCAGCTCAATGTAACCACCCCCGGCCACGCGTAAGGCCAGGTGCCCGCGCTGCCCTGGTAAAGATCCCGGCAGTTCACCGCTGCGCGGGTTTTGTAATTCCGGCCTGGCAATAACGAGCATATCTGATTCGCTGCTGGCCGCCCGGACGGCAAAAACGGGGCGGTCTGGCGAATGGCAGGATTTCCGGGCATATCCGCATTCGCCTTTCCATGAGCCGACCCGCCCGGGACCGGGCCCGGGCGGGCCGATGCTGGATCGCGGGGCGGACAGGTCAGCCGGCGACCTCCCGGATCCGGTTGCTGCCGGTGTCGGCGATCAGCACGTCGCCGGCCGGGTCCGGCACCGCGGCCTCCGGCAGGCCGAGTTCCGCGCTGGTGGCCGGGCCACCGTCGCCGGCGAAGCCATCGGTGCCGTTGCCCGCGATCGTGTAGATGTCGCCGGACGTCATGGCCTGGCCGTAGAACGTGCCGGTGCTCTCGGCCACCACCCGGATCAGGCTGTCGCCGGTGTCGGTGATCACCAGGTTGCCCGTGCTGTCCACGGTGGCGCCCCATGGCCCGGTGAGCTGGGCGCTGATGGCCGGCCCGCCGTCACCCAGGCCACCGGTGCCGCCGCCGGCCACGGTGTAGATGTCCCCGGCGGTCATGGCCTGGCCGTAGAACGTCCCGGTGCTGGCGGCGACCACCCGGACCCGGTTGTTGCCGGTGTCGGTGATCACCAGGTTGCCCAGGGAGTCCACGAGCACGCTTTCCGGGTTGACCACGTGGGCCTTGGTGGCCGGGCCACCGTCGCCGGAGAAGCCGGTGCCGCCGGAGCCCGCCACCGTGTAGATGTCGCCCGCGGTCATGGCCTGGCCGTAGAACGTGCCGGTGGTCGCGGCCACCACCCGGACCCGCTGTTTGCTGGTGGCGATCACCAGGTTCCCCGAGCCGTCCACGGCCACGGCGTTGGCGAAGCCGAGCGTGACGGTGGTGGCCGGAATGCCGTTGCCGGTGCCCGCGGTCCCGCCGCCGGCCACGGTGTAGATGAACCCGGCGTTCATGGACTGGCCGTAGAACGTGCCGGTGCTCTGCGGCAGCACCCGGACCCGGTTGCTGCGGGTATCCGCGATCAGCAGGTTGCCCGCGGCGTCGATGGCCACGCCCTGCGGCTTGTCCAGCGTGGCGATGGAGGCCGGCCCGCCGTCGCCGAAGTGCCCGACGGCACCGGTGCCGGCGATCGTGTAGATGTCGCCGGCGGTCATGGACTGGCCGTAGAACGTGCCGGTCGTGGCCGCCAGCACCCGGATCCGGTTATCCGCGGCGTCGGCGATCAGCGTGTTACCCGAGGCGTCGCGCAGCAGGCCCGCCGGGGAACTCAGCTCGGCGGCCGTCGCGGTGCCGCCGTCGCCGACCGACCCGGTGCTGGCGTGCCCGGCCACCGTGTAGATGCTGCCGGCGACCATCGGCTGGTTGTAGAACGTGCCGTTGCCCTCGGCGACCAGCCGGACCCGCTGGTTGACGTTGTCGGCGATCACCAGGTTGCCCGAGCCGTCCACGGCCACCGCGACGGGCTCGTTCAGCTCGCCCTTGAGGGCCGGGCGGGCGTCCTTGAACCCCGCGGTGCCGTTGCCAGCCACGGTGTAGATGTCGCCCGCGGTCATGGCCTGGCCGTAGAACGTGCCGGTCGTGGCCGCCACCACCCGGATCCGCTGGTTAGCGGTGTCCGCGATCACCAGGTTGTGGGCCGCGTCCACGGTTACCCTCTGGGCGTCGAGCTTGGCCGCGGTGGCCGCGCCCATGTCGCCGGAGAACCCGGCGGTGCCGTTGCCGGCCACGGTGTAGATGTCGCCCGCGGTCATCGCCTGGCCGTAGAAGGTGGCGGTCGTGGCCGCCACCACCCGGATCCGGTTGTTGCCGAAGTCGGCGATCACCAGGTTGCCCGAGCCGTCGACCGCCACCTGGCCGGGATTACTGAGTTCCCCGCTGGTGGCCGGGCCACCGTCCCCGGCGAAACCCTGGGTGCCGTTGCCGGCCACGGTGTAGATGTCGCCCGCGGTCATCGCCTGGCCGTAGAACGTGCCGCCGGTCTCGGCCACCAGCCGGATCACGTTGTTCCCGGTGTCGGTGATCACCAGGTTGCCCGAGCCGTCCACGGCCAGCCCCCCGGGGGCGCTCAGCTCGGCGGCTGCGGCCGGCGCGCCGTCCCCGGTGTACCCGCTGGTGCCGTTGCCGGCCACGGTGTAGATGTCCTTGGCCGTCATGGCCTGGCCGTAGAACGTGCCGTTGTGCGCGGCCACCACCCTGACCCGGCTGTCGCCGCCGTCGGCGATCAGCAGGTTGCCCGAGCCGTCGACCGCGGTCGCGCAGGATCGCAGGCTGGCGGCGACCGCGGGCGCGCCGTCGCCGAGCGGCCCGGAGGAACCGGTGCCCGCGGGCGTGGTCAGCCGGTCGGTGGCGTCCACCTGCCGCACGGTCGGGCCGTCCGCGATATACAGCAGGCCGTTCGCGACGGACACGCCGCACGGGTCGGTCACCGGCACATTGGTGGCCCTGCCCGGCCCGCCGACACCGCCGGCCACGGTGGAGATCGTCCCTGCTGCCGCGGCGGCCGCGCTGGCGCCCCCTCCGGCCGCCCCGCCGACGGCCATCAGCCCCGTCACCACGAGGGCCGGCCCGCCACGCGTGAGCCAGCCCCTGCCTGCCATGCGATCCGCTCCCACCCCGGCACCCCTCCCAAAAGTCAGCCCTGGCAGTTCGCGTGCAGCGATCCGCGAACTGCCAGGGTTCCACGACAATGACGCGCGAGCGGCGCGATCGGATGACGTGAACCGATAAATCACCACGTCAGGGCATGTCTGGTGGGCGGCGGAGCGGGCCGCCGCGGGCCTGGCGGCCGGTGCGGAGCCGGTCAGGCCCGGGGCCTGGCGGGGCCGGTTGGGGCCAGTCCGGCCAGAGCCTGGTGGCCCGTCAGGGCGGGGCCTGGCGGGCGGCGGCCGTCCCGGCGTGCCCCGGGGTTACCACGGCCGGATCGTTTTGCCTGATCGGGGCGCGGGTACTTCAGACGGGCAGGCGACAAGCGACCCAGGGCATGCCTCATAGATCATTCAGCCTGCTGCGCGGCCGCCGGGCGGGCGCCTCGCGGCGTTGTCGTCGTCGCCCATAGAAACCACTATGGGCTCCTCCTCCGCCTTGCGATGCATCCCGCCGGCGACCGCTCGCGACGGCATAGATCTACGAGACACGCCCTAAGCCGGGCGGGAAGGGGCCGAAGACATGAGCCCCGATCCCGAGAAGGTTCCGGTCGAAGTCGAGGGCCGGAACCTGGTCCTGACCAACCTGGCCAAGGTGCTGTACCCGGATACCGGGTTCACCAAGGGCGCGGTGATCGACTATTACCTGCGCATCGCACCGGTGCTGCTGCCGCACATCGCCGACCGGCCGCTGACCCTCAAGCGGTACCCGGACGGGGTGACCGGCCAGCACTTCTACAACAAGCACGCCCCGGACCACCGGCCGGGCTGGGTGCGCACCGAGCGGCTGCCCGCGCCCGGCTCCACCTCGGGCCGGGACTGGGTCCGGTACGTGATCGCCGGCGACCTGCCCACGCTGATCTGGACCGCCAACCTGGCCGGCCTGGAACTGCACACCCCGATGTGGCGGATTCCCCGCGTCGCCGAGCCTGACCTGCTCGTCTTCGACCTTGACCCCGGTGCGCCCGCGACCATCGTGGAATGCTGCGCGGTGGCGCTGTGGCTGCGCCCGCTGCTGGCGGAGGCGGGCTTCGACGCGTTCGCCAAGACCTCGGGGGGCAAGGGGCTGCAGTTGCGCCCCGGCAAGGTCCTGGTCGACTGGAGCCAGAACAACGCCCACAAGACCACGATCGCGCCCTACTCGCTGCGCGCCCGCGGCCGGCCGACCGTGTCGACGCCGGTGACCTGGGACGAGGTCGCCGGGTGCGAGCGGCCGGAGGACCTGGTTTTCACCAGCGGCGACGTGCTGGACCGGGTGGCCGGACACGGAGACCTGCTCGCCCCGCTGGTCGCCGCCCGGCCCGGCCCCGCCGCGGGCCCCGGCTCGTAATCGGCCCGGGCCCCGGCTCGCGATCGGCTCGGCACGCCTGGCCGTGATCGGCTCCGCGCCTGGCTTGTGATCGGCTCCGCGCACCAGGTATCACGTACGCGGCGCGATGCCTGGTTCACCGCGGGGCGGGACGGGCCGGGAAAGACCGGAGCGGCCGCAGCTCTCGGGGTAACCGCGACCGCTCCGGGGCTGTCGCCGGGCTGCGCCAAGGAGGGGTTGCCGCGGAGCCCGGCGGCTGTTCCCTGTACCCGTTACTACGCAGGCGGGCGCTTGCCGGTTCAACAATTTCGCCGGGAGTTCACCCAGGTGATCCCGCGCGCGGCGTCAGGGCCGCCGTTGCCCGTCCAGGTGGGCGGTGTCGTTGAAGCCGCGGACGATCCACCCCCGGCCGGTCACCAGCAGCCGGGAGATGGAGCCGTTGTCCGCGGACAGGAAGGCGAACGGCCGGGAGCCGGTGGCCTGCGCCAGCGCCTGCCCGATCACGCCGCCGTGGGTGAACACGGCCACCCGCTGACCGGTGTGCGCCTGCGCCAGCTCGCCGATCGCGGCGCGCACCCGGGCCGAGAACGACACCGAGGTCTCCGCGCCCGGGATCACCTCCCAGCGCTCCTGCTGGAAGACCTGCATGACGATCGGGTCGTGCTCGGCCACCCGCTGCCGGTACTCGCCCCCCTCCCAGTCACCGAGGTGGACCTCGCGCAGCCCCGGCTCCACCTGGGGGGCCAGCCCGAGCCGGGCGGCCAGCGGCGCCGCGGTCTGCGCGGTGCGCCGCAGCGTGGTCACGTAGATCGCGTCGATCCGGGCGCCGGCCAGCCGGTCGGCCAGGCGAGCGGCCTGTTCCTGCCCACGGGGCGTGAGGGCGGGATCCGCGTGGCCGCCGGCGAGGGGGAACGGCGTGCCCGGCACGTAGGGCTCCGACTGGCCGTGCCGGATCAGCAGGAAGTCGGCCGAGCCGGGGATGTCGGGGAAGCCGGACTGCGGATAGCTGGCCGGACCAGCCTTCAGGTCTTCGGGCGAGGTCACCACGCCGGTAGCGTAATGCGCGGGAAAGCTGCGACAGACGCCGCGCAGGCCCTGATCCCGGGGAGGGCTGATGACACAGGCGCGCTATGACTTCGTGATCGTGGGCGGCGGCTCAGCCGGCAGCGCGCTGGCCAGCCGGCTCTCCGCGGACCCGTCCGCCCGGGTGCTCGTGCTGGAAGCGGGCCGCCCGGACTACCGCTGGGACGTGTTCATCCACATGCCGGCCGCGCTCACCTTCCCCATCGGCAGCCGGTTCTACGACTGGAAATATGAGTCAGAGCCCGAGCCGTGCCTTAACGGCCGGCGCGTCTACCACGCCCGCGGCAAGGTGCTCGGCGGCTCATCCAGCATCAACGGGATGATCTTCCAGCGCGGCAATCCGCTCGACTACCAGCGCTGGGCGGCCGACCCTGGCATGGCCGACTGGGACTACGCGCACTGCCTGCCGTACTTCAAGCGGATGGAGACCTGCCTGGCCGGGGCGGACGAGTACCGGGGCGGCCAGGGACCGCTGGTGCTCGAGCGCGGCCCCGCGGCCAGCCCGCTGTTCGCCGCGTTCTTCGAGGCGGTGCAGCAGGCCGGCTACCCGCTGACCACCGACGTCAACGGGTACCGGCAGGAGGGCTTCGCCGCCTTCGACCGCAACATCCACCGGGGCCGGCGGCTCAGCGCGGCACGGGCCTACCTGCACCCGGTCACCGGCCGCCCCAACCTGGAGGTGGTCTGCCGTGCCCTGGTGACCCGGATCCTGTTCGAGGGGACCCGGGCGGCCGGCGTGGAGTACACCCAGGGATCCGGGGCCGCGCGGCAGGTGCGGGCCGGTGAGGTGATCGTCTGCGGCGGCGCGATCAACACGCCGCAGCTGCTCCAGCTCTCCGGGGTCGGCAACCCGGCCGACCTCGCCCCGTTCGGCATCGATGTGGTCGCCGACCTGCCAGGGGTGGGCGAGAACCTGCAGGATCACCTGGAGGTGTACGTCCAGTACGGGTCCAAGCTGCCGGTGTCGGTAGCCCCGGCGCTGAAGTGGCGCAACCGCCCGATGGTCGGCGCACGCTGGCTCTTCGCGCGCAGCGGGCCGGGGGCGACGAACCACTTCGAGGCCGGGGGATTCCTCCGGAGCAACGACGAGGTGGCCTACCCCAACCTCATGTTCCACTTCCTGCCCATCGCGATCCGCTACGACGGCTCGGCCCCGGCCGGCGGGCACGGCTACCAGGTGCACATCGGCCCGATGTACTCGGACTCGCGCGGCACCGTCAAGATCATCTCGCGGGATCCGGCGGTCCACCCGGCGCTGCGGTTCAACTACCTGTCCACCCCCACCGACCGGCGCGAGTGGGTGGAGGCCATCCAGATCGCCAGGCACATTCTCGGCCAGCCCGCGTTCGCGCCCTACAACGCCGGCGAGCTGTCGCCGGGGCCGGAGGTGCACACCGAGGAGCAGATCCTTGACTGGGTGCGCCGCGACGCGGAAACCGCACTGCACCCGTCCTGCACGGCGAAGATGGGCACCGGTCCCGGCGCGGTCGTGGATCCCGCGAGCATGCGTGTGCATGGCCTGACCGGGCTGCGGGTGGTGGACGCCTCGGTGATGCCCTACGTCACCAACGGCAACATCTACGCCCCGGTGATGATGATCGCGGAGAAGGCCGCGGACCTGATCCTGGGCCGGACGCCGCTGCCGGCGGAACCGGTCGAGTTCTACCGGCACGGCGTCAGCCCGGCTCCCGCGCCGCCGGGCGCGGGCACATGAGAGTTCTCTTAACGTCCGGTAGTCCCTGCGGGCACTGGTAAGGAATCACCGTGGGGACCCGGCGCGGGCGGCCGGGTTACCGGACAGCGCGTCGGGGCCATCCGGGAGGGCGCGCGGCGACCGCAAGGACGGGGCGGGCCCGGAAGGCCCAGCGGGGGGCCGGGTCTGCCCCTTTGCGGCGCTCCCACCAGGGCATAGTGGCCGGAACCCGGACACATCAACGTGGTTTATGACTAGCCGGTAACTTTACGGGGACCATAACTCCTGCAGCAGGTGAGACGCACCCGGTGGGAGCCGCCCGTGGCCACGCGCATATCTGAGCACGCTGCTGAGAAACCCGACCGCCCGGGAATCCGCGCCGGGCCGGCCGGGGGTGCGCGGGACCGGCGGCGGCACTGGGCCGTGCCCGGCCTGGTGCCCGGCCAGGCGGGCGCCGCGTCGCTGGCCGAGGAGCGCAGCCGCCGCCGGGCGCTGCTCGGGCGGCTCGCGGCGGTCTTCTACCTGGGGTCCGGGCTGCTCGGCCTGGTCACGCTGCCGCTGCCCGCACCGGGCTCGAACCGGCTCGCCACGACGCTGATCTCCGCGGTCGCGCTGGCCATCGGCACCGCCGCCTGGCTCGCGCCGTGGGGGCGGTGGCCCCGGCGGGCCACGCTCTGGGTCGTCCCGCCCGCCTTCGCGCTGATCGCCCTCGCGAACGTCTTCGGCGGATCCGACCTGCGCGGCTACGGCGTCTTCTTCGTGGTCACCTTCGTGTGGATCGGGTTCGCCCAGCCGCCGCGCACGTCCCTGCTGGTGGCCCCGCTGGCCGCCGCGGCCTACATCGTGCCGTTGCTGTGGCTGCCTGGCCACGTCGGCGCGGGCCTGCCCTCGGCGGCGACCACGCTGCCGCTCTGCGTGCTGGTGGGCGAGGGCATCGCCTGGGGGATGGTCCGGCTGGACCAGATCGAGCGGGCGCTGCACGCCGAGCGGGACCGGTCCGGCGAACTGCGCGAGCTGGACCGGCTGAAGGACGCGTTCCTGTCCGCCGTGTCGCATGAGCTGCGCACCCCGCTCACTATCTGCCGCGGCCACCTGGACGTGCTGAGGGAGCGGCCCGCGCAGGACGAGGTGCGCGCGGTCAGGCAGACCCTCGTGGACGAACTCGACCTGATGGGCCGGCTGGTTGAGGACCTGACCACGCTCGCCCGGGGCGGTGACGGGATGCCACTCAAGGTGGAACCGCTGCCGCTGCGCGACTTCCTCGCCAGCTTCACCGCCATGGCGGAGCCCATCCTCGGCGGCCGTCTCGAGGTGGCCGGCGTCCCGGCCGGTGCCACCCTGCGGGCCGACCCGCAGCGGCTGACCCAGGCCCTGCTGAACATGCTGCAGAACGTGGCCGGCCACGCCGGGGGCCAGGGGCCGGTGCGCCTCCGGGTCCGCGCCGAGCCGGCCGGCTGGCGGTTCGAGGTGGCCGACGAGGGCGGCGGGCTGCCCCCGGGCGAGGAACGGTTCGTCTTCGAGCCGTTCCGCACCGGGTCCTCGGCCACCGGCCGGACCGGGCTGGGCCTGGCCATCGTCCGGGGGATCGCCAGGGCCCACGGCGGGGACTGCGGCGTGGTGAACCGCCCGGGGCAGGGCGCCACCTTCTGGATCTGGATCCCCCGGTGAAGCTGCTGGTCGTCGAGGACGAAGCGCGCATCGCCGCGTTCCTGGAGAAGGGGCTGACCGCGCACGGCTACGCCGTCGAGTGGGCCGCGACCGGCGCCGAAGCCCTCCGGCTTGGCGTGGCTCCGGATGTCGCCCTGGTGATCCTGGACCTGAAGCTGCCCGATCTCGACGGCCTCGACGTGCTGGCGGGCCTGCGCGAGCGGGGCGCCATGATGCCGGTGCTCATCCTGAGCGCCCGGGCCCAGCTGGACGACCGGGTCCGCGGCCTGGACCTCGGTGCCGACGACTACCTGGCCAAGCCGTTCGCGTTCGAGGAACTACTGGCCAAGGTCCGGGCCCGGCTGCGGCCCTGGCCCGCCGGGGCCGGGGTGCTCCGCGCGGGCGGCGTCTACCTCGACGTGCTGACCCGCGAGGTGACCGCCGCCGGGCGCACGGTGAGCCTGTCAGACCGGGAGTTCTCCCTGCTGCGGGCGTTCGTCACCCACCCCCGCCGGGTCCTTTCCCGGCAGGAGCTGCTCGCCATGGCCTGGGACATGGACTTCGACCCGCGGACGAACCTCGTCGACGTGTACGTGGGCTACCTTCGCCGCAAGCTCGGCGAGACGTTCATCGAGACGGTCCGCGGCACCGGCTACCGGCTGCGTACCGACGAGTGGTTAAGCGCCATCCCGGCACATCCCTAGCCCGGCAACCAGCCACGTCCTGGTGTCGGGCACACTAACCTCGTGCCTCCACCCGCCCGGCCGGTGACCGACCCCCGCGACCCGCTCGGCCTGCGCGCCGACGCCCCGCTGCTCGACGGGTGGCTGGCCTCGACCGCCGCCGCCGAGCGCGGTGCGCTCACGCCCATGTGCACGCCCGGGCACAAGCAGCGGCAGGACCTGACCGGGGCGGTGGTGGCCGGGGACACCCCGCTCTACGGCGGCGTGGACACCATCAAGCACGCCGACACGCTGCTCGCCGATGCCGAGTCCCGGGCCGCGCGGCTCTGGGGCGCGGACTGGTGCCGGTTCTCCGTGGCCGGCTCCACGCATGGCAACCAGGCGCTCGCCCTCGCCGTCGGCTCCCCCGGGCAGGAGGCGATCGTCACCAGGTGCCTGCACAGGTCCCTGCTGCTCGGGCTGGTGCTGGCCGGGCTGCGCCCGGTGTGGGTGCTGCCGGAGCGGGACCCGGGCACCGGCCTGCCCGGCGCGGTCGCGGTGCGGACGGTGCGCAACGCGCTCGCCGCCCACCCCGGGGCCTGCGCGGTGTTCCTCGGCGACCCCTCCTATGTGGGCACCACGGGAGACCTGGCCGGGCACGCCGACGCCGCGCACGAGGCGGGCGTCCCGCTCATCGTGGACGCCGCCTGGGCCGCTTACCTGGGGTTCCACCCGGACCTGCCGCCGCACGCGATCGCCGCCGGTGCGGACGGGATGGTGACGAGCGCGCACAAGGCGCTGCCCGCCAGCACCCAGGGCGCGCTCGTGCTGGCCCGCACCCGGTTCCTCGACCGGGCCAGGCTGGACCGCGCCTTCGAGGCCACCCACACGACCAGCCCGGCGGGGGCGATCACCGCGAGCATCGACGCGTCGCGGGCGCTGTTGGCCCGCGACGGCAAGCAGCTGTGCGCCCGGCTGCTGCGGCTGGTGGCCACCGCCCGGCGGCGGCTGGCCGAGGTGCCGGGCGTGGCCGTGCTCGAGGGTCCCGGCGTGGACCCGGCCAAGCTGGTCGTGCTGCTGGCCGGCGCCGGTGCCGACGGCTACGCGGTGGAGGCCGACCTGATCGCCGCCGGGATGCCGGTGGAACTGGGCGACCGGGACATGATCATCCCGATCATCACGCTCGCCGACACCGAAGACACGGTGGCCCGGTTCACGCAGACGCTGGCCGCCGCGGTCGAGCGGCACCGCGGCCCGCCGCGGCGTCCCGAGCCGTCCCCCGCCTGGTCGGTGTCGCCGGAGATGGCCATCCCGCCGCGCGAGGCATTCTTCTCGCCAAACGAAACCGTCGGGGCCGATGTGGCGGCCGGCCGGATCAGCGCCGAGCTTGTCGCGCCCTATCCGCCCGGTATCCCGGTGCTCGCTCCCGGCGAGATGATCACCGCCGATGCCCTGGCAGCGCTGCGCACGGCCAGGGCGCAGGGCGGCCGGATCGCCTATGCCGCCGACCCCACGCTGGCCACCTTCCAGGTGATCACCGGGAACTGAC
>WNGR01007896.1_pt1 | contig 11266 bp, 10 predicted proteins | sample 5407581 | NCBI WGS metagenome assembly WNGR01 (sample SAMN13153383, study PRJNA577476) | soil metagenome | isolation source: 80 cm soil or saprolite under Garry oak tree replicate 2 | place: USA:California | collected 2016-06-15 | reverse complement strand
TCAGTTGGAAGTCATCTGGTAGTCACTCAAAACGACATTTAGTCATTTGGTGGTCAACTGACTACCACCTGACTACTTGTGACTACCACCTGACCACCACCTGACTACTGGCCGACTTGTCCTTTTTTACTGAGGGTCATGTGTACAGATTGTGCGCAAAGGTAGCCTGCTGTCATTGTCAGCTTTCCCACCCTTCCATAAATTCCAGTAGTAATTGTATTAAGTATCGATACACATTCCCAAATATATTTGTGGTGCATAACAATGATACCCTAGACCTTCCCTGGTTGCTAGGGAATGTGTCTAAGGCTTGTGCAGGTCTGTGGATGTGAAGTGGCAAATACAGTTGTGCAGGCCTCCACATGTGGTGGGTGTCGTATATGTGTCTGCTGTGGTTGTGGACATGTCAGTGTAGAATATCTAAGGCTGTGTGTGAGTGTGGCAAGTTCAGAAATGGAAATGGTGGGCTGCATGGAGCCTGCTGGGTTGGGTGGTCAAAAGTGGTTGGAAATGGTTGTGCATGCCTTCACATGGCACAAAACTTCGCAGAGGTGGCCGCCTTGGTCAGAAACACATTGTGCTTGAATAATTGAGTCACTAAGGCCTTGCATGGGTGTGGCACACAAATCACACTCATAGGATCAAGACCTGAAATGCAAGCAGAGAAATCTCTTCTGTTTCTAATGTCGTGATTGTATATACCTGCAATATATAAAGGAGGATAAACTAGGAACCAGGGGGAAATATACACAGTAATCCCACAGGAATCAGGCAAGGGAGCTGAACACTCACAGCGCATGAAAGTGGACTGAGGAGTGAGCAGAGCATGGGAATGCATGAGAGCACGTGAACATGGAGTCATTGGAAAGTGACTAGAAACAGTAAAGATCACATTTTTATTGGCCAGGAAGAGAGTAGGCATATCAGAGGTCCCATGAAAGGGGACGAAGGTAAGAGTTTAGCATGGGAAAGGCCTTCTCCCAGGGGACTGTTTTTGGACATTTGAAAATCCTTGGAATGTTCAATTTTTCCATGTGTCCAAACATCATATTAGTCTAAAGAGCATAAGGTAGGGGACATCAGGAACCCATACCCCTTTGTATAAATGATTTGTGTATTATTTTCGTCAAATCAAAATATTTTTCAAAAAGAAATTAGGAGACAGAAAGAACATCTTATTCCCTTTAAGTCCCATAGTTTACATTTTGGCCTTTGTGATGAGTGAGGGAGGAGAATGTATGGCAATGAAGGGGAGGGGGTGCGGGTTCCTGATGGCCCCTACCTTAGGCATACTCAGATGCAAATGCCAATACCAGCTGCAGAGGTTGGCAAGGTTTACGCTGTATGGAGCCAGGTCCATGTGAGTCTGAAGTGGAGGGGATTCCACAGAGACTTGGAGAAGGCAGTGAGACAAGAATCGAAACGAGATGAGTGGTGAGATTGTCCTTCAAATGCCCACAACTGTGAGTGGGTAACAGTGGTGACTGAGTGCTGAACTCAGCAGAAAGGTTGGATTTATATACAGGATCAGCAAGTAGGGGGAAATAGAGGAGAAGTGGCATAGGGAAACGTAAGGGGAAATGCAGGGACAAGGTGATGAAATGCGAAACGAGTCAGTATGGTACAAAGTGAGATGAGTGGCAAGAGATACTATGACTGAAAGAGATGGGGGATCAAAGCCAAGGTGGAAAGTCACATGCACTCTATTGGACAATACAATAGATCAGTAATTAGTACTGCAATAGAAAGAACTGTGTCACATTGCCAGAGACAAAGGGACAGTGTGGCCAAAGTGGCAAGAGCGGTGCAACTGACAAGTGGAGCAGAGCGATAAGACAAAGAAATGGTGACCCAATGAAGACAGGATGGTGATGAACAAGGGCAGCATGAGGCAGGGACATGTGGCTGGCCTACGAGTGGCCTGCTAGCCATTTGGGAAAGGATTGCGATGGGAGGCGAGAAGTGAGTGGCAGAGAGAGGTGTGTGTGTGTGTAGAAGGTAGAAATGACAGAGTGGAGATGGGTGAAGGATAGTGCGAGGAGATCAATGGCAAGTGTGGGATGCCATGGGAGTGTGCACCTGAACTGGCAAGTAAGCCACAAGATACAAGATTGATGTGATGTTACTCACTTTTAGGGTGATGGTGATAAGATGAGCAAGATAGAAAAGACAAGCACTGGCTGAATTCTGATTGTTGCATTTTGAAACGAACACTTGGCGCTTATGACAAGAACAATATCTGAGACTGATACATTATCTCAACTACACACACCTGGTGCTGGTGAGACTCAAGACCTTCCGAGTCAGCTAGTCACACTAACAAATGAGGAGTACAACACCAAGACAGAGAGTGCTAAACAGGTGAAATTGGAAAGATTCTGGATGCCCTTTGACTGGGCCTGGGCCTGAGAATCACACTGAATGATCAACCAAAGAAGAGGGACGTGAGGAAGACAAAAATCAAATTCAAGAACCCACTGTGAGGGTTTTAGGTATGGGGTCTGGTGAGCACTGGCAGTACCTAAAGTACAAACAGGGTAACAGTAAATCATAGTGGGTAGAGATGAGGGTGAAGGTAACAAGGGTTAGGGGAAAGATGGGAGAGCAACAAGGAGCGAGGTGAGGTAGGAAAGCAAAGCTATTAGAGCCAAGAACGAATGATCAAATGTGCACAACTTACTGTATAGGTACTGAATTTCCTCAGTCATCCCCAGTAAGGTCTATGACATCAGGTGAGGTGACTTTAGACCTTGGGGCTGGGATCTCAGTGTTCATCAGGGGACTGGGGGCTTTGGGCTTGGTCAGGGGCTTGGGTCCCTTAGCCTTCTTCCAACTCTGGCAGGAGTGGTGCCTCTTCTCTTTAGATTGGGGGGGTTGAGATTTAGGTGGAGCCCCACAATAGTGACTCATGGCAGGTTCTTGTCGGGGTTGTGTCGACTCTAGACATGGATTGGCTGCAATATTGTCCTGAAGCCAGCCAACTTCTTTGCTGATGCCTGCATCCTCAGGTAGTCAAGGCATCTTCTGCTTTGTGGGTGGTGGTGGTGGTTGTGGTGGTTGGAAACCAGATGCCATCATCCTGCGAATCTTGGAATGGCATCAAGGTTGGGGTGCTGGATGGCTGAGTGCTGGATGGCTGCTTGTCTTGGTTTGGGCCATGCTGCATGCAATGATATTGAAGAAGATGAAGAGAGATGAAAGTATTTTTATAATTTGCCTGCAAATTTGAATGACCATTGGCTAGAGCAGACTCGGAACCAGTTTCCACAGACACACACACTGTGGGCATTTCACAATGTAGTCCTAGATTTCATGAAATAGCTGACTGAATTGGATTACATTGTGAAAAGCCCACATCAATGTCAACTCTGGCGTTTCTGTCCACTCCTCCATGCTTACTCCTACACTGGCCCTACTCAGACTCCATATGCTCCAAGTTATGCACCCTCTTCCCACACCCCACCCCTTGGTGCAACCTTGACATGCTGTCTTCGTTGCCTTGGTGGAAGCATTTGTTGCCCCCCTCCCTTCCCTCTTGCCTGGTGTCCTGATCTTCAAGTTCTCTCATTCTCTCCACACTACACCCTGCACAAGCAACATTGGCATGCCGCCTGGTTGATTCGGTGGGAGTGCTTGTGGCTTCCCCTCCCACCTGGTGGCACATGTAATTCATCTGACCCACGTCATTGACTTTCACTTTTGCAGGCTTGCCTCATTTCATTTTCAGTGGCAACGCTCTGCCTATTTTTCCAAGTGAGCATTCATGTTTTTTTTCTTCCAATCTGGTCTATGCAGGTTACCCTTTTCCAGATCAGACTTCTTTGGACTTGCAACTCTTAGGTCCTTGGAGTGCCACTCCAGGTCTACCCTCCGCTGTCGCCCTCTGATGACCATAGGCCACCCCCCTCCTACCACCTTCGTGGAGTTATAGTGGGGTGAACTGCATTTGGATGCCTCTGGCACCAGTGCACACATTGCCGGGTTGCTATCTCAGTTGCTGGTCCTGCTGCCCCCCAGTGGGCAACTGTTAGTACTCGCCATCTGTAGGTGGTCAATCCTGACTTGGCACCATTGCGGATGTCAGGTTGGAGAAGAGGAAGGCAGGGCAGGGTGGGAGTGGCAATACTGTCCTTCGTTGAGTGCTGGTCATGGAGTGATGCTCCATATGTTTTCTGTCTATTGTCATCGAGGTGAGTGCCGTTGCTGCCTTTCCATTAGTGCTTCTGAACATGTCTAGTCACTTTCACCTGGCAGTCCTCATCTCCAGGCTGGAGGCCATGGATCGTTGCTCCATACCTCCTCCTCTGCCATTGCCCTCTGATGACCTTAGGCCACCCCTCTCCTACCACCTTTGTGGAGTCGCAGTGGGGTGAGCCACATTCAGATGCCTCTGGCATTGGCATGTGCTTTGCTGGGTCGCTATCTCAGTGGCTGGTCCAGTCCTGCTGCCCCTAGTGGGCAACCGTTAGTACTCACCATCTGTAGGCAGTCAATCCTGACTTGGCACCATTGTGGATGTCAGGTCAGAGAAGAGGAAGGTGGGGCAGGGCGGGAGTGGCAATCCTGTCCTTTGTCAAGTTCTGGCTGTGGAGCAATACTCCATATGTTTTCTGTCTGTTGTCATCAAGGTGAGTGCCATTGCTGCCTTTCCATTAGTGCTTCTGAACATGTCTAGTCACTTTTACCTGGCAGTCCTCATCTCCAGGCTGGAGGCCATGGATTGTTGCTCCATACCTCCTCTGCCATTGCCCTCTGACGACCTTAGGCCTCCCCTCTCCTACCACCTTCATGGAGTCATAGTGGGGTGAGCCACATTTGGATGCCTTTGGCACCGGTGTGTGTGTTGCTGGGTCGCTATCTCAGTGACTGGTCCTACTGCCCCTAGTGAGCAACTGTCAGTACTTGCCATCTATAGTCAATCCTGACTTGTCACCACTGCAGATGTCGGGTTGGAGAAGAGGAGGGTGGAGCAGGGCTCCTTGGCTACCAGTGGACAGTCTGTGGCATGTGTATTCCTCTACTTCAACTTACCAAAAGTCATGTCTATTATTTTGGGCTCATGCAATGACTGTTTTCAGGATCACTTTCAATATTTGCAGTTTAGACCTAAATTTGATTTGAAAATCTGCTGTAATCTTTGTGCTTCATTCGGTAACTCCTTAGATTTGTTCTTAAAAACATGTCCCAAGACCATCAATTGCTTTTGCCTGTGGTGTTGGGAATCATAGATGGGATGTGCCATAAATGTTTGTAAGTGTACATTCCTATTTCTCACATTGAATCGAATCCAATGAATGCAAGCCTCAGATCTTATGTACATTAGGTGCAATACTCAGTGATGACATCAACCATCGCCTGACTGACATGTTTTTTACTACCTGCCTTGTCCTGACTGAGTGACCAGGATTCCCATCAAGACCCTGGCAACAGTAATTGCCTCAAGTGCTTGCAACTTTGTTAGTCCTCATGGATTAGTATAACATGCTATGAGTTGAATACTACTAGACACGCATGTGCCAAAGCTCACCCTGCATAACAGGAAAAGTAGGCCATCGCAGTGACAGCAGCAGCAATGTCCACGCTGCCAACATTCCCTTTTCCAGCAACACCTCGCTTCACTGCATATGTGCAACCACTACCAAAGGCAGCTTGAAGACAGAAGACAGTGATGCCAACTTTGCCATCGCCACTAGGTTCATATGACCCCAGTAGGTATTTTCACTTGGTAGTGCTAAGCAAAATACCTCAGGTTACACCACTCCCCTGCAATCGTGACCCTGTTCATCATGTACTGCAGGTCTGTGGACACAGAATGGGCTGGTGTAGGTTATGAAGTCATGGTGATGCCAGTCACAGGAAGACCCAAGGCGCCTGCCTAGTCACAAATATTTATTGTACACTCAAAGTGGAAAAAACATGTTGTGCCTATTGTCTGTGCCATATTCACAGATGAATTTAAATAAGGGAAATGGGTAGCTTCTAACAACTATCTTCATTGATCTTGCTTTCCATCCTGACCTCATCGCCATCCCTGTCCAATAACATGGGCCAGTACTTGTTAAAGAAGACCATTCAAAAACATTATGATTCTATCAATGTGCTAGCATTCTCCCATGATGGGTCGCTTTTTGCAAGTGCAGCCGATGATGGCCTTATTATCATATTCCAGGAAAATGGTAGCAGCCAGGAAGTCTGTCAATTTCAAGTGAAAGTGCCTGTAACAACATTACTTTGGTGTTCCCGCTTTGGCAACACACTGGTGGCTGGTGATACAAGTGGTGACGTTCATACAATATGTCTTGATGGCTCAACCAGTGTAAGTGTTACTCACAACTGGACTTGGTCTACTTGAACGTTCCATTTACAGGGCAATACATATTATCATACCATCAACTGTTTGCCTGGTCCTATTCATTGCGTTGCAGAGAATGGTATCTGGTTGGCCATTGGCTTGGGCAAGGTCATTCAGTTGGTTAAGCAAGTGACAATTGGTGCTGTTTCTTGGCTGCCAGGAAACTATGCTAACCCAAGTGATTCACAGCTACTTGGGAAAGAACCCGACTTCTTCCTGACCCCCCTAAGTTCCCAGAGTTGGAAGGAGAGCTCCCAGAACCCATTGCACATTCCCTCCACTTCTTAGGTGGTGGCGATGTCCTTCTGGTAACGTACATGGACCATGGTGTGATGTGAGCTTTGTTTGTCTGCTAGATAGTCAATGTCATTCTCACTAATGATTAATGACTGGTAGCACATGGAACTTGAAGACCCTTGAAATCAAGTGGCATATGTGACAGGTGTCGCTGAGAAGGGTGCCAAAATGGTAATTTGGCATTGGATCCAGCAAAGTGGGTCAAAAAAGCCTACAGAATTGAGGCCAAGAGCAGTGGGGAAACAAGGCTGGGAATATCTCACCACACATGTGAGAAAATGTTAACTTTATCTTCTGCACAGTACGGAGTAACTAATATGATCCTGACAGAAGCTAGTTCCATCAGGAAAAACCTACTTTGCTAATTTGAGATAATTTGAGATAATTTCCATATTAGGCAAGAATTATTGACATCTTAGTGACAGCTAGCATTTGCTAGTCTTAATTATCTCAAATTATCTCAAATTAGCAAAGTAGGTTTTTCCTGATGTCCAACAATTATTATAATTACATGCAGTCTAGCAATCCTCTTGGCTGCAACAAAATGGGATCTGATTGTGGTGTCAACCAATTGGGCCAAAGCTTGGTCTAGCATTGTGAAGACTGTCTAGTCTGAGGCCAGTTGAACCATAGTCAGGGTGCTGGGAGAGGATTTGAGACGAAGATAGTTGCACTGTACATGTATCATAGTCATCCAAGTCCTATTGGGAGCTGCACATTGTAATGTATCCATTACTGACTATAACTATGTGGGATTGGGATAGACTTTCACATGGAAGTTGTGAAGGTGCAGGCTCAGATACTCAAATTGTAATGTCTGATAGCATTTCATATTGTCTCGTGTTGCCTTTGCTTGGCCTGGTCTTGCGAAGGTGACTGGCCCTTGTGCAAAGCATGGCTTTCACATGCTAGTAAGGACAACAGGCATAGCGCCTCCTGTGCAGTTGTGTTTGCCAATAACAGTGTCGGTCAATATCGGCAGTGTCAAAAATTGGCTGAGAAACTCAATGTTCAAACTGTGTTCCATGTGGTGAAGACATGTTATTGACAAACAGATACATTTCCCTTTATCTCTATGAAGTTTTTTCACTGAAGTGGCATAGCTAGTTTGGTTGATACATGTGCTATTGCTGAAAGAAAAGAGTGGTTCATGTTGAAATAACAAAGAAAGGGATGGAACGAGCAGAAAAGATAGTACCCACATCACCCCACATCACCCAGCACAGTGCAAGGTTAAGTGGGTTAGCTCCCTCAATCACTCTAGATTTTCACAAAGTGGTCCACCCTTCACTGTTGCCAAGAGTGCACCATCCTGTGAAAACACACAACTTTGGCGTCAATGGTGATACAGTTAGATGAGCTTCCGAGCCTTGCAGGAAATGGGACTGAACAGACGTATCCAATGCTCACCTGTGACAACCTCCATTGCAGTATGCTCAGGGCACATTCCTCTCAACACATACCTACACAGATTCAAGTTAGCAGAGAGCACTCAATGTCCGGCCTGAAGGCACCCCAAAGAGACAGTGCAACACTTCCTGCTAGAATGTCCAGCATACGTGCACGAGAGATGGATACTCAAGCCAAGGAGAGGGAAACTGGAGAAAAAGTTTGCAGTATTGCTTTTCAGCGAAGAAACAGTGGAGGCACTCACAAGATACATTCACACAACAGGAAGATTTAACAGGAAGCAATGGCAAGAAATGCACTGAAGACATGCAAGAGCAGACGCACCCCACAATCTGTGAGGCCTCAACAGGCTGCCTCAAGATATGAAGAGAAAGTGGACAATGAAGAACATGTGGAGGTGAAGGAGAATGAGAGGTTCCAGTGACACCAAGATCATCAAGGCACAGAAACCCAATTACTGCATCTCACAAGCCATGCCCCTTTGCCCTGGCGCACCAAGCACCCTGATATACTCAACACTTGATGAATTGCAAAGTCATTTCAACTTAGGAATGGGGAGGTGTATTAATGCACAGTCAGATGTTCAGTTGAGGAAGAGGCACAAGTGGAGTAGAATAATGATATGGGAAAGTGCTACATAGGGTTATGTACCCCAAGATGCACTCAAATGGATTTGAAAAAAAATAACCTCCATTGCAGCCTCCTTTCGATCTCTTGACTCGACACACCACCAAGCATACTAAGATCGACAACAGGGGAATCAGCTGACTGCATGGCGATGGCATTGACGTTGGTACTTTGTCAGCAGTGGCCCAACAGCTACATATGAGATCAGGTAGAGGAGGTAACACAGTTGCACTTATCTACAAGTCAGTTGATGCTGCTGCATTGAAAAACACAGGAATAAAAACAGCATGTTATGAAGGCAGAAAGACACAGGTAAAAACTAGAAAGAATAGAACATGTTGAAGCCATTTGACAAGAATGCATGCAGGACAAAGGGTGGTGCCAGTGAAGGCAGGTCAAAAACAAGATAGAAAAGCAGAACAACAGTTAGTCCACCCAATACAGCCAGACAACACATCGAGGCTGTTTGAGATGAATATGTGCAGCTGGGAGAGGAAAGGACACAAGTGAGAGCAATATCGAAGGATTGTTGCATCGGACTCGAGATGGCCTGGCCAGTACATCACCAGCCGATGTTCGGTTTTGTGTCAAGGCAATGTCAAGGTCATCATGTTCTTACAGTACCACAACCACCACAACCACCACAACCACCATGACCACCACAACCACCATGACCACCACAACCACCACAACCATGACCACACTTCTCTGCTACTGTCTCACCTCCTCTTCTTCTGGGCCATTCTCTTTGTGCTGTTTGGATGTTTTGTCACCCTCTCCTCATGGCACCCTTCAGGGGTAACCTTGATGCACTATCTTGGTTGCCTCAGTAGGGCATGTTCGTTGGCCCCCTTGCCCTTGTCTGGTGACCTCAATCTTCAAGTACTCCAAGCACTTCCTGTCTTTTCCCATTCTTTCCTCATGACACCCTTCATGAGTAACACACTGGCGTGCCACCTGGTTGCCTTGGTGGGAGTGCTTGTGGCTTTCCCTCCTGCCCAGTGGTACATGTGATTTGCTTGACCTGCATTGTAGACTTTCACTTTCACAGGCTTGCCTCATTTTGTTTTCAGTGGCAGTGCTCTGCCTATCTTTCCAAGTGAGTATTCATGTTTTTTTTTTTTCAATCTGGTCTATGCAGGTTGCCCTTCTCCCCAGATTAGGTTTCTTCAGACTCATGACTCTCCAGGTCCTTGGAGCACTACTCCAGGCCTCACCTTCCACTGTCACCCTCTGATGACCATAGGCTGCCCCCCTCCTACCGCTGTCACAGAGTCACAGTGAGGTGAGCCGCATTCAGATGCCTCTGGCACCAGCATGCATGTTGTTGGGTTGCTATCTCAGTTGCTGGTCCTGCTGCCCCTAGTGGGCAACTGTTAGTACTTGCCATCTATGGGTGGTCAATCCTAACTTGGCACCATTGTGGATGTCAGGTTGGAGAAGAGGAAGGCAGGGCAGGGCTGGAGTGGCAATCCTGTTCTTCGTTAAGTTCTGGCTGTGGCCCAATGCTTCGTATGTTTTCTGTCTATTGTCATTGAGGTGAGTGCCATTGCCTTTCCATGCTTTATTAGTGCTTCCTAACTTGTCTAGTCACTTCTACCTGGCAGTCCTCATCTCCAGCCTGGAGACCTTGGGGTGATGCATCGTACCTCCATTAATACTCACCACCTGCAGGTGGTCAATCTTGACTTGGCACCACTGGGGGTGTCAGGTTGGGGTAGAGGAAGTCAAGGCAGGGTGGGAGTGGTAAGCCACTGCCCTCGTGGGTCTACTGCTATGAGTTGACAGTTTGTGGCATGTAAGTGTGTGTGTATTTCTTTAACTTCTAGTTCTTATGAGTGCATTAGAAGGAAGCAAGGATGTACAAGGGAGTGTGGAATTGTGATGCACAAGTTGCCAAAGAGTCGCATCTATTGCTATGAGCTCACACAATGATTGTTTTCAGGACCGCTCTTGGTATTGGTGTTTAGTCTACATTTGATTCAAAAATCTAACTGTACACAATGGCATTTTTTATCCTTCGATATGTAACTCTTCAATGCTTTTTCTTAATAACATGTCTGAGACCATCAAACACTCTTGGCTGCAGTGTTGTGAATCAAAGGTGCCAAGTATGCACCGTAAGCATTTGTGAGTGTGCTTTATTGTCTCATATGTTGTATCAGAGCTGATGTACCAAGATTCTTGTGAACACCTAGCAACATCAGTGGTAATTGCATCATGCACTTCCAACCTGTACTAGGGAATGTGGACATCTGAGTCATGCAAGTTGTGACTCGGGGTGGCCAATGTGTTATGTTGCCACTGAACGTTAGCCTTGACATAGGCTCTCGACGTAGGGCGCAACACGACTTAGCGATGATAGACACGGACTTCCCAAGTCACGTGCTATAGCTGGTCACAAGGCCTGGATGCACTTGGACACGGGGTCTCTGTAGATTGATGATTCACAAGTAGAGAAAAGGGATAGAGCCCTTATATCTCGCAAGAGAAGAGAGGATGAGTGGCGATTCAAGAAGACCAAGCTGGGGAGCTTGGTCTTTGACGACTACATCTTAAGTACTACAAGAAGAGGGCTTT
>WNGR01012871.1_pt1 | contig 11268 bp, 13 predicted proteins | sample 5407581 | NCBI WGS metagenome assembly WNGR01 (sample SAMN13153383, study PRJNA577476) | soil metagenome | isolation source: 80 cm soil or saprolite under Garry oak tree replicate 2 | place: USA:California | collected 2016-06-15 | reverse complement strand
CCAGCGCGTCCCCGACCGAGCCGATGGACGGGACGATGCCCTCGGCGGCGAGGTGGGCGGTGAACGCGATGGAGGTGTACTGCGACCCGGCGTCGGAGTGATGGATCAGCCCCGCGCTGACCCGGTGCCCGCCGTGGTCCCGGTGCCACAGCGCCATGTCCAGCGCGTCCAGCACCAGCTTGGCGCGCTTGTGGCGGGCCGCGGCCCAGCCGGTGAACATGCGGGAGAAGATGTCCACGACGAACGCGACGTAGACCGTGCCGGCCAGCGTGGCCACATGGGTGAAGTCCGCGACCCAGCGGCGGTTAGGCGCCGGCGCGGTGAAGTCCCGTTTCAGCAGGTCCGCCGCCCGCTCGTGCCCCGGTCCCTTCCCCGCGATCGTGGTGCGGATCGCGCGGCCGCGCCGCACGCCGTGCAGCCCGTCCTCGCGCATGATCCGCTCGATGGTGCAGCGCGCCACCGGGAGCCCGCGGCGGTTCAGCTCCAGCCACGTCTTGCGGGCGCCGTACACCTCCTCATACTCCGCGCGCATCCGCGTGATCTCCGCCCGGGCCTGCGCGTCCCGCACGGCCCGGGCCGGCGGCGGCCGCTTCACGGCCGCATAATAGGTGCCCGGGGCGATCTGCCAGCCGCCCCCGGTCAGCACACGGCAGACCGGCTCGACCCCGAACGCGTCCTTGTGCTTGCTGATGAACCCGGCTCGACCCCGAACGCGTCCTTGTGCTTGCTGATGAACATCACGAGCACCGCGGTGGCCGGCCGAGCTCGGCCGCGAAAAAAGCCGAGGCCGCCTTGAGGATCTCGTTCGCCCGCCGCAGCTCGGCCAGCTCCTGCTTGAGCGCCTTGATCTCCGCCTTCTCCTCGGTCGTCAGGCCCGGCCGCTCCCCGGCATCGACCTGGGCGCGGCGCAGCCACTCCTTGATCGCCGCGTACTCGTTGCCGTAGTTCTCGCGGACCTCCCTGACCATCCGCACTGCCCGCTCCTTCATCTCCTGCGGGTACGGAGTCCTTCCTGCCATGACCCGATCGTCCTCTCGATCGAGCCTCTACGAAACCCGGGGCGATTCAGAGCTGTTCTTCGCGTTCATCACGCTGCTCGCGGCGCTGGTCACGGCCCTGGTGTACGGGCTGGGCGGGACGCTGGTCATTCACGGCGTGTTCGGTGTCGGCACGCTGGTGGCGTTCATCGCGCTGGTCTCGCAGTTGTACGGGCCGCTGAACACCGTGTCCCGCCTGCCGCTGGAGATCCTCACCGCACTGGTCAGCTTTGACCGCGTCTTCGAGATCCTCGACCTGAAGCCGCTGATCACCGAACGGCCCGCCGCGTATCCGCTGACTCAGACGCGGGAAGCGCCGGGTGTGGAGGTAGCGGGAGTGTGGTTCCGGTATCCGGAGGCGGACCAGGTGTCGGTGGCGTCGCTGGAGTCGGTCGCGCAGCGCACGCCGGAACGTCCCGGCGACGCGTGGGTCCTGAGCGACGTCAGCTTCACAGCAGAAAGCGGGAAGCTGACCGCGCTGGTCGGGCCGTCGGGGGCGGGGAAGACGACGATCACGCACCTGGTGCCGCGGCTGTATGACCCGGTGCGCGGGGCGGTGCGGATCGGCGGCCACGACGTCCGCGACCTGACGCTGGAGTCGCTGCGGTCGGTGGTCGGTGTCGTGCCGCAGGACGCGCACCTGTTCCACGACACGATCCGGGCCAACCTGCTGTACGCGCGGCCATCGGCGACCGAAAAGGAGCTGACCGAGGCGTGCGAGGCGGCCCGGATCTGGGAGCTGATCTCGTCGCTGCCGGACGGGCTGGACACGATCGCGGGGGACCGGGGCTACCGGTTCTCGGGCGGGGAGAAACAGCGCCTCGCCCTGGCCCGGCTGCTGCTCAAGGCCCCGTCGGTGGTCGTGCTTGACGAGGCGACCGCGCACCTGGACTCCGAATCCGAGGTGGCGATCCAGCGGGCACTGGCGACCGCGCTGGCCGGGCGGACGTCGCTGGTGATCGCCCACCGGCTATCCACGGTCCGGGCGGCGGACCAGATCCTCGTCGTCGACGGCGGGCAGATCGCCGAGCGCGGGACGCATGACGAGCTGCTCGGCGCGGGCGGGGTGTACGCGAGGCTGTACCGGACACAGTTCGCGCCGCAGGCAGCGTTACGGCCGTTCCTGGAGGAAGGCAACGGCGGCCATACTTTGCGCGTGAGCGAGGAGGCTCCATCATGGTGATTCGTGCGGTGGCGTTCGACATTGGCGGTGTCCTCGAGATAACCCCGGATCTTGGCGTGCACCAGCTGTGGGAGACCCGGCTCGGGTTGCCGGATGGAGAAATTCTCGAGCGCATGCGCGATATCTGGCGGGGCGGCAGCGTTGGCACGATCACCCTGGATGACGTGCACGAGGCCCTCAGGGACCGCCTCGGTCTTGATGACCAGAAGCTCGCACAGTACCTGGCTGACCTGTGGCGCGAGTACCTCGGCACCGCCAATACCGAGCTGATCGAGTACGCCCGCCGGCTGCGGCCGCGGTATCGCACCGGGATCGTGAGCAACAGCTTCGTCGGCGCCCGGGAACGTGAACAGGCGGCATACGGGTTCGAAGACCTCGTTGAGGAGATCGTCTATTCGCACGAGGCCGGGTTCAGCAAGCCTGATCCTCGCATCTACGCGCTCATCTGCACCCGCCTGAACGTTCCTCCCGAGGAGATGATCTTCCTCGATGACGCCGACGTATGCGTGGCCGGCGCACGCGACGCAGGCATCCACGCGATCCGCTATCAGGACAACGCCCAGGCCATCGCCGAGATCGAGGAGCTGCTGACCAGCCCATAAGCACGCCTGGCCGGTCAGGCGGAGCGGACGGCGATCATGAGGTAGCCGCCCAGCACGACCGCGGCGACGGCCACCTGAGCGCCGAACGTGCTGGCGTGCACGTGACCTGCGTACACGGCCCGCAACGTCGGCCAGGCCGCGACCAGGCCGAGCAGCACGCTGCCCGCGCGGGTCAGCAGCCAGGGCGGCGCCGTCACCGGCGCATCGGGACCCTGGTCCGCCGGGTTGATCGGCGCCGTGCGGGCGATCCGCACCGCGGCCGCCGCCACCCCGGGCCCGGCGGCCAGCCCGAGCACCGGCCACAGCGCACCGGGCAGTTCCCCGGTCAGCGCGAGCAGCGCCAGCGCGAGGGCCAGCCACGCGGCGCCGAGCAGGGCGGGCAGCACGGCGCGGGCGGCCAGGGCGGCTTCGGCGTCCACGCCGAGCAGCCGCCGCAGCGCCGGGTCATTGGTGTCGCGCCGGGTGGCGGCGGTGCCCTGGGTGCCCGCCGCCATCGCCCCGGCCAGCAGGCCCGCCGCCGTGACCCAGCCGTGCGCGCGCCCGGTAAAGGCCGCCCCGGCCAGCGCGGGGGCCAGGGCGCTGACCGCCAGCGCGGCCAGCACCGCGGGACGGCGGCCCAGCCGCCGCCAGTCGGCCCAGGCCAGCACGAAGGCCGGCCCCAGCCGCGGCGCGAAGGCGGCCAGCCGTGGCCAGGGCCGCGAGTCCAGCCGCCGCCCGCGCCAGTGGCTATCCTCGGCGATCCAGGTCAGCAGCGGTACGTTGAGGAACGCCGCGGCCAGCAGCACGGTCCCGGCCCGCGCCGAGCCGGCCCGCACCACACCGGCCGGGAGGTGCGGCAGCATCCGCCGCACCAGCAGCGCGGCGGTGCCCGCGGCGACCACCGCCACGACCGCGATCAGGCCGAACGACCCGGTGTTCAGCTCCGCGAACCTGTCCGTGATCGCCCGCGAGACGACGTTCCAGCGTTCCCCGGCCACCGCACCCACTGTGGCCGCCACGCCGACGACCGCGCCGGCCGCCCGCAGCCGGACCCGCCATCGCGGCCAGGGCTGGGCCAGCACCCCCGCGAGCATGGCGGCCGCGAAGAACCCGGCGCCCCCGACGGCGGAGAGCAGCAGCCAGGCCGAGGGCACCCGGTGCGCCCCGGCCCCGTTCGGCAGCCGTAGGAACGGCCCGGCCATGGCCAGCGCCAGCACGCCGAGCACCCCGCCCGCGGCGACCGCGATCCCCGCGGTCGCCGCCGCGGGCCGCCGCAGCACGTCCCGGCGGTCCAGCGACGTCAGCAGCAGCCAGGCGGCGTCGGCGGGGGAGAGCGCCAGCGGGCCGAGCGCCTGGGCCAGCACGAGCAGCCCGGCCGCCGCCCCGATGACGAGTGCGGCGCCCGCCACCGCCTGGGCCGGCGCCGCCCCGGAGATTCCGCCAGCCCCGCCGGTACCGCCCGGTCCGTTCAGCCTGCCGAACGGCTGCGCCAGCAGGTCCCACAGCAAGATCACGGCCAGCACCACGGCGAAGCCCGTGGAGTACCAGTCGTACCAGGGCCGGCGCCGCCGCCTGCGGATGAACGACCTGATCGCGGCCACCCGGGGTGGCCCGGCTGCGGCCGCAGACGCGATCACGGGCCCGGCCCGGGCCGGGTCATCCGCCCGTCGGCGATCAGCATGAGGCGCGCCCCGGCGGCCGCGGCGAAGTCGAGGTCGTGGGTGGCCATGACCACCGTCCCGCCGTGCCCGGCGTACTCGCGCAGCAAGCCCGCCAGGTCCTTCCGGAATGCGGGGTCCAGGCTCTGCTCTGGCTCGTCGAGCAGCAGCAGCCGGCTGGGCCGGGTCAGCGCGGCGGCCAGCGACAGCCGCTGCCGCTGGCCGGAGGACAGGTCGGTCGGGTTCGCGTCCGCCCGCCCGGCCAGCCCGAACACCTCGATGAGCTCGTCGGTCGGCAGGCACCAGCCCCGGACCGGCTCGTGAGTCAGCCGGACCAGTTCCAGGTGCTCGTGCAGGCTCAGCCCCGGATACCAGGTCGGCTCGTCGGCGACCAAGGCGACCGCCCGCCAGAACGCCGCGTCGTCGCGCGGCGGGCCGCCGAGCACGGCCACCGTCCCGGCCATCGGCCGGTGCAGCCCGGCCAGGCAGGACAGCAGCGTCGACTTGCCGGCGCCGTTGACCCCGGTCACGGCGACGATCTCGCCGCCGGCCACAGTCAGGTCCACGTCCTCGAGCACCACGAAGCTGCTGTGGCCCACCCGCATGCCGCGCACCGCCAGCGTCGGCCCAGCCACTCCCTCACCGTATCGCCACGCCCCACGTCGCGCGGAAGGTGGCACCCGAGCCCACGGTGCGGGGGGATGTGGTCAGGCCGCGGTGCGTGCGGTCGGGGGGCGGCGGCGCAGGCCCGGGTTCTCCAGGGCTGGGGGTTGGTAGGCCTGGTCGAGGGCGCCGACGTCGGTTCCGGGCGGGACGATCTCGTCGATCCGGTCGAGGACGTCGTCGGTGAGGGCGACGTCCAGCCCGGCGAGCAGGCCGTCGAGGTGGTCCATGGTGCGGGCGCCGAGAAGTGCGCTGGTGACCCCGGGGTGGGCGATGGTGAACGCCATCGCGAGGTGGGTCATGGGCAGCCCGGCCTCGGCGGCGAGCGGGACGAGCCGTTCAACGACGTCGAGGCGGCGTTCGTCGGTGAGGTGGTGGACCATGCCGGCCCGGCGCAGGTCGTTGTGCTGGTCCTTGCGCACGCGGCCGGTGAGCAGGCCCTGGCCGAGCGGACCCCAGACCAGGGTGCCCAGGCCGAAGCCCTGGGTGGCGGGCAGGATCTCGCGCTCGATGCCGCGGTTGAGGATGGAGTAGGCCGGCTGCTCGGTGTGGAATCGCGCGAGGCCGCGCCGTTCGGCGGCCCACTGGGCCTCGACGATGCCGGAGGCGGGGGTCTGCGAGGCGCCGATCGCGCGGACCTTGCCGCTGCGGATCAGGTCGGTCAGCGCGGAGAGGGTTTCCTCGATGTCGGTGCGGGGATCAGGGCGGTGAAGCTGGTAGAGATCGATGTAATCGGTCCGCAGGCGACGCAGCGAGTTCTCCACGGCGGTGACGATCCACCGCCGCGAGGCGCCCTGGTGGCCGGGGTCCTGCCCGATCGGGCGGCCGAACTTGGTGGCGAGCACGACCTCGTCCCGGCGCCCTGCCAGGGCCTTGCCGACGACGTCCTCGGAGTCGCCGTAGGCGTCGGCGGTGTCGATGAGGTTGATGCCGGCGTCCAGGGCCTTGCCGATGATGCGGGCCGAATCCTCCGGGGCATTACCCATGACGGTGGCGAACATCAAGGTGCCCAGGGCGTAGGGGCTGACCTGGATGCCGGTCCGGCCGAGGGTGCGGTACTGCATGGGTTCTCTCCTGTGTGGTCGGCACCGGGCGGATGCCATACGCTGGCCTAAGCGGAAAGCTATTCCGGAACTATACGGAAAGCCTTTCCGTTTATCAAGGGAGGTGATGCAGTGCACCCGGACACGGCGCCGCGCCGGCGCCGCGCCGACGCGCAACGCAACGTCGGCGCGCTGATCGAGGCCGCGAGGACCGTCTTCGCCACCTCCGGCGTAGACGCACCGGCGAAGGAGATCACCGACCTGGCCGGCGTAGGGGTCGGCACGCTGTACCGGCACTTCCCGCAGCGTTCTGACCTGGTCAAAGCCGTCGTGGAAAGCGGGATCGACGCCGTCGCCGACGCGGGCCCGGCACTGAGCGCCGCGCACGAGCCGGCCGAAGCGCTCACCCAGTGGATCCACCGGTTCACCGAACTGCTCGCGACCAAACGCGGACTAGCCTCGGCGCTGCACTCGGGGGACCCGGCATTCGCGGGGCTGCCCGGTTACTTCCTGCAGCGACTTGGCCCCACCCTCGCCGCACTGCTCGACGCCGCGGTGGCCGACGGCACGGTTCGCGACGACCTCAGCGCCGAGGATCTCCTGCACGCCCTCACTCAGCTGTCCCAGCCCGTCCCCGGGCGAGGGCCCGAGCGCAACCAGCACATCGTTGCCGTCCTCATCGATGGCCTGCGCTGCGGAGCCACGCGGCAGCCTCCCGCGCACTCCGTGTCTTGACACCTGGACAACGTGCTGCGGGAGTATGCCTGGAATAGGTGCGGGGGGGCGAGGAACGTGAGGAAGTTCCTGCCGTGCAGGCCGTCGTCGTGCTGCCCAGCGGAGACGCGTACACGGCCGGAATTGCCAGCTCCGTTTCCGCCGACACTGGCTACACGATTCCGCTGGTCACGCACCCATAACCTCAAAGCAGCCGGGCCAGCAGTACGTCCAGGTCGGCTTCTTCGATCTGCTCGCCGTCCGGGCAGTCCTCGGCCGCGATCCACAGCGACCGGCGCTTGTCCCACAGCCCGCTGCGTGTATTCGGCGCGATGCTCGCCTACTACAGAACACGCGCCGGGATGACGCCGGAACAGCTCGGCGCGCGGGTCTTCGTGTCCGGGTCGCAGATCCGCAAGGTCGAAGCCGGGACGCGGACGCCCACCGAAGACCTGGCCAAGGCGTGCGAGGGCGTCGGTGAGCTCGGCTGCAACGGGGCGCTGACTGAGCTCTACGAGATCCTCGGCGAGAAGCTGAAGGGCCGTGCATATCCCGCCTGGTTCGCCGCCTGGCCCGACAAGGAAGCCCAGGCACGGCGGCTCCGGTCCTTCGAGCTGGTCGTCGTGCCCGGGCTATTGCAGACCGAGGACTACGCCCGCGCAGTGCTATCGACGCGGGTCGGCGCGACCGAGGACGAGATAGACGAGGCGGTAGCCGCCCGGTTGGCGCGGCAGAAGATCCTGGACCGAGAGCGTCCGCCCGAGCTGTGGGCGATCCTTGACGAGGGAGTGCTGCGCCGTCCGGTCGGGGGACCCGAAGTGATGCGAGGCCAACTAGTCCATCTGGCGGGCATGGCCCGCACGCCGCATATCGTCGTGCAGGTGGTGCCGCTTGCTGCTGGCGCGCACCAGGGCCTCGATGGCGGCGCGCTCGCGATCGCAGACTTCGACGATGCAGTTACCATCGCGTATCAGGACACCGCACTATCCGGCCAGATCATCGAAGATGCGTCCGAAGCCAACGCGCTCGCGCACACCTGGGACACCTTGCGGCTGGAAGCCCTGCCGCGTGTCGCGTCGCTGAGCCTGATTGAGGAAACGGCAAGACAATGGACATGAACCTTCAGTGGCGCAAAGCCACTTACAGCTCAGGCAACGGCGGCAACTGCATCGAAGTCGCGACCGCCGATCGCATCGTTGCCGTACGCGACTCCAAGAACCCTGACGGTCCCCGCCTTGCCTTCCGGGCGCGCGCATGGCAAGCGTTCGCGGCCAAGGTCAAAGGCGAGCGTTCCTCAGCATTCCCTTAATGCCGCACACACCATAAGCTTGCCGTTTAACCTCTGCGATCCCCGTCTTTGACATGGCACGGCCACCGCATGATGATCTTCGGGTTCCTTCCAGAGAACTTGAAGACGCAGGCGGTGACGGTGGCTTTCAGTATGGCCTGGCTTGAGGCTGGGGCTGGCGGCGGGGGCGAGGCGGATCAGGCGCGGGAGCGGCTGGCGGGTTTCCGCCGGGAGCTGTACCGGTGCTTCACGGCCCGGGCGGATGCGCTGTTCGAGCTAGCGGATGCGGTGCTGTGCGCCGACGGGCCGGTGAAGACCCTGGTGGGCTTGTCGCTGGCGCCAGAGCACCAGCGCGGCCATGGCGCCTTGTATGACGCGGTGAACTGCGGGCGGATCGATATCGCACGGCTGCGGCGGTCGCTGGCGGGGCTGCCTCTGCCGGCCTAGCCGGACGGGCGGATCCGGCTAGGGGTCGATGTGAGCCCGTGGCTGCGTCCTGATGCTGCCACTAGCCCGGGCCGGCTGTTCTGCCACGTCTATGGCCGGGGCACGGGCCAGGCGCAGATGATCCCCGGCTGGCCGTACTCGGTAGTGGCCGCGCTGGAGCCGGGCCGTACCAGCTGGACAGCAGTACTGGATGCGATCCGGCCCGGCCCGGCTGACGATGAGACCGAGGTGACAGCGACCCAGGTCCGCGACGTGGTGGGCAGGCTGATCACGGCCGGGCACTGGCAGCCGGGTGACCCGGACATCCTGATCGTCTTCGATGCCGGATACGACGTGAGCAGGCTCGCCCGCCAGCTCACCGGCCTGCCGGTAGAGCTGATGGGCCGGCTGCGGCCGGACCGGGTGCTGTATTTCCCTGCGCCGCCAGGGACCGGTGGCCGGGGGCGGCCCGCCCGGCACGGACCGGAGTTCGCGCTCGCGGACCCGGCGACCTGGCCCGGGGCGCAGATCACGACCAGCACCGCAACCTCCCGGTACGGCACCGCCGTCGCCGCCGCGTGGGACCGGCTGCACCCGCGGCTGACCCACCGCGGCGCCTGGCTCGGCCACGACGGCAAGCTGCCCATCATCGAGGGGACGCTGATCCGGTTGCAGGTTGATCACCTGCCCGGCGACCGGGATCCCAAGCCTGTGTGGCTGTGGTCCTCGCGCACCGGCGCCGGGGCCGCCGAGGTGGACCGGTGCTGGCAGGCGTTCTTGCGCCGGTTCGATCTGGAACATACCAGATCCGCGGCGCTGAGGCCGCCGACCGGTGGACCTGGCTGATCATCGCCGCCCATACCCAGCTCCGGCTTGCCCGCCCGCTGGCCGGCGACCTGCGCCGCCCCTGCGAACGTCCGTGCGCGCCCGGACGGCTCACCCCTGCCCGGGTCCGCCGCGGATTTCGGAACCTCCGCGGGAAGACCCCCTGCCCGGCCAGTGCACCGAAACCCGGCAAACCCGGCCCCGGACGTCCGCCAGGGTCAAAGAACCGCCGTCCCGCACCCAGCTACGAGGTCGGGAAAACCTTCAAAAGGGAACGCACCCTCAAAGCCGTCCGAGAACGAGAAGGTTAAACGGCAAGCTTAGTGAGTGTTTGATAAATGGGTGGGCTGGGCCAGGCGGCAGGCCATGAGAGCGGTCATGGCCCATACGATCATGGCTTCGTGGCTGGCCGGGAGGCGTTCGTAGTCGCGGACGGTGCGGCGGTGCTTGCTGATCCAGGCGAACGTGCGTTCTACCACCCAGCGGCGGGGCAGGACCTCGAAGGCGTGCGGGTTGCGCCGGGCGACGATCTGCAGGGTCATCTTCATGCTGGCGGCCCAGCTGGTGAGCTTGCCGGTGTAGACGGCGTCGGCCCAGATCAGGCGGATGCGGCGGGAGGTGCGGTGCAGGTTCCACAGCAGCGGCCGGGCGGCGTCGCGGTCCTGGACGGAGGCGGCGGTGATCACCACGGCCAGCAGCAGGCCCATCGAGTCCACGGCGATGTGCCGTTTCCTGCCGTTCACTTTTTTCGCGTTATCCCACCCGCGGGTGGCCTTGGGCACGGTATCGGCGGCGCGGACCGACTGGGAGTCGATGATCGCCGCAGTGGGCTCGGGGTCCCGCCCGGCGGCGGCCCGGACCTGGGCGCGCAGCGCGTCGTGCAGCCGGGCCAGGGTGCCGTCGTCGCGCCAGCCGGCGAAGTACCCGTACACCGTCGGCCAGGGCGGGAAGCTGTCTGGCAGGTACCGCCAGGGGCACCCGGCCCGGTCCACGTACAAGATCGCGTCGATGATCGCCCGCAGCGGCCAGACCCGCGGCCTGCCGCGCCGTCCGGGCACCTCGGCGGGCAGGTGCGGGGCGATGACCTGCCACTGGGCATCGGTCAGGTCACTGGGATAGCCCCTGGCCTGCTCTCCAGCCCCGCGCATACCCTGGGCATGCGCGGGCCTGCTGTCTTTTTGGTCGTCACACATCAAGGGAACACAGGGCTCGCGTCCGCCCATCTCAGCACACCCGCCACGGCACCGACCTGGCACCGCCCCGCGACCACGGGACATCGGGTCATTTATCAAACACTCACTTAGCTTATGTTTTAACCTCCAGGTTTCTGTGCTGCCCGTCTGGGGTTTATGCAAGGCGCTTGGGCGTGCTTGCCTGTCTGTCTGCTGTGAGCGATTGACCTGCGACGACGCGTGACTGTGCCCGGGTCTTGCATGGGGCCGCCTTATTCATGAGTTCTTCCGGCGCAACTGCTGCCAGGCGCCAGCTGCGGCCCTGGCCCGCATTTCTGTGGCCATGTATACACACAATTAATTCACAATTGTGAATTACCTGGAATTGCTGGACAGCAACGGCTCCTGCCCTTATCCCTGGTTCCTGCGAAGACACCGGGTTAAGAGAGGAGCCGTCAGGTCACCATGTTCTCACAAGGCTGCCCGGCGGGCAGCAGCCCGGCCGTGGCGCCGGCCGCCCTGGATCCCGCGCAGGTGGCAGGCGCGGTTGACCGGTACCTGGCGCTGCGGGAGTTCCGTGCCCGGCTGTACGGGTGCCTGACCGCGCGGGCTGATGCGCTGTTCGAGCTATGCGACGCGATCTTGTGCGCCGATCACGCGGTGACCTCGCTGGTCCAG
>WNGR01008231.1_pt1 | contig 11268 bp, 10 predicted proteins | sample 5407581 | NCBI WGS metagenome assembly WNGR01 (sample SAMN13153383, study PRJNA577476) | soil metagenome | isolation source: 80 cm soil or saprolite under Garry oak tree replicate 2 | place: USA:California | collected 2016-06-15 | reverse complement strand
CGGGGAAGGTTGCGCCTCGGGTGATGGATGGATTTACACGGCTGATCGAGCAGCAATACTTTGTGGTGGATCGGTTCGATGTCGCGGAAGGAGAGGTTAGGGTTGCGATGAGTGGAGCCGGCTGTCTGGTGGGATTGAATGGACAGGGAGTGGTGAAGACGGCGGATGCGGAGGGAGAGATTCTGCCGGGACAGGCTGTGGTGGTGCCGGCGGCGGGTGGTGAGGTGACTGTGCGTGGGGCTGCGGAGGCTGATTGCGACGAGCTTCGAGTTCGAAGACAAAGAGCTGGCATGTTGCTTTGCTGCGAGGGATCAATGTGGGCGGCAAGAATATGCTGCCGATGCCCGAGCTGGCCAAGATGTTTGTCGCGGCTGGATGTGAGGATGTGAAGACCTATATCCAGAGTGGGAATGTTGTCTTTCGCGCCGGTGATGACGTTGTGAGTGGCCTTGCTGGTTTGATTGCGGGGCAGATTGAGGAGCGGTTTGGATGCAGGGTTCCGGTGGTGTTGCGGACGGCGGCGGAGTTGGCTGAGGTGGTCCGGAGCAATCCGTTTTTGAAGGCTGGGGCGGCGGAGGATTCGCTGCATGTTTATTTTCTTGCGGGGATGCCGGCGGTGGGAGATGTGGCGGGGCTTGATCCCAGGCGTTCGGCTCCGGATGCGTTCGCGGTGGTGGGGAGGGAGGCCTTTCTGCAGCTTCCGAATGGGATGGCCAGGACGAAGCTGACGAATGCTTACTTTGATTCGAAGTTGAAGACGGTGAGTACGGCGCGGAATTGGCGGACGGTGTTAAAGCTGTTGGAGATGGTGGGTGAGGTGGGTTAGATAATGTCTGACGAAACGATTTCCTCCCTTCCGAGAGGAGTGCAATGGGACAAGAAGGCATCCCAGGGGCTAAAGCCCGCTTCTCTGGCTACCTTGAATGCCTGGGCTAAAGCCCAGGCCTACCTTAAAAACAAGGACAACGGCGAAAGCAAGGCAACTACCTTGGCTAGGAGAGAGTGTAGGTAGAGAAGCAGGTTTCTCCGCTCCGCAGCTCGCGATAAGACCGTGAGCTGCTTCGGTCGAGATGACGAATCGGGTGATGGGGCTGCCGAGTTAGCGGAGGAAGACTCCGAGTTCGTTGGCGGCGTTGCGGAGGTGGGAGAGGAAGCGGGTCTGCATCTCGATGACGGACATGCGCGGGGCGCTGCCGCTGAGGTTGATGGTGGCGACGGCGCGGCCGGAGGGGGCGAAGACGGGGACGGCGAGGGAGCGGAGGCCTACCTCGTACTCCTGGTCGCAGAGGGCGTAGCCGTTGCGTCGGATGTTGCGGAGGAGGAGACGGAGCTTCTCGATGGAGGTGACGGTGCGGGTGGTGTGGGGGGTGAGGACGACGCGGGAGAGGTACTGCTCGAGCTGCTCGGTGGGGAGGTAGGCGAGGAGAATGCGGCCCATGCTGGTGCAGTAGGCGGGCAGGCGGCTGCCGATGTGGAGGTCGACGGCCATGACGCGGTTGACGGTGGTGCGGGCGATGTAGACGATGTCGTCGCCGTCGAGGGTGGCGACGGAGAAGGATTCGCGGAGCGCGGCGGACATGCGTTCGAGGATGGGCTGGGCCGCGCTCGAGAGGGTGTTGGAGGCGGTGTAGGTGTGGGAGAGGGTGAGCATGCGGGGGCGGAGGGAGTAGCGGGAGCCGTCCTCTGCGCCGGCGAAGCCGAGCTTGGTGAGGGTGTAGAGGCAGCGGCGGACGGCGGCGCGGGAGAGGCCGGTGCGGACGCTGAGCTGGGAGATGGTCATCTGCGGGTTCTGCTGGGTGAAGGCCTGGATGACGATGAGGCCTCGGGCGAGGGAGGTCATGAAGTTGGGGTCGCCGGTGAAGGCGTCGAGGGTGGCAGCGGGGGTGGGCTTGGGTGTGGCAGCGACGGGCGCTACGACGGGGGGAAGAGATGGGGGGACAGCAGGCGGGAGTGGACGGCGGGGAGCGAGACTCAAGGGATCCCTTTCCGTCGCGGCCGTCGCGGATTTGCAGGGGGCGATAGCCGGACTATCTCTACGATAAACGCACAGATCGGTTTATCGCAAGAAGGCGGCTGTCATGCGAGGTGGGTGCAGGCTGTGATGTACTAAGTAGCGGGTATCGACAAAGGAGAAGAAAAGCGTATGCAGACGGCAACACAACTTGTACCTCTCGGCGAACGCGCAGCCTGGAAGGCCCTTCAAACCCATTTCCAGCAGATTGGCGATAGACATCTGCGTGAGCTGTTCGACGAGGATCCAGCTCGGGGAGAGCGCTTTACCGCCGAGACGGGCGGGATCTTTCTCGACTATTCGAAGAACCGCATCAACGACGAGACGTTGAAGCTGCTGGTCGAGCTAGCCGAGGAGTCAGGTCTGCGAGAGAAGATCGAGGCGATGTTCCGCGGGGACAAGATCAACATCACGGAGAATCGGGCGGTGCTGCATGTTGCGCTGCGGGCGCCGAAGGGTGAGTCGATCGTTCTGGACGGCGAGGATGTGGTTCCGGCGGTGCATGCGGTCCTCGACAAGATGTCGGGCTTTGCGGAGCGGGTCCGCAGCGGCGCATGGAAGGGGCATACGGGAAAGAAGATCCGTAATATCGTCAACATCGGGATCGGCGGCTCGGATCTTGGGCCGGTGATGGCGTACGAGGCGCTGAAGCACTACAGCCAGCGCGACCTCACGTTCCGGTTCGTCTCCAATGTCGACGGCACTGACTTCGCCGAAGCAGTGCAGGATCTGAACGCGGAGGAGACGCTGTTCCTGGTTGCTTCGAAGACGTTCACGACGCTCGAGACGATGACGAACGCGCACTCGGCGCGCGACTGGTCGCTCTCGAAGTTGGGTGATGAGAAGGCGGTGGCGAAGCACTTTGTGGCGATCTCGACCAATGCGAAAGAGGTCGCGAAGTTCGGCATCGACACCGAGAATATGTTCGGGTTCTGGGACTGGGTTGGTGGGCGGTACTCGATGGATTCGGCGATCGGGCTGTCGACGATGCTGGCGATTGGGCCGGATAACTTCCGTGCCATGCTTGCTGGATTTCACGAGATGGACGTGCACTTCCGGACAACGCCGTTTGAGAAGAATCTTCCAGTGCTGCTGGGACTGCTGACGGTGTGGTACACCGACTTCTTCGAGGCGCAGACAGTTGCGATTCTGCCGTATGAGCAGTATCTGAAGCGGCTTCCGGCATATCTGCAGCAGCTGACGATGGAGAGCAACGGGAAGCATGTGACGCTCGATGGAACGCATGTGACGACCGAGACGGGCCCGATCTACTGGGGCGAGCCGGGCACGAATGGGCAGCACTCGTTCTATCAGCTGATCCACCAAGGGACGCGTCTGATTCCTTGCGATTTCATCGGCTTCAACAAGACGCTGAACCCGCTGGGGCGGCACCACGACATGCTGATGGCGAACGTCTTCGCGCAGGCCGAGGCGCTGGCCTTTGGGAAGACGGCGGAGCAGGTGAAGGCCGAGGGCACGCCCGACTGGCTGGTGCCGCATCGTGTGTTCGAGGGGAATCGTCCGTCGAATACGATTCTGGCCGACTACGTGACGCCGGAGGTGCTGGGTAAGCTGGTTGCGCTGTACGAGCATGCGGTGTTCACCCAGGGGGCGATCTGGAACATCGACTCGTTCGATCAGTGGGGAGTTGAACTGGGCAAGGTACTGGCGACACGTATCCTTGGAGAACTTGAGAGTTCGAGTGAGCCAGTTGGGTCGCACGACTCCTCGACCAACAGCTTGATTCAGAGATACCGGAAGAACAAATAGGCCTGACGGCTGTGTGGTGCGAAGATGCTCGTCCCTTTGGGGCGGGCGTTTTTGTTTGTGACCGTATTTGTTTGGGCTAGAGTGCGGCGAGGACTTCGGTGGGTTCGGGGCGGACGCGGAAGTCGGCGTGGCTTCGCTGAAGGTGATGATGTTGTCCTGATTGATGACGAAGACGGCAGGTAACGGGAGGCGCCAGCTTGCTTCGGTGGCGTTGTGGCAGCTGAGGCCGGCGTTTGTTGAAGGGGATGATTCATGCGCATATCTGCTCGTTTTTCAGCAGCCTGCTAGAGATAGGTTTTGACACGCAGCAGGTTCATTTTGCCCTGACTCGGCGGCTTTTGTTCTTCGCCTTCGCGGGTGTGTCACGCACTTTCGTAAGAACTAGATCAACGACGATACAGGCGTGGCGCCGCAGTTCATCGTCACTTTCGTGCTTTGTGACTCCAGAAAGAAGACGGTAAAGAACATCGCCAGTGAGCGCATCGTGAAGAATGACTGCGATACGCTCGATGGGAATGGAGTTGTCTGGGAGCTCTCCCCGATGATCCTCCAGCACTGCTCGTATGAACGAGGCTGTCCTCGCCGGACCGTGGGTATACCAAGCCTCGCCCACCTCGGGGCAATTCGCCGCCTCACCGATCGCGAGACGATGAAGGTCCACAGAGCGCTTGGCAGCAATCAGTTTCAAAATACTGAAGGCGAGCTTCTTTAGGCTTGCCTCGAGATTCAACCCGGTGTAGTCAACCGCTCCAAGCGGTTCGTTCGATTCACGGCAGAGCTTCTCAATGCTGCTGATGAACAGGCCGCACTTACCGCCGAATTCACTGTAAACGGTGCTCTTGGAGCCACCCGCCAATGCGACGATCTTATCGACGCTGACGCCTTCATACCCATGCTTCAAGAAAAGATCCGCTGCTACCTTGCTTAACTTTGTATTCCGTACTTCTGATCGCTTCTTCGTTGTAGTCATTCATCACCTGATCCGCGAGAGCCTATCCCCACCACTGTGGTCCGATGCACAATACCATTTTATGCAACACCCGATGAAGCCAAGCATGGTCAGCCCGTAGCTTCGTGTGGCGCGCTTGCAATGTCTTGTACTGTACGTTACAGTACATCACAGGTTTGGCTATTTTGCCATAGATGATGGAAGGAATGCATGGCAGGAGACTGTTCACTACCCAATCGCCCGGCAGGCGGTTCAGTCCTGACGATGGTGACCGATCACCAGACAAGAAATGCCAATCGCGAGTTGCCCGTCAAGATGGACAAAACTGCTGGTACCGGGCATCCGACGCAAATCTCGTTACCGCAGAAAGCTTCACAATAGGCGGAAGATGAAAAACCTAGATATCCCAATGCGCGGCACACATCAACGGAATCTGACCTCGAGCATCCGAGTCGTTCGGCCAGGCGAATTCAGCAAGCAGACCTCACAGACCGCGGGGTCGATGCGTATGTCGGCTATCTCCGCACTTCAGGGTGTCGAGTCTTCCCTTTGGGCGGGCCTCTTTGTGGTGGAACCTTTGGCGAGCACTGGCATCCATCATCACGGTGAGCAGGAGACAGTGGCCTACGTGTTGGAGGGCGAAGCTGTCGTGCGATGGGGAGCTAACGGAGAGCATTCGACGACTGTCAAGGCTGGAGATTTTCTGCATGTACCTTCCTGGTTGCCGCATAGAGAGTTGAATCCGTCGTCACAGAATGCCTTTCGATGGATTGTTGTTCGGAGCACACCCGAGCCGATTGTCGTGAATCTCCCTGAAACCTTTTGGCAACCGGTTACGGAATGAAACTGGAATTTTTCAGCAGGCTACTTGTCACTCACCTTCAAAATCTTCAAAACCAACAGGAGCATTTATATGAGTAGAGACCAATTTCTTTCTGCGGCCGCCGGCACGTTCACGATCGGTGGTGATCTTACGGTCAACCGGCTCGGATATGGAGCGATGCGAATCACGGGCCCGGGTGTGTGGGGGCCTCCCGCCGATAAGATAGCTGCCCTTGCGACCTTGCGGAGGGCCATCGAACTCGGCGTCAACCTGATCGACACTGCCGATTCCTACGGGCCGGGTACCTCCGAAGAACTGATCTCCGAAGCGTTATACCCCTATCCCGAAGGTTTGGTCATCGCAACCAAGGGTGGTTGGGAACGCCCAGGCCCGGGTCAATGGACTCATAACGCCAGCCCCAAACATCTCACGGAAGCGCTAGAGGGCAGCCTGAAGCGCCTGCGCCTCGAACGCATCGATATTCATCAGCTCCATGCTCCCGATAATGCTGTGTCCTTCGAGGCTTCTGTCGAAGCACTGGCAAGGCTGCGCGAACAGGGCAAAGTACGTCATGTCGCACTCTCGAACGTGACCCGCGAGCACGTTGAGCGCGCCCGCAGAATCGTCCCGATCGTCTCGGTGCAGAACCGCTACAGCTTTGCCGATCGAGAGTCCGATTTCATTGTCGATTACTGCGAGCAGAATGGCATCGCTTTTCTTCCCTGGGCGCCACTCGGCCAAGCGAAAGAGGCGCATGATGCCGTAAAGAAAGTAGCAAACGATCTCGAGGCAACCCCCCTGCAAGTCGCTTTGGCTTGGCTACTCAAGCGTTCCCGGGTGATTCTGCCGATTCCCGGGACGTCTTCGGTCAGCCACCTGGAGGAAAATGTGGCAGCTGCCGCTCTTGAACTGCCCCAGGCCGCATACGACCAGTTGTCTGCCGTAAGCCATCCGCCTGCAAGCCTCCGGGGCTAAGCGCAACCAGCCATGTGCAGCGGAGGCTCTACATGCGGAAATGGCATCACGACCGCTAGTCGTGATGCCATTTCTAATTGCCGCTTTATTTACCGGTGTAGGACACGCGCCAGACACTCCGAGAGCCATCGTCGGTGACGTAAAGCGCGCCGTCCTTACCTACCGCGACGCCTACCGGGCGGCCCCAGACGTTACCGTCGGGAGTGACGAAGCCTGTGAGAAAGTCTTCATATTCGCCGGTTGCCTTGCCATTCTTCATAGGGATGCGAATGACCTCATAGCCGCCGCGGTTCGCACGGTTCCACGACCCGTGCTCAGCGGCAAATCCATCGCCATCGTATTGTGCCGGGAAGCTGGATTTGCTTGTGGGATAGAAGGTCATTCCGAGCGAGGCCATGTGCGGCTGGACGAGGACGTCAGGGGTGATGACTTTGGACTTGAGTTCAGGGTGCGTGCCCATGAGGCGGGGGTCCTGGTGACCACCCATGTAATACCAGGGCCAGCCGTAGAAGCCACCTTCCTTGATCGAGGTCACGTAGTCGGGAACAAGGTTGTTGCCCAGGGCGTCGCGCTCGTTGGTCGAGCACCAGAGCTGACCGGTGATGGAGTTGATCGCCTCGCCGACACAATTGCGAATACCGTAGGCGTAGACCTCTTCGAGCTTGCCCTGAGGGGTGTACTCGAGCACATCGGCGCGGTGGAACTCGCGTGGGTGTGTGTCGGGATCGTCGGCGTTCGATCCGCTGCCTACCGACACGAGCATGTGCTTGCCGTCGGCTGAGAAGACGACGTCGCGGGTCCAGTGGCCGCCGCCGCGAAGCTGCGCGTATCCGGGCAGGTCGGGCACGATCGTCTCGGGCGTGTTACTGGCGGCCTTCAAGTCACCGGACTTGTAAGGGAAGCGGACGACGGTGGTGGCGTTGCCAATATAGAGCCACTGGGGGTTAGGACCGGCGGGGTAGAACGCGATGCCGAAGGGGTGGTCAAGGCCGGTGGCGTAGGTACTAACGGTGACCGGCTTGCCGGCCGGGGTCACGCCGCGCAGGACGAGGACGGAACCCGCTTGCGAGTCGGCGACAAAGAGGTCGCCGTTGGGCGCGGTGTGGATGATGCGGGGCATGACGAAGGTTCCCGAGGTGGGAGGGTGGGTCTCCTGCTTGTTCTCCGAGCGCTGCATGGGGGCGGCGGCATCGCCGCCGGCATAAAGCTGGACCTTGAAGCCGGCGGGGGCGATAGGCCAAGCGCCCTGAGGCCGCGGAACTAGTGTGGGGCCGTTATCGACAGACTCGGTGGGGTTGGGCTCCGGCAGGTCGGCGACGGTGATCTTGCGCCGGACGCCGGGCTTCTGCTGGCTGTAATCGGCGAAGGCGGCCTGGCCGGTAATGGTTTGCTGAGCTGGGAGCGCCGCGGGGAGAAGCGTGGCGGCGACGGCAAGAGCGGCGGGGACGTGGAATCTCGCGGGGGCTGGGAATCTCATAGTTGGGCGTCTCGGAATTGTGAAGTTTGTGAAGTTGTGGCTGCGGACGGTGAGCTTGCGACCAATGCAATGATCATACCTGATACTGTACGTTACAGTACTGCAGAGTTCAACAACAGCGCAGATGCGAGTAGAACTTGATCATGTCTCTACGACGAGGCAAAGCACCCGAGCGATCTTGCGACGGCTGCTGTAGAGCTTTGCCGGAGGGACGCGAAGTTCATAGACAGGGATTGGTTGCAGTAGAGAATCGACTAGGGCCGGCGATTTGATGACTTGGAGGGTTCCTAATGGGACCTGCGGCCTCCGGAATTCTGATGAAGTTAGTCGTCAATCTCCTTTTAGGCGTCAACTTGCGGAGGCAGTCTCGCTCGGAGAGCACCTTCGCTCATGCGAGATGTGCTGCTGGATGTTTTATCCAAGACGATCATCAGTCGATAACCAGGAGACCACGAGACAACAATGACCCACAACACACTCAAGAGACAAGTTTCGACAGAGGCGGCGTTTTTTCGGCCGTGAAGCCCGAGACCATCGTTCTCGAAATGAGCACCATCTCACCCGAGCTGTCGCAGCTTCTTCATCAGGAGGCCTCGAAACGAGGTGCGCATTTGATCGATTTGGCCGTCTCGGGGTCCACGCCAGCGGTGGAGGCGGGGAACATCACCCTTCTTGCTGGCGGCGATCAGAACACGTTCGATCGATGCATCCCCATATATGAGTCCATCGCCAAGCAATGGGTCAAGGGCAACGACTACTCCCCCCAGTTTCTCTTGCGCCTGATGAGCAAAGACATGGATCTGGTCAACGAGGCCTCTACTGCCTCAGGCGCGGAGTTGCCCGCGACCAAGGGTTGCCCAATCAATACTCGCTTCCATCGTGTGCTCAAGTGGAGATTTGGATATGTCCGCCATAACGCCTTTCGTCGGGCATTTCCTCGGCCAAAGACCACGCGAGGCGGCGAAGTTGCAGACAATCACCGGCTAGCTGGTCTTCTCGATCACCGCCTCCGGGTGTTGGGCGTATTCGGCCCAGGAGCCGTCATACAGGCTGACGCACTCTGCGCCGGCGATTTCGAGGCCGAGCGCGATGACAGCGGCGGTGACGCCGGAGCCGCAGGTGGTAGTGATCGGCCGCCCGATGTCCACGCTTTTGGCGGTGAAGAGTTCGCGGAGTTTCTCGGCGGGCTTCAGGCGGCCCTCTTCGACCAGTTCGGTGAAAGGGACGCTGGTCGATCCGGGCATGTGGCCGGAGCTGATACCGGGCCGGGGCTCCGGCGTGACGCCAGTGAAACGGCCGGCAGAGCGGGCGTCCAGAATCTGCCCGTGTTCCGCGATCATCTGCTGAATCTGGGCGAAGTCTTTGACGGCATCGTGGTCAAGTTTGGCATGGAAGCTGGCCGGCGCGCGGTGAACCTGCCCGGAGTCCGTGGGCAGGCCGGCCTCGATCCAGGCGCGGAGGCCGCCGTCGAGAATGTAGACGTTGTGTGCTCCGAAGGTGCGGAGCATCCACCAGGCCCGAGGGGCGGAGAAGACGCCTACCTGTTCGTAGAGGACGATGGTCATATGATCCCCGACACCGAGGGCCGACATACTGCGTGAGAATTCCTCGGGCGTGGGCACCATGTGGGGCAGCGGGGTCGAGTGATTGGAGAGCTCGTCGATATCGAAGAAGGTCGCGCCGGTGATGTGTTTCGCAACGTACCGGGCACGGGTGTCCACCGGTGGGGTGACGCCGACCGGAGGAAGCGTGGCGTCAAGGATTACGGTGCCGGGATCGTGGAGACGGCTGGCCAGCCAGGAGGGGGTGACGAGAGGATTCATGGAAACTAGCTTACTTCGTCTCTGGCGCGCTGCAGCAGCCAGCATGTTGGCCTTGCTCCGCAATACATGAATACGCGCTACCTCGACCCTGGTAATCCTAAGAGCTCACGTAAGGATTTCTACAAACCGAACATCATGTCGCAGTTCGACAAGGTGTACACGCTCAAGAAGTAGAGCGTCCAGATTGTGCGGTCTTGGCATGTTTGGCTTTACTTGAAATCAATAACTTACGAGGGTTCAATGGGGGCCTGAGGTACATGTCTCATCCGGGCACCAACCGCTCTACATCAGGCACGACAAACGCCAGCGATTAGGTTGATAAGTGCTCTACGTGCGAGCATGCTCCTCTGCGGTCTTATTGAACGATCAGCGTGACCGTGACCGTGTGTTGCAAGGTTGTGTTCGCTGCGCAGGTGGCAGTTGCCATAACATCAATCGTGTAGATCTTTGGCGACTGCGCGAAGAAGCCACCACTGCCGCAGCCGGTCAACCCAAGGGTAGCCACACCCGCGAGCAGCACGAAGAGAGCACTGAGCTGTGTGCGTGACATCCTGGCAAACCTCGCGCGGATGCGCTTATTTCGCAACAGCGGCAGCAGGAACACCGCCGCGCTGATGGGCAGTAGCGGTACCTGTGCAGGCGATGAGGACGGCGGAGTGTTCCCGGCCTTGAGCGCCGCAGTTTGAATTGTCAGATTAAACGAGGTCCCTGCGCTACCCGAAGCGATGGTTGCAGGCGTGAAGACCGCCGTCGCTCCAGCAGGCAGGCCCGAAGTTGTCAGCGTAATTGGAGCATTCAAGACGCCTCCCTGCGGTTGCAACGCAAAGTAGAAAGTCGCAGTCTGTCCGGGGTTGACGGCCAGGCGGGGCGCATGGACGATTACTTGATCGCATCTAGGAAGGTGATCACACGTTCGGTCAGCAGGGCGGCAACGGCCTCGTCGTAGGAAGGCAGGCTTTTATCGGTGAACAGGTGCTGATCGCCCGGGTAGAGGAACAATTCAGCATTGTCTACGCTCGCCACCAACTCGCGTGCGGCATCGAGGTCACCCTCCTCGACGAACAACTTGTCGGCAACCATGCCGTGGACCTGGAGGGGGACGCCTTCCGGCCAAGGGCGACCGAACTCGGCGGCAGGGACGCAGGCGTGAAAGAGCAGGGCCCCAGCGGCGCCCTGCCGAGTCTGGGCCAGCTTCTGAGCAGGTAGTACCCCGAGCGAGAACCCGGCGCAGACCACATGATCCGGCAATGCCTCGGCAGCGAGCAGGCCGCGCTCAATGATGGTGTCGAACCCGACCTCCTGGGCGTAGCCGACGCCAGCTTCGAGGTGATCGAAAGTCCGTCCTTCGTACAGATCGGGGACGTGAACAGTGTGACCAGCCTGCCTGATCTCGTCGGCGAACGCGAGGACACCGGGGGTGCGCCCGTGCGCATGGTGGAA
>WNGR01017609.1_pt1 | contig 11270 bp, 12 predicted proteins | sample 5407581 | NCBI WGS metagenome assembly WNGR01 (sample SAMN13153383, study PRJNA577476) | soil metagenome | isolation source: 80 cm soil or saprolite under Garry oak tree replicate 2 | place: USA:California | collected 2016-06-15 | reverse complement strand
CGACTACCGCTATTCCGACGAGGGCGAGCGCAGTTTGGTCCGCGCCCTGATCGGCCGCCAGCCGGAGGCGCTGGTCGTCGTCGGCGTCGTCCGCGACGCGGCGCTGCGCGCGATGCTCCTCCGCCTCGCCATCCCAGTGATCGAGACCTGGGATTTGACCGAAGACCCGATCGGCACCGTCCTCGGCTTCTCCAACTACGAGGCCGGCGCCGCGATCGCCCGTCACCTCTTGTCGCGCGGACGCAGCCACCTCGCTTTCGTCGGCGGCACCGACCAGCGGGCGCGGGCGCGGGGCGAGGGCTTCGCCGCCGCCATCGCCGCCGCCGGCGCCGCGCCGCCGCGTGTCGAAACCGCCGACGGCAGCGCCATCGCTTCCGGCCGCCGGGCCGCGGCAAGATTGCTGGCGGCTTCGCCCCAAGGCGGAAATGAAATCATCGACGGCATCTTCTTCTCGAGCGACGGTCTCGCCATCGGCGGCCTCATCGAGTGTCGCCATCGCGGCATCGCGGTGCCCGGCCGCGTCGCCATCGCCGGCCTCGGCGATCTCGAGATCGGCCGCGAGCTGTCGCCGAGCCTCACCACCATCGCCATTCCCGCCTACGAGATCGGCCGCCGCGCCGGCGAGATCGTGCTCGCCCGCCTCGCCGGCGCTCCCGCCAGCGATCCCCGGGGCGATCCCTGCGGCGATCCCCGGGGCAGCGAGCGCGTCATCGATCTCGGCTTCGAGATCGTGGCGCGCGAGAGCAGCTGAATCGCCGGCTCGCCTCGCGTCCCCCTCAAGTGGTTTCGCCCGCGCTTTGGGTCTATTGTGCCGCCGGCAGGTGGTGCCATGCGGAGGAGAGTCCGATGATGCGGAAGCTCGCCCGATTCGGTTGCGTCGTGATCGTCGGGCTCATGTGTTTGTCCCCCCGAGGCGCGGCCGCGGCGCCGGGCCCGTCAGACGTTGTGCGGCATTTCTACGACGCGCTGCTCGAGGCGATGCAGAATGCCGCCGCACTCGGCGTCAAGGGCCGTTACGAGAAGCTGGCGCCGGTCGTGCTTGCCACCTTCGACGTACCGTTCATGACGCGGCTGTCGATCGGGCCGCCATGGGCGAATTTGTCGCCCGAGCAAAAGCAGCGGGCCTCGAAAGCCTTCGCCCGCTATATCACCGCGACCTACGCCACCCAGTTCGACGGCTTTGCCGGCGAGCAGTTCCAAATCCTCGGCGAGCAGCAGATCAAGCACGCGACGATGGTTCGAACGCAGCTCGTCAAGCCGGACGGGGAAAAGGTCACCATCAACTACGCGCTGCACGACAACGACCAGGCATGGCAGATCCGCGACGTCTATCTCGCCGGCACGATCAGCGAGCTCGCGACCAGGCGCTCGGATTTCACCGCGACCCTGCGCAGCGGCGGCATCGAAGCCCTGATCGCCCAGCTGAACAAGAAGGCCGACGACCTCCAAGGGTGATCGGGGGATATGGTCAGGTTCCCGCAGCGGCGCAGGAACTTGATCTTTTCCAGTCGACTTCTTTCCTCGTCGCCCCTGCGGAAACAGGGGGTCCGAGCTTGGGCACTGCGATCGTATCGAGCGGCTCCGCCAGTCCCTCATGATACCAATAGGCAGCGTCCGCCCACGCTTGCTCGAGTTGAAGGACCCTGTCCGCACGCTCGACGACATAATAGTGATCGAACGGGCTGTTTGACGTCCGGATCGCGTCTTTCCTGATGGCAAGCCAGGGACAAGCGAAGACAGCGGGGCCAGCCCCTTTAAGTCGCTTTGGACTCGTATCCATCATCGTCGGTGCCGTCGCCGAGAGTTGTTGCGTGGCCGCTTCCGCTCTCGTTCGGCGTGACCGGTCGGCGCGGTGTGATCCTAGGCGCTGCGGCGAGGGTTCTCGTCCTGCTGCGCGGCACCGCCGCGGCGCAGGGTCGCCGGCTCGTCACGGTTTAGTATCCTGCCGAGCTCGATGCGCGTTCGCGCCGCCGAGCGCATGAGAGCGTCGATTGCGTCCTGAAGAACTGTGAGGCTTCCGGGCGAGCTTTCGAGAACCGCGTGATCGAGCGCCGCGAGAAACGACACGGTATCGCCGGTCACCCGCGTCAGCAGCTGGGTCCCGAGCAAGCTTGCGCTCGTGCCGGGCCGGTCGGCGCTGGCACGGTGCGGCAGCGGGCGGCGACCAGCGCCGCCGCTCGCCGAGGTCAGGGGGCGTGGCTGCAGGACCTTCCGTCCCGACTCACCCTTGAGCCTTCCGCTGCGCCCGATGATGTATCGTATGGCCGGCGCCGTGCAGCCGTAATCTCGCCCGATCTGGGCGATTGTCTCGCCGCCTGCATACTTGGCCAGAATCTGCGGCCACTCGCCGTGCGGGATCTTTCCTTTTGCTCGCGGATTTGCCATCGCTTATCTCGCATCCTCATCATACATGTAGGACGTGGTCATATCATCATACACCTAGGACGAAGTCATATCATCCGGGGCGCATCCCTTCAACCGTGCTGGCGGTCTGCTTGCTCGTTAAGAAAATATCGGCGTGATCGGAGAAAACACCAAGGTGATTCCGATAGATACCCGGACAGTGAAATTCTCTCCAAGGCCAAATCTCGCCGATCCGTGGTTCAAGCGCTTTAGCTCTTATGTCCGTGGTCAATGATTTTAGCAGCAGGGATTCTGCCGAGCAGCAAGATAGCTGCCGGAGTTACTGCGGGTATGGAACTGCACAGAGCAGGAGGCGGAGCGCTTGAGACGACGGTTGATCAAGCTCTTATTCGCGGGTTGGGTACCGTCCTTCCGTGTTTCGTCTCGGGGCTGTTCCGTTGTCTAGAAGGCGGGCGTCGGGCAGGTCCCGGCCACGTAGCTAGCTCAGGAATTCCCCTCCGTGGCCCCGCCTCCAGCGCTGTGCAGTCGCATGCAACGAGCTTCCGCAGCCCGTTCAGGTCAGTGGTTCGATCTGGTGTGCGATGGCCCACAGGAACGCGGCCATTTCGCGGGCGATTGCGGCAATGACCACCGGCGTCTTCTTGCCGGCAGCGGTGAGGCGACGGTAGCGGGCGCAGAGCCGGATCTGGGCCTTCCAGGCGATGTCGCGAACGGCTTTCGGCAGTCCCTCGAGCCGGGGCCGCAGGGTCTCGCTCACGCGGGCTGGGTAACGGTAGGTCCAGGCGCCTTCGATGAGCACGCGTCGGGCGCGTCGATTGCCCGCAAGCGTAAGACCGCCACGCCGAACGGTCTCGCCGGTCGAACGCTCGGAGGGGATCAGGCCAAGGAACGCCATCAACTGGCGCGGGCTGTCGAAGCGGCGCACATCTCCGATCTCCGCCACGAACGTCACCGCGACGATGAAGGAGACGCCGCGCATCGCCTGATACGCGGCAACCACCGGCGCCATCGACCAGCTCGGCGTGATCGCGAGGAGCTGCTCTTCGAGGCGGCGCAACCGCGCGGCACCGTCTTCGATCGCGTCGATGGCATCTTGGAAGACGATCTGCTGCGCCGGGTGCTCGAACTTCTGCTCGGCGAGCCACCGCCGATGGGCCAGGCTCCAATGCTTGCGGCCGCTGAAGATCCGGCCATGACGCAGCAGAAACGACAGCAGCTGCTGGCGCTTCTTGCGTACATCCTCTCCCGCGGCCTCGCGCGCGCGGCTGAGGTCGCGTACCGCTTCGTGGATGGCGTCCGGCACCCACACCGGCGTCAGATCGCCGGCGCGAAGCGACCGTGCAAGGGTTACCGCGTCACGCCGGTTGGTCTTGATCCGATCGCCCGGCTTTCGCGGGATCAACGATGGCGCCACAACCGCGCACTCGTGACCCAGGGCCTTGACCTGGCGGTACAACCCATACCCCGTCGGGCCGGCTTCGTAACAAACATGCAGCTTCGCGTAGCGCGCCGCCAACTTGCCGACTACCTTCTCGACCGTCGTCGGCGCGCTGTCGATCTCTCCGAAGTATCGAATCGCACCGTTGCGCCCGTCTTCGGCGACCGCCACAGCATGCTTCTTCTTCGCTGTCCGATGAAGGCTTCGCTATACTTCTTCATGGTCCGCCCTCCGTGCATGAGGCTCGGCTCGGTCCGTCCGAGCAACCCTCGTATCTCTACTGCACGAGAGGGCGGGCCACCGAGTTCAGAGAACGGACATAACGTCTAGGCGGGAGAAGGGGAAATAGCCGACTATCAAGAAAGTCAAATGGCGAAATCGCCCGCGAATTTGCGCCGGGCGGTGCGAGGCCGTCGATGCCGATCGTGACCCGAGTTGAGAAAGCGCGATGACGCAACGCTTTGCAGATATCTCGTCGGCTCCGTTTCCTGGGGGAGCGCCATGCCGCCGGTCAGCGACGGGGCCCAGGGGGCTAGACGCAGCATCAAGGTTTGTGTGTCAAGGGCATCGTCGACATGCAGCGCTATATTGACTCGCAAGCTACCGCGGAAGGTAACCGTCATGCGCGGCGAGGGAATGTCGTATTCCTCCAGAATGTTCCAGGCCTCGGCAATCGCGTCTTCGGCATCTGGAAGCGACAGGAGGCGCAAACGGATAACCGGCATCACCCAACTCCCCTTCACCTCTTATTCGATCCTCCGGAGGGTTCAACCTGATTGATAACGCGCAAAGCTTATCTCAACCTTACTCTTGTCGTAGCCTCATCGCGAAGAGCCTTATCGCAGCCAATATTTTTCGGATGGTCGGCGAAATTTCCCTGCCCGACCAGCACGTTGGGTCGTGATCCCGATCGTTGGCAGGCAAGCAGCCCCAGCGCGGCCAAATGCGCGGCGACTTGCCGTGCCACTATAGTCGGCCGAGCTCCATCGGCAATAATCAGCGCCCGAGAATTACTTACCCATCATCGCGTCAACATAGTCATCTAAGCAAGGCGACAAATGTAGCCAACATGAGGGCGATGCCAACTACCGCAAGTACGCCAGCGCGGACCGGCGCACGTTTATTGTACTTGGCGCGGCCGGGATCGATTTTCGGATGATCGCCGGAACGTATGTCGTCAAGTACTCGGGGCAAGGAATGAACGAAAAGCGGATCATTCGTGGGATCGGCATCGGATGACTGGTGCTTCATCCGGATTGGGCGATCTCCATAGTATTTTCCGTCAAGGTAAATGAGATACAATGTATTTGTTTCGACTACATTCTCAACGAAGACGGCCCGGCACGGCGAGGAATCTGCTCCCTTTGTTTGAAAGATAAGCATTGCCTCGGCCATAAGATTAAAGAATTGACGCCGGCTAAAAACGGTGATGGCCTTGCGGAAGTAATAACCATCAAACCCCAAAATAATCCACTCTTCGCCGGCATCGCCCGCTAATTTCCGCATAGATTCCTTGAAACAATCCGCATTTGTATAGTCTCCGACGCTCAGGTGGCGCCCTGGCATTTGCTTCTTTAAGACAGCATAAGCGCTGTTGATGAGTTGCATCTTTTTGATATCGCCACCCAAGTCCGGATGGTTCGCCCAGGCGAGCTGCTGATGGGCGGCCCTGAGTTCGCTCGGCGTCATGGACTCAGGCGCCGCAACGCCGTTGCGCGTGAAGACCTGCAAAGCATCCCCACGGGTCATCGCACCGTCGCGTTGCGAGCGCCATTCAAAATTCGGCGAGCTGATCTGAGCCATTTTGTCCGGCTAACGGCCAATCTCTGTTTGGATTCGGTGTTGCGAATTCTCTCCCGACATCGAAGGAATCGAGGTTCTCTTTTGCGATGATTTCATCGAAATCGGCAGGCGTACCCCGCGCTGCGACAGAACGGCGTCACGGAATGGCCAAAGAAAACCATCGATCAGCGTGGTTGGCTTTTCGCTTGGTATCAAACCGGTCGGCGGAAACTCGTCCGCCGCCGGTTTCCAAGCTGTACCAAAGATCACATCGATAAGCGGTAGGAGCTTGCAGAAATTCTTGTCCCTGTGCTCTGGGAGAATCGAATGGTGAATCCGATGATATTGGGGGTTATTGATCCAAAGCGCAAATCGTCCCAACGAAAATCGAATGTTCAGATGCGCGCATTGGTCAGGCAGAAAGTAAATGATCGCTCCGATGAACAAGAGATCCACGGGAATCTTAAATACAACATCGAGAAGCGGCAGAAAACCTACCATAGCCACGCCTTCGAACCAGTAATGTCTGGCACCGACCACGAGCGTAAGCGATCCGGCACTGTGATGGAGAGAATGCATCGCCCATAATGCGGGAACTGTATGTTGCAAACGGTGGATAAAATACGAATAGAATTCCATCGACAGAATAAAGACAATCAATGACAGTACTGACCACCAGCCGTCGGTTCGAAGCTCAATGAACCCGCCACCCATTGCATTGACAATGGCAGCCGCGCAAAGACTTGTAGCAGGCTTCAATAATTGGTTCAGGATGATATTGATCGCGACCATTTTGTAGTTGCAGATAGTCTCGGTCCGAGGCTGATCCTTCTCGATGGGAAGCGTCTTTTCGAGCCACAATAAGAAGGCTATGATTGTCGGAATACTGACAATAAGAAGAAGAGCCTTCATGGCTACATCCAACGATTTACCAAATACCGGGGAATAGACGCTTGGTCCGCGCCATGTAGCGGACATAATCGCTGGGGAACGTGCGAAGCAGCACGGCTTCCTCATTTCGCATGCGTTGGATTTGAAAGGCGAACTGGATCATCACCACCGTTACGGCGGCCCATGAAAAAAACTCGATGAGGACGCCGAGTGTCGCGATCACTTCCGCAACATAGAGGGGATGGCGAACGATCCCATAGGGTCCGCTGACTACAAGTGTTCTTGCCTCGGCCATGATGCTGAACGATTTTCCCAAATGGGGCAAAATGGCGAGCATGAGAGCGCTGCCCGTCGCCAAGAAAGCAGCCGCTGTTAGGTGGCTTGCAATACCGAGATCGGGCTTCTTCAGCCAAACCAGCGACACCATCAACAGAAAAGACCCGAGCAAGGCCGTCACGCGTGGCTGCCACCCGGCCGCCTGAGCAAGCGGGTGATCCCGGGTCAACGTGAACCAGACGATCATGGTGTAGAAAAGGGCAACGCAGAGCTTTGAGAAGAGCGTCGCTACGGAGAGCATGTTCTGTGGCCCGACCGCGACGGATGCGATTGAATTCGCGGTGACTAGTACGAGCAAGAGGAAAAAGATGCTCGCGGTAAACCGGGTCAACCGCTCCTTTATCGTGCGGTCCATTGCAGTCTCCTCAGATGGGCACAAACGAGATCAGGAAAAAGCCACCCGCAATTGCAACGGCGTAGGGGGCCCCAGCATTCGGATCGAGAACGGCAGGGTGGTATCCCTTGCCATGGAAGACGCCCGCCACGATGCGGCTCCGTAGAGCGATGACGATGAGCGATATCGCCCCGCCGAGCACGCCGATCGCGAAAAACAAGTTGAAAAGCGCCGGTCCCCATCCGACCCAAAGCGAGATCGCGGTGAGAAGCTTGACGTCGCCGCCGCCGAGCTTGCCCCATGCGAACAAGCCCAACCCGCCGACCAGCACGACAAAACTTACCAGAACGTGCTGGAGGATCTCGGTGAGCGGCAGGCCAATTGCGAACAGGGGGAAGAGGCCGACGATCCCTGCGGAAACCCAGTTTGGTATGCGAAGGCTTGAGATGTCCGTCCAGCAAGCAACCAGCAACAATGCGCCGACCGCACCCAGGAGCGTCGAATCAACGGTCATGGGTTGCTCTCCTTCATCGCCTTCAGCTGTTCGAGATTCTTCGCCGCCACGTTGTTGAAGCTCGGGCTGCTCTCCATGGCACGAGCCAAATAGCCTTCGGCCGCAGCGATATCGCCGTTTTGCATGGCGATATAGCCGACATTGTTGAGGATGGCCGGCATCCGCTCGCGAGACGCCGCACGCGTCGCTTCGGCATAATTGCCCTTTGTCGCGATTGCCAAGCGGAGGTTGTTCTGGACCGTCTCGCTGCCGGCATCGAGGGCGATGGCCTTCTTCAAATGGCCGATCGCTTCGTCGGGTTTTCCAGCAAGCAGGCGCGAATAGCCGAGATTATTGAAAGTCGCCGCCGATTCTGGGTTCAGGGCGAGAGCCTTGCCGTAGAACTCGGCTGCTTCCTGCGGCTGCCGCTTTAGGTCGCTGATGAGCCCTAAACCATTATACGCCCGCCAAAGCTTGGGGTCGGCGTCGGTCGCCTCGCGCAGTTGCGCCGCGGCGGGCTCGTGCCGATTGAGCACAAGTAGCGACAAGCCCTCGCCTTGCAGGGCGAGGGCATGAAATTCCGCGTCATGGGTCAGGGCGTTGAACATTGGCCGGGCGTCGGCCGCCTTGCCCAAGGCCAGCAGGCATTCGGCGACACCATACTGAGCCGCGACCGATTTCGGATCGGAGACGAGGATTTCCTGATAAATCTGCATGGCTTCGGGGAACCGCCCTTCGGACCGCGTCGCCTCGGCGATGGCAAGGACGGAAGCGACCGGCGTCTTGGCGGTCGGTTGTGACGCCAGCTCCCGATCGGACGGCCCGCTCGCGCAGGCTGCGACCGTAAGAAGCAGCAATGTCGAGATAAATCGCGAAATCATGCCAATATCCCCCGAAAGTGAAAACCAAAACTAGCCGTTGATCCTTGGTGGAATCCTGAGCGTGATCTCGGAGAGTCCGGTCCGCTCGAGGCTCGGACGATTTTCGTCGGACATATCGACCGGTAGGACGGCATTTCCCGGCCCGCTCACCATCGCGGCATTCTGGCGAATGGCATCATTTGCCGGATCGAGGGTGAGGGCGCGGCCGATGAGGGTGCGAGCCTTCTCCTGCTCACCTGCCATAGCCGCCGAGATTGCCATGTTGTTGAGCGTATCGGCACTGTTCGGCTCGATTGCCAGGGCCTTGGCGTAGGACTGCGCCGCCAGGTCGCGGCGGTGAAGCTTGTCATATGCCGCGCCGACGGCGTTCAAGGCCGCAACCGAAAGCGGGTCGATGGCCAATGCCCGTTGGAACATCACCAAGGCCAAGCCGACGCGGTCTGCCCTGAGATGAATCTTACCCGCGCGATAGGCATCATCGAATGGCGAGATTTCGGCGGTTGCCTGCGGCGGCAGCGGGCGAATCTCCGGCAGCGAGCCTGCACACGCCGAGATGGACATGGCCATCGCGAAAAGAGCGATGTTTTTCATATCGCCAGCCCCTTCCACGAGCGGACGATATTGAAGATGATCGGCGCGATGACGGCGATCAGAATGGCCGGCATGAAACAGCCAACCAGAACGATCGAGAGCTTTGCCGAGATTTTCTGAGCGATTTCCTCGGCTTTCAGCATGCGGTGCGACTGCATCTCTTCCGCGAACACGCGCAAGGTCTGCGCCATGCTTGTGCCGAGAGCGTCCGATTGGATGAGAAGCCGAACCAGCGAGATGACGTCGGCAGTTCCCGCCCGATCGGCAAAGCCTTTCAGGGCGTCGATCTTCGAGCGGCCGGCACGCAGCTCGATGCTGATCTGTTGCAGAAGGTTTGCCACAAGCGGTTGAGTGACGGCGATTTCCTCGCCCACCCGGGCGATTGCCATCTCCAGTCCGAGCCCCGCTTCCGAACACACCAGCATCAGATCCAGCATGTCGGGCAGACCCCCGCGGACCTGTTTCTGGTTAGCCGACCTGCGGAACTTGACATAGAACGACGGCAGGATGAAGCCGGTCACAGCGGCAACCAGTGCCACGACGGGAAGTACCCGTGCTTCGAGCGCGAAAAGCGGAAATGCGAGCGCCGTCAGTGCCAGCAGCCCGATACCGAGAAGGATGCGAACGCCATAGAACGTCTGAGCCGCCTGCGGTGAGTCATAGCCGGCTTGCAGCAGCGCTAAATTGAGATTGGCGCGCTCCTTTTTATTGGCGGTCACGAATTTGCCGCCCAGCCGCGACAGGAGGCGTTCCAAAGCGGAGTCGCCGCGTCGAATAGAGGAAATCGACGCCGGCGCACTGGCAGCGCCGGTCATCATGGCGGCAACGCCAAACACTGCGCACGCAATGGCAGCGAAGACGAGAGCATCAACAAGGATGAGGTTGGTGTCCATGCTCACACCCGGATATTGACGATGCGACGAAGCAAGACGATTCCGAGGAGGACGAGGAAGGCAGCGAAATACAAGACCATGGCGAGAGCGCTATCGGTGCGTGCCCCATCGTAGAAACCCGGGTTGGTCAAATAGATCAGCGCGACGATGGCGAACGGCATGCCCGCCAGGATTTTTCCCGAGAAACGCGACTCGGCCGACAAGGCCTTGACCTTCATGTACAGCTTTAAACGATCTCGCATGATCGATGACAGCGAGCCGAGAATTTCAGCGAGATTGCCGCCGGCCGCATGCTGAATTCGGATCGCCCCGACCATGTATTGCAATTCCGGCACCGGAACGCGGCGTGTCATCCGTTGCAATGCGTCCCGAAGGTCGAGGCCGTATTTCATGCCGTCGAAGACCATGGCGAACTCGGCCCCGATCGGCGCGGGCATCTCGATGGCGATCATCCGAATGGCGGTCGGGATCGGGTGTCCCGCCCGCAGCGAGCGAACGAACATGTCAAGCGCTTCGGGAAGCTGCTCGGCGATCCGGCGCGCCCGTCGCGTCCGCATGGACAAAATCACGACGATCGGCAACATCACCGCCACGACGAAGCTGCCCAAGAGGCTCATCAACAGGCCCAACCCCACGACAAGCTTCAGCATCACCGCTACCGCCGACACGCCGAATGTCATTACCGCGAGAACCCGTTCGGTCGGCCTGTTGATACCGCTGGCGATGATCAGGTTGTCGAACCAGCGAACCGGCGAGGAGACCAACAGGGTGGCGAGCCATGGTGCCGCGCCCTCATCGAGCGCCTTGCGTCGCAGGGCTACGGAGGGGTCGTTGATGCTGAGATTGTTCAGGCGGCGCTTGGTGCCCGTCGCCACCTCGCCGGTCGCGTCGAAAAACAGGAAAACGCCTTGCAGGAAGGCAAAGATGGCGACGGCGACGATGACGTAGAGCAGAAGATAGTTGTCCACGATCAGCCTCTAAAGGAGCCGACGATTTGGCGCGAAGAACTCTTCGCTGAAATGAAACCCTTGGGTTGCGAGATCATCAGCGAATTTCGGACGGATACCGGTGGCTTCATAATGTCCGTGAATGACGCCGTTCTCGTCGGTGGAGATGCGTCGGAACTGGAAGATCTCATTCGTCGTGATGACGTCGCCGTCCATGCCGGTGACCTCTTGCAGCGACACCAGGCGCCGCTGGCCGTCGGAGCCGCGCGACAGCTGGATGACGACGTGGATCGCCGATGCAATTTGCGACCGCACCGAAC
>WNGR01011076.1_pt1 | contig 11270 bp, 9 predicted proteins | sample 5407581 | NCBI WGS metagenome assembly WNGR01 (sample SAMN13153383, study PRJNA577476) | soil metagenome | isolation source: 80 cm soil or saprolite under Garry oak tree replicate 2 | place: USA:California | collected 2016-06-15 | reverse complement strand
TATCGGTCCGCGTGGGATCGACGACGTCGATCGTGCCGCGGATCGTGTCGGCCTCGTCTCCCTCGGCGAAGCCGCACCCGGGGAACGAGACGCGGATCGAGTCGGGGACGCGGTCGCCGTCCGCGTTCGTGACGGGCTGTGGGCTGATCGTGGGCGAGCAGCTCGCCGGATCGGCGCCGAGCGCCGCGGCGGCCATCCCGGGCGCGAACGAGCCGCCGCCCGACAGCGTGATGCCTTCGAGCTCGCTCTGCGCGTCGGCCGTCATCGCTTCGCCCAAGGACTGCGCCTGGGCGGCGGTGAGCGCGGGATTCTGCGGTGCGGTGCCGGTATCGGTGTGGCACGCGGCCACGACGGCGAGCGCGGCGGTCGCGAGGCCGGCCATGATGCGGTAGCGATAGCGAGAGACAGGCATGACATTTCCTCCTGAGACTCGTCTGGTGAGAGGGTCTAATACCCTTACCCTGAAGATGGGAGACCGGCCCCACCCGGTAACGTCAAAGGCGCAAAGTGAGACACCGGAGGATTCATGCGCGTTTCCCTCGTCCTGCTCGCCGCCGTCTTCGCGTCCACGGCGCGGGCGCAGCAACCCGCGCCGCCCGCCGCCGACTCGGACTACGCCACGAGCGACGTCATGATCCCGATGCGCGACGGCGTGCGGCTCCACACCGTGATCGTGACCCCGAAGAGCGCGACCGCCCCGCTACCGATCCTCATGGAGCGCACGCCCTACGGGACCGAGGGCTTCGCGGCGAGCGTCCCGCGGCGTGCCAAGCGGCTCGGCCTCGACGGCTACATCCACGTCGAGCAGGACATTCGCGGCCGGTTCGGCTCCGAGGGAGCCTTCGACATGAACCGTCCGCCCCACTCCGGCCATGCGGGTACCGACGAGAGCAGCGACACCTACGACACGATCGATTGGCTCGTGAAGAACGTGCCGAACAACAACGGCCGCGTGGGGATCTTCGGGATCTCGTATCCCGGCTGGCTCACCGCGGTCGCGGGGATCGGCGCGCATCCCGCGCTCAAGGCGATCAGCCCCCAGGCGCCGATGGGCGACGCCTGGATGGGGGATGATTTCTTCCATCAGGGCGCGTTCCGGGCGAGCTACGGCCTCGAATACTCCTGGATGATGGAGGCGTCGTCCGACCTGAGCGTGACGCCGTCACCCGCGCGCTACGATACCTACGAGTGGTACCTGTCGTTCCCGACCCTCGGCGCGCTGGCGCAAGCGGTCGGCGCGGACAAGTGGCCCACGTGGCGCCGCTTCGCCGAGCATCCGGCCTACGACTCGGTGTGGCAGGCCCACGCCCTGCCCCGCTACTTCACCCACACCGCCGTCCCGACCCTCACCGTGGGCGGCTGGTGGGACCAGGAGGACGAGTTCGGCCCGCTCGCGAGCTACGCCGTGCTCGAGCGCACCGACAGCGCCGACCTCAGTCGTCTCGTCATGGGCCCGTGGTATCACGGCCAGTGGTTCGCGGACTCCGGCGTCGCCCTCGGCAACGTCCGGTTCGGCCGGGCGACCGGGTTCGACTTCCGCGAGCTGCAGTCCCGCTGGTTCGCCTACTGGTTGAAGGGGGAGGGCGACGGCAAGTTCGCCGAGGCGACGGTGTACGACGCCGGCGCGAACGAATGGCGCAGCTTCGATCGCTGGCCCCCCAAGGAGGCGGAGCGCCGCCGCCTCTACTTCCGCGCCGGCGGCGTGCTGTCGTTCGACCCGCCGAGCACGGAGGCGGGGGTCGACTCGTTCGTCTCCAATCCCGCGCGCCCGGTTCCCTACCGGCCCCGACCGGTGGAGCGGACCTATTCTCCCACGTCGCGGTGGCGCCGCTGGGAGACCGAGGACCAGCGCTTCGTGGACGGCCGGCCCGACGTGCTGACGTGGCAGACGGGGCCGCTCGCGGCGGACGTCACCCTCGCGGGCAACGTCGTCGCCCACCTCTATGCCGCGACCACCGGGTCGGACGCCGACTGGGCGGTGAAGCTCATCGACGTGTACCCGGACACAGTGCCCGACCGCCCGACGATGGGCGGCTACGAGCTGATGGTCACGGGCGACATCATGCGGGGACGGTATCGCAAGAGCTGGGAGCACCCGACGCCGATCCCACCGAACGCGGTGGAGTCGTACACCGTGGACCTGCACCAGCAAGCGTACACCTTCAAGAAGGGACACCGCATCATGGTGCAGGTGCAGAGCACCTGGTTCCCGCTCTACGACCGGAATCCCCAGACCTTCGTTCCCAACGTCTTCAAGGCGCGGGCGGCAGACTACCGGGCGCGGACCCACCGGGTGTATCGCACGGTGCAGACCCCGTCGCACGTGGAGATCGACGTGGTGAAGTGACTAAAACGGGTCGTCCCAGGCGATCTCGAACACCCCGTTGCACTTGGGACAGCGCATCTCCGTCGGCTGTCCGCGCAGCGGCACGCGGTGCCGGCAGGCGGGGCACACCGCGTAGGTGGCACCCCAGCTGAGTGGCAGGTTCACGGCATCGGCGGGCCGGGCCACCACCGACCAGCGTTGCGGCCGCAGCGGCACGATCTGCAGGAACGAGCGAGCCACGCTCAGCTGCTGCTCGTTGACGTCGACGACGGCCTGCTCCGGAGTGAGGCTCATGACTTCGTACCACGCCCCCCGCCGCAGCCGGATGTTGACGTCACCGCGCACCCGAGCCCATTGCGGCGCCTCAGCCATCGAGCACTCCCATGAACCGCATTTCGTTGGTCGCCTCGAAGCCGAGCTGCTCGTACAGCGGCCGGCCCTCGAGGCTGGCGTGCAGGACGAGCCGCCCCACGCCCTGCTCGCGTGCCCACCGGATCACGTGCTCCATCAGGGCGCGCGCCGCGCCCTTCCGGCGCCAGGCGGGCTCGGTGTACACGTTGAGCACGATCGCCTCGGGGCCCTCCCGGATCGGGCCGCGGCCCGCGATGGGCCGGGGCAAGAGCGTCCGCAGCTGGACCCCCGCGCCGGCCACCACCTCGGTGCGTCCCGCGGGAGCGGCGAGCCAGGCGACGTATTCGCCCGCCGGGATCATGCGGGTCACGAGTCGCCGCGTCGCCTCGACGAGCGCCGCGTATTGAGCGTCCTCCAGCTCCCCCATGTCCCGGAACATCTGGGCCCGGTGCCGCGCGATGATCGGGACGTCGGCCAGCTCGGCTCGGCGAATGGTGAACGACTCGTTCATGCGCCTCAGCGGCGCCGCTTCGGCTTCGTCTTGCGAGCCGTGGACCTCTTCGCCCGCGCCTTCGTTTTCTTCGCCGGCGCCTTTTTCTTTTTCGCCGGCGGCCTCACCGCTTGGGCCGCCCGCGCGTGCACGGCGAACGCCGCGCCTTGCGGGTCGAGGCCGCCCGCGATGCGGTCGCCCCCGGGGACCTCCATCGGCCCCATCACGATCTTGCCCCCCGCGCGCGCCGCGGTCTCCGCCGCGCGATCGGCGTTGGGTACCAGCACGTAGCACAGCCAGTGAGGCGGCGCCTCGGCCGACTTGTTGTACATCCCGCCCAGCATCGTCGTACCGCCCCCGCGCTTGAACATCCAGTAGGTGTTCCCCGGGCCCATCTCCATCGACGACGAGTGCTCCCAGCCGAACAGCGCGCGGTAGAAGTCCCACGCCCGCTTCCAGTCGGTCGTCACCAGCTCGTGCCAGGAGAACCCGCCGACCTTCACGTCGTCGGTGTCGGGCGGCGGGCTGGAGGCCGGCGCGGGCTTGTAGACGGAGAACGTCGCGCCTTGCGGGTCGGCGAGGGTCGCGAACCGGCCCACGGGGATATCCCGCGGCGGCACATACACCCGCGCGCCCAGGCCCTGCGCCTGGCGCACCGTCGCGTCCACGTCCGGCACGGCGACGTATGGCATCCAGTGCGGCGGCGCCCCCATGCGGCGCGCTTGGTCGGGAAGCCGCATCAGCCCGCCCATCGGCGCGCTGCCCACCATCCAGAGGCGGTAGGAGGGGTCGTCCTTCCACGACTGGACCTTCCACCCCACGACCTTGGAGTAGAAGCCGACCGCCGCGTCGGGGTCGGTCGTCATGAGCTCGTGCCACACGAAGCGGCCGCGCGGGAAGGTTGGTGGGGCGGGCATGACCAAGGTCCTCTCCAAGGGGGTGCCTGAACTTATCACCCGGGCGGGGCGACCGCCCGCTCCTTGAGCATGCGTCGCAGAATCTTGCCCGACGGCGACTTGGGAATCGCGTCGATGAACTCGACGGCGCGGATCTTTTTGTAGGGCGCGACCCGCTCCGCCACATAGGCCATGAGGTCGGCGGCCGAGATGTCACCCCGCGGGACGACGAAGGCCTTGGGAACCTCGCCGCAGTGCTCGTCGGGCAGCGGGATCACGGCCGCGTCGGCGACGGCGGGATGAGTGCGCAGCACGGCCTCCAGCTCGGCGGGCGGCACCTGGAAGCCCTTGACCTTGATCAGCTCCTTCGCCCGATCGACGATCGTGAAGTAGCCGTCCGCGTCGGCGTGGCCGATGTCGCCGGTGTGCAGCCAGCCGTCGGCGTCGAGCGTGGCCGCGGTCGCCTCCGCGTTGTTCAGGTACCCTCGCATCACTTGCGGGCCGCGGATCAAGAGCTCGCCGTCCTGATTGGGCCCCAGGTCCTGACCGCTCGCGACGTCCACGACGCGGCACTCGGTGCTCGGCAACAGTTGGCCGACCGTGCCGGCTATGGCCTTGCCGGGCTCGTCGCAGTTCGCGTGGGTGACGGGGCTGGCCTCGGTGAGCCCGTAGCCCTGGATGAAGGCGCAGCCCAGGCGCCGGGCGCACGCGGTCTCGAGCGCCGCTTCCAGGGGAGCGGCGCCACTCATCATCGCTCGCAGGCAGGACAGGTCGTAGCCGTCCACCGCCGGATGCCTGGCCAGGGCGAGCACCAGCGGCGGGACCACGAACGCCCGAGTGATCCGTTGTCCCTGCAGCAGCGCGAGGAACGGCTCCAGCTCGAACTTCGGCATCGTCACCAGCGTCGCCCCCTGCCGCAGGGCGAGGTTCATGACGACCTGCAACCCGTAGATATGAAAGAAGGGCAGGACCGCGATGACGCGATCCTGCTCGGCGACGTGGTGCACGGCATCGGTCTGAACGAGGTTCGCCACCAGATTGCGATGCGTCAGCATCACGCCCTTCGGGAACCCGGTGGTCCCGCTCGAGTACGGCAGCGCGGCGAGGTCCCGCGCGGGCTCGATGTGCACCGCGGGCGCGGGGGCGTCGGTCGCGAGCAGCGTCGCGAACGGCGTCGTCCCCCCCGCCTCTCCCAACGTGAACACTTCCGCGACGCCCGCTCGCTGCGCCGCCGGTGCCGCGCGGTCGAGGAACGGCGCCACCGTGACGAGCAACCGGGCGGCCGCGTTGCGGAGCTGATACTCGACGTCCTGCTCGGTCGCAAGGGAATTGACGGTAGTGACGACGCCGCCCGCGGCCAGGGCGCCGTAAAAGGCGAGCGCGAACTCGGGGCAGTTCGGCATGAACAGGCCGAGCACGTCGCCCGTGCCGAAGCCCCGCGCCCCGAGGGCAGCCGCGACCCGCTCGACGCCTCGGCGAGCTGCCCATAGGTCAGCGTCCGGCCGCTGGGCCCGTCGATCAGGGCGGGCTTGTCGCCGAGCCCGGTCGCCCGCTGCAACACGAGGTGCTGCAAGGGGACGTCGGGCACGGCGACGTCGGGATACGGACTCCGAAAGATCATGGAGCGCCTCACCCCTCCCCGGGCGTTATACTACCGCACCTTTCCCCCGGGGGGAACGCCCGTGCGTTTCAGCACCACCGCCCTGCTCGCCCTGGTCGCGGCCGCACCGCTCGCTGCCCAAGGCCCCCGGTTCGAGATCACGGTGAGCCCGGCCGTCCGCAACACCCCCGTCACCGGGCGCGTGTACGTGTTCCTGAGCCGCCGCAACGACGAGGAGCCCCGGCTCCAGGTGCACCACGAAAGCGACTGCACGCCCTTCTTCGGGGTGGACGTGAGCGCGCTCGCCCCCGATGCAGTGGCCGCGATCGACGGGGCGACCCTCGGCTATCCCGTCGCGAGCCTCAAGGCCATCCCCCCGGGCGACTATTACGTGCAGGCGCTGTTGAGCGTCTACACCGAGTTCCACCGCGCCGACGGCCACACCCTCTGGCTGCACGACGACCAGTGGGAAGGCCAGCAGTTCAACAAGTCGCCGGGCAACCTGGCGAGCGACGTGCAGCGGGTGCACCTCGACCCGCAGACCGGCTCCACGGTGCGCCTGTCGCTCGTGCGCGCGCTGCCGCCGATCGAGCTGCCACCCGACACCCGCTGGGTGAAGCACATCAAGATCCAGAGCAAGCTGCTCTCCGACTGGTGGGGCCACCCGATGTACCTCGGCGCCACCGTGCTGCTGCCGCGCGACTACGATCGCGACACGACGCGTCGTTATCCGGCGGTCTACCAGCAGGGCCACTTCACCCTCAACCCGCCGTTCGGGTTCTCGACGGACAGCGTGGAAGAGACGCCCGAACAGCGCGCGGCGCGGCTCGCCCGCACCATGCGGGAGCCCGGGTTCGAGTTCTACCGTGCGTGGCGCTCCGACGGCTTCCCGCGGATGATCGCGGTCACGTTCCAGCATCCGACGCCCTACTTCGACGACTCCTACGCCGTGAACTCGGCCAACAACGGCCCCTACGGCGACGCGATCATGCGGGAGCTGATTCCGTATCTCGAAGACCACTTCCGCATGATTCGCCAGCCGGGAGCGCGGTTTCTCACGGGGGGCTCGACGGGGGGCTGGGAGGCGCTCGCCCTGCAGGTGTACCACCCGGACTTCTTCGGCGGCACGTGGGTGCTCTATCCCGACCCCGTCGATTTCCGGAGCTACGAGCTGGTGAACATCTACAGTGACACCAATGCGTTCGTGTACCCGGTGAGCGAGTGGATCAGCTACGAGGTGCCCGCCGAACAGGAGGTCACGGCTCAGGGGCGCATCAGCGTGCGGATGGAAAGCCAGTTCGAGGCGGTGCTCGGCAGCCACGCGCGCTCGGGCGAGCAGTTCGCGATCTGGGAGGCGACGTACGGCCCCGTTGGCGAAGACGGCTATCCCGCGGAGCTATGGGACCTCGGCACCGGACGCGTCCGGCGCGACGTGGCCGAGTACTTCAAGGCCCACGACTACGACCTGCGGGACTATCTCGAGCGCAACTGGGCCACGCTCGGCCCCAAGCTGCGCGGCAAGATCCACGTGTTCACGGGCGACATGGACACGTTCTATCTGAACCTGGCCGTGTATCGCCTGGAAGAATTCCTCACGCGGGCCCGTCCGGCGGCGGACGCCGAGTTCGTGTACGGGCGGCCGATGAAGCCGCACGGCTGGCAACCGTGGACCAACGCCGCGCTCATTCGGATCCTGGCGGCGCGGGCGGCCAAGCGCTAGCGGGCGAGACCGACGCGCCGGGTCAGGTCTTGGAACCTGGGATCGGGACGCACGCCGTCAAACAGCGGATCGGCGGCGAGGTAGACGAGCCCGGGATCGCGTTGACGATAGGCGAACTGCAGCCACAGCAGGGCTCGTTCTGGCTCACCGAGCCGCATGTACGCCAGCGCCCCTGCGTACAGTTCGATTTCCGCATCATCGCACTTGACGGGCGAGCCGACCTCGCGGCCCTGCGCGGTGCTTATCACATCACCTTCGCGCCCCCCGGAGCGACTCGCGCGATCAGCGATTCGGGCAAGGAGCTGGTGGTCCTGCGCAAGCAGGCTGATGGCTCCTGGCTGCGCGTCGGGGACATCTGGAACTCGGACCTCCCAGCTCGCAAGTAGCGGGCCCGCCTATCCCTCCCCACCGCTGCGCCGGTGCTGCTCGCGCACCGTGGCGATGGTGTCGGCCATGGCCGGCCCTTTGTCGGGACGGTAGCGCTTGACGCGCGCGAACCGCAGCGCCAGCCCGCCGGGATACTGACGGCTCGCCTGGACGTCGTTGAAGGCGACCTCGACGACGAGCTCGGGGCGCACATACACCGTGTGCCCCCCGTCGTCGCGCCCGACCTCGAGCTCGAGCAGCTTCTGGGTCTGCCACGCGAGCATCTCGTCCGTCATCCCCTTGAACGTCTTGCCGAGCATCACGAACCGGCCGGTGTCGGGGTCGCGGGCGCCCAGGTGGAGATTCGAGAGCCGGCCGCGGCGGCGCCCGTGGCCCCATTCGGCGGCGAGCACCACGAGGTCGAGCGTCTGGGCCGGCTTCACCTTGAGCCACGCCGCGCCGCGCGCCCCCGCTTCGTAGCGGGCACCGAGCGCCTTGGCCATCAGCCCTTCGTGACCGGCAGCGAGCGCCTGCTGGAAGAACGCCGCGGCCTGCTGCGGGTCGGTGGTCACGAGGCGGGGCACGCGCTGCGCCGCGGGCACGACGTCCGCCAGCGCCGCGAACCGCCGGGCGTAGGGCTCGTCCAGGAGCGGTGCGCCGTCGGCATAGAGGATGTCGAAGAAGAACGACGCGAGCGGCAGCTCGGCCCTGAGGCGGTCCACGTCGAGCTTGCGACCGAGGCGGCGCATCGTCACCTGGAACGGCAGCGGCGTGCCGTCGGGGGGGGCCCGGAGCGCGATCGCCTCACCGTCGAGAATCGTCTCGCGCAGGGGAAGCCGGCGCGTCGCCTCCACCACCTCCGGCACGGCTACGGTCACGTCGTTCAGCTGGCGCGAGAAGACCCGCACGTCGTCGCCGGCCTTGTGCACCTGGATACGGGCGCCGTCGAGCTTGTACTCGAACGCGGCCTCGCCGAGCTCGGCCAGGGCCTCCGCGACGTCCCCCGCGGCCTGGGCCAGCATCGGCTGGATCGGCCGGAACAGCTCGATCCGGAAGCGCGCGAGCCCCGCAGCTCCGTCGACGAGCGCGGCCCGCGCCACGGCGGCCAAGTCGCCCGCGAGCATCGCCGCACGGCGCACCAAGCCGGGCTCGAGTCCGGCGGCCCGCGCCACGGCTTCGGTCACGAGTCCCTCGAGCGCCCCCTGGCGCAGCTCGCCGATCAACAACCGGAAAAGGAATTCCTGCTCGTCCTGGGTCGCGCGCGCGAACAGCTCGCGCAGCAGCCGGTCTTTAGTCTGGGCCGAGCCCTTGCCGGTGGTGTGGGCGAGACGCTCGAGCTCGGCGTCGACCTGGGCGAGTTCTAGGGTCGGTGTAGCGGCCGCGCGCTCGGCCCGCGCGGCCTCGAGGGTGGCATAGCCGACGCCGATCCGTCCCTGAGGTGGCGAGCAGGTCGATCTTCGCGAGCCGGCCGCTCGTCTGGGCGACACGGCGGGAGGTCTGGACGAGGTCGTCGAGGCGCACGGGTGAAAGATGCACCCCACCCCTGCGCACCGCCTCAGCCGGGCGGGAATGCCCGCCGCGGGGTGATTCAGCGCTCGGGTCGGGATGCGGCTTCAGCCGCGACCAGCTCCTCACTCAGCTGCCACAACCGCCGCCGCGCCGCGGGATCGTACGCCTGCGGCTCGGCGCGCCCCTCCTCCAACCGGTCGAAGTAGCGTCCGCTCACGCCGTCCAGCTCGGGCGCGATCACCAGCCGGCGCGTTGCCTCGAGCCCGTCTGCAATCGTGCTCATCGTGTACCCGAAGGACTCGCGCACCATCTTGGTGGGCATGAGCGACGCGGGATGCAGGGCGTTGACCGTGACACTGGTCTCGCCGGCGGCGCGCAGGGCGGCGCGCAGGCGCTCCGCCAGCTCGAAGGTGAACATGATCTGGGCCAGCTTGCTCTGCCGGTACGCCGTGAAGCCGTCGTAGCGCCGCTGGAGCATCACGTCGTCGAAGTCGATGGGTGCCTGTCCCACCGACGCCACGTTCACGATCCGTGCGGGCGCCGAGCGCCGCAGCAGCGGCAGAAGCAGGTGCGTGAGCAGGAACGGCGCCAGGTAGTTGACCGCGAAACGGAGCTCGTGTCCGTCGGCGCTCGTCTCGCGCCGGCCATGACGCCCACCACCGCCGATCCCGGCGTTGTTCACGAGCACGTCGAGCCGCGGCTGGTCGCGCTCGATCTCGCGAGCGAGACCGCGCACCGCCTCGAGCGACGCGAAGTCGGCCCGGTAGACGCGCAGCCGGTCGTTGTGCGTAGCTTGGCGGATCTCCTGGGTCGCGCGCGCCAGCCGGTCCGCGCTGCGGCCGTGGAGCAGCACGGTCGCACCGCGCGCGGCCAGGTCCTGCGCCAGCGCCCTGCCGAGCCCGTCGGTGGCGCCGGTGACGAGGATCGTCTGCTGGTCGAGGGGACGCATCAGCCCGCCCGGGCGCGCTCGTTGAGGATGCGGTCGACCCACTCGAGCATGCTCCAGCAATCCATGTGAAGGCTCTCGCGGCAGGGGGAGCTGCAACAGGATGCGCAGGAGCGTCGCGTCATGCAAACGGCCACTTGCTCCCCCGCGCGGAATCTCGTACTCTCTCCTCGCCCGAATGGCAGCGGCAGAGCGCTACATCATACAGGTCGAGCGCCCCGGTGAGCGCATCGACATGGCCACGATTCGTGTCCTGCTCGGGGACACGGGGGTCGAGCTCGACGCCGACTACGGGCCGGTCCCGGTCAACCCGAAGCTCGGCCGCTACGTGGTGCGCGGGCTGGCCTCTCCCGATGCCCGTGCCCGAGCGGAGGCGATCCCGGGCGTGCGCTTCTTCGCCGACGTCCGTCAGGAGCCGGCATGATGACGGCGCCGTAGGCCCGCGCTCCGCGCCCCCCTACTGACCGCCGGCTTCAGGGCGAGCGCCTTCACCGCCGCCGCCGCGTCGACCACACCGTAGCCGAGATCGTAGTCCCAGCCGTCGCCCCCCAGGTCCCGCGCGGTGCGCTGCAACAACCCCCGCAACTGAGCCGGGCCGAGCCGGTCGGCGGGAAGCCGCTGCCGCAGTGCGGCCGCCACGCCCGCGGCTACGGGGCTCGCCGCCGAGGTGCCGGAGTCGGCCTCATAGATTCCCGATCCCGCGAACTGACTCAGCCCGGCGAGGTCCGGTTTGCGGGAATCGAGGCCCCCGGGACCCTGCGACGAATACCCCAGGCGGCGGTCGGTCACGGTCACCGCGGCCACGGTGACCACGTCGGGATGCGAGTTCGCTCCGTGGATGCTCTGCCCGGGACCGGTGTCGCCCGCACCGCACCGCGCGTCCGGACAGGGGACGCCGCAGTTGCCGGCCGCGAAGAACACGTCTGCCCCGGCGGCGACGAGGCTGCCGGTGATCTGGTTGAAGGGGTGGTCGGGGTTGGCGCTATAGTTCTCGGACGAGCCGATCGGCGCGTCGTTCGATCGGTCGAACAGGCCCCAACTGTTGTTCACCACCCAGCGTCCCGGC
>WNGR01007886.1_pt1 | contig 11275 bp, 9 predicted proteins | sample 5407581 | NCBI WGS metagenome assembly WNGR01 (sample SAMN13153383, study PRJNA577476) | soil metagenome | isolation source: 80 cm soil or saprolite under Garry oak tree replicate 2 | place: USA:California | collected 2016-06-15 | reverse complement strand
CCCGTGGCTTCACGCCGGGCTTGGCCAGGTCCACGCGGCGCGGAGGCGCTTCGAGAACGCCCTCGCGGAGTACCAGCGGGCCCTCGACGTGATCGAGACCACACGTGGCCGGCTTCAGCACCCGGATGCGCGCGGCCAATTCATCGAGGACAAGCAGAGCATCTATCAGGCCGCGGTGATCGCCGCCCTCGAGGCCGGCAGGCCCGCCGAGGCCTTCTCCCTCGCCGAGCGCTCGCGAGCCCGCGCCTTTCTCGACGTGCTCGGAGCCCGGATCGGTGACTCCGACGTGAGCGCTCCGGCAATGAACGCTCGACAGGCGTCCCTCATCACCGTGAAGCCGGCAACCGTCGACGACATCCAGCGCCTGCTTCGACCGGACAGCGTCCTGATTGAGTACTTCGTGGGCGACCGCGAAACGATCGCATGGATCGTCACCGTGCGTTCGCTGGAAGTCGTGCGCATGACCGTAGGGCGAGCGACGCTGACCTCGGCGACGCGGGAACTCCGGGAAGGCATCGCGGACCGTCTTCCCCTCGACAAACTTCAGGACAGGGCAGAACGTCTTTACCGAGTCTTGTACGCGCCGCTCGCCTCACATCTTTTTGCGCGGAACGTCATCATCGTTCCGCACGGTCCGCTTCACTATCTGCCCTTCACCGCCCTGCGGAACCCGGAAGGGCGCTGGCTCGTCGAGGACCTCGCGATTGTCACGGTCCCCAGCGCCAGCGTGCTCAGCCAGCTGGAAGCAAAACGCCGGGGACCTCCCGGCGACGCTCTTGTCCTCGGCAATCCCACCACGATGAAGGGCCCTCCGCTTCCCTTCGCCGAAAACGAAGCGCGCATGGTCGGAGCGCATTTTGCCCACTCTACCGTTCTCCTGGGAGGCGAGGCGACCAAGGGCCGGTTCAGGGCGCTCAGCCCACTGGCAAGCGTGATCCACCTGGCAACCCACGCCGAGTTTCTGGAGGAGGACCCGCTCGCCACCGCGATCCTGCTCGCCACCGATGGCGGCGACGACGGTCGGCTGACGGTTCGAGAAATATTCGACCTCAAGCTCAGCGCCCAGCTCGTCGTCCTCTCCGCATGCGAGACGGGACTGGGGAAACTGTCGAGGGGTGACGAACTGGTGGGACTGCAGCGGGCGTTTCTCTACGCCGGCGCTCCGACCGTCCTCACGTCGCTCTGGAAGGTCGGCGATCGCGCCACGCTCGATCTGATGCGCGGTCTGTACGAGCGTTTCGGGCAGATACCTCTGGCGAACGCGCTGGCCGACGCTCAGCGGGCTGCGCTGCGACAGTCCCCCCATCCATTCGAATGGGCCGCTTTCACAATCACTGGCCTCGCGGACTGAGCGGCCCGCGTAGATGCACATCTGATATGTGTGGAACCCGTATGGAATGAAGGGGAATCGTCCACGCTTGCCCGATCTCTCTCTTTTGATCTCCGCCGTGGAACACGTCAGATATCACACTAGCAGCCCTTCGAATTGCCCCCCAGTAGCCTAAGCCGAGATGGACGATTCCCGCCCGCTGCGTACCGGCGCCTTCAAGACTCCTGTTTGACCTGTACCCCGCGCTCTGGCACGATCCCTCCGCATGCCACCCGCTCATCCGCGCGATGACAAGGCTCAGGGACGCCTCGGTCTCCGCCAGCCGTCACCGAGAATCGGGAGGGATTAACGATGCTGTCCACGCCCGTGCGACTCTTCGCTTCGCTGCTCCTGGTGCTGGTCTTCGCCGGCCCCGGGCTGGCCCAGACCGTCAACGTCTACACCGCGTGGCCCGAGTCGCTGTCCCAGCCCATCTTCAAGGCGTACACGGCGAAGACGGGCGTGCAGATCAACTTCCTCCGGCTGTCCACGGGTGAGCTGGTCGCCCGCGCCACCGCGGAGAAGAACAATCCGCGCGCCGACGTCATCTGGGGCGCGCCCGGCGACGGCTTCGCGGCCGCGAAGGAGGCGGGGATCATCGAGCCGTACAAGACGGCCAACATCGACAAGATCCCGGCGGAGCTGAAGGACAAGGACGGGTACTACACCGCCGTGAGCAAGAACACGCTCATCTTCATGTCGAACGCGAAGCTCCTCAAGGAAAGGGGCCTCAAGGCGCCCACGTCGTGGAACGATCTGCTCGATCCCGCCTTCAAGGGCCAGATCCAGACGGCCGACGCGCGCACGTCGGGCACCGCCCTCACGCGCATCCTGTCGATCTACTACGCGTTCGGGAAGGACGAGGAGAAGACGATCGACTACCAGAAGAAGCTGCACAAGAACGTGCAGGTCTACACGAAGAGCGGCGGGGGCTGCACGGTGCCCGCTTCGCTCGGCCAGACCATGGTGTGCATCGCCCACATGCCGGACGCCATGGAAGCGAAGAAGAAGGGGTACGACGTGGTCGTGAGCTTCCCGAAGGAAGGCGTGGCCGCCGTCATCGAAGGGGTCGCCCTCGTGAAGGGCGCCAAGAATCGCGAGGCGGCCGTGAAGTTCATCGAGTGGACGTTCAGCAAGGAGATGCAGGACCTCCTCGACAAGAACAACGTCTACATGCTGCCGACCCTGCCCGGGGCCAGCATCGATGCCGACGTGCAGGCGCTCATGAAGGAAGCGAAGCTCCTCCCCGTGGACCTCGAGTGGGTGGGGAAGAATCGCAAGCGCCTGGTGGACCGCTGGATCAACGAGGTCATCAGAGACTAAGCCGCCCCGGTGAACCGCCAGGCCGTCCGCGATCCCGTCATCCTGCCCACCGCCATGGTGGTGTGGGCGGCCGTCTTCCTCTTCGTGCTCTATCCGCTCGGGCGCCTGCTCGTCCTCGTCTTCTGGAACGAGGGCCCGAGCCTCGATGCCGTGCGCGGCCTCGTCACCGACTGGTCCCACCGCGCGGCGCTCGTGAACAGTCTCGTGCTCGCCGCCCTCGTGGGCGTCGCGGGCACCGTGCTCGGCTTCGCCTTCGCGCTCCTCGCGCTGCGCGGCGGTCTTCCCAGGTGGCTCGGCCGTGTCCTGGACGCCGTCGTGCTCCTGCCCCTGATCTCGCCGCCCTTCACGGCGGCCATCGCGCTCATCTTTGCCCTCGGGCCGCGGGGGCTCATCTCGTATCACGTGTTCGGGCTGACCAATGTCAGCATCTACGGCCTCTCCGGCACCTTCCTCTCGGAGACCCTGACGTACTTCCCCATCGCGTATCTCACCCTCAAGGCCGTCATCGCCAACATCGACCCGAACCTCGAGGACTCCGCCTTCAGCCTCGGGGCAAGGCGCCGGCGCGTCTTCAGGACCGTCACCGTCCCCCTTGCCATCCCCGGGATCGCCAACGCCTTCCTCCTGGTGTCCGCCGCCTCCCTGGCGGATTTCGCCACGCCCCTCATCCTCGCGGGCACCAGGTTTCCCGTGCTGCCCACGCAGGCCTTTCTGCAGATCACCGGGCTCTACGACATGCGCGGCGGGGCCGCCCTCTGCTTTCTGCTGCTCGTCCCCGCCCTCGCCATCTTCGTGGGGCAGCGCCGGTGGATCGAGCGGCGCGGCGGCTCCTACGTGACGGTGACGGGCAAGCTCGGAGCCGTCACCCGGATCAAGAGCCTCTCCCCCGTCGCCATCGCCGGCCTCGGCGTGCTCTGCGGCGCGGTGGCTCTCCTCGTCCTCGTCTGTTACTCGCTCATCGCCGCCGCCTCCCTCGTGAAAGGCCTCGGCGCGGACAACCGCCTGTCCTTCGTGCACTACGCCCACGTCTTCAGCGGCGGGCTCAAGGCGGTGCGCGACACGCTGATCATCGCGGTCCTCTGCATGCCCGTGGGCGGCCTCTTCGCGGTGGTGCTGGGCTTCCTCGTCGCGCGCACCGAGTTTCCCGGGCGCCGCGCTCTGGAGTTTGCCGCCATGATGAACTACGCGCTGCCTGGCACCATCGTCGGCATCGCCTATCTGGTCGCCTTCAACGACCCGCCCCTCGTCCTCACGGGCACCGCCTTCATCCTCGTCGTCTGCTACGTGTTCCGCTACAGCCTGGCGGGGACCCGCGCCACCACGGCCGTGCTCGCGCAGATCGATCCCTCGCTCGAGGAAGCCTCCGCGAGCCTGGGCGCACGCCGTGACGTCACCTTCCGGCGTGTCGTCCTGCCCCTGGTCCGGCCCGCCCTCCTCGCCGGCATGACCGTGCTCTTCATCCGCGCCATGACGGCGATCAGCGCGACGATCTTCCTCGTCTCGCTCAGCTGGTCGCTCGTGACCGTGCGCATCCTCGAAGGGATCACCAATCTCGAGCTCGGGCAGGCCTCCGCCTTCTCCATGGTCGTGATCGTCCTCGTCTACCTCGCTGTCGTGCTCGCGAGCCTGGCCATGCGAAAGCTCAACGCGGGCAGCCTCGGCCAGGCCGGCTCGTTGCTCGGCGGATGACCGCCGGCACGCGGCTCCGCATCGAGGGGGTGTCCAAGCGCTTCCCCCGGGAAGGTCAGAGCGACGTTGCCGCGGTGCACGACGTGAGCCTCTCCGTCGAGCCCGGCGAGCTGCTGACGCTCCTCGGGCCGTCCGGATGTGGGAAGACGACCACCCTCAGGATGGTGGCGGGCTTCGAGCAGCCCGACCAGGGCCGCATCTACATCGGCGACGAGGACGTCACCCAGCTCATGGTCTACCGACGGAGCATCGGGTTCGTCTTCCAGAACTACGCCCTCTTTCCTCACCTGACCGTGTTCGAGAACGTCGCCTACGGCCTCCGCGTGCGCCGGATGTCCAGCGCGCAGGTTCACGAGAAGGTCGGACGCGTGCTCGACCTCGTCGGCCTGCCGGGCTACGAGCGGCGATTCCCCAACCAGCTCTCGGGCGGCGAGCAACAGCGCGTGGCCGTCGCGCGCGCCGTCGTCGTCGAGCCCCAGCTCCTGCTCTTCGACGAGCCGCTCTCGAACCTCGACGCGAAGCTACGCGTCCAGATGCGCGCCGAGCTCTCGCGGCTCCAGAAGCAGCTCGCCATCACCACCGTCTATGTCACCCACGACCAGGAAGAAGCCATGGCCATCTCGGACCGGATCGCCGTTATGCGCCAGGGCACCGTGGCCCAGCTCGGCACGGCCGTGGACCTGTATCGCGCGCCGCGCTCGGCCTTCGTGGCCCAGTTCATCGGCCGCGTCAACCTCGTCGAAAGCCGCGTGCTCGGCGTCAGCGGGGGACGGGTCGACGTCGAGGTGTGGGGATCGCCCCTGAGCGTGGTCGCCGACGACGCGTGCACGAAGGGACAGTCCATCTTCCTCGTGATGCGCCCCGAGTCCATCACCCTCGTCCCCGAGAACGCGAAGCCGCCCGAGGGCGAGGCCACGGCCGTCGGTATCGTGCGGAGCCGAACGTTCCTCGGTGAGAAGGTCGAGTACACGGTGGAGGTGGCGGGAACCTCGCTGCACGCGGTGACGTACGATCCCGCCCGTCGCGGCGTCGCGGAGGTCGGATCGCGCGTGCGCGTCAGCTGCGACGCGGCGTCCATCCGACCGCTCGCGGCCGAGCCAGGGAGCTGACCATGCGAACTTTGGGAATTCTCGGCGCGCTCGTCGTGGCCGTTCTCCTCGCGGGCCCCGGGCCGGCGGCGGCGCAGGGCTGCCCGCCCCCGCGCGCGCTCGTCGACACGGTGCTCGGCATGAAGTACTGCACGGACCCGGCGTTCAGCGGGGCCGTGGACACCCTCACGCTCCGGCTCCGGCAGGAGGTGCGGGCGGCGCGGCAGGCGGGGCGCCTCGTGATCTACATGAGCACCCCCATCAGCCCGCGGGGCGGCGGGGTGGAGAAGGTGAACGTCGAGATCGCCGCAGCGGTGAAGGCGCGCCTCGAAAAAGTCTACGGCGGCGGCGCGTGGATCCTCGATCCCGGCGCGCATCAGATGCCGAGCATCGGGGCCAAGTCGCCCGGCGGGGGCGACTACATGGTGATGTTCACGCGCGTCCTCGCGGGCGACGACGGGGCCGGGCGCGACTTCGACATGGCGCACTTCACGGGCCCGGGCGACATGCGCGCGTTCTTCGGCTGCAGCGGGGACGACATCACCGGCTGTCTCGGCCGGTGGCTGGCCGGACGCGCCGCCGCCGACGCCGACCTCAAGCGGATCGCCGACAACCCGGACACGCGCCGCGCCTTCCTGCGCTACTACGCCATGCGCGCCTCCGCCGCGCACTCGGCCGGCGCCCACGACGAGTGGAACATCTTCGTGAGGATCAACCGCAAGCGCACGCTCGGGGATCAGATCTCCATGTTCTTCGACGGCCGCGCTGCCTCGCCCGCGGAGATGGAGACGGAGACTTCCCCGGGCTACGAGGTCCGCTGAGGCCAGGCAATGAGATGGGACCCCGGCGTCTCAACGGCCCGGGGGCAAGGCCGGCGCGGCAGGCACCCAGACCCACGAGTACGGGATGGTGACGCCATCGCCTCGTAGGTGATAGCAGCCGGTCGAGTAGCAGACGTCGCGTTGAATGGACGGCGACACGGCCACCTGCGTCTGCGGCTGGTAGGCGGGCTCGGCGTACACGGGATAGTCGTAAGGATAGGCGTAGGCCGGGTAGCCGTAGTAGGGATACGCGAGCGCCGCGCCGACGAACACACCGCCCACGAACGCCGGACCCCAGCAGCACCCACGGTGAAAGCCGCCGTGATGGAATCCGCCGTGGTGGGACCCGCCATGGAATCCGCCTCCGCCCCTGCCCGCCCAAGCCGGCGCGGTGAGCATGAGGGAAAGCACGGCGACGACGAGCACGAGACTGAGCGTCTTCCGGAACATGTCGCACCTCCTCCAACGAATCTCTTCTTCAGTCTAGCCCTCGTGTCCAGGCACAGAGGGTTCCCGGTGGCCGCTAGCCCGCGCCTCGCGGCTCCCTCGACACCGGGAATCAATGACCGAGTCGGCGCCGCCCTGCCTGGCAAGTCTTTCCGCATCGAGCCTATGCAGAGCGCTGGTGTGCGCGTGTGCGCGTCGATTCCAGATGAATCTACGCGGGCACGTCGATTGCAGCCGCTGACCACACATCGACGAGTCAATGCGAGCACATGCAAGGAGAACGCAATGAGCAGACTGATAGGCATCGTGAGCTTTGCCGGCGCGACGTGCCTGATCTTGGGGTCGGCCCTGGCCCAGAGTCAGACCGCTCCTGCGCAGAATCCCGTCGAGAAGGAGAGCAAGGAGCCAGACCGCCTCAGCCCAGCCATGACTGCGCCGATCCCCCGCGGCCCGGGCCCCCGCGTAGTCAAGCCCCCGCATCGTGACGCGGACACCCCGCGTGGCAATCAGGACGTGCAAGCGCCCCGCGAAAACCAAGAAGCCCAGGCGCCGCGCGGGCGTGGCATGGTCGCGGCACGCGACGTTCGGGCCGCTCAGGAGGCTCTCAAGGCCAAGGGATTCGATCCGGGCGCCGTCGACGGTCGGATGGGGCCACACACGCAGGCCGCGGTGAGCGACTTCCAGCGAAGCGCGGGCATTCGTGAAACCGGCCGCTTCGACAGCGCGACGCTCGGTCAGCTCGGTGTCGGGACCAGCGGAGTCGAGAGCCGCCGGAGCCCCGCGCGGGATCGACGGAGCGGGGATCAGCCCGCCGGCTCGCCCGGCACCCAGACCCAGCCGACCAGCCCGTACAACCAGCCGGGCGGATCGCCGAGCGATCCCAACAGCACGAGTCAGCCAGGCAACCGGCCGACAGGGCGCTAGGAGCAGCGTTTCCCCGAGTGCGCCACCACCCTGCGAGGGGGCCGACCGCCGAGCCCCCTCGCATCGTGTCGCCGAGCTGACCTTCGCGTCACAAGACCCGTTGACACGCCAGATCGAGGCGCCCATACTCGCCGCGTTTTCTCGCAGCGCACCGACCGACAGTTGAGGGAAGCCATGGGGCTCCTTCACGCCGTCCCGAACGACGACGTCTTTCTCCGGCCTGCCTCCGACCCGTCCTGAGGAGGAACACACATGAGCCACGTCGAGCCGCGTCCCGGGTCTCTGGTCTCGATCGATCGTCGCACGTTCCTGCGGGGGGCCGCCGTCGGGGCAGCGGCCACGGCCGGACTCGAAGGGATCCTCGAGGCGCGGAGGGCGCCGGCCTTCGCCCAGGGGACCAAGATCCACCTGCTCCAGTGGGTGGACTTCATCCCCGAGGGTGACACGGAGGTGCGACGACAGGTCGCGGAGTACACCAAGCAGATGAAGGTGGAGGTGGTGTTCGAGACCATCAACGCCAATGACCTGCAGGCGCGCATCACCGCGGCCATCCAGTCCGGGGCGGGGCCTGACATCATCATGATGCTTCACAACTGGCCCCATCTCTACGCGGGCGGGCTGGCCGACATCGGGGACCTGTGCGAATGGAAGGCGGGCGAGCAGGGCGGGTACTACCCCCATTCGGACGCCGCCGCGCGACTGGGCAAGCGGTGGCTGGCCCTGCCGTACTTCACGGGCGCGCCTCTGATCGCGTACCGCAAGTCGTGGTTCGCCGAGGTGGGCGCCAACCAGCCCCCGAAGACGCTCGAGGAATACAAGAAGATCGGGATCGCGTTGAAGAAGAAGGGCAAGCCGATCGGCCAGACACTCGGCCACACCTTCGGGGACGCGCCGGCGTGGACGTATCCGTTCACGTGGACGTTCGGCGGCGTCGAGACCGACTCCAGTGGGAAGAAGGTCGTGCTCAACTCCAAGGGCACAGTGGAGGCGGTGGCGTGGATGACCGACTTCTGGAAGCAGGCGTGCGACGAGAGCGCCCTCGCCTGGGACGACACCAACAACAACCGCGCCTTCCACGCGGGCGAGATCAGCGCCACCCTCAACGGCGCGTCGATCTTCATCTTCGCCAAGCGCAACCCCGACAAGATCAAGAACGACAAGGGCGAGCCCATGTGGCCCGACATCTCGCACTTCGCGATTCCCGACGGCCCCGGCGGCCGCACGCCCCCGTACGCGGTCGCCTTCTCGCACGGGCTGATGAAGTATTCCAAGAACCAGAAGGCGGCCAAGGAGTTCCTGAAGTGGTTCCACGGCAAGGACATGTTCGGGAAGTGGTTCGAGATCGAGAACGGATACGCGGTCGGCGCCACCACGTCCTGGGAGAGCAACCCGATGTGGGAGCGGCTCGATGACGCGCTCAAGCCATTCCGTCTGTCCCCGCGCGGCACCCGGATGCTCGGCCACGCCGGGCCCCCCACCGCCAAGGCCACCGAAGTCTACACGAAGTACATCATCACCGACATGTATGCCAAGGCCGCCCAGGGGACGCCCGCCGCAGACGCGGTGAAGTGGGCGGAAGGGGAGCTGAAGAAGATCTACGAAGCGTAGCGAGCAGACGGAGCGTCATTCGTTCACGAGCGCCGGGTTGCTTCCGGCGCCCGTGGCGGTTTACCGGTCAGACTTCATGCCGAGAATCCCCTCCCTCCCCCACGGCATCTCTACGTGCAGGACAGAAGGCACGAGCCGTCTTCGGGTTCCGCAACATCGATAGAGAGGAGCAATGCCATGAAAAGGCTGGAAGGAAAGGTCGCTGTCGTAACCGGAGGCAACAGCGGGATCGGTCTCGCCACGGCCCGACGCTTTGCCGAGGAGGGCGCCCACATCTTCATCACGGGCCGCCGGCAAGCCGAGCTCGACGCGGCCGTGAATCAGATAGGAAAGCAGGCCACGGGCGTTCGAGGCGACGTAGCGAGCCTCAGCGATCTCGACAGCCTCTACGCCGAGGTGAAGCGGCAGCAGGGCCGCATCGACATTCTCTTCGCCAACGCCGGCAGCGCGGAGCTCGCGCCCCTCGGGGCGATTACCGAGGAGCACTTCGACAGGATCTTCGGCGTCAATGTCAAAGGGCTGCTGTTCTCCGTGCAAAAGGCCCTCCCCCTGTTCCGGGACGGCGGCTCCATCATCCTGAACGCCTCCATCGTGGCGTCCAAAGGCATGGAAGCCTTCAGCGTCTACAGCGCGACCAAGGCCGCCGTGCGATCGTTTGCCCGGACCTGGACGGTCGATCTGAAGAACCGCGGGATTCGTGTCAATGCCATCAGCCCTGGACCGATCGACACGCCGGGCATCAACAACATGGGGCTGACCGGGGAGCAAACCGAGGAGTTCAAGAAGAACATCGTCGCCACGGTGCCGATGGGCCGCATGGGCGATCCCGACGAGATCGCGAAAGCCGCGCTGTTCCTCGCCTCGGACGACAGCAGCTATGTCACCGGCGTCGAGCTATTCGTCGACGGCGGCATGGCGCAGATCTGAGCGCTCTGCGCACTTCGCCAACAGCGGTCAGCCTATGGAAGCCTCGGAGCTTTGAAGTGCGGCGCTATCTCGCCGGAGCCTTGCGCCTGATCAGCGAAGCTGCCTGACGGCCCTCCTCGCCCGAGTCTGTATACGTGATCGCGGGTGTCTCCGCGGTGCCGTAGTAGAGCCCGTCCGAGGTGAACGAATGCGTGAGGCCGGCACCTACGAGACAGTTCAGGTCGGCGACGTAGAGGAGGTGCCATCCCGAATCGGCCAGCTCGATGGTGTCGGTGCTGCCGTCCGTGCGCTGCACGCGGATCTTCATGGCGGCCCCCCAGTGAGCGAATACTGGATGGAGGACGAAGCCACTCACCGGGGTCTCGGCGCTCAAGAGCGTCAACCTTGGAAGGCCGGAGCGAGGGCGAGCGGGAGTATAGCGCAGACCAGGAGCGAAGTGTCATCTTTCCTGGCGAGTTACGATCCGCTGTCAGGTTGAGCTGCGAAGCCTGCGCCGGGCGATTCGGGGTCAGGTCTCACAATCCAACATTTCGCGCTGGAGCGGCTACTCGCCGAGGTCCGATGTCACGTTGTGAGAGCTGACCCCGGCTGCTCCGATCCGTCGCTGGATGGCATGACATCTACTCGGGCATCGGAGGTGGAGTAGCAGCCAGGGGAGCAATCGAAGGATAGGCCGCCGCCGATCCTTGTTCTGGCGGAGAAGGTCTCGCTCTCTGGGCGAGGGGGTGGAGGACGTCAATCGCCCAGCCCACATTCAGTGGCTCCCCGAGCCAACTCGGACATCCCGTCCGTGCGTGGACACGCAGGCCCTGCGCGTCGTGAGACTCTCGGAGCGCCTTGATCGGATCTTCGGGCACGGCCGCCGGCGGCGGCACCTCGGGCAGCGGGTGGCCGTTCGGTCGCCGGAACTGGAGGGTGCCGTCGGGTAACCGCGCGACCTGGTAGCCCTCCTCGTGCACGGCCCGATGATGCCGGCGGCAGAGCAGCGCGAGGTTCGACAACGTGGTTGGGCCCCCGTGGGCCCAGTGGCGGAGGTGATGCCCCTGGGTGAAGCGCCCATGGCACCCCGGGAAGCGGCA
>WNGR01007883.1_pt1 | contig 11279 bp, 14 predicted proteins | sample 5407581 | NCBI WGS metagenome assembly WNGR01 (sample SAMN13153383, study PRJNA577476) | soil metagenome | isolation source: 80 cm soil or saprolite under Garry oak tree replicate 2 | place: USA:California | collected 2016-06-15 | reverse complement strand
GGCACACTCCAGGTGGGATGCAGCGCCGGCTTGCCGCTCGGTCGACGAAGCGAGCGGGCCAACTCGACCGTCTCGCCCGCATAGAAGACCACCAGCGCCGAACCGACCAGGCCCATGACTTCTTGCGATTCAGTGACGACGGCAACGGCGATGCTGGCCACGCACACCAGCGTCATGAGCACGTAGACGACCAGGCCCACGGCGACCAGAGCCCGGCGCAGCATCAGGCCACCCGCCCCGACTTCGAGGCGAGGCCCCGGCCCGGCCGCTCCGGCTGCCGTGCTGGCGCCCCTGAAGCCTCACAGGTGTGTTCAGTCCAGTCCGCTTCGGCCACCGTCATGACATCCGCAGTTGCGAGCGGATCGACGCTGGACATGGGCCGTGGCTTGCCACGCCACGGGCAGGCTCGGCACCAAGCCGAGAGGTGGCCTCCATCGAGCACGAGGTAGGGCGAGTGCATCGAGGTTCCCTTCCGTAGCATCCGCATTGCATACGGAATATTCCGTCTAGTCAGATGGAAAGTCAACTGGAAAGTTGGAGCGCAAACGACTCCCAAAAAGCAACGAACAGCAAGAATTACTCGGGCGCGCGACGCGCCGGAGTAGCGCGAGGGGGTGCAGCTAGCTTGCGCGGAGGTGGTCCACGATCTCACGCAGTAGCGTGCGTGCCGCATCGCCGCCTAACGCGACGGCTTGAAGCATCTCGAAGATGGCGCCGTAAAGCCGGATCTCCTGCGGATCGGTGATGGTGTTCTCGCCTGAGAACGTCTCGACGGTGACAAGATCGCTGTCAAGCATCTCGAACGGGTGCAAGGGGGCGACGGGCAACTCGGCTGAAAGGGGGACGATCTCAACCGCCACGTTCGGCAACGTGGAGAGGGACGCGATTCGGTCGAGCTGAGCGAGCATCCCTTCGCGCGAGCACAGGCGGTAGCGCAGCGCCGCCTCAAGGATCAGGAAGCCGAACGAGCGCGAAGGCTCGTACAACGCGCGCTGGCGCTCCATGCGCGTAGCGACCGCCTCAGCCACCGATCCGGCATCGTGGAGTTCCGCCCATTGGGCAAGCCGCAGTTGGGCGTACTCGGCCGTCTGTAATAGTCCAGGAATGAGCGTTGGCTGGAACACACGAACCAGCGTCGCCGCGCCCTCCAGCGCCAAGAACTCAGATTGGCGGCGCTGTGCGCTCCCACCGTAGATCGTGCGCCAGTTGCGGTACTCGCTTGCGACCCGTCCTCGTTGGTCGAGCAGCTCAGCCTGAACGGTCACGGTCGCACCGAGGATGCTCGCCCAGTGAGCGAGTTCCTCCTCGCCTGGTGTCAGCGTCCCGTTTTCGATCTTGCTCACCTTCGATTGGCTGATGCCGAGCCGTTCCGCCAGTTCGGCGCCGGTCAGCCCGGCATCTTGGCGCAGCGCTCGCAGTCGGCGCCCGAGCGCTGCACGTTCCTCGCGGTAGTCGCTCAAGTGCTGGTCGTGGCCTCCCTCGTGATGCGGGGGAGGTAAGCGGCAAAGGGCATGGCAAGCCGCAGCGCCACATCTCGGAAACTGCGGTACCGCGAGATGGTCGCGGAGTCGGTCAGGACCTCCACGCCAAGGAAGCGCCCATCATCGTCGTAGCGCATGGCGCCGACCGCCTCGTCATCGAAGAGCCAGAAGTCATCGGGCAGCAGGGGCGCGGAGTCATCACGACGCACGGCCAAGATGTTGATCTCCTCCCCGGCCGCGATGTTGTTCGGGTAGCCACACGTCAACTCGAAGCGGAGGTACCGCGTGAGAGGCTCCGTGACGACGTGAACGCGCTGCATCCGCTTCCCTGCCCGAACGGCGACACGAACCGCGTCGGTCCATTCGCGCGTCCATTCGTCACCCGGCCGCTCGCCGTCGCAGAACCGCCGGAACGGCTCGACCTCCTCTGGCACCGCGTAACGGTTGCGTGTCTCCAAGCGGAACGCGCTTCGCTGAAAGGTGACGAAGAGGCTTGCGAAGTCGGTGGCCACGTCAATCGCCGCCAAGCCCGTCGATCAGTTCGCGTGGGACCTCTACGGCGGTCTCACCCTCTGGAAGGTCAAGCGATGCGAGTGCTTCCTGGTCCTTCAGCACCCACCCCTGTACGACGTAGGTTCCCCGGTCGGTGACATGCACTGTGGGGCACGAGCCACCGTTGCAACTCCGAAGCTGCCCGACGATCCGCATCGTTCCGGCCCCTTTCCATGGGGTATTCCATTGCCTATCGCGGCCATGGCAGGAAGTATCAGAATATTCGTTTGCGCCGTGAGGTCAAGAGGGAACGGATCTCGCCCGGCGCAGTCTCACGACGCGCGCCGCGCAACGTCTTCCCTGAGAACGGCTTGGACGAGGGTAGCGACTCGGGCGAGGATCGCCGTATCGGCAACATGGAATGACACTCCCTGCGCGCTCGTGGAACGCTCCACCAAGCGCCTGATGTCCCTGTCCAGTTCGGAGCCAACGTCATCGCCAGTATTCGGCACGAATACCCGCGGCTCGTCTTCAGGCGATGCGGCGCGAGTGCGGCGGACAGCCAAGGGCAACGCCTCCTAAGCCGAGGATGAAGCCGGGGCGCGGCTGGCAGCACCCATGTGGTGGGCCTGAGGTTCACGTCCGGGGGCAAGGTCGATGAGGCGACGACGCGGTGAGGCCTCGCCCAACGGCAGCCATGCCGCCTCAGCCGGGCCACGGCCAAGCGCCGCGCAGGCGGTCGCGATCACAAACGCGGCCGTGCGCCGCGGTAGGCGGGCTCCAGGTGACGGACGTCGGTTGCCTTCTCGCCGGCCAGCACCGCGGCACCGGCAGGACCAAGCACGTAGTAGAACGGCGCCGATCCTTCGCCGTAGTCGAGCAGGGGGCGGAAGCGCTCCAGGGCACGCTCTTGGGTGAGCTGCCGCAAGCGGTGTTCGGCGCGGTCTGCCGAGTCGAAGAAGATGGCGGCGAGTTGGTGGGTGGTGAAGCAGCGGTGTTGGTGGACCAGGCGCAGGATGCGGCGGTCGCGGTCGGTGAGGCGGGCGGCGAGGATGGTGAGCTGCTCGACCACGCTGCTCCCCCGCCCGCGTGGGTGTTCGGCTGTCTGTGGCCGGGGCGGCGAGGGTGAGGGTGAGCGTGGACGCGGGGAGCTGGAGCGGTCGGGGGCGCTGGTGTCGTTGTGCATGCTGGTTACCTCGTCTGTGTGGATGCGGCTGGTTCCGGTAGGAAGTAGCGGGCGGGGCTTGCGGCAAACAGCACCGGTGACCTGCTGGTTCGCGGTCTGGGAGCGCCGACTCTTAGCCCGGCGGGCGGTTCGGCGAGGGAGTCGGACAGAGATTGGCTGACCAACTGGTCCAGGGGCACAGAGGGCAAGGGTCGGGAACCTCCCGCGTGGTGGCCGGGCGTTCGTGGCCTGGTTTGCGCGTCCGCTCCAAATATCCAAAGAAGGGCCGAGAATGAACATGGCGGCCGGGAACGATAGGAAGCTGTGAGGTTCGGGGGCCGTCGCCGTGGGCTGTGGGAGTTTGGAGCAAGACGAGGTACCTCCGCGCCGGTCTGGTGTTGGCGGTTGGTCGCGTGTCCACCCCAAATATCCAGAGACATGCCGGTTTCTTACATGGCGACCGGGGAGCGAACCGAGGGCGGTAGGCTTCTGGGAGGCGCGGTCACGGCCGACTGTTGGGGACTGTCACCCACGAAGCGCGTTTTGGGGGGCTGTCATGACAAGCAATTTGCCAACAGCCAAAAGTCGTCTCGTTCGTCGCGATACTCGGGTACATCTTGTTTTGGCTGTTGGTCCGAGCGGATGGCGCTCTCTGGAAACTTCCGTGCTGGGGTGCTCCTGGGGCCAGCACTCGCCAAGCCCTCCACTGACAACCGCCACTGCGACGGCCGGCATGCGACAGGAGATCGGATCGCGGGGGGCACGAGAGAGGCACAACAGGGGCACAGCAGGGGGCGCCGTGGGGCAATCGAGGGGCACGACAGTGGAAGAGTGGCGCAGATCAACGTGGCGCATAGCACGCGCGAGGAACAGATCAGCAACAGACCAGACACACGGCAGAGACACCCGAGAGACACAAGAGACACGAGGGCGGCACCGAGGTGTCAGCGCTGGTGAGCGCGGTGGCGAGGGGGACCGCCAATGCTCTGCCCGGAAGTCAGAACTTCCATTGAATGTCGAGCTTGGATGGATCGAATTGCCACGGTCCGCCGAGCGCCTTCGCGCGTTCGAGCAGCGGACTATCGGCGGAAGGCCAGACGAGCCCGCCCGCGCGGCCGGAGTACAAGATCACCTTCGCGACTACCAACCCGAGGATCGTCCGCCGCCAGCCCAGATCAGCCGCATCCCAAGCTTGGCGCAGAGTCATCCCGACAGGAATCTCCGCCAGTGCCCTACCCTGCTCCAGCCGCGCCATGCGACGCTTCACGGCCTCCATGGCTTCCAGGATCTCGGCCTGGATCGACAAGAATTGACCCTCCTCAAGCCGCAGAGGATCGCCCTTACGGCGGTAGCGATCATTTCTGGCCTGCGCCAGCCGGCGCCCATCCTCATCCAGCGTTGCGGCCAACTCACGCAGTTCCTCCGGCGCGTCCGGGGTGAGTAGGTGGGCGAGGTCCTCGCCCTCGAAGCGTGCCAATACCGCTTCACTCACAGCCAGCTCGACCGGGTCAGCGAGCCGTCCGATCTTGCCGCAACCCTGCTTGTCTCCGTAGTTGTCGAAGACCCGGCAGTGGTAGCGCCGCCTCGACTCCAGCTCCTTGGGAGATCTCGTCTTCCCGCCGACAAGCTTCGCCCCGCATGCCTTGCCGTCAGGATCGGAGACGCCACACTCGGCGAACCCCGTCAGCAGGTAGTTTCGGACGCCCTTGGCGGGACCACCAGTACCTACGTCTCCGAGGATGAGCCGGACGCGCTCCCAATCCTCGGGCGTGATGAGCGCTGGCCACTTCCCAGGGTATTCCGCGCCGAGATGGATTCGGACGCCCTTCATCACCGGACGGTGCAATAGCTGACTCAAAAGAGCGACTGACCAGCGTCCCGTGCCCTTCGCGGTTGGAATACCACGGGCGTTCAAGTCGTGCGCAATTGGCCTCAGCGGCTCCCCGGCAAACACCCGGGAGACCACCTCGCGCACGATGGCCGCCTCTTCCGGCACGAGCGCAAGCCCCCTGTGTCTGGTGGGCACGCCATGCTCGTCAAGCAGCGGCACGGGCTCGTAGCCGTAGGGACGGTTCCCGCCTCCCCAGTAGCCCTTGCGGGCACCACCGCGTTTGCCGCGCTTCAGCCGGTCCGACATGTTTCCGGACTCCCGCGATGCTCCGACCACAGCCTCTAGCAGGTTGTGCTCGCCCTGCACAGTGGTCAGGTCATAGCGAGCGCCGCCGGTCGTCTCGACCCAACGCAATGAGGTTGACCGGACCAGGGTGAACAGCTCGATCGCATCGGCGAGGTTGCGAAACAACCGTGAGACCTCGGTGACTAGGATCAGCTCAACCTTGCCCGCCCTAGTCGCGGCGAGCATGTCGAGGTAGCCGGGACGCGGCTTGGTCGCGGACTTTGAGGCTGACAGGTCATTGTCGCTGAAGTACAGGCTCTCATCCCATTGCCAGCGCTGCCGCTCGAAATACTCTTCTTCCTCGAAACGCTGATTCTGGATAGAATCGCTCATATTGCCGCGATCGCTGGAGAGCCGCGTGTACAGTGCCCGCCCTACCATCGTTCCCTCCCCTCCCGGACTAACCACTCCTTACGTCCCGGGGATCTGGAATATGCCTATTTATATTATCGCTAGTTCGACCATGGTCCATCAGCGCATCCGCTGCATGATCTGCGACCAGCCGGTCGACCACCGCGTCGTCTTCATGACCAACGACGCCCGCGTCCTCCACGCCGGCTGCGTCCCCAACCACGTCAAGGTCCCCACCAACGTCCTCCTCCAGGCCATCCGCCGCCTCGAACGCCAGGTCGAGAAGGCCCGCGCCGACCTGCGCGACAACCATGGCGCGGCGGCCGGCGACAACGCCGACACCGAGTGGCCACCGGAGCAACCAGCCTAATGCGGTCCGACGTGCGTCGCCCGATACGCGATCCCGTGGTTGAGGCCCTCAACGCACTGATACCGGGTGGCGCGACCCGTGGCGAACTGCGGCTTGGCTCCGCCGCTCTCCCGTGGACAGCATCGCTTCGCTCGCCTGCACGCTCGACCGGCGGTCGCATGCTGCGCTGGGTGGAAGCTGGCAGCGGCCACCCCACCGTGATCCTTGCCGCCGGCAGGAACGACACGGCGATCTCCTGGACGCCCATCCTTGCCGCGCTCGCCGCGCAGACCCACGTCGTTGTCTACGATCGGGCCGGGCTGGGAGCCAGCGATCCCGACGCCGGGCCGGGACCGCCGACCGTGGACCGGCAGGTCGCCGACCTCGCCACGGTGATCGACCACACTAGTGCCGGGCCGTGCGTCGTGGCCGGGCATAGTTGGGGTGGCCTGCTCGCACAGGTTCTGGCATACCGTCGCCCGGAGCTGGTCGCCGGGCTCGTGCTGGTCGACCCCGCCCACGAGGACATGATGAACGGCGTCCCCCGCCCGGTCCGCAGGATCAACCTGTACCTGTCCAAGCGCCTTCCCTCAGTGCTGCTGACGCTCGGTGTGCTCACGCCCGCCGTCCGGCGGCGAGCACGGCGCACGGCCGCGCGCTTCAGCGACGATCCGCGCATCCAGGTGGCGGTGGCGGAGGCATACCTCGCCCATGCGCGCCGGTCGCAGGTGCGGGCGAGCCGGGATGAGCTCAGGGGAATCGTGGCGAGCACGACGCTGCTTTGGGAGTCCCGGGCCGCATTCTCCTCCCAGTCCCCTGACGTCCCGCTGGTGGTGCTTAGCGCGACGCGGGGCTCCCCGCGGCGGCTGCGGCAGTACTGGACGAAGCTTCAGGCTGACATGGTGGCGACGACCCATCGAGGCAAGAGCAGGCACATCGTCGTCGCGGATACGCGCCATACCATCCACCACGATCGGCCTGACCTGGTCGCCGAGGTGATTCTCGACCTCGTTGACGAGGTCCGCAGGACACACGGCGACCCGGAGAATCCTTCTGTCAGTTCCTGAGACGCGAACCATACTTGCCGTGCTCGAACACCTGTTCTACCCTACTCCGGTGCTTACATTCGCTGACCTGCGAGGCGACCACAGGGCCGCTACCGATCTCCCCCTCTTCGACGCACCCCCTGTGGTGCGCACCTTCGACACTCCCGAGTTCGATGGCATCACCTTCTATGAGGTCGAGGCGAAGTCGATCCTCAACCGTGTGCCGGCCGCCAGCCGGATGCCGTTCGAGTGGACGATCAACGTTTACAGGGGATGCTCGCATGCCTGTTTTTACTGCTTTGCCCGACCTACCCATAATTATCTCAATTTTGATGCTGGGCGGGACTTCGAGACCAAGGTTGTGGTGAAGGTCAATGCGGCGGAGGTGTTGCGGCGGGAGTTGCGGCGGCCGTCGTGGGGTGGGGCGCATGTGGCGATGGGGACGAACACGGATCCGTACCAACGCTGTGAGGGGCGCTATCGGCTGACGCGGGGGGTGTTGGAGGTGTTGCGGGACTTCGCCAATCCGTGCTCGATCCTGACCAAGTCGCCGTTGTTGCTGCGGGACCTGGATCTGTTCAGCGAGCTGGTTGGGGTGGGGTTCAGCGCTAGCTTGTCGATTGGGACGCTGGATGAGGAGGTGTGGCGGCGGAGCGAGCCGGGGACGCCGCATCCGAAGGCGCGGATCGCGGCGGTGAAGGCGCTGGTGGAGGCTGGGGTGCCGTGTGGGGTGCTGGTCGCGCCGGTGCTGCCTGGCATCTCTGACTCGCCCGCGCAGTTGCGGGCGGTGGTTGATGCGGCGGCAGCGGCCGGCGCGACCCATATCTCCCCGATCACCCTGCACCTGCGGCGCGGCGTCAAGGAGGAGTTCATGCCTTGGCTGGAGCGCGAGTATCCGGAGCTGGTCGCCGACTACCAGCGCATATACACGGGGGCGAACGCGCCCGAGCGGGTCCAGCGGAGGATCGCCGAGCGGGTCCATGCCGCCAAGGCCACGGCCACGGCGCGCTACGGTGGCGCGACTGCGGCGGACCCGACGACTCCGGCGGACCCGATGGAACGCGCGGCGAACCATCGAGGAATCGCTCCTCCTCCCCCGCCGGGGGCGGACACACCCGCGCAACTGTCACTGCGGCTCGGGTAGCCGTCCGGGCAGCCGCTCAGTTTGCCCCCGCCGGCGCTAGCGGGACCTCGTCGCCAGCTGCGACCAGCGCGGAGCCAATCACGGTGTGGGCCAGGGGGCTGAGGCGGAGGCTTGTTGGCGGCTGCGGCGAACCCGGGTTGAGCTGGGCGACGCCGAGGGCGACCAGCGGATCGAGGAAGACGGCGGCAAGCGACCGCTGAAGCCACGGTCCGGCGGGCAGGTCGGTGGCGTCGGCGACGGTGTCGGCCAGGCCCGCGAGCGTCACCTCGACCTCGGCAGGGAGCGCGAACAGCAGGCGCAGCACCCGCACCCTGCTGATCGCGAGCGCCTCGGCAGCCAGGTCGCCGCCGATCAGCTGCGGCCATTTGCAGCGGTGGCACCAGGATGCGTAGACGAGGCCGGCACGGAGTTGGGCGGCGATGCGGCGCCAGGCTTCGTAGAGGCTGGTGACTTCGAGGCGGCCAGCGCGTTCACGCAGGATGCCGACGGCTTCGGCAAGGCTGCGGAGCAGCTCGACGGCGTCGTCGCCGAACCCGCGCAAGCTTGGAGCGGGTTCGCCCGCCGGGTCGCCAGCGGGTGCGCCGGGGATCGGGTGGAGGCCGAGTGCGCTGGCGAGCGAACGGGCTTCGCTGGGAGCGAGCCGCTTGTCACCGTCGAGGAGGAGGCCCCGGCGATCGGCGGCCAGGTCAAGCAGGGCATCGATACGGGCGAGGAGCCCGTCGTCAAGGGTTGGCACGGTGGGTGTCCCTTCACTGCTGTGATGGTCAGAACCTGGGGAACCACAGCATGTCAGGGGCTAAACGAAGCAAACAGATGCAACTACCAAGTTGTGGATAACTTCCGGGACGCCGACCGACCCCCAGAGCCGTGCGGAGCATGGACTGTGGGGGTCGGTGGGATGCCGCTCATCGCCGGGTCAGGGCCCGGAGCAGGGCTGACCACTCGTGACGGGCGAGCGCCTCGTCGAGTTCGGCGGCGCGCCGGGCGCGCAGCGCGCGCAGGTGCCGAGCGTTGTGGCCGTCGGCCGCGCGGGCCAGCTCCTGGCTGCGATTGAAATAATCACCGAAGTTCAGGTGCATGGTGTTCACCTCCTTTCTGGGCCTTCCGTTCCGGGCGCGGGTCGGGTCAACAGGCCTCGGCCGGCGCCAGCTCCGCCGGCTCCAGGTCGAGATCGAGGTCGAGCGGACGTGGGTGCTTGGGTGGACGGCCCCGTGAGCGTTTGAAGGGCACGGGCCGGCCGTCGACGAACACCTCGCCGCCCCACACCCCCCAGGGCTCATGGCGCTCGACGGCCCCGGCCAGGCAGGCGCTACGCAGCGGGCAGGGCCGGCACAGCCGCTTGGCCACCTCGAGGTCTCGGGGAGAGTCGGAGAAGTACAGGTCGGGTCCTGCCTGGACGCAGGGTAAAGCTGCTCCTGGCGGGAACAACTCCAGCGTTTGCATGGTCTGGTCGCTCCTCCGTTGGTCGCGGCTTTTGGTCGCGGTCCTGCGGTTCTGCCAAACAGAAAGGCCGTGGGCGGTGCCCACGGCCTTCGCGGTGTTCCGGAGTGGACTTTTGTCCTCTCCGGGGAGGTCCCCTACCTAGGTTCCTCCCGCTGGTACGTGGCCGCGAAGGCCGGGTCGTTCTCCTGCTTGTACTGGGCGCTTCCGAACGTAGTGATGGGCACACGGGTCCCGCTGATACGGTGATTGACGCCTGCGCCGATGGGCGGGTTGGCCGTCCACGGGCGCACGTCACCCAGCGCACCCCAACCTGGGGTGTGCCTCATGAGCGTGAGCTGGGACGTCACAATCCCTACACCTCCTGCGTTCGTTGACCCTGGAACAACCCTGGGCCGCCCGGCAGCGGTTCTGCCAGACGCGATCCAGGCTGGCAGACCGACCGAAGTCGGGTCAAGCGAATATTGGAAAAGATCTGAGATTCGCCGAAACTTCTGCGATTCGGCGTACCGGATCAGTACTGCGGCATGTCCGGGTCGACGGTGCGGCCGTAGGAGGTGATGCCGCCGCCGAGGTGGCGGGCGTTGGCCAGGCCGGACTGCTTGACCAGGGCGAGCGCCTCGGCGGAGCGCACCCCGCTCTTGCAGTAGAGCACCACCGGTTCGGTCTGGGGCAGCTCGGCGAGGCGGTGCGGCAGCTCCCCGAGGGGGATCAGCGTGGCGCCGGGGATGCGGTTGATCTGCCATTCGGCTGGCTCGCGCACGTCGATCAGGGCGAGGCGCTCGCCGCGGTCGAGCAGCTCCTTGAGCTGTGGCGCGGTGATCGTCGAGCCGGCGGCGGCCTGCTGCGCCTCGTCCGAGACGGTGCCGCAGAACTCCTCGTAGTCGATCAGCTCGGTGATCGTCGGGTTCTTGCCGCAGATGGCGCACTCGGGGTCCTTGCGGACGCGGATGTCCTTGAAGGACAGCTCCAGCGCGTCGTAGATGAGCAGCCGGCCGACCATCGGGTCGCCGATCCCGGTGATCAGCTTGATCGCCTCGTTGGCCTGCAGCGACCCGATGGTGCCGCAGAGCACCCCGAGCACGCCGCCTTCGGCGCAGGAGGGGACCATCCCCGGCGGGGGCGGCTCCGGGTACAGGCAGCGGTAGCAGGGCCCGTGCTCCGCCCAGAAAACGCTGAGCTGGCCGTCGAAGCGGTAGATCGAGCCCCACACGTAGGGCTTGCCCTCCAGCACGCAGGCGTCGTTGACCAGGTAGCGGGTGGGGAAGTTGTCGGAGCCGTCGACCACCAGGTCGTAGCCGCGGATCAGCTCGCGGGCGTTCTCGGAGTCAAGGCGGGTCTGGTGGAGGATGACCTCGACGTAGGGGTTGATCTCGGCAATCTTGTCGGCGGCGCTCTCCAGCTTCGGCCGGCCGATGTCGGAGGTGCCGTGGATGACCTGGCGCTGCAGGTTGGAGGCGTCGACCACGTCGAAGTCGACCAGGCCGAGCTGCCCGACCCCGGCGGCGGCCAGGTACATGGCGTTGGGGGCGCCGAGCCCGCCGGCGCCGATCAGCAGCACCCGGGCGTTGCGCAGCCGCAGCTGCCCGTCCATGGCCACGTCGGGGATGATCAGGTGCCGCGAGTAGCGGAAGA
>WNGR01010331.1_pt1 | contig 11280 bp, 9 predicted proteins | sample 5407581 | NCBI WGS metagenome assembly WNGR01 (sample SAMN13153383, study PRJNA577476) | soil metagenome | isolation source: 80 cm soil or saprolite under Garry oak tree replicate 2 | place: USA:California | collected 2016-06-15 | reverse complement strand
CGGCACCGTTGAGGTCTATGCCATTCCGTCGGGCAAATTCCTTCGCAGCATCGGCGGATTTGGGCTGTCGCATAACGTCATTTACCGTCCGGACGTGAACCGGATTTACGCTACTGACGGCAGCCGCACCGAGGGTGCACTTCGAATCTTTGACGGGACAACATATCAGTTGATCGAAACACTGAAGCTCCTGCCGGATGCCGATTCGATGGATTACGATCAGGCAACCCATAGTCTCTACATCACCAACGGCGGCGATTTTGCCAACCTCGATTACACCTTATTGAGCGTCGTAAATACCGATACGAACGAACGAATCGGCGACATCAAATTCAATACCGGGCGTCTCGAACATATGGTGATAGAGAACTCGGGGCCGAGACTTTTCATAACCGTGCCCAACAAGCAGGAAGTAGACGTGATTGACAGGAACAAACGAACCGTTGTGGCAAGCTGGCCGGTCCCCGAAGGTCAGTTTTGCGTTGCCGCGGATCTGGACGAGGCGGATAAGCGATTCTTTGTCACGTGCCGAAGCGGGACGCTGAACGTCCTCGACGCGGAAACGGGTAAGGCGGTCGTCGCGTTGCCAATCGCGAAAGGCACGGACGATGTGTTTTACGACCCAGGGCGCAAACGAATCTACGTCACGTCCGCGGAAGGCCTCATCGAGGTATTTCAGCAACGCGATCCCGATCACTACGACCTGATCGGAAAGCTGCCGACCGGGCCCATGGGCAAAAACCTCATGCTTGTCAATTCGCTGAACCGCGTTTATGTGGCGGTGCCACCGACCGGAACCGTGGAAGCGAAAATTCTCGTGTACAGCATTCAATGATGCCGACGCGAGGCAGAAAACGAGGCACTAATTTAAACGAAATTACGCCTCCCCAATTAGTCCCCCGCAGAGTTTGCAGTCTGAGGTCGGCTAGCCCGGAACCGCAATGCCCAACCGAGCAGCCTAATCGCGAAACCCGGAGAGGACCGGCGTCTTTTACGAGCCCTCACCGGCTTGTCCCTCTGCCCCTCAGCCTCGAAAGCCGTTGCGCATTCAGGGAACCTTCAGGGTATGGGCGTAGAGTCACGCTAAATTGGAGGACTCAGAAGGCGGAACCCGTCATCTAGGCGCAGAGCTGAGGGATTCAGTATGCAATTAGTCTTGGGGAAATGATCCGAAATAGGGTTCCGAAACTGATGTCCCGGCGTCCACTCAGTAATTAAGGAGGAGATATATGCTGCGGCGAGGTTACGTGGGATTGTTTTGCTGGGCTTGCCTACTAGCTTCTTCACTGGTCTTTATTTCCGCAGGTACAGCATCGGCTCAGAATTACAAAGTGCTGAGGAGAATCCCAGTGGGAGGCGAGGGTGCATGGGACTATCTGCGAGTCGATCCCGATGCCCAGCGTATCTATGTCACACGTGGTTCACATGTGATGGTCTTGGAAGAATCCAGCGGTAAGCCTATCGGCGACATTCCGATCACTAACGCCAGGAGCGTGCACGACTTGGCCCTCGCTCAGGATCTCGGCAGATCCGGACTCGATTGTCTACGATCCAGCGACAAAGCGTGTCTTCGTTTTCAACGCCAAGAGCAATAACGCCACCGTAATCGACGCGAACAATGGCCAAGTTGCCGGCACCGTAAAACTCAGCGGAGCCCCGGAGGAAGCCCAGTTGGACGGTAGGGGCAACGTGTTTGTAAACATCGACGATAAGAGTTCCATGGTGGAATTTGACGCGAAGACCCTCGCCATTAAGGCCGAATGGCCGCTCGCACCCTGCGAGGGCCCCTCTGCACTTGCCTATGACGCCGCGCATCGGCGGCTGTTCGCGGCTTGTGACAAGGTGATGGTCGTGGTGAATGCGGATACAGGCAAGGTTGTCGCGTCGCCGCCGATCGGAGGAGATTCGGACGGGAATGGGTACGATCCAGCCACAGGCCTGCTGTTTGCGTCCTCTAAGCAGGGGCTGATTTCCGTTATCCACCAGGATTCACCGGACAAATACAGCGTACTCGCGAACGTTACGACACAATTCGGCACGGGCACCATGACGCTGGATACCAAAACGCACCATGTCTTTACGGCGACGGCAGACTACACCACACCAGCGAAAACGGCAGAGAACCCCAGACCGCGTGCGAGGCAAGTTCCGGGGTCGTTTGTAGTCCTGGAAGTGGCTCAGTAGCTGGCGATCGAAGAAGACCGCAATTAGTCGGAATGTTGCCGCAAGGACAGCGCGACCACGCTCCGGAGAAAACGGCTCGCTCGCGCGCGATGGCGCTCTTCCATCGGCTGCTTGGCTGAGGAAGCGTAGCTAATTCGGCGTCACTTTATAGTCGCTCATGTAAACGACACTATCCGCCTTGGACCACACACCAATCCGCCCGGAAACGGGTTGGGGCAGGTCGTGTTCGAGCAGCAACTTTTCGTCCAGATAGCCTTCTACTTTGTTGCCGGCAATCCGGACCTTCAGCGTGTGCCATTGCTTGGTGGCCGTGGGAGTGTTGCGAATCCACTTGACGGACGTCCGCTTTCCATTGACGAATTGCCAGAGGACCAAATTGTTCTCTAGGGAATTGGCGCGGACCGTTAAGTAATCGCCGTTCGACTTCAAATTGAAGAGAATTCCCGCACCCTGGTCAATGCGTCCGGCCAGCGGCTTGAAACGCATGCTGATCTCACCGTTGCGGAAGTCGTCGATCCCCACAGCCACCGCGTAGGGGTAATAGGCAAAAGATTTTACGTTATCGAGGAATTCCGCGTACCGCTCGCCATAGAGCGCGCGAGCTTTGTCCGCGATATTGGCGGCCGGCTGGCCCTCTTTCCACCGGCTACCGTCTACCATCAAGACCTTGTTGTTACCGTCCTGTGCGATGGTCCAAACGCCGACAACAGGCGTGATGGTCTTCGGTTCAGCGCCGACTGTTTCTGTCGATAAATCGAACATCTTCGGCGCCGCTGCGGTTACCACCAACGCCAAAATGTAAGCTAATGCAATACGCATATTTCACCTCCTGGAGAATAGTAGCCAACCTACAAAAGATAGTGCGGGCCATAGAACATAGAAGATCAACTCAGCAGCCCGGGGAGAGCTGACAACGAGTGGATAGCCGGGATAAGCGGCCGGGTCGTCGGCCGCGGGTGGCGACACACCAGCCAAATTCCAGAGCAGCGGCAAAACTTCCTCGGGCGAAGTGGAACGGCTATCAGCCCGGCGCGAACCAACCTCATAGATAACCACCCCATAATTCGGATCTTCTCCGGTCCTGAAGATTGCGGCCTGGTCCGCTTCCCGATTCACAATTTCGGTGCGGGGAAGTATGCGCCTCAACTTAGCTAGGATGGACCGATCGAAATCCATCATCCGTGGGTCTTCCGGCGCGAGATAGGCCGAGATGCGGAGTGGTTCCCGAATTTGCAGCAAAGCCTCGCGCACCGCCGGAGTGAACGAGTGGCGCTGATCCTCGGTCAGATCTACCGATCCAATGGCCTGAGGTGCGAGGGCAAGAAGAGCAACGCAGACAAGCACTGCCGTGCCTGTTCCGAGCAGTTTGAGCGAAAACGGAATGCCGGGATGCCACCACAACAGTGTCAGTGCGAAGAGTCCTCCAGTGGCGAGCGCAATTCCAGCGACAACACTCCAAACCAACAGGCCCTGTTCGAACGGCTTCAGTAGAGCCGTCAAAGACAGCCAGGAGATCCTAGCGAACCAAGATCTTTCACCCGCTGCTGCGAAATCCAGGACCCAGGATCCGAGCGTACAAGCCAGCGCGAGCAGAGCCGCGGTCGAGGCACTCTCCGCCACCGCCGCAGCGAAGAGTGCGATGGCTATCACAATCACGCCGTAGAGAAAATGACCGAGCAAAAGGCAAAGCGCCTCGGGCACGAAAAGGTGCCCCCCGAAGAGCCGCCAAAGTAACAACACGAAAAGCCCCGGCAACTCGACGACCAGCCAGGCAAAAAGTGCCGCCATGACTTTTGCCGCCAACAAAGTGGAGGAACTCAATGGCGTTTGCAACAGAAGTCGCAGGGCGCCGGAGTCCTTATCCGTGGAAATCATCCGGATGACCAGGAAGGGAAAGAGTAGTGTCAGTGCCAGATAGATTGCGCCGTAAGTGGGGATGATCACGCCGTCAAAAGGATTGAGCCCCGCGGCCAATTGCGGCGTAACCAATGCAGGCCTGCTCGCTTCAGAGTATAGGGAGATCGCCTGAATAACGCTGTAGCCGACCAGCGGGCCGGTCAACAGCGATAGTATCCAGAGACTGCGCGAAACCAGCAGTGATCGCAGCTCGAGCTGGATGGCGGAGCGCATGATCAAACCAGCTTAAGAAAGATTTCTTCCAGGCCAGAGCCCGGTGCGCAGCCAGCACGATCACGGAGCTCGGATAGGGTCCCTTGACCCGCAGGTTTCCCGCCGCTCAGCAGGATGAATTGGTCGCAGGCGCGTTCCGCGTCGCGAAGTTGGTGGATGGAGAGCACCAGAGTACGGCCCGTGCCAGAAATCTCGCGCAAGAGCGGCACGACTTCGAGTACCTGCTTCAGGTCCAGCCCGTCAAAAGGCTCATCTAGCATCAGAATCGGCTGGGTCGAAAGTAAGCCAAGGGCGATCAAGAGCCGCTTCATTGACCCCTTGGATAAATCGGACACTCTCGTCCCCACAAAATCCCGAAGCTGAAGGCGGTCGATTATTGCTTCAGCATCATTCTTCGCGCGCCCGAAAATCGACGCGTAAAAGCGCAGCACAAATCCGGCCTGGAGCTCCGAATGTGGCCGCGTCGCGTCTTCGACATAGAACAGTATTCTGTAGCGCGCGAGCGCTGGTATTAACTTGCCTTCCCAGGAGAGGGTCCCCCTGTCCATTGGCAGAAGGCCGGCCATGCCCAGCAGCAATGTGGTCTTTCCGGCGCCGTTCGGCCCGATCACGCCGGCAATGGCGTTACGGGGGATCTCCATGCTAACTCCGTCAAGCGCGAGCAGGGCTCCGAAATGCTTCGAGAGATTTTTCACGCTCAGCATGTGGGCATGCACCTGTGACAAGCTTGCAAGATATTCTCCTGAATACCTGAAAGCTACATGAAACCGCGGTCGGGCTGGGGGCTTTAGCTCAGCTTGCACATCGGTTGTGCACAGGGGTTGCAAAGAAAAAAGCAGGATGCGGCTAAACTAAAGTCTTCGTTTGCCCGATGCTGTAGGATGCCCGAACTAGGGCGAAAACGAGTACGTATATTTGACGGCGAAACGGGTTTCCCGCAGTTGTTGTGGGTTCGCCGCGGCGAGGCTGGCAAATTGCGTTCCCAAGTTGTAGATGATGTAAAGGTCGCTGTCAGGCCGATAGTTATACCGCAGCCGGAAATTGGCGCTGACAGCCTGGGTATTCGCCGTATCCATCTGGATGACGCTGCTGAAAGTCAGCAATCGAGAGAACGAATAGCTTGCTTGCAAGCTCGCCAAATCGACAGAGAACTTTCCCACCGGCAATCGGAATCGATTCCAGGTTTGCGAGGCGGAAATCGAAACTCTTGCATTGGGGCGATAGTTCGCTCCCACACGTAACTCGTTTAGCGTCCCGCCGTAGTAGCCGCCAAATCGCTCGAATAAGTTGTAGGTAAAGCGACGGTCCTGTGCGGAGTAAAAGGTAAGCTGATGGCGAGCGAAGTGATATACGCCCGTCGGAATGTAAAATTGCTTGTAGATGTTAAGGGGAGTTGCGAGTCGTTGCGTAAACACGTCCGCGATATCGTCGTCGGTGTAACCCCCGTTATTAAACTCAGCCCGGAAAGTGCCCTGCCATTCCTGCGTTGCGACCGCGTTGCGGGTGTCGGGGGCGTGGAGAAGGAAGCCCTCGAACTGCAGTTCGCGGATGCCGCGGAGTTTCGGGCGGGCCTTAAAGTTCAGATTGGCATAAGTCTCATTGGAATCGGTGCGCTCGATGAATCCCAGTTCCGGATTGAAGTTAGGTCCTATTTTCCGGCGTTCAATGATGCCCTCCAGCCAATTAGATTCGTAGGTCAAGGAGGCACCGACGTCCCTATTCCCGCTGGGATTCCCCAACGAACGCGTGCCAGCGGCGTGAGCGTCCACAATGAGGTTCCTGAAGAAGACCAACCGCGTATCGATACCGCCGGTTTGGTTGTAGGGATCCTGAACATTTCCTGAACGCTTGTCGATTCCCATGACGCCAATGTAGGAGTCACCGAACAGGGAACGCTTGACGCGCACGGCGCCATAGTTGCCGTAGGGATTGGAACCGCTCGGCCGCGTCTCCACCTCCAGGACGCCCAGTTGAAAGCCACCGAGAGACCCGGTGAGTTTCGCTCCGCCGTTAACGGGCACCTGCTGGCCAGTCACGGAGTCAATCCCAATCTGACGTGTGAAAAATAATTGGTCCCGGTCGCCGATATCGAAGCTGAAGATTCCCGCGTTTTCCAGGAAGAACTGGCGCTTTTCGGGAATGAAGATCTTGAAGGGCGTCAGATTGAATTGCTGAAGGTCCACATCCGCGTCGGCAAAATCGGTGTTCCCCGTGAGGTTCAGCACGAGATCGGAGCGAAGGCCATATTTGATATCCAGGCCGCCCGTGAGCGGGAATTGCGGGTTTTGTCCGCTCAGCTTGTCGTAGGTTGCCAGTCCGTATGGTTTCACAATGAAGAGCCTTCCACTTCCAATGTCGGTTATGCCCCGGAGCTCGCCGGCTTGAGATACCTTCGTGATTCCAAACGTCCTCAGGTAGGCGCACCATAAATCCTCTTCGTTTTTTCTGCGAATGAATCGCTTGAAATTTAGGCCCCAGACGATGTCCGTCGACTTGGTGAAGTTAAGGGTCGAGAAGGGGACCTCTACCGTGGCAGTCCACCCATCAAAGGTGATCCGAGCTTCCGAGGTCCATACTCCATCCCATCCGGGGTCGAAGTCTAGAAGCCGGCCGCCCACCCTCACTCCGTGCTCCTCAATGATCAGGCCGTCATGCTGGGTACCCAGGGGATTGATCTCGAAAACGTAAGCATCACGGCGATCATGAGCTTCGTCGATCAAGATCTGGAAGTGATCATCCAAGTCTTGATTGACATCGCGGCGCAGTTCTGTTGCGACAATCCGAGAGGGTTCAGAGTCGTAGCAATGAATTCCAAAGTAGATGGCTGTCGGAGTGTAGACAATGCGAACCTCGGTTTTTTCTGTCGCTGGCTCGCCTTCGTACGGCTCACGCTGACGAAAATCAGTGATGATCTTAGCGGATTGCCAAAGCGGGTCGTCGAGGCTTCCGTCGAGCCTTGGCTTATGATCAACGGGAATGGCTTCTGCCACTCGCGGCTCTCCCTGAGGAACCGGGGGTATTGCCCCGCCAGGCCGGGCGCTTGCTTTGCAGGACAGGATGAGCGGGGCGGCGAGAAATAGCCTCTGCACGAGACTACGGTAGCTACGGGATGGTTTTTTCACGCGCTGTAGTAGAGCAGTGCAACCTGAAAATGGCCTGAAGCGATGGCAAACGGACAGTCATGGCAAGTGTCGAATCCCGATCTCGACGAAATGGAGTTCTTGTTAAGCCAATTCTTGAGGGCAGTCGGCTGCTAATGGCGCACGCCGAACCTGATCAGATTTCTCGCCTTTCTTTCAGGAGATTTTCAGGTTTGGTGAATAGGATATGGCACGAATCGTTTCAAGCAGAAATCCAAATTCCGTTCCACGAGCCGTAGGGACTGCGCGCCGGTTGGATCGAGTCAAGACTGTGAAGGAGAGCGTGATGAAATTCGCCACCGCAATGCTGTTCCTCGCGAGTTTGCTTGCGCTCGGTGGTTCGACTGCCGCACAAGACTCCCAAGTTCTGTCACTGGAAGGCCGCGTCGAGTTGCCGAATGTGAAAGGTCGCATCGATCATTTCAGCGTCGATGTGAAAGGCCAGCGTCTGTTCATGGCCGGCGTTGGCAACAACACTCTTGAGGTGATCGACCTGAAATCCGGAAAGCAAGTGCGGACGATTTCCGATCTGGCGGAGCCGCAGGGAGTGTTCTACGATGCTTCCACCAATCATCTGTTCGTCGCCTGCGGTGGTGACGGCGTCACGAAGATATTTGATGGGACTACATTTAAACTTTTGGGAACGGTGAAGTTCCCCGACGATGCCGACAACATTCGCTATGACGCCCGCAGCAAGAGCGTGATCGTCGGATACGCAGGTGCGAAGGAGCTCAGGAAACGGACCGAGGGAACCGGAGGACTTGGATTTATAGACGCGAGTGGAAAGAAAACCCGCGACGTTGTCATCGATGCCCATCCCGAATCGTTTCGGCTTGAGGAACAGGGAACTCGTATTTTCGTAAACGTTCCGGACAAGCAGGAAATCGAAGTCATTGACGATGTGAAGGGCACCGTCATCGCTCGCTGGCCCGTCACTTCCGCAAAAAATAATTTCCCGATGGCGCTCGACGAAGCCCATCACCGCCTCTTCGTCGGGACCTGGACTCCGCCGCGCCTGCTGGTCTTTGACACAGAGGCAGGCAAGCAAGTTGCGGCCCTGGAATTTGGCAAGCCCGGAGTCGTGAATGGAAACACGGACGACCTCTTCTACGACTCGGCAAGGAGCCGCATTTATTTGCTCAATGGCCTGGGCTCAATCGACGTCTTCCAGCAAAAAGACCCCGACACGTATGAGCGGGTCGCGAGCCTCGCGACACCACCCGGCAGCCGAACTGGCCTTTTTGTGCCGGATTGGGGGAAGCTGTTCGTCGCCGTGCTCCAACAGGGCACCAAAAATGCTGAGGTCCGCGTGTACCAGGCGAACTGAGGCGTAGATTGCGCCTCTGCCCCTGCCGTTTCCTCGCCTGGAAGCAGTTACTGCCGTCTTTCGGGCGGAAGGTCTCACTGTCCTGAAGAACCGTCCCACGTGTTCAATCCCGCGTTTCGTACACCCATAGTTCGGCGCCTCGGTCGGCGCGAGCGGGAACCGCCAGATAGAAGCTATTGTGTTTTCCCACCTGTCCCGTATATGCACTGGTTCGAGCGCCGATTGTCGTCGGGATTTTTGCAATGCGTTCGTAACGGTCAGGATCAATCTGCCGGTAAACGAAAATGAAGCCCTCTCCGCTCGTGACGTAGATGCGCTTGCGATCCTGATCAAAAGACATGTCGTCCGTGTCGATGGCGCCGGGAAGACTGGCGATCTCCTTGCCCGTGTCCATATCCAGCACCAGTAGACGCGCAGGCTTGCGAGCGGCCACGAACAGACGGCGGTGCGTTTCATCGAGCGCCATGGGGAAATTTGTCCCAGCGCTCTGGAGTTTCCATTTCTCGATTTTTCGTGTATTCCGGTCGATGACGGCGATCTGGCTGATCGACGCGAGATTGACGAAGATCTTGGGGCCTTTCTCCTCCAGTTGAAATGACTCCGGATGGACGCCGACTTCGAAGTCTTGGCCGATTTTCTTGTTGGTCGTGGCGTCGAACACCCCGATCGCGCCCTCGCCGTAACCGACATAGACACGCTTGGCCACTGGATCATAGCGGAGTTGGTCCGCATCGTCGGAAAACTTTACGGTATCGATCAGCCGGTAGGTATCGGCGTCGAGGACCGTGCACGAGCCGTCGCCTTCACTGGAGACAACGATGCGGTTCATGTCGGGAAGATACGCCACCATTTGAGGCTTGCTAAATCCTTCCTGAATGCTGCGGTCTCGCCTGCCACGTGCTGTATCGAGAACTTCCACACTGTCATTGCCGTAAACGGCGGCGAACACACGGCCACCGTTGTTGTCCACGGCCATGTGGTCGAAGCGGCCGATCACACCTGGGATCGGGATAATGCGAACCAAAACCAGTGGCGCAGACTCGTCGCTCGGCAGTTCCTGCGCCGCTCCACCGAGGGAAAGCAGCAGCAACGCAATCATGACGTACACGGCCCGCAACCGCCCCATTTTTATCTCCTCGTGAATGCTAGAGAATCGGGAATCGCCTATAACGGCTCTCACTCCTGAACTGTATAAGCCCACACCGCTGCTTCCTTACCGGGCGTCGCGGGTATAGCGAGGAAGATGCGGTCTTGGCCCTTCTTTCCAATTCGTGGAGTATAGCCTGCAGTTCGGGCTCCTATAACGGTGGGAATTCTGACGAGGCGCTGATAATGGTCAGGATCGTTCTGCTGAAAGACATCGATGAAACCTTGTCCCCCTGGGATGTAAACACGTTTGTGGTTGGCATCGTAATACAAATCGTCCACGTCAGCGACGCAGGGCTGGGTTGCCACGACTTTGCCCGAATTCGTGTCATAAACGACCAATCGAGGCGGCGTGCGTGTGACAATCAGCAATCTGTGATTGGCCTCATCCAATGCCATCGGGAAGTTTTCCTCAAATTTCGCTGGCAAGTCCCACTTCGTAAGCTTCTTTGTGTTCCGGTCGATTACCCCAACCTGCTTCAAATCCTCCAAGTTGACATAGATGTTCGGCCCTGACTTTTCCAATTGGTAGGATTCGGGGTGGGTGCCGATCTTATACACTTCGTCCAGACGCTGGTTCGTGGCTGCGTCAACCATTCCGATTGCTGCTTTGTCTTCGTCGCCGTACCCCACATATACGCGCTTCGAAGCTACGTCATACCGCAGATTATCCACATCGGCGTTGTAGTCGATACTGGCGATCAGCTTGTAGTCGTTGCCATCGTAGATATAGAGCTTGCCTTTGCGGCTGGCGACAAAGATCTTGTTCAGCCCAGTCGCAAAAGCGATGCCCTGAGGTTCCGGAACGCCCGTAATGTGGTGCACCACTGTTCCTTCCACCGTGTTGATCACCTCGACCGAGTTGTTCCCCAGCGCTGATATAAATATCCTGCCAGGCTCAGTCGGGTCGAAAGCAAAATGGTCGAACCGCCCGTGAACACCCGGTAGAGGAATTTGCGCGGTCAAAATGAGCGGCCCATTTTCATCGGGCGCCGAGTTCTTTTGGGCTGAAATGGTGTATGTCAATGACAAAACCGCTATCACCAACCCAATACCACAGATTTTCTTCATCTTGCCCTCCCAAATGAGTCAGGTTTTGGCCCGTCTTGAGATCACTTCTGCGAGGCGCAATCCACTTTTGCAGGAATCTAACGTCTCAATCTGAAGATTACGTGAATACGGTAAGACTCTCACCTGGGGTTACGCTTCTCCCACAGCTTCTTGAGTCACTCTACGCCGCAGTTCATCCGTCCGATTCTGGCGTGCGGGCTGATCTCGCGTCACTTACCGGGCACGACAACGAAAAGGCCCTTACCATAAACCGGAACGAAGATGTGCCCATTCTTTGCATTG
>WNGR01007880.1_pt1 | contig 11280 bp, 10 predicted proteins | sample 5407581 | NCBI WGS metagenome assembly WNGR01 (sample SAMN13153383, study PRJNA577476) | soil metagenome | isolation source: 80 cm soil or saprolite under Garry oak tree replicate 2 | place: USA:California | collected 2016-06-15 | reverse complement strand
AAGGCGCGCACGCCTTCGTGAGCATCCTCGGATTGCAAGGCCGAGACGAGTGCGGGTAGCCGCAGGGCCTGAGCCTCCGCCGCTGAAAGCGTCGACGTCCGCCGCACCACCTGCTTGATCGCCTGAAGCGAAAGCGGCGCACACGCGAGCAACGCCTCGACCCAGCGCTCGATGGCCGCATCCAGTTCCACACGTGGCACGACTTCGTTGACCAGCCCCATGTCGAGCGCTTCGCGTGCGGACACCCGGCGCCCCGTCAACAGCATCGCCATGGCCTGCCGGTATGGAATCTGACGTTGCAGGAGCGTCATGCCCCCATCGAGAGGCATGCGTCCGACAAGCGCCTCGGGCAAGCCGAAGCTGGCCTCTTCGCATGCGACTACGAGATCGCATCCGAGTACCATTTCAAACCCGCCGCCGAGCGCATAGCCGTTCACGCGTGCAATCACTGGCACGTTCAGCGTTTCGCGCAGCGCGATGCCGCCAAATCCACCCGGACGCGGCGCGGCCCAGTATTCGAGTCCACTCATCGACGGGTTCTTGAGATCGGCCCCCACACAGAACGCGCGGTCACCCTCGCCCGTCAGCACGACGACGCGTATATCCCGGTTGTGCTCCAGTTCGTTCCAGACGCGCTGCAGTTCGCTCTCGGTTTCCAGGTCCACGGCATTGAGCGCCTCCGGGCGAGCCAACGTCACAGTGGCCACATGTTGCTCGATTACCAGTCTTACGCTCATGCGACCTCCGGCGCGACCGTCCCGCGCAACTGGTTGAGAATCTCGTTGGTATGCTGCCCGAGCCTTGGGGGAGCGCGCCGCAATCCGACAGGCGCCCGCGACAGTTCGATTGGACTGCCGATGAAGCGCACCGGCTGGCCTTCGCCTTCACCTTCGATGATCAGACGGTTGTGCAGTGTCTGCGGGTCGACGAGTGCTTCTCGAAGGTCGCGCACAGGGGCGCAAAGGAGATCCTGCTCCTCCAGTCGCTCGAGCCAGAAGTCTCGCGTGTTGCTTGCGAAGCGCTCGCGGAAAATCCTTTGCAACTCGTCCTTATGGCGGAACTGCTCGTTCAGATTGCAAAAGCGTGGATCGATGGACAGGTCGTCGATCTGCAGCGCCGCGCAGATATCGCGAAGCGGGTTCGGCTTGAATGCGCCAACAAGGACGAGCGCACCGTCCTGGGTATCGAACACACCCGAAAGCGGCATGGCTGCCCAGTTCACTTCAGAGTCGGCCATCATGATCATCGCCGCCTCCTGCATCTGTATCGCGAGCATCGAGTTGTACAGCGATACGTTGACCTTCTGTCCTTCCCCAGTCCGCTCGCGATGCAGCAACGCGAGCAGGATGCCCTGCACCATGTGCATGCCCGCGGAATAATCAGCAAGCGCGGTCGGGTACACCGTGATTGGCAGCGACTCATCCGCGCGGCGCGCCATCACACCGCTCATCGCCTGCGCGAGCACGTCCTGCCCTCCCTTGTGCGCATACGGTCCCGTTTCGCCGAAGCCAGTCCCCACGGCATAAATGATGCGGGGGTTAAGGCTCCGGCATGCCTCGTAACCGATGCCCATCCGATCCATCACACCTGCGCGAAAGTTGCTGACGACTACGTCCGCGTCGGCGATCAGCTGCTTCAATGCCGCCATCTGCCCGGCATCGCGCAAATCGAGTTCGAGGCTCCGCTTGTTGCGGTTGAGGCTGCAGAAGATCGGGTTGTCGGCGCCCGCGACGGGCTCGAATGTCGAGCGGCTCAGATCACCCGCGCCGATGCGTTCGACCTTGATGACGTCCGCACCATAATCGGCGAGCATCTGCGTGCAGACAGGGCCCATCATGACCTGCGTCAAGTCGATAATGCGAACGCCGTGAAGCGGCAAACCCTGCGTGAATGCGTTGTTATTGCTGGTCATGCTGCTGCCCTCGCGTCGATGTGAACGGCAAGCGGCGGAATGTCCGCGTTGCGGCCAGTCTGGTCGCCCGGGTCCGCCCCTTGGGCGCGCAGCGTCTTCTGCAGAGCGCCCACGTCGACATTGCGAACGGACACACCCGCGCTGAGCGCAAGCGCTGCCGCAACGCCCGCGGCTTCGCCCATCGCCATGCAGGGGGGAATTTCACGCGACATCTTTTGCGCCTGCGACGTCGCCGAATAGTGACGGCCTGCGACGAGCAGATTGTCGATCTGCTTCGGCAGCAACACGCGGTATGGCATGTAATAGTCGCGTCCGCGAGCGATGCTGTCCTCGAAGCGCGTGCGCTGCGCGAGATCCTCCTTGCTCATCACATACTCGCCTTCGAGCAGGCGAGTCTGACGCACGCCCGTTTGCGGTGCGACATCGATCACATAGCAGTTTTCGAAACCCGGCAGCTTTTCGCGCACAAAATCGACCACGGCATGGATATGCTTGCGGCCCTGCATCTCGGCGCGCGTCAGATCCTCGGGGTTGAGGCCATCGAGTCCCGCCATGTGCGGGCAGTTGCACCACACGACGCCCGGCAATGGCGTCTTGAGCCACCAGTAGCCCCACGAGCCGCCGAGAATGCGCTTGATCTGGCGGTCGAGCAGCGCGAACGCCTCTGGCTCTTCGGCCTCGAAACGTTCTGCCGCATCCGTGTCGACACCACCGAGACGAAATACCGTCGTCGTGATGTAGGTGCCGCCGACATGCGGCACACCCGCCGAGGCGGCAACATCCAGGTCGCCCGTCGCGTCGATCACGACATCGGCGAGAATCGCTTCCCGTCCGCTTTTCGTATCGCAGATCACGCCCTTCACCTGGCCGTCCTCGATCAGGGTTTGCGAAAACCACGAGTGCAACCGAAGTTTGATACCGAGTTCTTCCACCATTTCGAGCGCGACACGCTTCATCGCGTCCGGATCGAAAGCCGCCGCGAAGCACACGGGATGCGGCGTCTTCTGGCTGTGAAAATCAAATGTGCCCCAACGTCCCCACTGGCGATAAGCAGCGGGATCTTCGCCCCATTCATGCGAACGCGGAAACACGGCAAGCTTGCGCGCCGCCATACGTTCGATGAATGTCATGCACGTGCCGCGCACAGAGATTTCATGAAGGTGGTTGTCCCACATGTCGTCGAGTACCAGCACCATGCCACCCGATGCGAGGCCGCCAAGATGGTTGTAACGCTCAAGAAGAATGACTTCCGCTCCATTTCGCGCCGCACCGATCGCCGCCGACAGGCCTGCGGGACCACCCCCGACTACGACGACATTCGCCTTCGCGGCCACGCGCACATCGCGAGCGGGTTCCTGGATCAATTCGCTGATCATGTTCATTTCGTCTCCTATCAGAATTGCTTGTCGCTCAGCTCAATGCGTGCTCTCGGGTTGCCATTTGATGAGGCAGCGTTCGAGTGCCGCGATGACCAGAAAAAATGCGCCTGCCAAGATGGCGCTCATGATGATTGCCGTGTACAGCAGCGCGGAATCGAAGTTATAGGTCGCCTGGATAATCATCGCGCCGATGCCCTGTGTCGCTCCGATCCATTCGCCCACCACAGCGCCGATCACAGACATCGACGCAGCGATGCGCAGCGCGGAGAAGAGATACGGCAGCGATGAGAAGACCCGAAGCTTGAAGAAGATCTCGCGCTTGCTGGCCGAGAGAATCTGCATCAACTCCATGGCCTGCGGATTGACCGCATTGAGTCCGCGAACCATGTTCACCAGCGTCGGAAAGAAGCAGACGATGGCGGCAATCGTGATTTTCGGTTCGAGGCCGTTGCCCATGATCAGCACGAGAATGGGTGCCTTGGCGACGACGGGGATCGAATTGATCATCACGGCGACCGGGTAGAAGATGTCGCGCAACGTCTTGTTGTGCACAAAGACGGTTGCCAGCAGGATCGCCGCGAGGTTCCCCAGCAGAAAGCCCAGCGATGCCTCGATGGCTGTCGGCAGCAGGTTCTGAATCAGCACATCGTGCTTGCTGACGAAGGTCTCCAGCACGAGCATCGGCGACGGTGCAATGAACGGCTTGACATGAAAGCCTGCAACCACCGCCCACCAGGTGAAGAGAAGACCTGCAACGCCGATTGCCGGCAACATGCGCGCGCGCCACATTTGCTGGCGCCGGCGTGCGGCCCAGGCGAGTGCTTCGTCGTCGGCGGTCGGCGAAGACATATTCAGGTGGATTTCAGACGTAGCCATCAGCAGGTCTCCAGTACACGTCGCAGATACGCGGCGAGTTCGACGAATTCACGGGTCTCGCGGATATCGAGCGTGCGGTTTTCAGGCAGGTTGACGGGCACGATCTCCTTCACCCGGCCGGGGTTGGCAGCCAGCATCAATACGCGCTGACCGAGAAACGCCGCTTCGTAGATGCTGTGCGTGACGAACAGCGTCGTGAGTCCCATCTCTTTCCAGACCCGGCGCAGTTCTTCATTGAGGCGGTCACGGGTGATTTCGTCGAGCGCGCCGAATGGCTCATCCATCAACAGCACCTTCGGATCGCTGACCAGTGCGCGGGCGATGGCGAGCCGCTGGCGCATGCCGCCCGACATCTCATGGGGATAAGCGTCCTCGCGCCCCTTGAGTCCGACCAGTTCCAGTAGTTCGCGGGGTGTGGCGCGGCCAGCGCGATTCTTTCCGTTCGCCACTTGCAGCGGCAGTTGCACGTTCTGCAGAGCCGTGCGCCAGGGCAGGAGCGCCGCGTCCTGAAACACGAAACCGATATCACGTCGCTCCCGCGCGACGTTGGGCGGCGAGCCAAGCACGCTGATCTCGCCCCGGCTTGGCTTGACCAGATCGGCGACGACACGCAGGAACGTCGACTTGCCACAACCGGAAGGCCCCAGAAGCGTCAGGAATTCACCTGCCGCAACGTCCAGACTCAGACCTTCGATCGCAGTGACGCTGCGCCGGTCGGTGAAGAAGCGGACATTGATATTCCGGCAGCTGATTGACAAGGCGCCGGCGTTCGGCGCCGCAATGGGCGAGTTTGCCCGCTCCGCGCGCGGCGGATTGAAGGTGGCAGCTTGCATGGGTTACACCAGAAGTCGTGAGGAACGGGTAGCGTTGAGCACGTCCATCGTCATGACGTCCTCTACCTTGGGTTGATGCGCCCTGAACTGGCCGAGCTGTCCGTATGTCGAGATCTGTTCTTCCCAGACCTTCGGATCCATCGCTCCCCAGCCTTGAGTCTGCGTTGTCTGGTTGAAGGCGTAGCCCATCAATGAATCGATCGCGATGCGCTCATCCGCATGATTCAGATTCGGGTATTCCTTGATGAGCAAGTCGACGGCCTGATCGCGGTGGGTGTTCGCATAGATCCAGCCGCGGGCCGTTGCCCGCATGAAGCGGCTGACCGTATCGGGATGGTCTTTCAGCGTCGCCGTCGTCGTGTAGTACGGCAATGCATAGAGGCGCACACCCGTGTCCCACAGCCGCAGATCGACGCGATCCGCACCAAGCGGCTTGAGCGCGGTCGTATTGGTTTGCCAGCCGGTTACGGCATCTACCTGCCCGCTCAGAAGCGGCATCATGTCGGCGCCGATCGGCACGATGTTGACCTGGTTTTCGGGAATCTTGTTCTTGGTCAGCAACGCCTTGAGCAGTACCATTCCCGTCGCCTGAATGCCAATGCGCTTGCCGATCATGTCGTGCGGCGTGCGAATCGGGTTTTTCTTCAGCGAGAAGAATGTGTACGGATGCTGCTGCAGTCCTGCGGCGATGCATTTGATCGGCAGCCCTTCCGAGACGGCCAGCATGATCGATGGGCTCGATGAAATTTCGCCCGTCTCGAAGCGCCCCGAGGCGACGATCGCGACGCCATCGATATTGGGGCCACCTGGTTGAATCTGGAAATCGATGCCTTCCTGCTGGTAAAAACCCAGTCTCTTCGCGACCACCTCACCAACCTGATTGCCGCCCGGGACCCATCCCAACTGCATATTGACGGTCGATTTCTCACCCGCTAGGGCGCGCACCGAAAGCAGCGCGCCTGTCGCCGCCATGCCGCCCGCCGCGAGCGTCATCCGCAGCATACGTCTGCGCCCCGCATTCTCGACTACTGACATGTTTCACTCCTCCGATGGTCCTGGATTCAAGGGGGAACCGGTCTGTTGCTTTCCGAGTGCTGCCGGCTAAGTGCATTCTCAGCAGCCGAAAGTGTCCCCGCTAGCATCAATTTTGAAGACGAGTGATGCCGATTTTAGCTCACCCATCGGAATGCACCGATATGGTGCATGATTTCGAAGCTGCGCACCTGACGCGCACGTAGCACGACCACCCGCTCTGAAAATTCGCTCACTGCTGGTCAAATTCAGTGCTAGCCGACGCGATTTTTGTTCCGCAAGAATCGGTCGCTAGTGAGGCAGGCAAGAGACGGCCTCGCTCATGCAATGCGGTGTCAGATTCATCATGCCGGCACATCAAGGTCCCGTCATGCAGACCATCCAATTCGTTTTCCTAAATTAATCGAGCTGTACTTCAAACAATCAGCCAGCACTCAAGGAAATCATGATTCGACGCGCTATCGTCATTACGGCAACCGCTCTCGCCTGTCAGACGGCATTCGCCCAAAGCAGCGTAACGCTCTACGGTTTGATCTCAAGCGGAATCGTGTATGCGAACAATCAGAAGGGAGCCGACAAACAGGGGCATTCGACCTGGCAGTTCGCAAGCGGACCGATGCAGACGCCGCGTTGGGGCATGAGAGGGGTCGAAGACCTTGGTGGGGGACTCAAGACTATCTTCACGCTGGAAGGCGGTTACAGCGTCGGCAATGGTGCCCTGTCGCAAGGCGGGCGGTTGTTTGGCCGTCAAGCCTTCGTAGGCGTGTCATCGAACAGTCTGGGCACGGTCACGATCGGCCGCCAGTATGACGAGGCCGTCACGCTGTGCATTTTTTCGTCGGCCTGCCAGTTTGCCGCATATGGCGCGCATATCGGCGACAGCGATAACGTGTTCGATACTTTCCGCATCAACAATGCGGTGCAGTACAAGAGCGTCGATTACGGTGGTCTCCAGTTCGAAGGGCTCTACGGTTTTTCGAACAAGGCTGGGGATTTCTCGGACAACAACGCCATCAGCGCAGCTGCTCAATATCACAGGGGACCGTTCTCCCTGGGAGTGGCCTACCTTCAGGTCAAAATGCCTAATGACCCCGCCAATCCCAACGGCGCGGTGGTCGGGGACTATGGCTTCACTTCACCTTTTATTACCAACCCTGCGACCAACGCAGGCGTGAGCAAACAGAGAATGTTCGGCACAGGTGGCGCCTACGCATTTGGAAATGCAAACCTGTCTCTGCTCTATACGAATGCGCGCTTCGAATATCTCGACCAATCCAGACTGACGCTGCAGAACTTCGAAGTCTCATTGACCGATTATGTTCTGCCGGACCTGATGCTCGGGGCGGCGTACGTCTTCACTACGGGGCAATACCATCCCCAGGAAACAAGTCCGAAATGGCATCAGGTCAACGCTGGCGCGGTGTACTTCCTGAGCAAACGGACGGACGTGTTTCTGGTTAGCATTTATCAGAAAGCCGCAGGTGATGCACAATTCGCCCAGATCTATACGCTTTCGCCATCGACCACTAAAACACAAGTCTCGGCCGTAATAGGTCTACGGCATCGTTGGTAAAAGGAATCTCGCAACAAACTATCAAGGAGGGCGTCTGTGACCCGCGAGTGTTTCTTCCAGCGCCCGGAGGGATACGCTGAGTCATCGCAAGTCGTTGGTTTCCCTTTCGTATTCGTTGGAATTCGCAGCGAGACGCTCGCGGCTGCTGTCCGGCGCAGGTATGCAACAAAGCCCTCACCCGTCGGCGCGGCCTAGCGAACCACCGTTAGTGAGCGATCTGTGCGCAAGCCCCGCAGAAACGAAGCAATATCGAACCCATACGACTCGAGCAGCCGGTACAGCGTGACGCGCGAAATGCCAAGATCGCGCGCAGCGTCCGCGACTCTGCCGCGATGACGCAGCAAGGCCCTTTCAACTGCCTGTTGCTCGGCGCGGCGCCGCACCTGGTCGAGCGACATCGTGCGCGCATCGACATGGTGCGCAAGGCCAAGGTCGCTCGCCGTGATGACAGAGTTGTCGAACAGTACAACCGCACGCCACACGCGATTTCTCAATTCGCGGACGTTGCCGGGCCAGTCGTGCGCACGCAGAGCCCGAATCGCGTCTTCGGAAAAGCCGCGAATCCGGCGGCGCGAATCCACGCGCAACTGGTCAAGCAGATGCCGCGCGAGGAGTTCGACGTCCGCACCTCGTGCGCGCAGCGGCGGCTCTTCGATCTGGAGCACACTCAGCCGATGATAGAGATCCTCGCGAAACCGTCCTTCGCGCGCCGCGCGCTCCAGATCGACGTTCGTCGCACAAACGATTCTCACGTCCACATCGATCGAGCACACGCCCCCGAGTCGTTCGATGCTGTGCTCCTGCAGAAAACGCAGTAGCGTCACCTGGCTTTCCATCGGCAGATCGGCAATTTCGTCGAGAAAAACCGTACCGCCGTTCGCCGACTCAATGCGCCCCGTCTTCCGCTCATTCGCCCCCGTGAAAGCGCCACGCTCATAGCCGAAGAGTTCCGAAGTAACGAGATGCACAGGGATTGCGCCACAGTTGATCGCGACAAACGGCCCATGGTGTCGATCCGAGTGCCGGTGAATGGCGAATGCAGTCAGTTCCTTGCCCGTACCCGACTCCCCCTGGATAAGAACGGGTGCGTTGCACATCGCGACCTTGCGCATCGTGCGAAATAGCTGAAGCATCGCATCGCACGAGCCGATCATGTCACCATCGACAACGGTCAACGATTCGGCCGTCGTGGTTCCGCCCAGTGAGCACATGCCGCGCGCGTGACCCACGGCATGTCCGAGTTCGACGGCCGTCGTCGGTAGCGTGATGTAGCTGATGCAGTGACTACGGACAACAGAGCGGATCGTGGTGTCTTCCAGTTGCCCGTGCTGAAGCGCCGCGACCCAGCCTACGTCGCGCGTCGCCAGCACCTCCGTGAGCGGGTCCATGTCGCGCGGAAACTTCATCGACGCAATATCGAGCAATCCACCTGCCCCCGCAGCAGGCCGTGTCCGATGCTTCGTCCGCGCACTAATGTCGATCCGGTCGATCGCCCATCCCTTTGTCGGCAGCAGCGCATCCGGCAGCGCGCGGTTCACGCGGCAAACGTGATAGAGCTTCCTCGTCACAGAGTCCATACGAAGCCTCTCTGTTTGATTCTGATTCGAAAGAAAAGCTGATCGCCCTGACAAGGAAGCGAAATTGCACCGTAATGGAAGTGTCGGCGAGTGCAGCTTAAGAACGCCTTAAGATCTGTTTTCTATTCAGATGACGACGGCTCTTTTGTGCATCAATCATTCGCCATGTGTGCGGTAAACCTCATAAGCTGCAGTGAACATCCAGGTAATGAGAATCAATGGCACAACCTTGACGTTGGACCTGCAATGATGAAGATGCAAACAAGGGGATTTCAATCGGCTTGATGCCGATCGTCAATGCGATGCACCGAAGGGACGAGGCGTGTAGTGCGTCAATCCGTCGTTCATCGGATCGAATGGCGCGCCTGCTGTACCCGGTCTCGGTGGCTTCGCAGGGGTATCGCTGTTGGAGTAGGCGCGCTGCATCGGCGGCAAATAGAAGAACTGCCAGCCTGCGTAGGTCTTCTGTCCTTCGAAGTCTTCGAACTGCCGCGGAAAGTTGGCACGCTTGATCGGCGCATCAGTCGAATTGCTGTGCAAGCCCGCCATCCGTCCCGCCTGATACATATAGACCCAATCGTTCTGCCCGGTGATGGGATCGGCATACGCGCGCCGCAGATGATGCAGCGGCTCGGGAACACGCGTGTCGTTGAGCAGTTCATCGACGGAAGCGGGCAGCGTGCGCCCAGCGCGGTAGTAGCGCAATATCGCGAGCCGGTACTGGTTGCCGACGAAGAGCAGTTGCTGCTCGTTTTCCCGTTTGCGTTGCAGCGACCAGACATCGAGCGCGCCCATCAGCGCGACGGAGAGCAGCATCAACGCGATCAGCAACGTCAACATCACAAGACCGCGATCACGCGCGACATGCCCGACATGCGCAGTCGCGCGGCGGCCACACGCTGCGCCGAACCTCATTTGCCCGCTCCCGGGTCACCCGAAGCCGTGCCCTGCGGGCTGCTGGCAGGCACGATATCGTAGACACCCGGCTTCGTGTCATCCGGCGACGCGACGACCGCCCATTTGTCGTCACCGTTGACGGGATCGACGGGAATCGTGCGCAGATAGTGGCGCGTCACAAGTTCGTCGAGCGTATCAGGGTAGGCGGCGTTGTCACCGTAGTACTTGTCGATCGCATCGCGCATTACAGCGAGATTCTGCGCACGCACCTGTTCCTTGCCGCGATCGATGCTGTGCATGTAACTCGGCAGCGCGATGGTCAGCAACAGCCCGATGATCGCCATCACGACCACCAGTTCGATCAGCGTGAAGCCGGTATCGCGCCGGCGCGTATCGATGTGTTTCATGGTCGCGCTCACCACTGTCGATAGGGAATGCCATTGATACCGACGCGATCCGACTTCGACGTAACGTCGAATACGTCCTTGCCCACGTTGCCGCGTTCCGAAGCATCACTGCCGTCGGCATGCGCGGGCGGGTCGCCGAACGCGCGCAGGCTCCAGGTATCTTCGGGCGGTGTATCGGCGTCGCCTGCGAAGAACGGGTCGCGCGGCACGCGGCGCAGGAACATCAGCATGCCGCCCTTCGGGTCCTTCACGTTCTTCACGCCGTCCACCAGCACCGCTAGCGAAGGCGGATAGCCGGAAGCTTCCGCTTCCCGCTCGATAAGACCGGCGTCGCTCGCTTCCTTGAAGGCGTCGAGGGCGGTACGAATCTCGCGCAATGCGCCGCTCAGTTGCTGTTCCTTTTCGCGCTGCACGATCAGTTGCGAAAACGGCACGACAGCAAGCGCCAGAATGCCGACGAGCGCAAGCGTGATCACGAGTTCGACCAGCGTGAAGCCCCGCTGCCTCGCACGGCGCGCGATGCTGCAACGGTCTGGACGCACAAGGCGAGACATCGTTCAGTACCCGCCGTTCTGGATCGGACGCAGCGGGTTGTCGCTTGGCATGTCGCCTGGCGGCATCACGAGATTCGACGGAGGCGCGGTCGGCGCTGACAGCGCGGGTGCGGGCGGAGGCGGAGGCGCCATCTGTGCACCGGGTGCTGCGGACGGCGCCTGTGGCGCGCTGCCGTTGCCGTTCTCGCCGTTCGACTGCGCCTCGGCGGCACCTTGATCGGCAGGCGGCGTGGCGCCGTT
>WNGR01007878.1_pt1 | contig 11280 bp, 10 predicted proteins | sample 5407581 | NCBI WGS metagenome assembly WNGR01 (sample SAMN13153383, study PRJNA577476) | soil metagenome | isolation source: 80 cm soil or saprolite under Garry oak tree replicate 2 | place: USA:California | collected 2016-06-15 | reverse complement strand
CCCCGTCGAGATCATCGCGGCTCAGCGCCTGACGGCCGTGGCGACCGTAGCCCGCCGGAATGGCGCGGCTCACCTCGTGAACGAGCGCCTCGAGGCGCGGCGCGATCTCCTCGAACCGCGTTTCCGAGGCGAGCAGCCGGACGCCGCAGTTGATGTCGAAGCCGATCCCGCCGGGAGAGATGACGCCGTCCGGGAGGAGCGTGCCCGCGACCCCGCCTACCGGAAACCCGTATCCCTCGTGCATGTCGGGCATGCCCATTGCCGCGCGGACGATTCCCGGCAGCGTCGTCACGTTGAGGAGCTGTCCCACGCTGCGGTCGCGACTGATCTGCGCGACCAGATCCTCGTCCGCGAAGATCCTCGCCGGTACCCGCATGCCGGCTTCCAGGCGGCGCTCCGCCTCCCAGAGGCACGGTCCGATCCGGCGAAGCGTCGGCGTGACCTGGGTCTTGCCCTGCTCCAGCATGACCTGCTGCCTTCTCTCTGGGCCCGGTCACACGTCCAGCACCACGGTCGCGGACCAGATCCCGTCGCGCTCAGCGATGCACAAACCGTGGAACGTCGCGGCCTTCACGAGGTTGCGCGGACGCTCGACATGCGCGCCGCGCACCGTCGCCTCGAGCTGGCGTTCGCTGATTCGCTCGATCTCGAGCGCGGTGAAAGCAACCTTCCGCGCCTCGGCCAGGAACACGAGCTCGTTCAGCCAGTCCACGAGGAGCGCATCGCGGTCGGGGGCCTCCAGCGCGACGCGCTCCTGCCAGTCGGACGTGGAGGCGGGCGTTTGCCCCATCGCCTCCGTGAGCGCCAGGCCCGCTTCCGCGTACAGCGCCACCACGCTCCGCGCTTCGAGCCGGATCGCGATCTCTCCCGTGTGCTCCGCGATCTCGTGACGAGCGGTCGGACCTGAACCCGTGTCGCTCTGAGCCATGCCCGGTTCGTCAGACGCGATCCCGGACCTCCTTCGCGCCCGCCGTGTGCGCGCAGTGCGCGCAGCAGTAGAACTTGCCGCGCGCCTCGACGCCGTGGCCGATGACGTGGCAGCCGCAGTGCTCGCAATGTGGCGCGAGCGCCTGGATCGCACACTCGAAGCTGTCGAACACGTGGTGCGCCCCCGCCGCGACCACCTCGAAGGCCTTGTCGTACTCGTTTCCACACACTTCGCAGTTCCTGGTCATCGCTCCTCCTCGCCCGCCGCCCACCTCCGCCACGCAAGCGCGCCTGGCAGGCGGGCTGCACGATAAGGTACGAATGCTCGGGACGAACTGCCGGCGGACTCATCCGCGGGCGCGGGCCCCAGCGCTCCGATGCCCTTCAGCCGCGCAGCTGAGCCTCAGTGCGCCCGCTTCCCCAGATAGGCCCCCTGCACCTTCGGGTCGTCCATGAGCTGCTGGGCGGGGCCGTCGAGGACGAGGTTGCCGACCTCCATCACGTAGCCGCGGTGGGCGAGCTTCAGGGCGGCGCGGGCGTTCTGCTCCACCAGCACCACCGTCACCCCGGTCTGCTGGTTGATCTCGCGGATGGTCTGGAAGATGGCCTTGACGAGCAGCGGGGCGAGGCCGAGCGAGGGCTCGTCGAGGAGGAGCACGCGCGGCTTCGCCATGAGGGCGCGCCCGATGGCGAGCATCTGCTGCTCGCCGCCGGAGAGCGTGCCGGCGAGCTGGTCGAGGCGCTTCTGCAGCACCGGGAAGAGGCCGTAGATCCAGTTGGCGGTCGCCGCGATGTCGGCCTTGTCCGTGCGAGTGAAGGCACCCAGCGCCAGGTTCTCCTTCACCGTCAGCGTCCCGAAGATGCGACGGCCCTCCGGCGCCTGAGAGATGCCGAGCTTCACCCGCTCGTGGGCGGGGATGCCGTGCGCCGGGCGGCCGTCGAAGCGGATCTCGCCGGCCGACGGCTTGAGGAGCCCGCTGATGGAGCGCAGGGTGGTGGACTTCCCGGCGCCGTTCGCGCCCAGGATGGTGACGATCTCGCCCTGATTCACGGTGAGCGAGATGCCGTGCAGCGCCTCCACGTTGCCGTACTTCACCTTGAGCCCGTCGAGCGCGAGGAGCGGGGCGGCCATGGCTAGACCTCCTCCGTGCCGAGGTAGGCCTCGATCACGCGCGGGTCCGCCTGGATCGTGGCCGGCGCGCCCTCGGCGATCTTCTCCCCGTACTCCAGCACCACGATGTGCTCGCAGGCGCGCATGACGAGGCTCATGTCGTGCTCGATGAGCAGGATCGTGATGCCGCGCCGCTGGATCTCGCGGATGAGCTCGACGAGCAGGTCCGTCTCCTGCTCGTTCATCCCTCCCGCCGGCTCGTCGAGGATGAGCAGCTTCGGGTCGGTGGCGAGCGCGCGGGCGATCTCGAGCCGGCGCTGGTTGCCGTAGGAGAGGTTCTTCGCGAGCTCCATCCCCTGCTCGCGCAGGCCGACGAAGGCGAGCTCCGCGATCGCCCGCTCCAGCGCCGCGCGCTCCTCCTTCACCTGGCCGGGCGGGCGGAACATGGCGGCGAAGAGGCCGGCCCGCGTGCGGCAGTGCCGGCCGGCCAGCACGTTCTCGAGCGCGGTGATCTGCTGGAAGAGCCGGATGTTCTGGAACGTCCGGGCGACGCCCAGCATCACGATGCGGTGCGTCTTCATGCCCAGCAGCGTCCGATCGCCGAAGCGGATCGAGCCGCGGTCGGCGCGGTAGTTGCCGGTGATGAGGTTGAAGGTGGTGGTCTTGCCGGCGCCGTTGGGGCCGATGAGCCCGACGATGGAGCCCTCCGCCACGTCGAAGGAGACGTCGTTCACGGCGGTGAGGCCGCCGAAGCTCTTCGTGATGCCCCGCACCTCGAGCAGAGTGCTCACGTGTCCCTCTTCCCGCCTGCCCTGAGCGTAGGACGCGCGGAGCGCGGCCGGAGTCGAAGGGTCACGGCGCCGCCTCGGCGCGGGACAGGTCGGCTTCGCGGAAGCGCGGCCGCCGGAGCGGAAGCAGGCCCTGGGTGCGGAAGAGCATCATCAGCACCATGACGAGCCCGAAGACGAGCATGCGCGCGGTGGCGAAGCCGCGGAAGGCCTCCGGCAGCGCCACCACCAGCACCGCCCCCAGGATGACGCCGGGGATGGAGCCGGCGCCACCCAGGATGACCATGAGGAAGAGCAGCACCGACTCCCAGAAGCTGAACGACTCGGGGGAGATGATGGTCATCTTGGCCGCGTAGAGCGTGCCGGTCATGCCGGCCCAGGCGGCGCCCAGCACGAAGGCGAAGAGCTTGTAGCGCACCGTGTTGATGCCGCTCCCCTCGGCGGCCACCGGGTCCTCGCGCAGGTAGGCGAGGGCGCGCCCGAAGCGCGAGCGCTCGAGGCGATTGAAGAGGAAGACCGTCAGGAGGACGAAGGCCCAGATCAGATAGAAGAAGTCTTGCGGCTTGCGGATGCGGTAGCCGAAGACCGACGGCCGCTGGATGCCGAAGATGCCGTTCGCGCCCCCGGTCAGGCCGAACACGTCGTTCACGAGCGCGATGCGGACGATCTCGCCCATGCCGATGGTGACGATGAGCAGGTAGTCGCCGCGCAGGTGGATGACCGGCCGCGCCACCAGCGCCGCGAACAGCGCGGCGGCGATCCCGGCCAGCGGCAGCGTCCACAGGACGGGCAGGTGGAGCTGCGTGTTGAGGATGGCGGTGGTGTAGGCGCCCACCGCGTAGAACGCGGCGTGGCCCATGTTGAAGAGCCCGGCGTCGCCCAGGATGACGTTCAAGGACAGCGCGAGCAGCGCGTACAGGCCGACGCTGTTCATGACGTCGAGCCAGTAGGCGTCGAGCGCCAGCGGCGCCGCCGCGAGCAGCGCCACGCCCGCCGCGATGGCGATCCCGAGGCGTGCGTTCATACCTTCTCCGCCACCCGCTCGCCCAGGAGCCCGGTCGGACGGACGATGAGGATGAGGATGAGCACGCAGAAGGAGAGCGCGTCCTTCCAGGCGATGGAGAGGTAGGCGGCGCCGAGCGCCTCGATGACGCCGAGGAGGAGCCCGCCCACCATGGCGCCCGGGATGTTGCCGATGCCGCCCAGGATGGCGGCCGTGAAGGCCTTCATCCCGTAGATCCAGCCCATCGTGAAGTTGACCTGGCCGTAGTAGAGGCCGACGAGGAGGCCGGCGGCGCCGCCCAGCGCCGGTCCGATGAGGAAGACCAGGCTCACCACCTTGTTCACGTCGATGCCCATCAGGCGGGCCGCGCCCTGGTCGATGGCGGCGGCGCGCACGGCAGTGCCGATCTTCGTCTTCTGCACGAAGAGGTAGAGGGCGGCCATCATCACCACCGACGCCGCCACCACCAGGATGCGCAGGAGCGGCACCTCCAGGCCGAACAGGCTGACCATGACCTGGGGGACGGCGCCCTCCGGGTAGACCTGGACGCGCGCGCCGTAGACCAGCATGAGCGCGTTCTGCAGGAAGATGGAGGCGCCCAGCGCGGAGACGACCGCCGAGAGCCGGGGCGACTCGCGCAGGGGCCGGTAGGCGGCCCGCTCGAGGATGACGCCCATCACCCCGACGAGGCCCATCACCATCACCGTGAGCACGGCGATCGCGCCGACCGCCCCCAGCCGGTCGTTCAGGAGCAGCGAGGTGAGCAGCGTCAGGCCGAGATAGCCGCCGTAGGTGAAGAGGTCGCCGTGGGCGAAGTTGATGAGCTTCAGGACGCCGTACACCATGGTGTAGCCGAGCGCGATGAGGGCATAGATGCCCCCCACTGCCAGGCCGTTGATGAGCTGCTGGAAGAATTGCTCCATGGTGGCCCGGGCGAGGGTGGAAGGGCGAGTCCGCTACGGCGGACCCGCCCCGATGGCACGGCCGGCGCTACTTCTGCAGGACGAACTGACCGTTCGGGTCGACCTTGTAGACCCGGTACAGCTCGCCGACGCGGTCGCCCTTGGCGTTGAAGGCGATCTTGCCGGTGAGGCCCGGGAAGTCCTTCAGCTTGTTCACGAGATAGTCACGGAGCTTGTCGGCGTCGGTGGCCTTCGTCTCCGCGATGGCCTTCGTCACCACCCGGAACCCGTCGGCCGCCAGGATGCCGTAGATGGAGTTGGGCGCCTCGCCGTACTTCGCCTTGTACGTCGCGAGATAGGCCTTCGCCTCGGGCGTGTCGAGGTCGTTCGGCACGGGCGGCGAGAGGAACTGGAAGCCCGCGGCGGCGTCCTTGCCGGCGATCTTGACCAGGTCCGGGTTGTTGATGGCGTCCCCGCCGATGAACGGTACGTTCCAGCCCATCTGCTTCTTCTGCTTGAGGAGGAGTCCGGCCTCCGGGTAGTAGCCGGTGAAGAAGACGACGTCCGGTCCAGCGGCCTTCAGCTTGGTCAGGATGGCCGAGTAGTCCTGCTCCTTGGGCGTGAGCGCGTCGAAGAAGACCACGTTCGCCTTCTTCGCCTTCAGGATGCCGTTGATCTCGTCGGCGAGGCCCTTCGAGTAGGCGGAGCTGTCGTGCAGGAGCGCGATCTTCTTGGCGCCCATCTTGTCCAGCGCGGCGGCGCCGACCTTGCCTTGCTCGTCGTCGCGCGGGCAGGTGCGGAAGAAGTGCTTGAGGCCCTTCTCGGTCAGCCGGACGGCGGTGGAGCCGTTCGCGACCTGCGTGATGCCCGCCTCGTCGTAGATGGTCTGGGTGGCCTCGGTGACGGCCGAGCCGTAGGTGCCGATGACGGCCACCACGCCCTTGGTGGTGAGGCGCTGGGCGGCGAGCGACGCGGTGCGCGGGTCGCCGCCGTCGTCCTCGATCACGACCTCCACCTTCTTGCCGTTCAGCCCGCCCTTCTCGTTCACCTGCGCCGCGAGGAGGTCGATGTTCCGCTTCATCTCCTGGCCTTCGCTCGCCCACGCGCCGGTCACGGGGGCCATGAGACCGATCTTCACCGTGTCCGCCGCGCCGGCGGCGCCCGAGACCGTGAGGCCGAGCGCCAGCGCGATACCCATCGCTCTGTTCATGAGGTGTTCCTCCACCTGCGGGAAGAGCACATTTCAACACCATCCCGCGCCGCTGCGGAAGGAAAGAACGGTCGGTTCACCCTCTGTAGAGGGCGGCATTCCCGCCGCGCCCTTCGACTACGCGCCGCGACGCGTCGCGGCGCTACGCTCAGGGCTACCGGAAAACGTCACTCGTTCGAGGCCTGATGGGGATACTCGATGCGGGTGGGCGGGGCGAAGTTCTCCTTGATGGACCGCGGCGAGACCCACCGGATGAGGTTCCACATCGATCCGGCCTTGTCGTTCGTACCCGAAGCGCGCGCCCCACCGAACGGCTGCTGACCGACCACCGCGCCCGTCGGCTTGTCATTCAGGTAGAAGTTTCCGGCCGCGTCGACGAGCGCGCGCTCGAGCCGCTCGGCCGCCAGCCGGTCCTGCGCGAAGATGGCGCCGGTCAGCGCGTAGGGCGAGGTGCTGTCGCAGAGCGCGAGCGCCTCGTCGAGCTTCGCGTCCGGGTAGACGAAGAGCGTCAGGACCGGGCCGAAGATCTCCTCGGCCATGAGCTTGTGGCGCGGGTTCGTGACCTGCACCACCGTCGGCTCGACGAAGTACCCCACGCTGTCGTCGCACCGCCCCCCGGCGAGGATCTGCGCCTCGGGAGAGCCCTTCGCGAAGTCGAGGTAGCCCTTGATGGTCGCGAACGCCCCCCGGTCGATGACGGCGCCCATGAAGACCCGGAAGTCCTCCACCGGATCGCCCATCCGGATCGAGGCCACCTGGGCGAGGAGCCGCTCCTTCACCTTCGGCCAGAGGCTCTCGGGGACGTAGGCGCGGGACGCGGCCGAGCACTTCTGGCCCTGTGCCTCGAACGCGCCGCGGCAGAGGGCGGTGGCGAGCGCGTCGGCGTCGGCGGAGGGATGGGCGAAGACGAAGTCCTTGCCGCCCGTCTCGCCCACGATGCGCGGGTACGACTTGTAGCGCGGCAGGTTCTCCGCGATGGTCCGCCACATGCCGTGGAAGGTCGGCGTCGAGCCGGTGAAGTGGATGCCCGCGAACTCGGGGCTGGCGAGGACGGGGTCACCGACCTGCCGGCCGGACCCCGGCACGAAGTTGATGACCCCCGGCGGCAGCCCGGCCGCCTCGAGCAGCTTCAGGATGAACCAGTTGGAGTAGACGGTGCTCGACGCCGGCTTCCACAGGACGGTGTTCCCCATCAGGGCCGGAGCGGTGGGGAGGTTCGCCGCGATGGAGGTGAAGTTGAAGGGCGTCACCGCGAAGACGAAGCCCTCCAGCGGCCGGTACTCAACCCGGTTCCAGACGCCCGGCGCGGAGTTGGGCTGCTCGGCCAGGATCTTCTCCGCCCAGGCGGCGTTGAAGCGCCAGAAGTCGATGATCTCGCAGGCGGAGTCGATCTCCGCCTGGTAGGGCGTCTTCGACTGGTTGAGCATCGTCGCGCCGTTGAGCGTGGGGCGCCAACCGCCCGAGAGCAGGTCGGCGGCCTTCAGGAACACCGACGCGCGCTGCTCGAAGGGAAGGGCGGCCCAGGCCGGGCGCGCGGCGCGGGCCGCGTCGATGGCGGCCTGCACCTCGGACGGCCCGGCCTGGTGGAAGCGCGCCAGCCGGTGGGCGTGGCGATGCGGCACCCGCACGTCGGCGAGCTTCCCGGTGCGGACCTCCTTTCCGCCGATGACGAGCGGGATCTCGAGCTCCTCCCGCGACAGCTCGCCGAGGCGGGCGCGGAGCGTGCGGCGCTCGTCCGTTCCTGGCGCGTAGGAGAGGACCGGCTCGTTGCAGGGGGCGGGGATCCTGAAGCTCGCGTTCATGTTTGCTCCGGTGGGCGGGGAGCCGCCCTAGCCGATGATGAAGTCCTCGCCCTTCACCTCGCCCCGGTCGAAGCGGGCCAGCGTGAAGCGCTCGAAGATCTCGTCCGGTGGGTCGCCCGCCATCCAGTCCGCCATGAGCTCCGTCACGGCCGGCGCCATCATGAAGCCGTGTCCGACGAAGCCGTTCAGCTGGAGGAAGTTGTCATAACCCGCCGCGCCGAGGATGGGATTGTTGTCGGGCGTCACGTCGTAGCAGCCGGCCCACTGCCGCATGACCTTGAGACCCGCCGCCACCGGCACGCACTCGGAGATGGCCCGCGAGAAGCGGGCGAGGAAGCGCAGGGTCGAGCGGCTGTCGATCCCGGGCGGCTCCTCGGGATCGCCCATGCCGCCCACGATCTCGCCCCGCAGGCTCTGCGAGAAGTAGAGCCCGTTGCCGAGGTTCGAGACGAGCGGCCCGAGCCAGGGCTTGAGCGGCTCGGTCACCAGGATCTCGTGCCGCTCCGGCTCGTTGGGCAGCTTCACGCCGGCCAGCGCCGCGACGTCGCGGCTCCAGGCGCCGGCCGCGTTCACCACCGTGTCGCAGGCGATGGTCCCGCGGTCGGTCACGACGGCGGTGACGCGGCGCCCCTCGCGCTCGAAGCCACGCACGCCGGTGAAGGTGAGCACCTTCGCGCCGAGCGCCTCGGCGCGCGCGGCGTAGCCCCATACGTAGGGCCACGGGAAGACCACGGCGTCATCGGGGTTCCAGGAGGCGGCGAGGAAGCTCCGCTCATCGAGCTCCGGCACCACCTCGCGCGCCTCGGGCGGCGTCAGGATCCGGGTGCGCAGCCCGTGCTTGCGGTGCAGCTCGGCGTTCTTCTCGATGCGAGCAGCCTGCTGCGGCGTCGGGGCGAGGAACAGGTAGCCGCCGCGCCGGAACCAGACGTTGATGCCCATCTCGGCGGCGAAGCGCTCCCCGATCTCGAGGGAGCGCCGGGCGAGCCGGATCATGGTGGGCGTCGTCCACTGGGCGCGGACACCGCCGCCGTTTCGGCCGGAGGCGCCGGCGGTGAGGTAGCCCTTCTCCAGCAGCACGACGTCGGTCACGCCTCGCCGGCACAGGTTGTAGGCCAGGCCGAGCCCCATGATGCCGCCGCCGATGATCACCACCCGCGCGCGGGCTGGCAGGGGCGCTGACGGACGCGGCCCACCTCCTCCGTTCGCGCTGAGCGTAGCCTCGCCTCGCGAGGCGTAGTCGAAGCGCGGATCGACGGGCACCCCCGCCTCGAGCGGCAGCCCGGCCGGATCGAGCGCCGCCAGCGCGGCGAGCGGCGTGGGATGGAGCGGCGGTCGGACGGTGAACGGGGTGACTTCACCCACCGTGGCGCCGAGCCGGAGCAGCTCCCGCGCGGCGATGGCGAGGCAGGTCTTCCCTTGACACGGCCCGGTGCCGAGGCCGGTGTAGCGCTTGACCGACTCGAGGTCGCGGTAGCCCTTCTCGAACGCGCGCCGGACGTCCTCGACGGTGACGTCCTCGCAGCGGCACAGGAAGGTCCTAGCCACGGGCAGCAGCCTCCCCGGCCCGACGGCCGGCCTCGAGCGCCTCGGCGGCGGTGCAGGGTCCGGTCACCTCCCCGGCGACCCAGAAGTGCGGCGCGATGGCGCCGTCCGGCCCGGGGCGGACGTGGAAGGCGCCGGTGTCGGGATCGAGCTCGAGCGCCGCGCCCGCCTCGCGCGCCAGCTCGGCGGCGGGCATGCGCGGCGTCGCGACGGCGAGCGTGTCGCAGCGGACGGTGTGGCCGGCCGGCGTCTCGACCGCGGCGAGGCGCTTCCCTCCGCGGGCGCGCGCCACCTCGCTCAGCACCTCGGCCTTCATTCCCGCCGCGGCGAAGCGGGCGGCCGTCGCCTTCGCCTCGGCGCCCTCGCCCAGCACCACCATCCGCTCGCCGGGGACGACCCCGTCCTCCGCCAGCGCGACGAGGAGCCCGCGCGCGCCGTGCACGCCCGGGAGATCGTTTCGCTCGAAGACCGGGGGCTGCGACCAGGTCCCGCTCGCCAGGACCACCTGCGCCGCGCGGATGAGGCGCATTCGCGCCTGATCGCCGCGCTGCGGGATGGCCGCGAACCCTCCGGCGTGGTCCGGCCAGACCGCCAGGACGGCGGCGCCGAGCGCCACCTCGCCCTGCGCGCGCCGCACCGCCTCCGCCACCTCGGCCGCACGGGACAGCTCCGGGTCACCCGGCAGTCCCAGGTGGCAGCGCAGCCTGCCGCCGAGCGCGAGCTCCTTGTCGGCGAGGAGCACCTTGCGTCCGGCCCGCGCGAGCGCCTCCGCCGCACCCAGGCCGGCCGGCCCGGAGCCCACCACCAGCGCGTCGAAGCGCTCCTCTGCCGCCGCAGGCCAGGGGTTCGGCGTGCCCGCGGCGAGCTGCCCCAAGCCGGCGAGCTGCCGGGAGGCCCCGACCGTGATGCGGCTCGCCAGCTGGCTCCACGTGCCCATGTGGTGGTGGTCGATTCCACCCGGCGTGAAGAGATCGATGGCGCGCAGGAGGTCGTGCGCGGCGGTGCCGAGCGCGTTCTGCGTCTCGACGGTGAGCCCCTCGCGGCACGCCGTCTCGCACGCGCGCACGTTCGGCTCGCCGTCGACCCGCACCAGGCAGGCCGAGCACGAGCCGGAGAGGCAGAACGGCCCCCGCGGGCGGTGGTACTTGGGGCTGCGGGCGAGGAGGGGACGGCCGGCTGCGAGCAGCGCCGAGGTGATGCTCTCGCCCCGGCGGGCAGGGACGCGCTGGCCGTCGATCAGGATGCCGCAGTCGGGCGCGAAGCGCGGATCGGAGAGGCGCGGCATGGGGGTCGGAGGATAGCCCCCGGTGGGCGGCTCGCAAGAGGGACGTGAGGTCGCAGCTTGCTCGAGCGGTCCCTAGCTTCACAGGCGCTCGCGGCTCGCGGGGAGGTACACATGCGGGGCTTGGCACCGGTGCTGTTGGCTGTGATGGCGACGGGTTGCTCGACGGTCAAGCTCGCCCAGCGCGACGGCTGCTGGGTGCGCAAGACCGAGCGCTTCCTCATCGGCTCGAAGGAAGAAGTCGGACCTTGCATCCCGCCGGTCCCGAAGTGGTCGGAAGACAGGCTGACGCGCCTCGTGCAGGAGTGTGCCACCCGCGCCGACTACCGGTGGCAGGGGCGCGCGCTCGAGGCGTGGAGCCGGCGCGAGGCGATGCCGGAGCGGTCCTCCGAGGAGGCCGTCCTGCGCGACTGCATGGGCGAGACGACCCGGGCCATGCTCTCCGAGAACGAGGCGATGAAGCAGCGCCTCGGGGACGTGGCCGCGCAGCGCGACGCGATGGCGGCCGAGCGCGACGCGGTGCGAGGCCAGGAGGCCGAGGCGCGAAAGCAGCTCCTCGCCACCGAGGGCGAGACGCGCAAGCAGCTCCTCGCGAGCCACGAGAAGCTCGCCGACTATCTCGGGCAGGCCGCCAACAAGGCGCAGGCGCCCGCCACCGCGACCGCCAGCGCCAAGAGTGACAGCGCCGGGACCGCGCACACCGAGAGCGCGCA
>WNGR01007877.1_pt1 | contig 11281 bp, 10 predicted proteins | sample 5407581 | NCBI WGS metagenome assembly WNGR01 (sample SAMN13153383, study PRJNA577476) | soil metagenome | isolation source: 80 cm soil or saprolite under Garry oak tree replicate 2 | place: USA:California | collected 2016-06-15 | reverse complement strand
TGCGCGGACTGGAAGTGGACTTTGTTGCGGTAGAGTTCGTGGCTGTTGTGCAGGCGGCTGTGGAAGTAGCAGAACACCGAGTTCGAGAGGGCCGCGCCGCGGCATTGGAGTCCGTTGGTCTTGATGTGACGGCAGAGATAGACTTGCATTTGATGCTCCTTTTCCGTGGCACCCCCCCGGGGGGTGGTAGGCTTAAGTGATTGCGGTAGAGCGAGTTGCGATTTTAGACTCCTGTAAATATTTGATTCCAGGATAGTTATAGTCAAATATTAGGAGGCAAAGCAGTTAGCTCCATTTTGGCGCGTTTTCTGCCAAAACAGCCATGAGCGAGACAAGTCAATTGGAATCCATTGTGCGCCCCCCACGGGTGTTTTCGGATGAGAGGACAGGGCCAGGCACGAGGCCGCGCTCCTGTTGCTCTACTTTATAAGTATATCGGGTGTGTCAAGCATTTGCGGGCGGTGTCGGTGGACCCACTCATCGCGATGAAGCCGCGATGAATGGGGCACGCGGGCTTGGCACGGGGGCTTGGGTGGTGGGTTGAAAAGGGCTGGTCGGTCGGTGTCGGTAGCACCCGCATTGGTGATGATGGTCAGACATGGGGCACCCGGCACCCTCGAACCGCGAACCTTGAACCTCGAACCTCGCCGCCGCGTTTGCTATTCTCGCGGTACACGAATTGTGTGGGGCGACGATGCTGCTGGAATTACGGGCGGAGAATTATGCGGTGATCGACCAGGCGGTGGCCAGCTTTGGGCCGGGGTTGAACCTGCTTACCGGGGAGACGGGCGCGGGCAAGTCGATCCTGATCGATGCGCTCGCGCTGTTGCTTGGCGGCAAGGCTTCCAGCGACGTGGTCCGGCATGGGGCGGAGAAGGCTGTGCTGGGGTGCGTGTTTGAGTCGACGGCGGGGGCGGCGGCGATTCTGGATGCGAACGGGATCGATGCGGGGGCGTTTTCCGACGACATTCTGCTGCGGCGGGAGATTGCGTCGGGCGGGAAGGGGCGCGTCTTCATCAACAACCAGCCGGCGACGGTGGCGGTGCTGCGGGAACTGGCGCCGGAGCTGGGGCTGATCCATACGCAGGGGGAGACGCTGGGGTCGTTCGACCAGGCGCAGCAGAGGACGCTGCTGGATCGCTTTGGCGGCATTTCGACCGACGACGTGGCCGCTGCGTTTGCGGCGTGGGGAGCGACGACGGAGCGGCTGGAGGAGTTGCGGGCGTCCGAGCAGGACAGGCTGCGCATGGCCGATCTGTGGCGCTTTCAGGCCCGTGAGATTGCGCAGGCCGGGCTTGTGGCAGAGGACGAAGACGCGCAGTTGGAGGCGGAGAAGCGCGTACTCGCCAATTCCGAGAAGCTGTATACGGCGGCCATGAGCGCACACGACCTGCTGTATGAGTCGGAGGGCGCGACGGAGACGACGCTGACGGCGGCGCTGAAGCATGTGGAAGAGCTGGCGCGGTACGATCCGCGGTTCGCAGAGCCTGCGCAGCAATTGGCTGCGGCGAAGGCGGCTGTGGAGGATGTGAGCGCCGAGGTCCGGGATTTTGCGGAGAAGGTGCATGCATCGCCGGAGCGGCTGGAAGAGATTGAAGACCGGCTGGCGGCGCTGGACCGGTTGAAGCGCAAGTATGGCGAGACACTCGGCGAGGTGATTCGGTTTGGGGAAGATGCGGCGCGGAGGCTGGCCGAGGTGGAGAATCGCGACCAACTGCTCGCCGAGCTAGAGGTGCAGCAGGAGCACGATGCGGCGGCGTACCGGGCGGCTGCGACGGAGCTGACCGCGCTGAGGACGACGGCCGCGGCGCGGCTGGAGAAGCTGGCGACGGCGGAGATCAACGATCTGGCGATGTCGGTGCGGTTCAAGGTACAGGTCACGGCGGGGCAGGAGGTTGGCGGCTGGACGGCGCATGGCTGGGACCGCATCGACTACCTGATTGCAACCAATGCGGGCGAGCCGTTGAAGCCGCTGGACCAGATTGCTTCGGGCGGCGAGATGTCGCGGGTGATGCTGGCGCTGAAGGTGACTGTGGAGGAGAGTTTTGCGGCAGGGGCTGAAGGCCGCGGAAAAAAGAAGGCGTCGTCATCCATGCCGCGGGCGCTGCCGACGCCGCGAATGCTGGTGTTTGATGAGATCGATATCGGCATTGGGGGGCGCGCGGCGGAGGCGGTTGGGCGCAAGTTGAAGACGCTGTCGAAGCGGCAGCAGGTGGTGTGCATTACGCATCTGCCGCAGATTGCGGCGTTTGCGGACCAGCATTTCGTGATTGAGAAGGCGGACAAGGATGGGCGAACACGGACGAGCATTCGGCGGATGGAGGAGGGGGAGCGGGCGAGGGAGGTTGCGCGGATGCTGAGTGGCGCGAAGTTGACGGAGACGAGCCTGGAGCATGCCCGGAATTTGCTGGAGTCGAGCCGCTAGGAGCGGGGTGTAAACCCACTCATCGCGATGAGGCTGCGATGAATGGGGCACCCGGTGTTTGGTGGGACGAAAGCGTCCGTGCCAAAAAACGCAGACAGCGAGTAGAATGCTTGGCAAATCCGGACGATCGGAATTGAACCACTTCGAGGAGGATCGATGCCAAACACACCCACCAAATGCGGTCATATGGCTTGTACGTGTATGGCCCCTGCGGGCAAGAAATTTTGTTCCCAACATTGCGAGGATGCGAAGGGTATGACCACGCTGACCTGCCATTGCGGTCATCATGGATGCGATGACAAGGCGTAATGTTTGTGCGGGTTGACGGCGGCGGGCGCGGTCGTATTCGGATGCTTCGAATCACGCCGGTTGAAGCCTTCCGCCGTCTCCAAAACCGTGTGTCCCCGCCAGGACCGGAGCCACTTGCGCCGTCTGTGTGACGCGAGAACATAGGCATCCGCGGGGGTACCCTCATGGGTGTCGCGGGGCCGTAATACGCGGTATACTGAATAGCGTGACTACAATCACCCTTGACCGCTCTGACGTCGCCCAAGGCGACTCCCCGACTTCCACCAAACGCGTCCTGCTTTTGAAGCCACGGGGCTTCTGCGCGGGGGTGGTGCGTGCCATCGATATTGTACAGATCGCGCTGGAGACGTTTGGCGCTCCGATTTACGTGCGCAAGGAGATTGTGCACAACAGTTATGTAGTGACCGACCTGGCGAAGAAGGGTGCGATCTTCGTCAATGAACTGGACGAGGTGCCGGAAGGAGCGCGGGTAATCTATTCTGCGCATGGGGTTTCACCGGCGGTTCGGCAGAGGGCGAAGGAGCGTGGATTGAAGGTGATCGACGCGACTTGTCCGCTGGTCACGAAGGTGCATCTGGAGGCGATCAAGTTCTCCAAGCAGGGCTATTCCCTTGTGCTGGTTGGACATCGCGACCACGAAGAGGTGGAGGGCACGCAGGGCGAGGCTCCGGATGTGACCCAGGTGGTTTCGACGGTGCAGGAAGTCGCCGCGCTGGTGGTTCCCGATCCGGACAAGGTGGCCTATCTGACGCAGACGACCTTGTCGCTGGATGAGGCGGGGACGATGATCAAGGCGCTGAAGCAGAAGTTCCCAAATATTGCGGGACCTGCGGCGCAGGATATTTGTTACGCGACGGAGAATCGCCAGGTTGCGGTGAAGAATGTCGCGCATGGCGCCGATCTGGTGCTGGTGGTTGGGTCGAAGAACAGCTCGAACTCGAATCGTCTGGTGGAAGTCTCGAAGAACCTGGATACGAACTCTTACCTTATCGACTCGGCGGACGCGATTCAGGCGGAGTGGCTTGAGGGGGTAAATACGGTCGCCGTGACTGCGGGCGCGTCGGCGCCCGAGGTGTTGGTCCAGCATGTCGTTGATTATCTGCAGCAGATGGGGTACGGATCAGTCGACGAAGTTGAGGTGATGCCAGAGAACGTTCGTTTTGGCCTTCCTCCTGAGATCGTTCAGGCAATCGCGTCGGCCCCGCCGCCACAGCGGTAGAGCGCAATCTACGCAAGCCGTTTTCTACAGAAGCTTGCGAGTTGCAATTTCCAGATCGGCTCGGGCGTAGTTTTTGTTGAGCAGCCCGGCGATCCAGAGAGTTTGGAATAGATGAGCACATTGCCAAGGAATCCGACGGCGGCGCCTGCAATGCCCGCGCAGCCGCGCTATGGCCGCATGGACGTCGGCCTGAGCGAAGTTTCGGATGGTATTTCGCGGGCGACGGACTGGTTGCTGGGCCTGCAGCACCCCGATGGCTACTGGTGTGGCGAGTTGGAAGCCGATTCGATGCTGGAATCGGACTACATCTTTATGCACACGCTGCTGGGCACGGGCGATCGCGGCAAGATGGAGCGCGCGGTCAACGAAATTCTGCGGCATCAGAATGAAGACGGCGGGTGGAGCATCTATCCGAATGGGCCGTCGAATATTTCGCTGGGTGTGAAGGCTTATTTTGCGCTGAAGTTGATGGGCTGGAAGGCCGATCATCCGGTGCTGGTTAAGGCGCGTGAGTGGATTCTGGCGAACGGCGGCGTGACCGAGTGCAACACATTTACGAAGATTTATCTGTGCGCGCTGGGGCAGTACGACTACAACGCCGTTCCCGCGGTGCCGCCGGAGATCGTACTTTTTCCGAACTGGTTCTACTTCAATATCTATGAGATTTCTGCGTGGTCGCGCGCGATTCTGGTGCCGCTGTCGATTATTTACGCGAAGAAGCCGTTCAAAAAGCTTGCGCCGGAACAGTGCATTGATGAGTTGTTTGTGGGTGGACGCGAGAATGCGAATCTCTATCTGAGATGGGAGAAGAAGCACCGGATCGGATGGCGCAACTTTTTTCTCGCGGTGGACCGGATTACGCATTGGTTCGAGCGGATTCATATTCGTCCGCTGCGGACGATGGCCTTGAAGAAGGCGGAGAAGTGGCTGCTGGCGCGGTTTGAGATGTCGGACGGACTGGGCGCGATCTATCCGGCCATGCTGAATGCGATCGTGGCGCTGGCGTGTTTGGGATACACGCAGGACGACCCGCAGTTTATCCGCGCGATGGACGAATTTGAGAAGCTGGGCATCGATAATCCGGAGGGTGAGCCGGGGTATCCGACTCCGACGTTCCGGATGCAGCCATGTATGTCTCCGGTGTGGGATACGGCGCAGGCTGTGTACGTGCTGGGCGAGGCGGGCGTGCCTAAGGATGATCCGAGACTGCTGAAGGCGGCGGACTGGATGCTGTCCAAGGAGGTACGGCAAAAGGGCGACTGGGCCGTGAGCGTGAAGGATGTTGCGCCGGGCGGTTGGTATTTCGAGTTCAATAATGAGTTCTATCCGGACGTCGACGATTCGGCGCAGGTGCTGCTGGCGCTGAACCAGGTGGCGAATCCGCGGGAGCGCTATCAGCACGAGGTGTCGCAGCGCGCGCTGGATTGGATCTTTGCGATGCAGTGCAGGAATGGCGGATGGGCGAGCTTCGACCGCGACAACACCAAGATGATCTTCCAGTACATTCCGTTCGCCGACCATAACGCGATGCTCGATCCGCCGACGGTGGATATTACGGGGCGGATTCTGGAGATGCTGGCGAACTACGGCTTCACGCGGCGCGACAAGCGGGTGGAGCGCGCGATCCAGTTTGTGCTGAAAGAGCAGGAGCCGGACGGAAGCTGGTTTGGGCGCTGGGGCGTCAATTATTTGTACGGGACGTTTCTGGTTCTGCGCGGACTGGAGGCCATGGGCGTGTGGAGTCATGAGCCGGCAGTTGTGAGCGCGGCCGAGTGGATTCGCATGGTGCAGAACGCGGATGGCGGATGGGGCGAGACGTGCGGCAGCTATGACGATCCGCTGGAGAAGGGGATTGGGCCGAGTACGCCTTCGCAGACTGCGTGGGCGGTTCTGGGGCTGCTGGCGGCGGGAGATACCAGGTCGGATTCAGTTGCGAAGGGGATCCGGTGGCTGGTGTCGAAGCAGACGCTGAGCGGGACGTGGGACGAGTCCGCCGAGGGACGGAAGGGCGAAGCGATTTATACCGGGACTGGATTTCCCCGGGTGTTTTACCTGGCGTATCACCTGTATCGCGATTATTTTCCGCTGCTGGCTTTGACGACGTATAAGCGGATGATGGAACGGGAGGCGGCCGCATGAAGAATCTATTTGACGCCGCGAGAGTGCAGGAGGTGACGGGCCGTATCGCCCAACTGACGCCGGACTCCACGCGGCGGTGGGGCAAGATGAATGTCTCTCAGATGCTTGCACATTGCTCTGTTGGGATCGAGACGGCTACGGGGGTACAAAAACCGCCGCGGGTGCTGGTGGGTCGAATCCTGGGGCCGGTCATCAAACCCTTTGCGTTCCGAAACGACGATCCGATGAGGAAGAACTCGCCAACCGCTCCGATTTTTATTATTGAAGACGATCGCGAGTTTGGGGCGGAGCAGGCTAAGTTGAGCGGTTTGGTTGAACGCTTTGGTGCCGCAGGCCCGGCCTGTTGCACCGATCATTCGCACGCCTTCTTTGGACGGCTGCAGCCGGATGAGTGGGCGATTTTGATGTACAAGCATGTGGACCATCATTTGCGGCAGTTTGGGGTTTAGAGGAGAGACGGCATGGCAGTTCCCGTATCGCAGGCGTGGACGGTAGCGACGTATGTGTTGAAGCAGAAGATGCTGGGGCGCAAGAAGTATCCCCTGGTGCTGATGCTGGAGCCGCTGTTTCGCTGCAACCTGGCGTGTGCCGGATGCGGCAAGATTCAGTATCCCGCGCACATTCTGAAGGCGGAGCTTACGCCTGAGGAGTGCTTCAAGGCGGCGGAAGAGTGCGGCACGCCGATGGTCGCCATTCCAGGCGGCGAGCCTCTGCTGCATCCTCGCATGCCTGAAATCGTTGCCGGTTTAGTTGCGCGGAAGAAGTACGTGTACATGTGCACCAACGCGCTTCTGCTGAAGGAGAAGCTGCACCTGTTTACGCCGAGCAAGTATCTTTCGTTTTCGGTGCATGTCGACGGACAGCGCGAGCATCATGACTTTTCCGTCTGCCGTGAGGGTGGATACGACATTGCGATGGAGGGCGTAAAGGCGGCGGTTGCGGCGGGTTTCCGCGTGACGACGAATACGACGCTGTTCGACGGGGCCGATCCAAATAGCGTGCGCGCGCACTTCGATGAGCTGATGGAAGTCGGCGTCGAGAGCATGATGGTTTCGCCGGGTTATACGTACGACAAGGCGCCGGACCAGAAGCACTTCCTGGGGAGGGCGCGATCGAAGAAGCTGTTCCGGTCGATCCTGTCGAACCGGAAGAAGACGTGGAAGTTCAATGCGTCGCCGATGTTCATGGAATTTTTGATGGGCAAGAAGCACCTGACCTGCACTCCGTGGGGCATGCCGACATTCTCGATCTTCGGCTGGCAGAAGCCTTGCTACCTGCTGCAGGATGGCTACGCCGACACGTTCCAGGAGTTGATGGAGACGGTGGAGTGGCAGAACTACGGGACGGAGTCAGGCAATCCGAAGTGCGCGAATTGCATGGTGCATTCGGGGTATGAGGCGAGCGGCGTCAACTATACGTTCGGCTCGATCAAGGGCCTTCTGGAGACGGCGAAGGCGATCTTCTTTGACACCTACGCGGATGATGGCGCGATGAAGCTTTTGAACGAGTGGAAGCCCGCGCACCCGGCACCGCTGGTTCAGATTGCGGAGCCGGCTGCGGGCCAGACGAGCGATACGCTGCAAGAGATCTCAGGAGATTAATGATGTCGACGCAAATGCAGGAAGCAGCGAAACTGGATCAGCTCTCGCACGAGAGTCCGGATGAGATTGAGATTGCGGCAGGACGCGAGCGCGAACAGCTTGAGGGCTGGGTGCCGGAGTTGGCGAGCGACACTGAAGTGCGTGAGGCGCTGGAGAAGGCGTTCGACTATCGCGGCGATATCACCGTCACGCGGAAAGATGGCAGCCAGGTGCAGGGATATCTCTACGATCGCCGCACGGGGACTACACTGGCGGATTCGCTGGTTCGCATTATGCCGAACGATGGGTCGGGCAGGGTCAGCATTGCCTACTCGGATATTGCGGGCCTTGCGTTTACGGGGCGCGATACGGCCGCGGGTAAGACCTTTGACGCCTGGGTAAAGAAGTACTGGGAGAAGAAGGCCGCGGGCGAAAAGAATATCCAGATTGAACCGGAGAAGCTGGACTAAGGTTCGCCTGATTTGCGCCAGGCACGATCCATCATGAAAGTCTTTCTTACGGGTTCAACCGGGTTTGTCGGCAGCCATGTGGCGCGGGCCTATGCTGCCGAGGGCGCGGAGTTGCGTCTGCTGACGCGCGCGACGAGCAAGCTGGCTGCGATTGAGGGCCTTGCCGGAGATGTGGTGGTTGGCGATCTGCGGCAGCCGGAGTCGATGCGCACGGCGCTGCGCGGATGCGACGCGCTGGTGCATGTTGCTGCGGACTATCGGCTGTGGGTGCGCGATCCGAAAGAGATGTACGCGGCGAACGTGGATGGCACGCGCGAGTTGTTGCGGATTGCACGCGAAGAGGGCGTGGCGAATGTGGTGTACACGTCAAGCGTTGCGACGATGGGCTTCAAGACGGACGGCACGATTGTGGATGAGAGCACTCCGGTTTCGCTGGCCGACATGATTGGCCCGTATAAGCGGTCGAAGTTTCTGGCGGAGCAGGAAGCGATTGCGGCTGCGAAGGCGGGGCAGCATGTGATGATTCTGAATCCCACAACTCCGATTGGAGCGGGGGACGCGAAGCCTACGCCGACCGGACGGATTGTCGTCGACTTTCTGAACCGCAAATTTCCGGCTTACGTCGATACCGGGCTGAATCTGGTCGATGTGTCGGAGGTTGCACGGATGCACGTGGTTGCGCTGGAGCGCGGGACGCCGGGAGAGCGCTACATCCTTGGCGGAGAGAATCTGACGCTGAAGCAGATACTGGATCGCATGTCCGCGATTACGGGGCTCCCCTCGCCGAAGATGAAGGTGCCGCACTCGGTGGCGATGGCGTTCGCGTTTTTCGACGAGACGATTACGGGCAAGATTCGCGGCAAGGAGCCGCGGGCAACGGTTGAAGCTGTGCGCATGGGGCGCAAGATGATGTTTGCATCGTCGGCGAAAGCGGAGCGTGAGCTGGGATTTCAGGTGCAGCCGATCTACAGCGCGATGCGGGCGGCGATTGAGTGGTTCGTCGCGCATGGGTACGCGCCGCCGTTTGCGAGAGACGCGCGATGAAAGAATGTCCGGCGCTGATCGTGGCTCTGCCTCGCGAAGTGAGCGGGCTGGTGAAGGGTTGGGAGCGGAAGCAGCCTGCGCACAACGTGAACGTCTACACGAACGGACATGCTGTGGTCGCGTGTGCGGGAATGGGGGCGGCGCGCGCAGCGCTCGCGGTGCAGGCGGCGATGGCTGCGATGCCGGTTACGGCTCTGATTTCGGCGGGAGTTGCGGGTGCGTGTGACCCTGCGTTGCGCGTGGGAGAGATTGTTCGCGCGGGCGTGGTCATCGACAGCCGGACGGGCGAGAGGTTTGCGGACTTGCGGGGTGGCCAGGTGCTGGTGACCGCGGATGTTGTTGCGAGTGTGCGCGAGAAGGCGCGGTTGCGCGATTCGTATGGGGCTGCGGCGGTGGATATGGAAGCGGCGGCGGTTGCCCGGCTGGCGCGGGCACATGGGCTCCACTTTCAGGCGATCAAAGCGATCTCCGATGAAGCGGATTTCGAAGTGGATGGGCTGGGGCGCTTTGCGACTCCGGATGGGCAGTTTCGCGAGGGAGCGTTTGCTCTGCACGCGGCGCTGCGGCCGGCGATATGGGGGAAGGTGATCGCGCTGGGGCGTGGTAGTGGCGCGGCGGTGAATGCGCTGACGGCGGCGCTTGAGGGCGAGCTAGACTGGTACAGAAAACGATCTGCAATGGAAGAGAAGAATGTCGTCTGATTTAAACGGAATGAGAGCGACGGGTGTGGGAGCGCGAATTCGGACTGCGCCCATCAGCGCGGCGAAGATCAGCGCGGAGCGTATCGGTTGTCCACCGATTCGTGCGGACCGGATCAGCACCGGGGCGATTGGGGCAGAGAAGATCAGTGCGGCGAAGATCAGCGCGAAGCCGATTGTTACGCTGCCGACGATTCCCCAGACGATGCGGGCGGCGGTGTATCGCGGCATCAACGATGTGCGGGTGGAGACGGTTCCGGTGCCACTGAATGCGGATGGAACGATTGGCGCGGGCGAGGTGCTGGTGCGGATCGATACGTGCGGGATCTGCGGAACGGATTTGAAGAAGATTCATTCGGGCTCGCACTCGGCGCCGCGTATCTTCGGACACGAGATGGCGGGAACGGTTGCGATGGTGGGCGATGGCGTTTCGAATTTCGCAATTGGCGACCGCGTGATGGCGTATCACCATATTCCGTGCGGCAAGTGCTACTACTGTCGCAAGCAGACGTTTGCGCAGTGCGAGACGTACAAGAAGGTCGGATGCACCGCGGGATTCGCGCCGGCGGGTGGCGGGTTCGCCGAATATATCCGCGTGATGGATTGGATCGTGGCGACGGGCGGGCTGGTGAAGGTGCCCGACGACATCCCGTTTGAGCAGGCGGCGTTTATCGAGCCGGTGAATACGTGCTTCAAGGCGGTTCGGCTGCTCGGGCTGCAGCCGGATGAGACGGTGCTGGTGATCGGGCAGGGGCCGATTGGGATTCTGCTGGCGGCGTTGGCTCGGCGGACCGGAGCGACGGTGTTGACCAGTGACCTCTACGCGGAGCGGCATACGATTGCGGCGAAGTTCGGGCTGGATCGGCCGCTGGATGCGCGCGGCGATGTGGCGGCTGCGGCAAAGGCGGCGACCGAGGGCCGTGGCGCGGATGTTGCGCTGGTCGCGGTGGGCGCGGACGCGCTGATCAAGACGGCGATGGACGCGGTGCGGCCGGGCGGGCGCGTGATGCTGTTTGCGTCGACGCAGCATGGGGAAGCGCCGTTCGATCCCGCGGCGGTTTGCATGGACGAGAAGACGCTGATGGGGTCGTATTCGGCTTCGGTGGCGATCAACGATGAGGTTGCGGAGTTGGTGTTTGCGGGCTATCGCGACGGAAGCTTCGATCTGACGCGGCTGATCTCGCATCGGTTTTCGCTGGAGAATGCGGTGAAGGCGATCGATCTGGCGTCGCATCCGCAGGCGGGGTCGATGAAGATTGTGATTAAGCCCTAGAACTCCGCCGGGATGAAACAAGCAACGGCGAAATACGGGGATTCTGAGCTTCGCTCAGAATGACAACGCGAAACTATTTGCGGGCTGCGCGATAAACGATCATCCAAATATTTCCATTTTTGGG
>WNGR01007869.1_pt1 | contig 11285 bp, 13 predicted proteins | sample 5407581 | NCBI WGS metagenome assembly WNGR01 (sample SAMN13153383, study PRJNA577476) | soil metagenome | isolation source: 80 cm soil or saprolite under Garry oak tree replicate 2 | place: USA:California | collected 2016-06-15 | reverse complement strand
AAACCCATCTTGTAAAGACCTACTCGGTTTCACACATTCAAGAGCTTCTTGAACGAAGCAACTTCAAAGCCCTAGCATTCTATGACGGAGAGCTCGACAAGACAAAGAACGACGAGCTAGCACAGGCGTCTTTCTCAACGTTCCGAGTAACAGCAGTTGCAAGGCCGAGTGGATAGGACCGGGGTAGCCTTGATCGGATAAATGAACCTAAGACCTTTGGCCAACTGTCAGCTTGTCACGGTGACCTTGCCGGTCATCCATGTGTGGTAGGTGCAGTGGTAGGTGTAGTTGCCCAGTGTGGGTGAAAGTGAACTGGTATCTGGCTCCGACATCAATGTTGAAGGAGTCAAGGAGGAAGGAGGAGTCAAAGACACTGTCGCTTGTAACAGTGTGGGCCGCAATGTCCCGGTTGGCCCAGGTGACCGGTTGGCCTACTTTGGCCTGGAAGATGGAGGGGTTGTAGAACTGGCCGTTGTTCTGGTTCGCCGCCCCTGCTACTATGAGAATGTCGCCTGTTCCGTTCTGGAGGAGCCTGGACTCTGTTGCCCCTGCTAACAGACCGACGACTAGTCCCCCTACGACGAAGCCGAGTATCAATGTGCTGGCGATGGAGTAGCGGGGGACCATTCTGGCTGGCTTTATGGGCTCCAGGAGAGCTTGTGTCGAGTGTTAACCCTAGTGTGGCGTAGAGAAGGACTGCAAGGTACGAAGGAAGGTTTGTGATGACGTCGATGAACTGTGCGGTGCTGGCTGGTGTATAGTATATTTCGACCCCGTGGCCTCCATCGCCGAACAGGGCTAGTGCGACGGCTGTGCTGATTGCAGCGAGAGGGTAGCCGATGCGGGGTTTGCGCCAGATCAACAGGATGGAGAGGGGTAGAAGGATCATGAAGGGTGTCCAGTAGAAGACGAAGATCGGGAGGCTACCTTGGGAGACGAGGAAGAATATGCTCGAGGTAAGGTAGAAGAGTTCAGTGTAGACCATTCCTATGGTTGGAACGAGGATCAGAGGAGAGCGAAAACGTGACCAACGACTCACGGCTGCTTTGTCCGGAGCTCTCATGACTATCGCGAACGAATTCAGACGAGTATTAAGCGCTTACCGGACAGTCAAGCCTCGATCGGCTACTTGAACCAGAGGACCCTCCGATACGATTCCATACTCTACCGATACTCTCGAGCGTGGATTGGACGATCATTTTCCGAATCGTGATTCTTTATTATGCCTTGGTCGGCACGAGTGGTAGCTGTCGGGTGACTCTTCTTCCCGTCTAATGGAATTGCAATCGCATTCAGGTCGACCGTCGTCCAGCCGCGAACAATTGTCAAACTCGCACGGGTCTTGGACCAAGTCTCGTCTCTATCGCACGTGTTCATTCCCGAGGGCAGTCAGGGCAGCTTCCAGTCGCTCGACATAAGCTCCGCATGCCTCGCAGTGTCGAAGAGGCTCCGCATAGGAAGCGGAGTAATCCGGATCCTTGAACACGAACCGACCGCCCTCGCAAACCGCCTCCTAACCCTCCAGGAATTATCAGACAATCGCTTCATTCTCGGAATAGGAACAGGTCGCCCGAGCAGTGACCCGAAACAAACAATTCAGTCGCTGCTCGAACGCCTCCACTCCACCAGGGAGGGTTTCAGAAACTTCGGCGAACCAATGCCCCACTTGAGAATGCCCGAGACGATCATCGCGACGCTCCGCCGGGGCATTGCGAAGGCAGTAACTGGCCACTCGGACGGCATCCTACTCAACTTCTGCCCGCCGGCCCATGTGCGCGACCTAGTCAATTCCTTGGACAGAAGTAGCAGCAAACTTCCAACAGTGCTGTGTTATCTGAAACTATTCTATTCGAGAAACGAAGATACTGCTAGGGGGATGCTGGTCAGGGAATTTGCGAGCTACAACCGGAATCAGAATTATCATGAGGCGTTCGAATCGGCAGGGGTAGCGGACGACATAGCGAGTGCTAGCTCAGCCCTTGGGTCCAATAGAGACGTTCATCTTAGTGAGAAATTGCGGCAGATTTCCCTCGCAAACCCGACCAGGAAGGAGCTTGCCGACTACGTCGGAAGGTTCAGGGATGCAGGGGTCGACGTCCCGTGCCTCTATCCATACTTCGAAAACAATGAAGAGGAGGCTTTCAAGATGAGCAAGGTCGAGGAGATAGTGCAGCTCTGAGTTTGAAAAGTCAATGGCACAACATTCTCCACCTGTTTAATATTGGAGAGCGAGTTAGCTACCAGGGCCTTGGCAGAGAAGCCGAAGAATCACCTACCGGAAGACGAGTCTGAGGAAGACGAAGCCGACCGGTGGTTCTACGACGACAGGTGGCTTTTCAATGGGACGGTGTTCTTTCTCCTATTCCCGTTTACGATCTTTGTGAGTTTCGCAGGGGGCTCCCTTATCCCCGTTGGGTTCGGTGTGGCTCTGGTAGAGTGGCGTATTGCAATGACCCCGGAGATTGTGAACCGAATACCATCCAACATGAATAGGCGGTTGCGCGGATTCCTCCGCAGCCTAGCCATCTCGCTCGTACCCGGTTTGATTCTCCTAAACCTTCGTGATTATGTTGCTCGGCCTCACTTCTCAAGCTCTGATATTGGGTTTCCTTTATCATACGCGCACATTCTTCCGAACTTCTGTGGTCCAGGCCTTAGTTGCCTCTACGCCTTCGACCCACTGAATATCATACTGGATTATCTATTCTGGACATTGCCGGCTCTCGTCATTATCGCGTCTATCACGCGAGTCGTGACTCCTCTCAAAAACGGAAGACAACTGCCCGGCAAGGTATGAGAAAGCAGGGCCCGGGCTGGGCCGCTGCACCACCGATTTCTTTCTTGCATCCCTTCGGCAAATGGTGCGTTCAAGAAACGGAGAAAATTCAAAAGCACCTGCAACCCAGAAGAGCCTCCCGAACCTGCCACGCGTATGTGACTTTCAAACTGGTCATTAAGTAGTCCAGGTGATGCCATTCGTGTTCCACGGAATGGTTCGACGAGGATGGTCGAGATTACGATTGAAAATCTGACGAAGAAATATGGGGATCTTACGGCTCTCGATAATGTCTCTCTCAAGATTAGTTCCAGTCAAGTTTTTGGCCTCCTAGGGCCCAATGGGGCTGGGAAGAGCACTCTCCTGAAGACTCTGGTGGGAATACTCAAACCCACTAGCGGGACCGTCAGCGTCAAAGGCTTTGACATAGTCAAAGACCCGGAAATGGCTAAGAAGATAATCGGGTATCTGCCCGAGAACCCTTCCTTGTACACGGGCCTGACGACCCAGGAATTCCTAGAATTTGTAGGGAAGATTAGAGGGGTGAAGGATGACCGTCTAGGCCGGGAAATATCTGAAGCTCTCAAGAGCTTCTCCTTGGAAGAGAAAAGGAGCTCTCTGGTTGGAAGCTTGTCCAAGGGTATGAAGCAGAAGGTGGCCATTATCGCCACAAGCCTTCACAATCCTGAAGTTCTTGTCCTAGACGAGCCGTTGACAGCGTTGGACCCCAAGACCCGGGTCTCGGTGAAAGAGTGGATAGCTTCCCAGACCAAGAAGGGTGTCACGACGATATTGTCGACGCATGAGTTGGATGTCGCCGAAGACTACGCGGACATGATCGCAATTATCGACAAGGGGAAAATCGTGGCGATGGGGGGAATCGAGAGCTTGCGAAAAATAGCTAACGTGGAGACGGATGCTCGGCTCGAAGATGTTTTCCTGAGGCTGACCGCTGAAGTCGGGTGAAGGCCGGCTAGACCATGAGTATGCTGGCGTCCTTCCGAACCATAGGCGTACTCGTCAGGTACTGGGTAAAGGGCAGGTTCACAAGGGCCACTATGATGGCCCTTCTCGTAGGAGAAGCCTTCTCCATAGTCTTCATCCTATTTGCCGGAGGCACATACCTCTCGTTCACCAGTCGAGTTGGACTAGGGGCGGGGCTGTCAGAGGTTGCTTGGAGCGTATTCCTCGCCTTCTACCTGGTCGGAGTGATCCAGAGCGGGTTCAACGGAAGCGGCCTAGCGGCCAGCGGGGGCGATGTGGACTACGTGTTCACTTCCCCAGTTCCACCCCGGGACGTGTTCGCCGCCAAGGTCCTTCTCAACTCTCTCACCACACTACTCTTCACCTTTCCACCAATCTTTGCACTCTACCTGAGATTCTCCGTATTCTACAAGACGACCTGGCCAATGGCAGCCCTTGCAGGGCTTGTAACACTCGTCTTCTTCTTGATGGGATTAGTTCTGAGCGCTGACATTACCCTGTCCCTGGGGTCAGAAATCGGGAGGAGAAGGAAGTTTTGGAGGAACCTGTTCATACTCCTAATACTCGGACTCAGCCTCCTACCCATCGCCCTACTGATTCCCGGAGCACCAGCCGAAATCGGGGATGTCACCCACGTTCTTCCCAACGGACTCGCCGCCATGGTAAGCGTGGGCCTGGTGAGCGGGACCTCTGGAACCCTCGTGTATTCAATTGACACGGTACTTCTACTGGCTTGGCTCGCCGGGTTTGCCCTGCTCGGAGTAAGGATGTCTAGGGGACACTTCTACGAGCTAGTTGAGGTACGAAAACCCGGCCGGGAGAAGCAGCTTGAGGGTAGAACCGAGGTCTCCTGGCTGAACCCCAAGGGAAAGTCTGTCTGGTCAGTTGTGAGGTTGAAGGAGACAATACTGATCAGTCGGACCCGTGAAAGGAGGGCTCTTTTCATCAACGCCATGTTCCTCTCCGCCTTCCTAATCATCTACGCCCTCTCCGGCTCGTTCCAATCCTCACCCACCTCCTTCCTCTTCATCCTCTTCATCATCGGCTCCTTCGGCTCCGGAAACGCGACGAGGTGGATAGAGAAGGAGAGGCTTTGGATTCTGAAGAGTTCAGCCGTGAGCCTGAGAAGATACGTCAAAGAAGTGTATCGGGCGAGAGTCGTCCCACTACTCCTCTATCTCACACCCGTAACTGTCGCGGTTGGTGTTCCATTGATACTGAGCCAGCTGGGCCAGGGACCGTCACTCCTGGCCGTTGTCCTCGCCCTACCCGCAGCCCTACAGGTCGCGGCCATCACCATGGGAGGGGGCATGTACTTCGCATCCAGGTACGGCCAGAGCACGGCCGATGATATTCTATCGTCCCAGACCCAAGAGCTGGTCGACATCAAACGGTTCCTGTACCAAACGACTCTTGGACTGTTTCTCGTATCACCGCTGATGCTATTGGTCCTAGCATCCCAACAACTCGCAGTTTCCCTTGGACCCGGGTCCACGCTAGTCCTGGGCGCCGGTCTACTAGCAGGCTCTCTCACCTACACCCTTCTCATACTCAACATTCTCCTGAACATGGCGGGAGACTCTGTTCAGAAGAGAGAGGACCTGTAAGCCCTGTCTTCTTATGTGAGACATCCACTTGGGCCAGATGCTTCTTGGGGCACTGACAGTCAGCCAAAGCCGAGGAAGAGGCGGGGTCTGATCTCAGCGCGATAAATGCAAGCCTCGTTGCAGTGAGCGGGGAATTACGGCTCTCACGGGGCAGGCTGTCGATTTCTAAATTCTTCTTGCTTCCTCTTGTCCCGTCTAATCACCATGATGACTCCGGTCCCGGTAAAGAGAAGGTAGGGAAGAAGGATCCAGGGCCCCATCGTCATGAGGAACTTTGTCAGCTGAGCCGCAGAGTTTCCGGTGCTGATGGTTACGCTTTGTGCAACAGTCATGTTTCCCGACTTGTTGATTCTTGCCCCTTGAAACCAAAGGCCCTGGCTCGAGGCGTAGTAGCTCCAGTCCACAGTAACCGTAAGGGTCTGGTTTCCGAGCCGGGCTGTCGAGGGAATCTGTATTGCTGCGGTGAATACTCTCGTCTCTCCGCTGGTTAGGTTGAACGGGAGGCCTTGGGTTGGCGAGAAGTAGCCAAACAGGCTAAGGGTAAGGGCATCAATCCTGATGAGTGCCGGGCCATGATTGCTGAAGGTGTTGGTTACCGTTAGGTTTTCCCCTAGGATGGGCTTAGGGTAGTAGGAGAGCTGATAGTCGAGCAGGGGAATATCCGAGGGTGGCGGTATTACGTTGAAGGTCACGGTCGCATCATGGCCAGGATAAACAAAAGGGTTAGCGATTACGAGCACGCTGTAATTACCAGAGTAATAGGGTTGGAGGGTAAGTGTTGCCGCGGCAGTTCCACCAGGGTCCAGTGAAACTGTAGAAGGGGTTATGATCACTGCGGGCCCCGGGAGAGTACTGAAAGAAAGCGAGATCTTTCCCGTGAACCCGTTGAGGCTTGTCAGGGTAAGAGTGGTATTGAGATCTACCGCTAGGTGCGGTATCAGCCGAACGGTCACAACGGATGGATTAGCGCTGATACTGAAATCGGGGGGTTGGTACGGCGTCGATACCATTATCCAGACGATTGTGGTATGAACGAGCGATACGCTGGTTGCCGCAATAGTTGCTGTGTAGTTTTCCACAGGCGTGCCAGTGGTAGTCGAAACGACAAGTTGAGAATAGCCATTCCCATCAGCCGGGACGCCGACAGTCGGTATCGAGAATGACACGACGGGGCCATTCGGAAGGGCTGGAGAAACAACGGCTGTCAGGTTCACATTACCCGAAAAGCCGTTGAGGCTTGTCAAGTTGACAGTGTTATAGTTGTCAGAGCTTCCCTGGGGCAGATCCTCTCCCCGAAACGACATTGTCAAGCTGAAATCCGGCAACTGGGCATTAGCCGGCTGGACTGGGCGGAGAATAGTCAGAAGCAGGAATAGGGATAGCAACGAGGCTATGGCGGGCTTCCCAAGAGTGCCCGGCCTTCGATTAGGCATGAAGCTAGTCTCCCTAATGAACGGTGTTCATCAGTAATAATAACATGGTGTCGAGTACAATTAAAAGACAACTGCTCCATTGGCAGGGTCATAGGGGACACAGAGTCCACTGTGGTCGGAAAGGGTTGGATTGTGAGTAGCGGGATGCCGCGCGGGTGAAAGAGCTTCCGACTTTCCCTCGTTCAACAGTTCAGACATTCATAGGCAGCATCGAAAACGAGCCTAGTCAGAATACCGCAAACGGCTTCGATTGAGCGTAATTTCCTATCATAGTCGAAACCTCTAGCGTGCGGGTTCACTCGACGCTCCGCCTCTTGAGTTTCGATGTTCTTATGCAGTTGCGATCCCGGTCAATGAGACTGAGTGAGGGGGAAGAATGGTAGGACTTTTCGCAAACGGCCCCACTTCTCTCGTGTTCTATGCTACATACACTCTCTGGTTTTTCAGCGAGGCCATTGGTGTTTGGCTGGTCCCTGGTCTTCGCAGGCGTGGTGCAACCCGAGTTCGCCGGGACCAAGGGTCCGGTGCGCTGATCTTTCTCAGCATCTTCGTTTCTGTTTTCGTCGCGTTCTCGTTCGGGTATTCGGGGCTGGCTGGGTTGCCTGATTGGACGTTCTATCCAGGTATCTTTCTGATATTGCTGGGTATTCTAGTTCGCCAGTGGGCTATCGCGGTTTTGGGGCGCTTCTTCTCGCTAACCGTCCGGGTCGCTGAGGGTCAGCGTGTGGTGGATAAGGGTCCCTACCGATTAGTTAGGCATCCTTCCTACACGGGCGTATTGGTCATGTTCATCGGACTTGGACTGGCTGTCCAATCCTGGGGAGCATTGCTGGTGTTGTCGATCCTCTTCGCGCTGGTCTATGGCTACCGAATCCGAGTAGAAGAGAGAACGCTGGCGTCAGAGCTGGGCCAAGACTACGAGAGCTATGCGAGACGGACGAAACGGCTCATACCTTTTCTCTTATGATCCGTTGACGGGTTCGGCGGGTCCGGGGATACGCCTCGCCTATTTTTTCGGAACTTATCAGCGAGTAATTCTTGGGCAGGCTCTAACGCCACTACGTTTGATGAATGAATGCTTTTTGAGACCCATGATATGAGTTCTGGGCAAACCGTGCGAGTCATGTCTGAGGCCTTGAATTACCGGCAGCTTCTGGAAGAAGAAGCTTCCAGGCGAGGCATCAGTGTCTTCTATCATGGTAGGGGGGCGCAGTGGGGACGTGCGGGTTTGCGGAGCAAGAGAATCTTCATACCAACACCGCATAGGTTTCCGTCGTTCTTCACCGGCTTACACGAAATAGGGCACATCGTCAAGAATCATCAAGCAGGGGATGGAAAGTCCGAGTACTTGTGGGAGTACGAAGCTTTCAGGTGGGCAGTGGAATTCTGCAAGGAAAAGGGAATCCCAGTTCCCGAAAGGACCATCAACAATGAGCGGGATATCATCGCTGAAAAACTAAGGGAGGAAGCGGAGGGCGGCAAGGAGAACCTTGACTTGGAAGTGGTGAGATTTGTCAAGGAAGGCACTGACAGGGACCCGGATGTGGCCTTTGTCAAGAAGTCTATCTCTGATGAAGGAAGGGTGACAGTCCAGCACCATTCTAGAGAATCAGCTTAGAATGCATCTTCTACCATTTGGCCGGGTTCCCTGGTTTTTCTCCGCTTCTCCATAGGTAGAGGGTTGCGATGGAGCAGTAGGGGTGCCAGTTCTTGGCGAGCCGTTCGAACTTCTCTCGTGTCGGAAGTTTTCTCAGATGGTAGAGCTTCTTCGCAGCCTTCTGGACCCCAAGGTCATCCACAGGCAACACATCCGTTCGTCCCAGTACGAAGATCAGAAACATCTCAGCGGTCCACCTTCCCACGCCCTTGATAACGTCCAGCTGTTCCACAGCCTCCTCGTCCGGTAAACGGGAGAGGCCCTCTAGGTCTAGAGAATCGTTGACAATTCTTTCACAGAGGTCGCGTATGTAGGAGATTTTCTGGGGAGAGAGGCCCACAGAGCGAAGCTTACTCTCCTCGGTGGCCAAGTACCTTTCCGGGTCCGGAATCCTTCCATTGTAGAGGTTTTTGAAACGGTTCAGAATGGCCTTCGCGGCGGCTCCCGCCAACTGCTGGTAGATTATGGATCCCACCAGCGCTTCATAATGTCCATCTTCCAGCTCGAAATCCAGACTGCCAATCCTTTCCACCACTTTGCCGAGCACCGGGTCATGCTTCCTCAGGTGCCTCATTCCAGCCCGCCAAACATTCTTGTCGGCAATGGACAGTCCAGTGACCCTCTCCGCGTCAGGGTACACTGTTACAGACGCCTTCTTTTGCGAACGCATTAGATGATCGACTGACGCGGCGCGTTATTTCATGAGTGGAGACTTCCGACCCCGCTTCCCTGGCCTTACTCAATGCCGCCCCGGGAGAGAGCGGTGAGAATGGTCTGGACCAGCTTCTTGGCAGACTCCGGCGTTAGTTCTACTGCAACTCTCGCGCTAGGCCCCTCCGTCTGGTTGACGAAGTCTATGTTCAGAGCCTGTTCCAAGGGAGCATTACTTGGATGGTCGTAGGAGACACTTACCTGCTCAAGCTTGAACCAGCCCCGTGGACCCTTGCCGCTGCCCGATACCTGCGCCGTCTCAGCTATTCCAGTACACATGGCATTTCTCCCCCCAGCCTAACGGGCTCCCAGGTATTTCTCAAAGAAGGCAAAGAGCTTCTTCCACCCATCAACCGCCTGCTCCTGCCGGTAGGCAGAATGGTCATAGTCGAAGAAAGCGTGCCCCGCCTTCGGGTACATGTGAAACTCGTAAGTCTTACCATGTTTCTTCAATTCCTCTTCCAGCAAACCCACATGCTGGGGAGTCGGATTCTTGTCCTCTTCGCCAAACAGTCCCAGCAGCGGACACGACAAGTCTCGAGTGTAATCGATGGGTGCGACCGGCCGTCTGGGGGTCAGGTCCTCTTTTGACATGACGACCCCTCCACCCCAGCAGTCAACGGCAGCATCCAGGCCCTTCAATCGGCAAGCAGCGAGAAAGGCGTGACGACCCCCTGAACATGTCCCGAAGACGCCCGCCTTCCCATTAGTCAAGGGAAGAGTCTTCAAGAACGCTGTCGCTCCTTCCACATCCCCAACTACGCTATCGTCTGGTACACCGCCAGAGGCTCGTACTTTAGCGGCCACATCGTCAGGAGAACCGTGGCCGTACCTATAGTAGATGTTCGGGCTAATCGCCAGATATCCATGGTGGGCGAACTTCCGAGTTGTCTCCCGGTACCACTCGTCCCATCCAGGCATATGGTGAATCAGGACAACCCCTGGAAACGGGCCTGGCCCTAGTGGGCGGGCAAAGTATGCATTGATCATATCCCCGTTATGCCCTCTCAACATGACCGTTTCCGCCAGCATTCCTTCGTACATGTCAGTCTGGTACTGATGCATAGTGGCGCTCTGCAGAGTGTCGATGTTTATGAGAATTCCGGCCTCTCAATTCAGGAGCAGGGTCAACCGGTCGTTGTAAGCGTCGCTTGCGTTCGGTTAGGTCAGAGGTTCGGGAATTGTCTTGAGCGACCTTACAGGGGATGGGAGGACCCAGGCGAATGCGAGGGTGCTCGCAATATCGCAATAATGCCGAGATCGCTTCAGTAGGACCGTGCCAGGTCATTAGCCATAATCTCAGTTTCGTGTGTAAGGTCGCCTCAATTGTATCGGCCATCGATATTATCAGAAACCAATAATTTTCGGAATCGAAAATATTCTCCTACGAGACTACCGTTTTATCATAAGAAAGCTCCATCTCGAAAATAGAAGATTCCTATGAAGAAACGCAACACTATCCTCGCTCTCTGCCTGATAGTACTAGCGATTCCAGCACTCGCATTCCTCAGCCAGAAGGGCCAATCTACGAATAATGCTCATCCCAGCACGAACATAACCTGACTGAAGGATTTCAGCAATTGGATACATCAAAACTGGGAAGTTGCCGTAGCGAGACTGTTTCACTCCTAAACTTCCAGAATCCTGTGCAGATGAATCCGGTTGGTCGGTGATTGTTAGATTGCCGGAATCAGCCTCCATGCCGAGACATCTAGCGAAAAATGCTACACACTCGATTCAAGGAAAGCCCAGCTTCCATGCCACGGGACGAAAGGCCATCCGAGACTTGTATCTGGACCGGCAGGGTGAAGAACTCCCGGTTCCCGGCGATCATTTGCTCATGTCAATAGGCATGAAACGTTCGCTTGAGAGTTTGTTTGTGAAGGCTTTCGGGTTCCCCGTCGCCTCAAACTTCCTCTACGAGATGGGAAAGGAGGTCGGAGCACACTCTGCAAGACTTCTAAGGGAAGCAGGCTTCACCGTCATGAGCCCCAAGAATCTCCCCAAAGCTGGTCAGGAGCTAGCCACCCTATGGGGTTGAAAAACACTCCAAACTATGGAGCTTGACTTTCACAATAAACTGTTCCGCTCACGGCTCACGGGTTCAGCCTACGTTA
>WNGR01013074.1_pt1 | contig 11286 bp, 11 predicted proteins | sample 5407581 | NCBI WGS metagenome assembly WNGR01 (sample SAMN13153383, study PRJNA577476) | soil metagenome | isolation source: 80 cm soil or saprolite under Garry oak tree replicate 2 | place: USA:California | collected 2016-06-15 | reverse complement strand
CACTCCGGCCTCAATCCACGCGACCTGGCGGCGCACCATGTCAGGTTGAGCGGGACCCATCACGATGGCGCCGTCCGCGAGGCCTCCTGCCAGCTCGCACATGCGCTGCTGGCTGACGGCGAGGTAGATCGGGACGCTCCGGTCGACGTGGGATCGAAAGAACCCGATCGCCTCCTCGACCTCGGCCACCTTCTGCGGTTTCAGCCCGATGCCATACAGGGCCGAGTCGCCGGCGCCCAGACCGAGGATCGCGCGGCCATGCGATATCTCCGCCACCGCCGCGATCGCGTTGGCCGTGACAGTCGGGTGTCGTGTCACCGCGTTGGTGACTCCGGTGCCAAGGCCGATGCGCGTCGTGTTCAGCGCCGCGACGACCAGTCCCGCGTAGACGTCCTTCATCGCCAGCTGGGAATCGATGACCCAGACGCGGCGAACGCCGTCTCTCTCCAGCTCCGCGACGAAAGCGGCCCAGCTCTCGAACGATTGGCGCGGGCTGATGCCCACGCTGACGTCGAACTGCGTCATTTCTTTTCGGGACGGGAGCCGCGCGAGATCGATTGCCTGCGCCGCGTCACGGCGTCGCGCCGCTCCGGGCTGGCCGCCGCCGCGGTTCGCAGCTGCTGCGCGAGCAGGAGGTCTTCGCCGGCGATCGCGCGCCGCTCCAGCAGGTTCAGGCTGGCCTTGGTGCCCTGGACGGTGACGAGTCCCCAACGGTGCGCTGTCTCCGCGTCGAGCTCAGGCATCGCGAGCAGAAGGTCGGTGGCCCTGGCAAGGCCGCAGATCTGGACCAGGCGGGCCACGAACTGGAAGCGGTAGACCACGCCCAGGCTCACGGCGGGGACGGAGAGGCGGAGATCGTCGGCCGCGATCCGAAGGTCGCAGTTCAACGCGATGTCGACCGCCGCCCCGTGGCAGTGGCCCTGTAGGCGCGCAATCACAGGCGCCGGACAACCCCGCAACGCAGCGGCCGCATCACCGATATGTCGATCGGCATCGAGATCCTCGATCGTCCCGGTGAGTCGCGATAGGTCATAGCCCGAAGAGAACGCCTCCATGCCCGCGCCTCGAAGGATCACCGCCCCAGCCCGGTCGCCACTGCTTCTCAGCGCCTCCGCGAGCGCGCTCAACAAGTCGGGGTCGAGCGCGTTGCGACGGTCGGGCCGGTCGATCGTCAGGGTGAGGACGTCCTGGGCGCCCCACTCGATCCGCAGCGTCTCAGGCAATTTCGGCCAGGAAGGAATTGATGGAGGCGGCCAGCTCGCGGGGCTTTTCGACCGGGATCGGATGGCCGGCCCCTGGAACGATCTCGACCTTGCTGCCCTTGATCCCGGCGGCAATGATCTCGGCCGCTTTGGGCGGGCAGTGCTGATCCTTGTCCGATGCGACGATCAGCGTCGGCACGGTGATGCGCCCGAGCTCGGGGTCCAGGGGCGCCGCGTTGAGCGCCGCCATGGCCGCGCACGCGTTACCGTAGCCGCGAGGATCGGCCGTGGACTGCCGCCGGATGAGCAGTCCTTCCTCCAGCTCGTCCGGCGACTGGGCGTACACATCGGCAGTATCGCGGTCGAGCGTCTCCCGAAGTTGCGGATCGCCGCGCTCGACCATGTCCACCCGCTGGCGGTACCAGTCAGCCGCCGCGCGGCCGACGCGACTCGACGTCGCCACGAGCACCAGTCCGCGGACTTCGAGCGGGAAATCGATAGCGAATCGCATTGCGACGGTTCCGCCGAGCGAGAAGCCGGCGATATCCACTTGCTCGAGCCCGACGCCATCCATGAGCTGGAGAAGATCATTGCTCAACTGACGCAGCGTGCCATCCGGTGTGCCGAGGGTTGTCTGGCCGTGGCCCCTGAGGTCATAGAGAAACACCCGCCGGTGGAGCATGAGATCCGGAATGGTTCGCCGCCATGCGCGGTGGTCGTCCCCGAGGCCGTGGATGAGGACGAGCGCGTCTCCGCGTCCGACTTCGGAATAGGCGACCTCCATGCCGTCCAACTGGATACTCATCGCTGGGCTGCGAGCTCGCGCAGCGATTTGCGGTTCACCTTGCCCGGCCCCGACAACGGAAGCTCGGCGAGGCGATGGATCGCGTCTGGCCACTTGTAGCGAGCCAGCCCGCGCCCTTTCAGAAATCCTTCGAGCTCATCTTGTTTTAGCTCGCCGACCACGAATGCGACCGGCACCTCGCCCAGCTCGGAGTGAGGCCGCCCCACGACGCAAACATCGATCACGGCGGGATGTGCCCGCAGCATCGACTCGACTTCGTACGGGTTGATGTTCGTCCCGCCCCTGATGATGATGTCCTTCACGCGGCCCACGACGTGCAGGTAGCCCGCGTCGTCGACGAAACCAAGGTCGCCCATGTGCGCCCATCCGTCTTCCGAGTACGGGCCAAAGGTCTCGCCCCAGTAACGGTCCTGCACCAGCTCGCCACGCATGCAGATCTCCCCATCCACGATCTGCCATTCGGCCCGATCGTGGGGCCGTCCCACCGTCGTCCACCGAACATGCTGCGCATCGGACGGACTCGCTACCGCGAGCTGGCCGGCGTCCATCGAGCCGTAGAAGCTCGAGATGGGGATCCCGGTCGACGTCTCCCAGCGCTCGGCGATCTCAGGCGGCAGCGGGGCGCCGGCCACCGCGACGGCGCGAACGCTCGGCAGGTCGATGCGGTGGTTGAGCATGCGGATCACGGCGCAGGCAATAGAGGCACATCCCGCCGATGCCTTGCGTGAGGGGTGTCATGGGCAGGACACGGTCGCGGTCGGTGATCTCGAGCCGGCTCGTGAATCCCTCAAACGTCACCTGCTTCAGCCGCGCCGAGAGCGAGGCGAGCTTGGGTATCCCGGTCGTCCCCGAGGTCATCGCGATCTCGACTATCTGCGACGGGTCGGCGGCTTCCGAGGGCGCGGCCGTCGTCGGAAGCCGGGCCTTTTCAAGCTCACCGAGCTCCGGCTCGGCGATGATCGGAGCCGGTCGGGCCGTTTCCTGAACCCACCGCAGCTCGTGCTCGCCGAGGCTCGGTGGCAGCGGCAGGATGACCGCGCCGAGGTCCGGGATCGCGAGCTCGAGCACGACGTACTGCCAGATGTTCGGCAGGCGCACGCCCACCACGTCGCCCGCCTGCACGCCTCGCTCGGACATCAGTGACTTGAAGCGGCCGACCTGCCACAGCAGTTCGTGGAAGCTGATCTTTGGGTTCAACACAGCGAGCGCCTCCGGGCGTCGCGCCGCGTTCCACCTCAGGTAGCTGACTGGCCTGTAGGGCTCAGGCTTCATGCAGCAGCGTGACCAGCCGGTCCGGGCTGAGGGGAAGGGTCACGTCGGACAGCGACAAAGCGTCGGCGACCGCATTCGCGATCGCCGCGGTGGCGCCGATCGTGCCGCCCTCGCCAGCGCCCTTGGTGCCCAGCTCGTGGACGGTCGATGGTGTGACTAGATGTGTGATCTCGACCGCAGGCGACTCGCCGGCGCTCGGAATCATGTAGTCGAGGAACGTGCCGCTCAACAGCTGCCCGTCCGCGCCGTACGCGACCTCCTCCATGAGCGCAGCGCCGACCCCCTGCGCCACGCCGCCCACCACCTGGCCCTCGACGATGGCCGGGTTGATCAGCACGCCGCAATCCTCCGCCACGACATAGCGGAAGATCTCGACGGCGCCCGTCTCGCGGTCGACCTCGACCATGCAGACATGCGTCGCGTACGGGTGCGAAGCCTGGGGAGCGTCATAGGTCGCCGAAACGTCAAAGACGTGCTGGCCGTCGCCGCGTTCGGCAAGCTGCGCCAGGGTCAGGCCTGCCGGCTCACCGTCGACCAGCACCGCCGCCCCGTTGATCGAAAGCCGCTCGACAGGCTGGTCCAGCCGGTACGACGCGGCGTCGAGGATGGCCTCCCGAAGCAACGCCGCCGCACGGTAGGTGCTCGTCGCCGCGGTGACGGAGCCGCGGCTCATGAAAGATCCTGTCCCGGGGCCGACTTTCGCGGTGTCGGTCTGCTCGACCACCACACTCTCGGGCGCGACGCCGATGCCGGCAGCCGCAACCTGCGCGAACGTCGTATGCGCCCCCTGTCCGATCGCGGGGCACGTCGTCTGGACGTGCACGCGGCCGTCGCCCGCGAGCCACACGCGCGACGTGTCCTTGCCCGGGATGTCGGCCATACCGCGACCCTGGAACGTCGATGACCCCGCGCCCGTGTACTCGACGTAGGAGCCGATGCCGATTCCGACCAGGCGGCCGTCACCGCGCGCTTTTCGCTGCTCTTCGCGCGCGGCCGTGTAGTCGAACGCCCTCAACGCGGAATCGAGAGCGGCGGGGTAGTCACCCGACTCATAGGGATGCTTGGTGACGCTGAGATACGGCATCTGCGCCGCCGTCACGAAGTTGACTCGACGCACGTCGGCAGGGTCGAGGCCGAGCCGTGCCGCCGTCAGATCCATCAGCCGCTCGTGTGCGAGCACTGCCGTGACCATGCCAACCCCGCGGTACGGACCTTGGGGGCACTTGTTGGTCGCGACGGCATAGGTGTCGTACTCGTAGACCTGGATGTCATAGGGTCCCGTCATGATTCCTGCCGTCCCGAGCGGATCGAGCAATGGACCAAACGGGCGGATCCCGTAAGCCCCGATGCTGGAGAAGATCGTCGCGCGCAGGCCGAGCACGCGCCCGTCCCTGCGCACGGCGGCGCTGAACTTCACGCTCTGGTCGCGGGCGTGGCTGGCGGCTCGCATGTGCTCGGAGCGGGTCTCGATCCACTTCACCGGGACGTTGAGGTAGATCGCGCTCCACGCGAGCAGGACCTCCTCGGGGTAGACCTGCGCCTTGATGCCAAAACCTCCGCCGACGTCCGTCGCGACGACGTGAACGGCCGCCGGGGCCAGCCGAAGGCACTCGGCGATGGCATCGGACACCAGATGAGGAATCTGGGTCGACGTCCAGACCGCGACGCCTCCGTTGCCGTCGGGCACCGCGACCACGCCACGGCATTCCAGTGGCGCGGCGGACACGCGCGGGTGGGTGACCTCGCCCTCGACGACAAAGTCAGCGTGCTCGAAGGTCTCCTCGAGGTCTCCGAACGCGCGATGACCGAGGAACAAGAGGTTTTCCGCAACCGCCTCGTGGACGAGCGGAGCGTTTTCTGCCATGGCGTCCTCGAACGTCACGACCGCCGGGGTGGGATCGATCTCCTGCTGGATCAGATCCAGCGCGTCGGCTGCCTGGTAGCGGGTGCCCGCCACGACCGCGGCCACCATCTCGCCGACGAAGCGCACCCGATCGATCGCCAGGATCGGTCGCTCCGGGGAGACCGCGCCTGGCGTCGTGAGGTGGACTGCCAGTGGCAGGCACGTGCCCTCGAGGTCTGCGGCGGTGATAACCGCTCGTACCCCCGGTGCGGCCCGGGCCGCTGAAACGTCGAGCCCGCGGAGCTCGCCGCTGGCGACCGGGCTTCGCAGAAGCCCTACGTGCAGACAGCCTTTCGGCTCGAGGTCGTCGGCGAACTGGGCGGTCCCGCGCAGCAGACGGCCATCTTCAAGCCGCCTCAGGCGCACGCCGAGCGGGCCGGCCTCAGCCATCGGGTGAAACGTTAAGGTCTTGCTCATCGACGGCATCGCCTCCTTCAACGCACTGCCGTCCGAACAGGCGGAGGAACGGCTCCACATGTGCTTTGCGAATCGCGCGTGGGCTGCGCAAGTGGCCGCCGGCCGGCCCTACAGGGACATGACGGAGCTGATGGCCTCCGCGGCATCGGCGTGGTCTCGATTGACGGTGGCAGATTGGCTGGAAGCGTTCGCCGCCCATCCACGCATCGGGGAGAAGGGCGGCCACGCGCCGGCGACTTCGGAGCGCGAGCAGAGCAAGCTCGCACAGGGCTCCAACGTGACGCTGAGCGCCATCGCAGCCGAGAATCGGGAGTATGAGAGGCGCTTTGGGCATGTATTCCTCATCGCCGCCAGTGGCCGAACCGCCGACGAGATACTTGTCGCCCTGCGCCGGCGCATCGGCAATGACGCGGCGACCGAGCTTCAGGTCGCGGCAGCGGAGCAGCGTAAGATCACGCGGCTTCGGCTTGAAGCACTCTTGAAGGGATGAGCATCTCGACCCACGTCCTGGACACGATGCGAGGGTCGCCGGCCGCAGGCCTGGCGGTAAAGCTGGAGCGCCACGAGCCGGACGGCGACTGGAAGGAGGTGGGGGACGCGGTCACCGACGCGGACGGCCGTGTTCGCGAGCTGACCGGCGAAGAGCTCGAGGCGGGGGAGTACAGGCTCGAGTTCGAGACGCGGCCCTACTTCGAACGCTCGGGACTGAGCGCGTTCTACCCGGCCGTCACGGTGATCTTCAGCTTCGACGGCGGTCACCTGCACGTGCCGCTGCTGCTCAGCGCGTACGGATTCACCACCTATAAAGGAACCTGAGTGACGATCGTCCTCGGCGACAACCAGTACGGCAAGGCCGAGACTCATCTCGTACGCGTGACAAAGTCCGGCGGGACCCACGAGGTCAAGGACCTCACCGTCACCATCGCGCTAGCGGGCGATTTCGCCGAGACGCACATCAGCGGCGACAACAGCAAGGTCGTCCCCACCGACACGCAAAAGAACACCGTCTTCGCGTTCGCTCGCGAACCAATCGGCGAGATCGAGGATTTCGGTCTCCGGCTGGCGAGGCATTTCGTCAGCGAGTTCGCGTCCGTCTACCGCGCCCGGGTCCGTATCGACGAAGCCTCGTGGTCGCATATCGACGTTGCCGGCCAGCCGCACGACCACGCCTTTGTCCGGGCAGGCTCGGAGAAGCGCATGACGACGGTCACCTGCACCGATGACGGAAGCTGGGTCGTCAGCGGTATCGGCGACCTGGTGGTATTGAAGTCCACCGGTTCCGAGTTCCATGGTTTTCTCAAGGACCGCTTCACCACGCTCCCCGAAACCAAAGAGCGGATCCTGGCGACATCGGTCGTCGCGCGGTGGCGTCACGCCGACACGCAGGTCGACTGGGGAAAGGCATATGCGGACGTTCGCCGTCTGCTTCTCGAGACGTTTGCCCTCAAGCACAGCCTGTCGCTGCAGCAGACGCTCTACGCGATGGGCGAGGCGGTGCTTCGCGCGCGCGCCGAGGTGGCCGAGATCCGGATGTCGATGCTCAACAAGCATCACTTCGTGGTCGACCTCTCGCCGTTCGGCATGGCGAACGAGAACGAGGTTTTCTATGCGTCCGACCGGCCGTTCGGGCAGATCGAGGGCACCGTGACACGCGACGATGCCCCGGAACCCGGCTTCGCCTGGTAGATGAACTTTCTGCAGCCGTCGACCTGGGCCGAGGCGCTCGGGATGAAGGCCGCGCACCCGGAGGCGACGCCCATCGCGGGCGGTACCGACGTCATGGTCGAGATCAACCTGGACCACGGCCGCCCTGCCGCGATCATGGACCTAACCCGGATCGCGGAGCTCACGGAATGGGGGACGGAAGACGGCTATCTCCGGATCGGCGCCGGCGTGACATACACCCGAGTCATCGACGAGCTGGGCGACCGCCTGCCCGGCCTGGCGATGGCGTCTCGCACCGTCGGATCGCCACAGATCCGCAACCGAGGCACCGTCGGCGGCAACCTCGGCACCTCTTCGCCGGCCGGCGACGCGCTTCCGCCGCTGCTCGCGTCGGATGCGGTCGTCGAGCTGGCTTCGGCGTCCGGCACCCGGCGGGTGCCCGTGCGCGGGTTCTTCACGGGCCCCAAGCGAAACGCGATGCGCAAGGACGAGCTCATCGCCGCGTTCCTTGTCGAGCCGGCAGCGGGGCCGCAGCAGTTCTCCAAGGTCGGGACGCGCAACGCGATGGTGATCGCGGTGTGCTCGTTTGCGCTTTCCCTTGACCGCGCGCGGCGGCGAGTCGGGACCGGGATCGGCTCGGCGGGGCCCACGCCTCTTCGCGCGGCCGAGGCGGAGGACTTCATCGAGGCCGAGCTCGACTGGGACGGCCGGAAGCAGGTGAGCGGGGCGGCGCTGGATCGGTTCGGTGAGCTGGTCGCAGCAGCCGCGCGGCCGATCGACGACATCCGCGGCACGGCCGCCTACCGGCGTCACGCGCTGGCCGTGCTGGCCCGCCGCTGCATGGCGTGGGCTTGGGCAACATGAAGATCGACTGCATCGCCAACGGCCGCCGCCATAGAGCGGAGGACGTGTGGGCGGGCGAAAGCCTCCTGTATGTGCTGCGCGAGAGGTTTGGGCTCTACGGGTCGAAGAACGCCTGCGAGCAGGGGGAGTGCGGATCGTGCTCCGTCTATCTCGACGGCATTTTGGTGTGTGCGTGCCTGGTGCTGGGCGGACAGGCCAACGGCCGCGAGATCGTGACCGTCGAGGGCATCGCGCCAGAGGGATCGCCGCATCCCGTGCAAAAGGCATTCGTCGAAGCTGGAGCGGTGCAGTGTGGTTTCTGCACGCCAGGCCTCATCGTGGCGACGCACGACCTCCTGCGGCGAGTGCCTCATCCGACCGACGCGCAGATCCGCGAGGCGCTCGCGGGCAACATCTGCCGCTGCACCGGCTACGCCAAGATCATCGACGCGGTGCATATGGCCGCCGGCTCCAGATGAGGATCGGTGAGAGCGTCCGCCGGCCGGACGGCGCCGCCAAAGTACGCGGCGACTTCGTTTACTCGTCCGACCTGCGCGTCGACGGCATGCTGTGGGGCGCGACGGCTCGCAGCCCACACCCGTACGCGCGCATTTCGTCGATCGATACGACCGAAGCGCGGGCAATGCCCGGTGTTCAAGCCGTGCTCACCTACGCCGACGTGCCGGGCCGGAACCTCTACGGCCTCGAGATCCAGGACCAGCCGGTGCTCGCCCACGACCTGGTCCGCTACTGGGGTGAGGCCGTGGCCCTCGTCGCGGCCGACCATCCCGAGCAGGCTCATCGTGCCGCCGAGAAGGTGCAGGTCGACTACGCCGTGCTGCAGCCGATCACCGAAGCGGAGCAAGCGCTGTCACCGGACGCGCCGAAGCTGCACGCGGACGGCAACGTCACGCGGTGGGTGAAGATCCGACACGGAGAATCGGCGCCGCACGCGGACGTTGTGGTCCGAGGCAAGTACGAGATCGGCATGCAGGACCAGGCGCCGCTCGGCCCGGAGTCTGGCCTGGCGATCCCTGACGGTGAGGGCGGGGTCGACCTCCATATCGCGACGCAGTGGCTCCACATCGACCAGAAGCAGCTGGCGGTCGTGCTGGGACTTTCGGTCGAAAAGGTTCGGCTGACGATGTCCGGCATCGGAGGAGCATTTGGCGCCCGGGAAGACCTTTCGATGCAGGCCCACGCCTGCATGCTCGCCCTGAGGACGGCGCGGCCGGTGAAGATCTCGTACTCGCGGCCGGAGTCTTTTGTCGGTCACGTGCACCGGCATCCCGGGCGGCTCACCTACGAGCACGGCGCGAACCGGGATGGAAAGCTGGTCTACGTGAAGGCTCGCATCCTCCTCGACGGCGGCGCCTACGCGTCAAGCTCGACCGCGGTGATCGCGAATGCGTCGTGCTTTGCGGTCGGGCCGTATGAGTGCCCGAACGCAATGATCGACGGCATCGTCGTTTACACGAACAACCCGCCCTGCGGCGCGATGCGCGGTTTCGGCTCGGTGCAGAACTGCTACGCCCACGAGGCGCAGATGGACAAGCTCGCCGCCGCGCTGGGGATGGACCCGGTCGAGCTGCGCATGCGCAACGCAATGGAGACCGGCAGCGAGATGATCACCGGCCAGCACATCGACGGCCCGGTCCCAGTCGCGGAGCTGCTGCGCAGAGTTCACTCCATGCCCCTCCCCGCAAGCGGCGAGGGCAAGGGTGGGGAGGTGGAGCTGACAGCCCGGCCCGGCGGAGTCTCGAACACCACTCACGGCGAAGGCGTCGTGCGGGGTGTCGGGTACGCCGTCGGCTTCAAGAACATCGGCTACTCCGAGGGCTTCGACGATTACTCCACCGCGCGCGTGCGTCTGGCGGTCGTGGAAGGACGTCCCCAAGTCGAGGTGCACACCGCCGGCGCCGACGTGGGCCAGGGCCTGGTGATGGTGCAGGCACAGATCGCCGGCAGCGAGCTCGGGATCAGCGACATCGTGGTGCTGAATGCAGACACGCACGTCGGATCGTCCGGGTCGTCGTCCGCGTCGCGGCAGACGTACATCACCGGTGGCGCGGTCAGGGCCGCGGCCCAGGCCGTTTGCGAACGAGTCTTGGAGCTGGCCCAGTCGGAGCTGCACCCGGCACGCGACCTTCGCATCGAGCGCGACACCGTTATCGACGCCCAGGGCAAAGAGATCATCTCGCTCGCCACTCTGCTCGGCGACGAGGTCATCGAGGAGACGCGCGAGTTCCGGCCGCGGCGCACGCAGCACCTCGATTCGGAGACCGGCCAGTCCAACGCGCACATGCAGTTCGCTTTCGCCGCGCATCGCGCAGTCGTGGACGTCGACACCGAGCTCGGCCTCCTCAAAGTGGTGGAGCTGGCGACTGCGCAGGACGTGGGCAAGGCCATCAACCCGCTTGCGGTGCAGGGCCAGCTGGAGGGCGGCGCGGCGCAGGGCCTGGGCCTCGCGGTGATGGAGGAGATCCAGGTCAAGGACGGCGTGATCCGCAACGCATCGTTCACGGACTACCTGCTCCCGACGATCCTCGACATGCCGCCGGTGAGGATGGACATCCTCGAGCTGGGCGACCCCAACTCGCCTTACGGCCTCAAGGGAGTGGGCGAGCCGCCGACGATCTCCTCCGGACCGGCCATCGTGGCCGCCATCCGCGCCGCGACTGGACGCGAGATCGACCGGGTCCCGGTTCGACCGCACGACATCACGCTTTGACCCTTCTCCTGAAGGCCGGGTTGCTCTTCACGGGGAGCCGGGAGATCGATAGCGGCTGGGTCCTGGCGCGCGATGGCGTGATCGCGGAGATCGGCTCTGGCCCGGCGCCGCGAGCTGATGAGGTGATCGACGAGCCCAACTGCATCGCCATGCCGGGCCTCGTCAACGCGCACGACCACATGTACCAGTGGGCGACGCGCGGCTATGCGCCCGACGGCACCCTTTTCGAGTGGCTGCGCGCGCTGTATCCGGTGTGGGCGCGCATCGATGCAGACAGCGTCCGCGTCGCGGCACGCGCCGCGACGGCGAGGCTGCTGCTCTGCGGGTGCACCCTCTCGACCGATCACCACTACGTCTTTCCACGCGGCCGGCCCGGCCTGTTCGAGGCGCTGGTCGAAGCGGCGCTGGAGCTCGGGCTGCGCTTTCACCCCTGCCGCGGCTCGATGTC
>WNGR01007868.1_pt1 | contig 11286 bp, 13 predicted proteins | sample 5407581 | NCBI WGS metagenome assembly WNGR01 (sample SAMN13153383, study PRJNA577476) | soil metagenome | isolation source: 80 cm soil or saprolite under Garry oak tree replicate 2 | place: USA:California | collected 2016-06-15 | reverse complement strand
CGGCGCTCCGCGATCACGTCGTCAGGGCAATCTTCCCGGTCACGCCGCCCCGGGCGTACAGGGCGTGCGCCCGCGGCGCCTCCTCGAGCGGAAGCACCTGGTCCACGTGGACACGCAGCCGGCCGTTGTCGACCAGCTCGGCCAGCCCCTGGAGTCCGACCTGATCGGGCTCGACGGTCATCCCCGCAAAGCGCCGACCCATGGCCGCAGCGCGCGCAGCGAGGGCGGCGTTGGCGCGATCGATCGTCACCAGTAGCCCGCCGGGCCGGAGCACCTGAAGCGTGCGCGGGCCGTACTCCCCAGCGACGAGGTCGAACGCTACATCCACGTCCTTCACGGCCGTCGTGAAGTCGGTCCCGCGGTAGTCGACGATCTCGTCGGCGCCGAGGCTGCGCACGAACTCGTGCTTGGAGCGGCTGGTCGTGGCGATGACGTGAGCGCCGCGGGCCTTCGCGATCTGCACGGCCAGGTGGCCGACGCCACCGCCCGCGGCGTGGATGAGGACACGCTGCCCGGGTTGCACGTCCGCGGCGTCGACGAGCGCCTGCCACGCCGTAAGACCCGCCAGCGACAGGGAGGCGGCCTGCACGTGATCGAGCCCCGCGGGCTTGCGCGCCAGCTGGCGCGCGGGCGCGGCGACGTACTCGGCGTATGCCCCTGCGGCACGAGGGAACAGCGGCATCCCGAACACCTCGTCACCACACCGGAACCGATTGACGCCTGGTGAGACCTCCTCCACGACGCCCGAGATGTCCCAACCGAGGATGGCCGGGGGTTTCAGGATGGGAAATGCGCCGGAGCGGACGTAGGTGTCGACGGGGTTGGTCCCGATCGCGCGGACCCGGACCAGCACCTCCGTCGGCAGCGGCTCCGGCCGCTCGATCTCCTCTACGCGCAGCACCTCGGGACCACCGTACGACCGCATGACGACAGCACGCATGAGACGACCTCCGCGCTCGGGCTCCTCAGGAGCACAATTGCGCCGGGTGGAAGGAAACGGCTTGGCCGAAGGGCTACCGACAGCACGTCCGACGTGGAAGGCGCGAGAAGAGAACAGCACGGTCAGCACCGAGCGATGCCCTCGACCCCGATCGTCGGCGGCCTCGCCGCGCCTCACCGGTTGGTGGGCGCGAAGAGCAGCTCCCAGTTGACGAACGGGCCCAGCGGGATTGCGTCGAACTCGAGGAGGCCCGCCTTGACGAGAGGCAGGTCGGCGAGCGCCTTTAGGGCCTCGTCGGTGCTCGCGCACTCGAGGAAAATGGCCACGCCCGGCCGATCCTGGCGGAAGTAGATATCGCGGACGACGCCGTTCTTGTACGCCTGCCACGTGTGACGCACCTCGTCTAGGAGGTGCGGCTGGTACTTCTCGAGCGTGGCGCCCGGAAGCGGGCGATCGAGGCAGAGGATCTTCATGGGTGTGCTCCTTCGAGTGGGTGATGGGATGTGCTGCTATTGCGAAAGCGACAGGGCGAAATGCATTTTGCTCTTGACTCGGAGGTCGGCCATGGAGTGAGCCATGGACAGCACGCTCAGAGCGGCCAATTTCAGTTTCTGGAAGAGGGTCATCCTCCAATTCCGTTGGCCATGGTGTGCTTCTCCCCGTCCGCTGGTCTCTACGGGCGCAGGAGCGCCTTGATCGCGCGCCGCTCGTCCATGGCGCGGTAACCTTCTGCCACCTGGTCGAGCGGCAGGGTCAGGTCGAACACCTTTCCGGGATTGATCTTCTGGTTCAGCACGAGGTCGATCAGCTCGGGCAAGTAGCGGCGCACCGGGGCGGGGCCGCCGTGCAGGCGGACGTGAGCGAAGAACAACTGCTGGCCGTCGAGCGCGACCCCGTGCGGAAGGCCGACGAATCCGATGGAGCCTCCCGGGCGCGTCGAGCTGATCGCCTGCATCATCGACTCCTGCGAGCCGACGCACTCCAGGACCGCGTCGGCGCCGACTCCCTTGGTCAGCTCCTTGATGCGAGCCACGCCCCCCTCACCGCGCTCGGTCACGATGTCCGTCGCGCCGAACTCCAGAGCGAGCTTCTGCCGCGACTCGTGGCGGCTCATGGCGATGATGCGCTCGGCTCCCATCTGCTTCGCCGAGAGCACGCCGAGGAGGCCAACCGCGCCGTCCCCGACCACCGCAACCGTCGCCCCCCGCTTCACGTTGGCAGCCTCGGCGGCGAACCAGCCCGTGCCCATGACGTCAGAGAGCGCCAACAGGCTCGGGACCAAATCCTCCGAGGGAACCCCCGGTGTGGCGACCAGCGTGCCGTCCGCGAGCGGGACCCGCAGCCGGCCCGCCTGCGCTCCGCCCACGAACTCCCGGTGCTGGCAGGACGACTGGTAGCCAACCTCACAGCTGGGGCAGGCATTGTCGGAGGCGAAGAACGATCCGATCACGAACTGGCCCGGCTTGACCGACCGCACCGCCCGGCCCACCTCCTCGACGATGCCACAGTACTCGTGCCCCATCGGAGTCGGCTGGGTGACCGGGTTGATGCCGCGATAGTCCCACAGGTCCGACCCGCACACGCAGGTGGCCGCGATGCGGATGATGGCGTCCGTCGGCTTGGTGATCCTCGGGGTCTCGCGCTCCTCGAACCGCACATCGCCCGCCCCGTAGAGAACTGCTCCTCGCATGGTCTTCGCCTCCGCGGCCTCATCGCCGCCGGGTTCGTGGAGGAGCCTATACGGTCGTTGTAGTCCTCGGTGGGTCTAATTCGGACGCTATTCGTATCCATTTTAGCTACAATGATTCCCCATGCTCGATCGACTGAGTGGGGTTGCGACCTTCGTCGAGGTCGCCGAGGCCGGGAGCTTCGCCGCCGCCGCGTCGCGGCTGGGCTTGACGCGGTCCGCGGTGGGAAAGATCGTGAGCAGGCTGGAGGGGCGTCTCGGCGTACAGCTCATCCAACGCACCACGCGAACCCAGCGCCTGACCGAGGACGGACAGGCCTTGTTCGAGCGCGCCGTCAACGCCCTCGCCGAGCTGGAGGCCGCCGAAGCGGCGCTGGACTCCGGCCGGCGGGAGCCTATCGGCCGCCTCCGGGTGAGCGCTCCGGTCCTACTTGGCAGGAGATGCGTCGCGCCCATTCTGCTCGATCTTGCGCGGCAGCACCCCAAGCTCGAGGTGGAGCTGTCGCTCAGCGATCGCCTGACCGACCTCGTCGCCGACGGCGTCGACATCGCCGTGCGCAGGGGTCCGCTTCAGGACAGTACGGGAACCATGGCGCGCAGGCTGATGGGCCAGCCCATGACCGTCTGCGCGGCGCCGGCCTACCTTCGCGCGCGCGGGATCCCGCGCACGCTCGATGACCTGGCGACGCATGAGGTCATCGCTTACGTGCGTGGTGGCAGGGCCTCGCCGTGGCGCTTCCCGCTGGCCGAAGGACGAGAGCGCGAGGTCACGCCCAGGGGCCGCTTGCGCCTCGACGACCTCGAGGCCATCGCTGACGCGGCCGAGGCTGGCCTCGGGCTCGCATGGCTCCCGCGCTGGCTCGTCGCTGACCGCGTGCGTCGAAAGAAGCTCGTGGGGGTGCTCGCCGATGTTCCGCCGCTGGTCTTCGACTTCTATGCGGTCTGGCCCAAGACTCTCCACGTTGCCTCCCGCGTGCGCGTCGCCCTGTCCGCTCTGGCGGACCGGCTCCCCGCAGCCGTGCGGCTGTGACCCTGCGAGCTGCGGCGTGCCAGCACTCGGCACGGGTTCCATGGCTCGCGCCTTGTCCAGCCGGCGTAAGAGCTCCTTCACGTCGATCGCACGGCGAGCTCCTTGGCCGCCTCGACGAAGAGGCGCAGCGGTCCGGAACGCTGTGACCGGCTCGGGAAGTACAGGAAGAAGCCTGCGATCGTGGCGGCATAGGGCTCGAGCACCCGCTGCAGGGTACCCGTGCGCAACCGTTCGAGCACCATCGGTTCGAAGGCGTACGCCAACCCCATGCCCTTCTCCGCCAACGACACGGACAGCACGCCGTCGTCAGTGACGAGTCCTCCGCGCACCGGCACTCGCCACGTCCTGCGGCCCCGCTCGAGTTCCCAGGCGTAGAGCGCACCGGTCGTCTGCGAGCGGAACGTGAGGCACTCGTGACGCAGGAGGTCCTCGGGACGCTGAGGCGTGCCGTGGCGTGCGAGGTAGTCGGGCGCGCCCACCACCACGAAGCGGAACGAATCCGTGAGACGAACCTGCACCATGTCGCGTTCGATCGCGTCGCTGCTCCGCACTCCTGCGTCGAAGCCTTCCGCGACGATGTCGACGAGGCGGTCCGAAACGGCGACGTCGACCTCGATGCGAGGGTGATGCGCGCGAAAGGTGGGCAGCACCGGGTCGATCACGAACGGCAGCGCCAGTCGTGGTACCGACAGCCGCAGCCGGCCCACCACCTCTCCAGGCTTAGCGGACACCTCACCGAGCGTGGCGAACACCTGCCCGAATGCCGGTCCTGCACCTTCCATGAGGCGACGCCCGGCGTCGGTGACCGAGACGCTGCGCGTCGTGCGGGTCAGGAGCACGACCCGGAGCTGTTCCTCGAGCTGCTGCACCGCGTGACTCACGGCTGACCTGGTGACGCCAAGCTCGCGCGCCGCGCTGCTGAAGCTGCGGAGCCGCGCCACCGCGAGGAACGTCTGCAGTTGTGGAAACAGGGCTGTGTTCATCTGCAGGAACCTCCGTCGACGGACTCGTGCTACTAGACCACCTAATCGGCACGCACCCGCGGTAACGCGACGTGATCGCCCCCCCCGTCGAAACGCGCCTAAGTGATGGAGCTGGCGCACAGCATTGTCAACCACTGCTCACCAGCCCGTCGCCTCGGAGCCGTCTAGTGGTCCACGCTCTTGGAGCGTAACTCTACCGTGCGTCGTCCGGCGGAGTCCCACGCACCGTGGCCCGGCAACCGGTCGACGCAGAAAGAGGAAAAGAGGATGCGTACGAACAAGCCCTTCCGCCGCAACTTCCGGTCGACCGCCGTGCTGATGATAGCGCTGTCGTCGCCCGCGCTCGCGCTCGCGGGCGGCCCCACCGGCGACCGCGCCGCCGCGGCGTCGGACCCCGAGTACAGCGCGGGGTACCTGACCAGGTCCACGGCTGCGCCACAGTCGCCGACGCGGAACGAACCAGAGAGCGCGGCGGCACGCGCTTCCGCAGCGTCCGATCCGGAGAACGCCGCGGCGTACGACGAGACCACCGCGGCCCGCCGTCAGGAGCCCGCGGCCGCCAGCCCGAGCGCGCGCTCCGCGATGGCCTCTGACCCGGAGAACGTGGCGTCGCACACGGCCGGTTGAGCGGTCATCGACAAGGCCGGAAGTCTCACACCGACGCGGCAGGAGCAGATGATGCCTACGACGAACGTCAATGAGGGCTTCACAGGAAAGGTCGCGTTCGTGACCGGGGGCGCGAGCGGCATCGGCCGCGCGGCGGCGCTGGCGTTCGCACGCGCGGGCGCGAGCGTCGCGGTCGCCGACGTCTCGGAAGAACGCAACCAGGAGACGGCGAGCATGGTCGAGCGCCTCGGCGCCCGGGCGCTCGCCGTGCGGTGCGACGTGACGCGGACGGCGGACGTGAAGGCCGCCCTGAAGAAGACCGTCGAAGCCTTCGGGCAGCTGGACGTCGCCTTCAACAACGCCGGAGTCGAGCCGAGGAAGCTCGCCCCGATGGCGGACGTGGACGAGGAGGAGTGGGACCGGATCCTGGCGATCGACCTCCGCGGCGTCTTCCTGTGCATGAAGTACGAGATCCCGCTGATGCTCGAGCGCGGCGGCGGCGCCATCGTGAACACATCCTCGGGAGCCGGGGTCATCGGCATCAAGGGAAACCCTGCGTACTGCGCCGCGAAGCACGGCGTGATCGGCCTCACCCGAGCGGCGGCCCTCGACTACGCCGCGCAGAACATCCGCGTCAACGCCGTCTGCCCGGGGTTCATCGATACGCCGATGATGGCGCGCTTCACTGGCGGGACTGCCCAGGGGCGGGCGACGGTCATCGCTGAGGAGCCCATCGGAAGGATGGGCCGGCCCGAGGAGATCGCCGAGGCGGTCCTCTGGCTGTGCTCGGACGCGGCCGCGTTCGTCGTCGGGCACGCCATGGTCGTCGACGGCGGCCAGACGGTGCGGTGAAGGCACCATTTCCAATGTGAAGGAGTGACCATATGTCCGACTCACGTACCGACCACGACCATGGCCCGACGATGCTAAGCCGGCGAAACGTTCTCAAGGCCGGGGCAGTCCTGGCCGCAGCGCCGCTGGTGGGAGGCATTGCAGGCCGTGCAGAGGCCGCAACGAAGGCGCCTGTCGCCAGCGGCGCGTTCAACGCGCGGGCGTACGGCAACGCGAGCGCCACGGGTCGCCTGGAGCCGCTCCAAATCAAGCGGCGCGCCGTCAGGCCGAACGACGTGCTGCTCGACGTCCTGTACTGCGGGATCTGTCACTCCGACATCCACCAAACCCGGAACGAGTGGAGCACCTTACCCACGGTGTACCCCTGCGTCCCCGGCCACGAGATCATCGGCAAGGTCGCGGCGGTCGGCAGCGCAGTGACCAAGTTCAAGGTCGGCGACATCGGCGGCGTGGGCTGCATGGTCGATTCGTGTGGCACCTGCGAGAACTGCCTCGCCGATCGCGAGCAGAACTGCCTGAACGGCGCCAGCTTCACGTACAACTCGCGCGATCGCGCGACCGGCGAGAACACGCTGGGCGGCTACAGCGAAAGGATGGTCGTCTCCGAGCGGTTCGTGATCCGCGTACCTCCGGGCGCGGACCTGGCGGCCACGGCGCCGCTGCTCTGCGCCGGCATCACGACGTTCTCGCCGCTGCAGCACTGGAAGCTCTCCTCCCGGCAGCGGGTCGGCGTGATCGGCCTCGGCGGGCTCGGCCACATGGCGGTGAAGCTCGCCGCCGCGCGAAAGGCGGAGGTCACCGTGTTCACGACCTCGCCCGGCAAGATCGCGGACGCGCAGCGGCTGGGCGCCCGGGAAGCCGTGCTCTGGAGCGACACCGCCGCGATGAAGCGGCTCGCGAATCGCTTCGATCTGCTGATCTCGACCGTCCCGCAGGCGTTTCCGATGCAACCGTTCATGGACGTCCTCGCCCTCGACGGGACGCTGGTCAACGTTGGAGCGCTCAACCAGCTCGAGGGCGGGCTGGTCGGGATGTCGATGGCGTTCGGGCGCAAGAGCCTCGCGGGCTCGGTGATCGGCGGCATCGCCGAGACCCAGGAGGTCATCGACTACTGCGCGGCGCGGAGCATCAAGGCCGACGTCGAGCTGATCCGCCCGGAGCAGCTCAACCAGGCGTACGACCGCGTGGTCGCCAGGGACGTGCGCTACCGGTTCGTCATCGACCTGACCACCGGGAAGAACGCGTGAGCACCGTTAAGCTGCTCGTCGCGCTCGCGGCCGTCCGTCCTAGCGTCGGCGTCCGCCCGGGCAGGCGAGGTGCGGGCACCTCCGGCGGCCTCGCCGGCGTCGACCCACCAGAAGGAGGCGCGAGATGAAGATCTGCCTGAGGCTCGACGAAGAGACGATCACGGCCACGCTGCTCGACAGCGCCGCGGCGCGCGACTTCGCGAAGCTCCTGCCGCTGACGCTCACGATGAACGACCTATTCGGCAGGGAGAAGTACGGTCACCTCCCGAGAGCGATCTCCGAGGACGGCCGCCGGGCAGGCGCTTACGAGGTCGGGCAGATCGCGTACTGGCCACCCGGCCGCGACGTGGCGGTTATTACCGCCAGGACGGGGAGAAGATCCCCTCACCTGGGGTCGTCGTTCTCGGCAAGGTCGACTCCGGCGTGGAGCGGCTCGCGTTTAGCGGCTCGAGGACCGTGACCATCGAGCCCTGCGGTGAAGCCGCCGGCGCGAGCGACCGATAGCGTGCCCACCATGCGCGCAGTCGTCATGCAGTCCTGCGGCGGACCCGAGGTCCTGCGGCGCGCCCGACGCTCGCTGCGTGCTCCGCGAGGCTTCCGCTCGAGCCATCGGGACGTGGCAGTCACCTCGGGTGAGCATCGGGCGGGACGACCGCGGGCGCCGGCGACGGCCGCTGGGGCGCACGCCCCGACTGCGACCCGCCTCGGGGTCGCACGGCCGCGGCAGGGCACTGCTTTGCTCACCACTGCTCGGAGCTGAAGCGAGGACTCAACATGAAACCACTCGCCGCAGCCGTTTTGCTATCCGTGGTGACTTCACAGCTCGCCCATGCCGAGGAGGCTCCGGGCAGGCGAGGCGCGGGCGCTGCGCGGATCGCGCCAGTTGGAGGTTCGCAGACCATGCACATCACACGTTCCGGAACGCAGCCCTCGCAGAACGGGCCGGCGGAGTACTTCACGGGCACGGTGCGGATCGATCCCCTGTTCCAGGCGCACGCGCCGGCGCGCGCCTCCGGGGCGTACGTGACGTTCGAGCCCTGCGCCCGCAGCGCTTGGCATACGCACCCGCTCGGCCAGTTCCTCATCGTCACCGCAGGGGTGGGCCGCGTCCAGCAGTGGGGCGGTCCAGTCGAGGAGATCCGCGTTGGAGACGTCGTGTGGACGCCGCCCGGCGTGAAGCACTGGCACGGCGCATCACCCACGACCGCCATGACCCACCTCGCCGTCCAGGAAGCGCTCGACGGGAAGGCGGTCGAGTGGATGGAGAAGGTGAGCGACGACCAGTACGGAGCCGCCGTGAAGCCGACGACCGATGCGCCGTCGCGAGCGGCGCAGACGGGCGGCCTCGGCGCGGCCGCCCCGGCGCTCGCGAGGTACACGGACGGCGTCCTCTTCGGCGAGCTATGGAAGCGCCCCGAGCTTTCGCCGCGCGACCGGAGCCTCGTCACCGTCGCGGCGCTCGCCGCGCGCGGGCAGACGGGCGAGCTGCGGCCCTACCTCGAGCTGGCCCTCGACAGCGGCGTCCGTCCCAGCGAGCTCTCGGAGGCCATCACCCACCTGGCCTTCTACTCGGGCTGGGCCAACGCGATGTCGGCGGCCGCGATCGCGCAGGAGGTCTTCGCGAAGCGCGGCATCGGAGCGGATCAGCTCCCCCCGGCGACCGGCGAGCTGCTCCCCCTGGACAAGGCGGCCGAGGCGCAGCGCGCCGCGCGCGTCGAACAGGACTTCGGCGCGGTCGCGCCGGGGGTCGTGAAGTACACGGCCGAGGTCCTCTTCCGCGATCTGTGGCTGCGCCCCGGCTTGGCGCCGCGCGACCGGAGCCTCGTGACGGTGAGCGCGCTCATCGCCACGGGACAGGTGGCGCAGGTCACGTACCACCTCAACCGGGCGATGGACGCCGGCCTCACGAAGGCGCAGGCCTCGGAGGTGCTTACCCACCTCGCCTTCTACGCCGGGTGGCCGAGCGTCTTCTCCGCGATGCCCATCGTGAAGGCCGTCTTCGAGAGCCGAGCGCGACCGTGACCGCCTCGCTAGCGACCGTCGCCCTGGCGCTCGCGCTCCACGCGGCCGGCGCCGAGGCGCAAGAGGCCCGAGGTCATCGGTCTGACTCTCCATCGCAATCCACGAGGAACGAGACGGCCGGGATGAAGATCCGCCTGAAGGTCGGCGACCAGACGGTCAAGGCCACGCTGCTCGACAGCGCCGCGGCCCGTGACTTCGCCAAACTCTTGCCGCTCACGCTCACCTTGAACGACCTCTTCGGCAGGGAGAAGTACGGCCACCTGCCGCGAGCGATCTCCGAGGAGGGCCAGCGCGCGCGCAGCTACGAGGTCGGGCACATCGCCTACTGGCCGCCGGCGTCTGACGTGGCGGTCTTTTACCGGCACGACGGTCAGTCCATCCCCGCCCCGGGCATCATCCTCCTCGGCGCGATCGATTCCGGAGTTGAGGCGCTCGCCTTCCGAGGATCGAAGACCGTCACGTTCGAGGTGGCGGAGTGACGGCTCCCACCACGACACCGGCCGGGACGGCTCCGCTCGTGAGGATCCTGCTGCCCGTGGTGGCAGTGGCGTTCGTCATGTTCCTCGTCACCGGCGTCGCGCTACCGGTGCTGCCGATGTACGTGCACGGCGAGCTGGGGTTCGGAACGTTCGTCGTCGGGCTCGTCGCCGGAGCTCAGTTCAGCGCGGCGCTCGTCTTCCGCTTCTGGTCCGGCCGCTACGCCGACGCGCGGGGTCCCCACCATGCCACCGCCGTCGGCCTCGTGCTCGCCGCGGTGGCGGGGCTCCTGTACCTGCTGTCGCTCGCGGTCCCCGCCTCTCCGGTCGCCTCGGTCACCGTCCTGATCGTCGGGCGTGGCGTGCTCGGCGCCGCCGAGAGCTGCGTCGTCACGGGCGCGCTCGCCTGGGGTCTCGCGCTCGCCGGCTCCGGGAACGCGGGCAAGGTGATGTCATGGGTGGGGCTCGCGATGTACGTCGCGCTGGCGGTCGGCGCGCCCCTGGGCACCGCGCTCTACGTGTGGTCCGGCTTCCGGGGCGTCGCGCTCGCGACGGTGGTGGTCCCGGTCGCGGGGTTGCTCCTCGTCACGAGAGCAGGCCCTGTCCCGAGCCGGGCGACGTCTCGCACCGGGTTCACGCGCATCGTCCGTACCGTCTGGATGCCGGGTCTCGGCCTCGCTGCGAGCAGTTTGGGCTTCGGCGCCATCACGACCTTCATCGTGCTGCTCTTCGCGCGCGCGGGATGGGCGCGCGGCTGGCTGGGCCTGTCGATCTTCTTCTCGACCTTCGTCCTCGGGCGCCTGGTTCTCGGTCACGTGCCGGACCGGGCAGGCGGCGCGCGCGTGGCGCTCGTCTCGGCGCTCGTCGAGGCGTCCGGCCTCGCGTGCATCTGGCTCGCCCGTGGGCCTGCGCAGGCGTTCGCCGGCGCAGCGCTCACGGGCATCGGCTACGCGCTCGTCTATCCCGGCTTCGGCGTAGAGGCGGTCCGTCGCGCGCCAGCGGAGAGCCGGGGCCTCGCCATGGGTGCCTACACCGCGTTCCTCGACCTCGCGCTCGGCGTGGGAACCCCGGTCCTGGGGCACGTCGCCAGGTTCGCAGGCCTCGGCGCCGTGTTTCTCGTGAGCTCGGTCGTGGTCGCGAGCGCTGCGCTCATCGCGCTTGGGCTCGATGCCCGTGAAGGAGTCGGGTCCCAGCCCGGAGTCCCCGCCGAGGAAGCCGGCATCCGAGCGATCACGAGCAGGAGGACTGAGCCATGCCGCACGTCATCGTGAAGATGCTTCCCGGAAGAACCGAGGAGCAGAAGACGCAGCTCGCGAGCGCCATCGTCCGAGACGTGGTCGCCATTGCCCGCTGCGGGGAGGAGGCCGTCTCGGTCGCCATCGAGGAAGTCTCCTCGAGCGACTGGACGGAGAAGGTCTACCGACCCGAGATCGCCACCGCCGC
>WNGR01007867.1_pt1 | contig 11286 bp, 8 predicted proteins | sample 5407581 | NCBI WGS metagenome assembly WNGR01 (sample SAMN13153383, study PRJNA577476) | soil metagenome | isolation source: 80 cm soil or saprolite under Garry oak tree replicate 2 | place: USA:California | collected 2016-06-15 | reverse complement strand
CGGAGACTTTATTGCCTTTATCGACGATGATGAATTCCCGACCAAGAACTGGCTGTTGAGTTTATTCGAGACCTGCGAGAAGTATCGCGTGGATGGTGTGCTCGGGCCAGTGAAGCCGCACTTTGATGAAGAGCCCCCAAAGTGGATCATGGAAGGAAGGTTTTATGAGCGGCCGACCTATCCGACGGGATTCGTCATTGACGGCGCGAAGGGGCGCACTGGCAATGTGCTGTTGAAGAAGGAGATCTTTGAAGCTGGCGCACAGCCGTTCAGACCGGAGTTTCTCTCCGGGGAAGACCAGGATTTTTTCAGACGAATGATCCAAAAGGGGCACGTTTTCATCTGGTGCAATGAAGCCGTGGCGTATGAGGTCGTTCCTCCGATGCGCTGGAAACGGACATTCATGTTGAGAAGAGCATTGCTGCGTGGGAAGGCTTCCCTGGTCCATCCGACCTTCGGAGCACGTGAAGTCGCAAAATCCGTCATCGCTGTCCCGGCTTACACGCTCCTATTACCAATTGTCTTAGTGTTTAGGCATAGTAGATTCATGCTTGTCTTAGTCAAGCTCTTTGATCACATCGGGAAGCTTCTTGCATTATTGGGCATCAATCCTGTGAGAGAGCCATACATCACCGATTAGCTGACAGAAATCAAAGAATGGAACAAGACGTTTTTATAATAGAGCCGGACGATCCAATCCTGGTAACAGGAGCAACCGGGTTCATTGGGATTAGAATGGTAGAGAACTTGCTGAGTCGTGGGTTTCACAACATCCGCTGCTTTGCTCGGCCCTCTAGCAACACAAGTCGAGTCGAAGTGGTCGCCAGCCGGTACAAGAAGGCCCAGGTTGAAGTGGTCAGAGGCAATCTTCTGTCGCGAGAAGATTCCAACGCCGCGACGAAGGACGCAGCGGTCATCTTTCATCTGGCGGCGGGAACTGGCCAAAAGTCCTTTCCCGACGCGTTCATGAACTCGGTTGTCACGACACGCAATCTTCTCGAAGCAGCCCTCCTGCACCAATGCCTGCGGCGATTCGTCAGTGTCAGTTCATTTGCAGTTTATTCCAACACTCAAAAACCTCACCCAGGCTTGCTGGACGAATTGTGCCCGGTTGAGGCACATCCCGAGTTGCGGGCCGAGGCCTATTGCTTTGCAAAACTCAAACAGGACGAAATCGTCAGCGAATATGGTAAAAAGTTTGGGATTCCTTATGTCATCATTAGACCCGGTTATGTTTATGGCCCAGGCAAGAAAGCCATTGCCAGCCGTGTAGGGATCGACACGTTTGGCATTTTTCTGCATCTTGGCGGTTCAAATAGAATACCTTTTACGTACGTTGACAACTGTGCGGAAGCGATTGCACTCGCTGGATTGAAAAAAACAATAGACGGCGAAGTGTTCAATGTCGTGGACGATGACCTGCCCACTAGCCGACAGTTCTTACGTTTGTACAAGCGGAATGTGAGACACTTCAATTCGATCTATGTTCCTCATTTTGCTTCCTACGTGCTCTGCTATTTGTGGGAGCAATACGCGAAGTGGTCAAAGGGGCAATTGGAGCCCGTCTTCAATCGCAGGAGATGGCACGCGTTCTGGAAGAAGACGCGCTACAGCAACGACAAATTGAAGATGAGAATAGGTTGGACGCCGAAGGTGCCCATGGCAGAGGGATTCAAGCGCTATTTTGAATCCTGCCGGGGCGGAGGGCCGGATGCTTAGAGTCGCTATTGTGGGATGCGGCAGGATTGCAGATGCACATGCGTCTCTAATCCAAGAAATAGACCGATGCAAAATCGTCGCGGTCTGTGACAGAGAACCGCTAATGGCGCAGCAGTTATACGAGAGGTTTCCAATCAAGTTATATTTCAGCGATTTGAAAGAGCTTTTGAATGAAGCTAAGCCGGACGTTGTTCACATCACGACACCGCCCGAAAGCCATTTCAGTATTGCGAAGCTTTGCCTGGAATTTGGATGCCACGTTTACGTGGAGAAGCCATTCACGCTTTACGAGCAGGAGGCGCAGAGACTGATCGCACTCGCTAATGAAAGAAAGCTGAAGATAACTGCAGGCCATGATGATCAATTCACGCATGCAGCACGACGCATGCGAACTCTTGTACAGGGTGGTTTCTTGGGCGGCGGACCGGTACATATGGAGAGTTACTACTGCTACGAGCTCAAGCCAACCGGCTATGCGGACGCGGTTTTCAACGACAAGCAACATTGGGTTCGCCGGCTGCCGGGAAAATTATTGCAGAATGTTATCAGCCACGGTATCGCTAGGATCGCGGAGTATATGACGGCGGAATCACCCCACGTGATTGCGTATGGGTTTACAAGCCCGCTTCTCAAAGCGAAGGGCGAAGATGAAATCGTCGATGAATTGAGAGTCATCATTTGTGGAGAGGAGAGAGTCACAGCCTATTTCACTTTCTCGTCTCAAATGCGTCCCTCGCTCCATCAGTTTCGTATATATGGTTCTGAAAATGGTCTTGTTCTTGATCGGGATCACGAGACACTAATTAAACTTCGCGGTACAAGGTTCAAGAGTTATCTCCAGTACTTCGTTCCCCCCGTCATATTTGCAAGCCAACAAGTCGGAAACCTGATCACGAACCTGCGGAGTTTTCTAACTAGGGACTTTCAAATGAAAGCCGGCATGAAATATTTGATCGAATGCTTCTACCGTTCAATTCTTGAAAACACTCCAGTGCCGATCCCCTATCGGGAGATTTTGCTGACGGCTAGAATCATGGAAGCCATCTTTCTGCAACTCGATGCAAGACGATCACAGGTGCAACGGTATGGCCAGACGGGGTGGCATTCGGCTCAACCTGAGCGAGCCATAAGGTGACCGTCTTCATCTAGCCTAAAACTCCTCCAGGGATTGTCGGGAGTGCATGAAGAGAAGTCTCCGCTACCACCAAAGAGGCCGAAACGTGGTTTCGTTCAGCTGTTCTGGGGGACAGTATCCCAATTGAAAGGATGCCATTCATGAATATTTGTGGCAGGGAGATCGTAGTCCGGGGACGTCTGATCCGTATCGCCCGTCTTGACGCGGACAAGAACCAATTCCTGGAGGATCCGGAGCCGGTGGTTGACGGACTGCGGAAATCCGGAAGCCGGATTGATCTTTTCACATTCACGCAAAAGCTGTCAGAAACATAGCCGCAATACTCTTATCCGATGGAATGGGACAATTTAGCGGTTCTGCCGGTATCCACTTTTGACCATTGGTGGAACCACCAAATCCGCTCACTTCCCCGCAACAGGGCTCGGCAAGCTGAGAAAAGAGGGGTAACTCTCAGAGAGGTTCCATTCGATGATCAGCTTGTGCGGAGGATCTGGGAGATCTACAACGAATGCCCAGTTCGCCAGGGAAGGCGGTTTAGCCACTACGGCAAGAGTTTCGAGACGGTATACAAGGAAGAAGCTACTTTTCTCAACAGTAGCTTCTTTATTGGGGCGTTTTTCCATGACAAGATGATTGGTTTTGTGAAATTGATGACTGATGAAACTCGAACACAGGCGAATCTGATGAACATTGTCTCTATGGTTGGGCACAGGGATAAGGCTCCAACGAACGCACTTATCGCACAGGCTGTTCGGTCGTGCGCCGAGCGAGGTATTCCAAACTTGGTGTACCAAAGCTTCTCCTATGGCAAAAAGCAAGCCGATACCCTAAGCCACTTCAAGGAAATCAACGGGTTCCAGCGCATTGATCTGCCTCGCTACTACGTCCCGTTGACGTCGCTCGGTTCGTTAGCTTTCCGCTTAGGTCTGCATAAAAGGTTCACCGACCTTGTTCCCGAACCCTTGCTCGCGAAGCTCCGTGAACTCCGAAAGGCATGGTACGACCGCAAATTCCAGTCTGCGACGGAAGCTTCCTAGGAGAGTACGCCGTGCCGGGAATCGTTGGTTTGGTGACGAAGAGATCGTACGAATGGGCCGCGCCACAGCTGCTTCGGATGGTGGAGACCATTCGCCACGAGTCCTTTTATTGCACGGGCACCTGGGCTGATCAGGCCTCGGGGGTTTACGTTGGGTGGACCGTCCTGAAGAATTCCTTTTCCGATGGAATGCCGCTCTGCAATGAGCGAGGAGATGTTGTTCTGGTCTTTTCCGGAGAGGAGTACTCCGAAACGGCCCCTCGTCCCCTTAAGGGGCACCATGGTCTCCCGACGCAAGGGCCATCCTATCTCGTTCAACGCTACGAGGAGGAACCCACATTTCCCGCGGGCTTGAATGGAAGGTTCCATGGACTTGTGAGCGACCGGAACTGGGGTACGGTTACGCTTTTTAACGATCGGTACGGAATGCATCGTATCTATTGGTACGAATCGAGAGATGCCTTTTATTTCGCGTCGGAAGCCAAGGCCATCCTTGCGGTCCGTTCCGAGCTCCGTGGGGTCGATCCCAAGGCGCTCGGTGAGTTTATCGCCTGTGGCTGTGTGCTTGAGGACCGAACAGTCTTTGATGGAATACGCGTTCTGCCGCCTGCCTCGGCCTGGATTTTTCGAAATGGTTCAATCGATCGGAAGGGATTGTACTTCCAGCCGAAGGAATGGGAAGAACAAGCTCCCTTGGATCCAGAATCTTACTACCAGGAACTCCGGGAGATATTTAGTGTTAACCTCCCCCGTTATTTCAATGGTCGTGAGCGGGTTGGGATGTCTCTAACCGGCGGACTAGACACGCGGATGGTTATGGCCTGGGAAAGGGTTTCCCCCGGATCTCTTCCATGCTACTCCTTCGGGGGGATGTTCCGAGAATCTCAGGACGTCATAGTGGCGCGGCGAGTGGCCAAGGCGTGCAGTCAATCCCACGATGTGATTGCGGTAGGAGAAGAGTTCCTTTCCCACTTTGCTGAGTATGTGGAGCGTACCGTGTACCTCAGTGACGGATGCGCCGCCGTTAACCGTGCCGCCGACCTCTATCTGAACGAGCGTGCACGCCAGATCGCTCCTGTAAGGATGACGGGGAACTATGGTGGAGAAGTACTCCGCAGGGTGCGGGCTTTCAAACCTGGACCGGTTTTACCGGGGTTGTTTTGTCCTGAGTTACTATCATACGTCCGTCAAGCCGCAGAAACATACACTGGACTCCTTCAAGGCCACCCACTTTCATTTGCGGTCTTCCGGCAGGCACCGTGGCATCATTACGGCCTGCTCGCACTAGAACAGACGCAGCTCTCCCTGCGGACGCCCTACCTGGACAACGACCTTGTCAGGATGGTGTTCCGGGCGCCGGAATCTGCTTGCTTGAACAATGACGTTTGTCTGCGATTGATCGCCGATGGGAATCCAACTCTCATGCAAATTCGGTCCGATCAAGGACTGGCTGGTGATCACGGTAGGCTGCCTGCGGCCATCATCCGGAGCTTCCTGGAGTTCACGTTCAAGGCGGAATACGCATATGATTACGGTATGCCCCAAAGGGTGGCTCAGATGGATCATCTTTTCTCGCGCCTGCACTTCGAACGACTCTTCCTAGGCAGACACAAGTTCTGCCATTTCCGGATCTGGTACCGAGATGCCCTGTCCAAGTATGTTCGGGAAATGCTTCTCGACTCGCGCACACTGTCCCGGCCGTACCTCGAAAGGGGGATGGTCGAGACTGTAGTGGAGAGGCACATCAAAGGAGACAGGAACTACACTTCCGAGATCCATATGGTTCTGACGCTGGAACTCCTACATCGCCTTTTCCTGGACCCGCGCTGACTCAGCACCTAGTATTGGGGTGCGTGTGTAGGCATTGAATGACACCGACGATTGCCACTTGCGCCTTCGCTCTCGGGATCTTAGGGCTTTTCGCGCTCGATCGGGACCGGAAGGCCCGGACTTCCAAAGCCCTTTGGATTCCTGTGGTGTGGCTGTCGATTTCCGCGTCACGAGCGGTGTCACAGTGGCTGACGGCAACCCGATTGATGCATGTAAGCGTCCCGGTAGACACCGCCGATCAGATCCTGGAAGGTAGTCCTCTCGACAGGTTTCTGCTTACGGTGCTGGTGGTGCTCAGCATAATCGTACTTGTAAGTAGAGGACAGCGGGTCACAAGGTTCCTGCGAGCAAACGGACCGATCGTCCTTTTTTTTCTCTATTGCGCAGTGAGTGTGCTCTGGTCTGACTACCCCGAGGTAGCTTTTAAGCGGTGGATCAAGGATCTGGGCGACCTGACTATGGTTCTAATTATCCTTACCGATCGGGACCCACTTGCGGCTCTTAAGCGATTCCTTGCGAGGGTGGGTTTTGTCCTCGTCCCCGTGTCCGTCTTGTTGATCAGGTACTACCCGAATCTGGGGTGGGCGTATAATACCTTAGTTTGGAAACCTTCTTATGTTGGCGTCGGAGAGGACAAGAACGCGCTCGGGATTGTCTGTTTGCTCTTCGGAGTGGCATCTGTGTGGCGAATTTCCCGAATTTTGTGGGGCGCAGAGGAGCCACCACACACCGGATCGCTGGTCGCGCAGTGTGCCTTGCTCGCCATGGTGCTCTGGCTCTTTTGGATGGCCGAATCGATGACCTCTTTAACCTGCTTCCTCATAGCCAGCACCCTAGTCGTCGCGACGGGCTTTAGCCCTTTTGCCCGCAAGCATGTACGACTCATCGTCGTCGCGATGGTATTTGTTGCTTTCTTTGCTTTATTCCTCGACCCGGGAGGCAGCCTCGTCGAATCACTAGGGAGGAACTCCACTCTCACGGGTCGAACAGACATTTGGCGTCTGGTTCTGGGGTTGGCGGCGAATCCGCTGGTAGGAACGGGCTTCGAGAGTTTTTGGCTGGGACCTCGACTCAAACAAGTTTGGAGTGTGTATTGGTGGCACCCGAACGAAGCGCACAATGGCTATCTCGAGGTCTATTTGAACCTGGGGTGGGTTGGAGTTGCCGTGTTAGCCGTCGTTATGATTACAGGCTACCGCAATGTCGTCGCCGCATTGCGCAGATACCCCGACACCGGCAGTCTCAAGGTAGCCTATTTTGTCACAGCCGTGATCTATAACTTTACGGAATCGGCGATCAGGACGATGTTCCCCATATGGATCGCCTTCCTCCTAGTGACTATGGCCGTTCCGGAATCTCCTGCTTTGGAAGATGCGCTGCCGGTAGGCATCTGTCACGCAGTTAGGTCGGCTGAACTTGAGCCACAAGTTGCCCATGCGCTTCGCTTTGCCTCACGGCAAGAAATCATTTGAAGCCCTTCAATAGAAGCGGTGCGTTCCAGCTCACTACGACCTCAGTGCGCCGACTCGCTGTAAGCGGCGCTGGCATAACGGTGCTCTCCAGCGGCATGGGATTCGCCATCCAAATTATTTCAACCGTGGTTCTAGCACGACTGCTTACGCCTTCAGACTTCGGTCTAGTAACAATGGTGACCACCTTCAGCCTTCTTTTGGTGAACTTCGGCGGGAACGGGTTTACCGAGGCCGTGATCCAGTGGAAAGAGATCGATCACGCTCTCGCCAGCAATCTATTCTGGATTAATGTCGGCGTGGCTACCCTTCTTGCCGGAGGGTTCGCCGCATCGGGTTCGTTAATCGCCAGGTTTTACCATGAACCGCTCGCGGCGCGCGTCGCCGCCGTGCTGTCACTAACGATTCTGGTCACTAGCACGTCGGTTCTGCACTTGGCCCTACTGAACCGGGCTATGAGTTTCCACGTGATCTCTGCCAATGACATTGCTGCCCGGACTATTTCGGTTACCGTGGCGATACTGCTGGCTTGGAAAGGATGGGGGTATTGGGCGCTCGTTGCTGGAGCCATTACTACGCCATCTGTGCAATCTATAGGAGCGTGGTATTTATGCCGCTGGATTCCAAGCTTTCCACGTCGGCGCTTACCCGAGACAGCCGCCCTCGTGCGGTTTGCGATGCATGTGTACGGTCGCTTCAGTGTTGACTACTTTGCCCGGAATATGGACAACCTCCTCGTTGGTTGGCGCTTTAGCGCGCAGAGTCTCGGTTTTTATAAGAAGGCGTACGACCTTTTTGCCCTTTCAGCTGGCCAACTCGTGTCGCCTCTCTCGAACGTCGCTGTTGCGGCCTTAAGCCGCCTGAATTGCGACTCCGCCAAATATAGACGCAATCTGCTCAATATCCTAACTTTCATGGCATTTGTGGGCATGGGGCTTGGCGCAAATCTAACTCTGATAGGCAAGGATGTGATTCGCCTCTTGTTAGGACCGAGGTGGGAACCCGCAGGTCGCATTTTTACATTTTTCGGCCCTGGAATCGGCATGATGTTTCTCTACTATACTCATGGGTGGATCCATCTTTCCATCGGGAGAGCGGACCGCTGGTTTCGCTGGGCGGTGCTAGAATTCTTCGTTACTAGCATCTTGTTTGTGCTCGCTTTACCGTGGGGTCCTGTAGGAGTCGCGGTAGCCTGGACGGTATCGTTCTGGATTTTAGTAGTTCCAGCCTTCTGGTATGCGGGGAATCCAATAAAACTCAGAGTTGCTCCGCTGATTGGTGCCGTCTGGAAATACCTTCTTGCTTCATTGCTGGCTGCAAGCGCGTCAGCCATCATCGTAAAAAGAATTCCAACGTTCGTCGCAGCATCAGGTTCGCGTGGTGCATTGTTGCGCATCGTCATGAGCTCAGCGGTGTTTGTAACCCTTTATCTCGGTGCGGTCGTCCTGTTATATGGCGGGCGTTCACCGCTCGATCAGGTCTCTCGGCTCTTGCGGGAGATGATCCCATGGGGCAGATTATCAGCGACGTTTCCAGCGGTCGCGGCGACCTCTGGCACAGATGCGAGCGAGGCAGTCATGCTCACCAACGAGAAGGCAAACGGTTAGGGGGACCTTTTGTTCTCACTAAGAGCGACGCTTTGCTCAGTGAGCGCATAAGTCGGCGGTCAACAGGCCACGGGAGCGAACTTGGTCGGCGTTCTCAAGCTACTAACGCGCTTCGTTCCGAGCCCTCTCTTTTGGAGATCAGCCGCCGCAGTTGGTAGCAAGGGAATCATGATTGGGGAGTGCTGAATCTAAGTTCCGGAGGATTCAACTATGTCCGAAATGCACTGCCGGGGAGACGCGGCTTTGAATGCCTCCACTTCCCGGTCCTCACCTCTTATCTTATATACCCTTCGCGGTTTGCGGAATTGCTGGATGCCCGAGCATGGGCGCTGGTCGTACATCTATCATTTGGACCGGCGCGCCCAGCCAAATCAATCCGTTCCGCGAAGTGATGTTTTTTACAGCTTGAACGTCCTTTTGGGTTTCTCACGGATCGCACACCTTGATGTAGATCACGAGTTTGATATCCCGAAGATATTTTATGAAAACGTTTCGCTGGTGCCCAAACTAGATTCGCCGAAATATGCTTACGGTATGGCACTTTGGGCCGCGGCCGAACTCGACCTTGATGTTCCGCCCAAAACGCTCGCGGCTCTCACCTCATTCATCGAGGACCGGCGGAAGTGGAAAACCTTCCGAGCGCAGGACCTTGGCATGATTCTCATCGGGTGCGTGCAGCAGGCGCGCCGAGCGTCAGGCGGTCGATGGAGTTCAACGGCGCGCGAACTTTTCGCATTCCTGAGTGAGCATTACATTTGCCCGAGTGGCCTGTTCTTAGATGCTGCGATGGGTGGCCGAGGCCGCTTCTCCTCTTTTGCGACGAATACCTATCTGACCCTCGGCTGCTACATATACGGTGAGTGGACCGGCGATAAACGCGCACTTGCGCTCGCACAGGCGTGCACACGAAAGCTCATCGAATTGCAGGGTTCGCACGGAGAGTGGCCCTGGTTCTTCTACACCCCCGGAGGGCGTGCCGTAGACTTCTATGAAGTCTACTCGGTCCATCAAGCCGGCATGGCACCCGCGTTCCTGCAGCATGCAGAACAACACGGCGTTCCTGGTGCCACTGATGCACTCGTCAAGGGATTCAAGTGGATCTTCGGACAGAACCAAATGAACCGTTCAATGCTATGGAAGCGCGAAGGCCTGATCTGTTGGTCTCAGGTCAGGAAATGCGAACTCAACACTAACCGGAAGCGTGCCATCCGCGCGATCGCAAATGCACTCACCGGCCGCTCTGCGACTCTGACCGATCCCTTTAGGCTGGAACTCCGTCTCGAATGCCGCAGTTACGAGCTCGGTTGGATCCTATGGTCGTTCGGACGGAGGAGAGATCTAACCGAAATACAACACCACGCGGATCTATTGTAGATTGCGAGGGAACACACTCAATGGCCATTCATTTTTGGGCAAGAGTTCGAGGCCGTTACATAAGGACTACGGCCAGGCTCTTGTCCAGACGCCCGTTCAAAATCGACACTCAGATCCCCTTTATTTCCTTTACGTTTGACGATTTCCCACGATCTGCATTGCATACGGGAGGCGCAATACTGAGACGTTACGGACTTGGGGGGACTTATTATGCATCTCTTGGCCTCATGGGTAAGCAAGCACCCACAGGCTCTATGTTTTTGCATGAGGATTTGAAGCTTGTGCTCGAACAAGGTCATGAATTGGGATGTCACACGTTTGGCCACTACGATTCATGGAAAACAGGGACGAGCGTGTTTGAGGAATCAATCATCGAGAATCGGCGCGTACTCAGGGAACTTTGTCCGGAGGTTTCTTTTAAAACGTTTGCCTATCCCATAAGTGCGCCCCGGGCACGGACAAAGCGCAAAATGGCCCGACATTTTGTGTGTTGTAGAGGCGGTGGGCAGACTTTCAATTTCGGAATCGCTGATCTCAATTATCTTTCTGCTTATTTCCTTGAACAAAGTAAGGGCAATTCTGAGGCGGTTAGGAACTTGATTGACCAGAATCGACAGGCTCGAGGTTGGCTTATTCTCGCAACTCACGACGTTTCCAAGTCCCCCACTCCTTGGGGTTGTACTCCCGAATTCTTTGAAGGTGTAGTGCAATCGGCAGTAAATTCGGGCTCACGTATCTTGCCGGTCGCCCAAGCTTGGGAGGCACTTCGCGCATCGTCTGGGTGGACCGGGGGGCCAACTTAGGAAAATTCAGTTAACAGTGGCTGCGAGGTTCGACGGAGGCGCTGGTTGCGTTACCGACGCCGATGTGTAGCACGCATTTGCGTTAAACATTAAGATACCGTTGCTATCTCTGGGGGTGTTGTTGTAGCAGAGTTGAGCGGGAATTGAGTTGGCATGCCCGCCGACGCCCGCAATGTTGCCCCCTGTGACGTCCGGACCGATAGCTGGCCACTGTGTTGTGCCCCACCAACTTGGTTTCGTTGACTGGTAGAAGGATGTCGGGAGTGCCTGACTGACGGGTATCAGATTCGCGAACTGGCTCAGTCCACTAGGA
>WNGR01013105.1_pt1 | contig 11288 bp, 9 predicted proteins | sample 5407581 | NCBI WGS metagenome assembly WNGR01 (sample SAMN13153383, study PRJNA577476) | soil metagenome | isolation source: 80 cm soil or saprolite under Garry oak tree replicate 2 | place: USA:California | collected 2016-06-15 | reverse complement strand
TGCCGGGCCGCTGTCGGCTGCGGTGGCGAGCCTGTGCGTCCGGTTGGGCCCGCAGGTGTCGGCCGCCACCGGGGCCGGGTTCGGCGAGGTGCTGCGCCGGTTGCGCGCGCCGCTACAGGTCGCGGTCGTCGGTCGGATCAAGTCGGGCAAGTCCACGCTGGTCAACGCGCTGATCGGGCGCCGGGTGGCGCCGACGGCGGTGGGCGAGTGCACCCGGCTGGTGACCCGCTTCTCCTACGGCACGGTGGACCGCGTCGAGGTGATCTTCACCGACGGCGGCCGGCAGGTGCTGCCGTTCGACGCCGACGGCATGATCCCGGCCGATCTCGGGCCGGTCGACGTGGCACGGGTGTCGCACCTGGAGGCCTACCTGACCAACGCGGTGCTGCGCGATCTGACGGTGATCGACACGCCAGGACTCGGCTCGCTGGACACCACATCCGTGGCCAGAACGGAACAGGTCCTCGACCCGGTGTCGGCGAACGCGGTGGCCGGTGCGGAGGCGGTGTTGTACGTGGTCACGCAGTCCGTGCGGGCCGACGACCAGCAGGCCCTGCACGGTTTCACGGCCGCCACGGGGAGCCGCGAGGCCGGGCCGGTGAACGCGATCGCCGTGCTGAACAAGGCCGACACGATCGTGCCCGGCGACGACGGCGACGTGTGGCAGGCGGCCGCGCGACTGGCGGCGCAGCAGGCCGACACGCTGCGGCCGAGGGTGGCCGACGTGCTGCCGGTGATCGGCCTGCTGGCCGAGTCTGCCGAGACCGGCGTGTTCACCTCGACGGACGCCGACGCCCTGCGCGCGCTGGCCAGGCTGGACGACGCGACCTGGGAGACCATGCTGGTGTCCGCCGACCTGTTCACCACGTGGGAGGTGCCCGTGCCGGCCGGGACCAGGGCACGGCTGCTGGCGATGCTGGACCTGTACGGGATCCGGCACGCGGTGGCGGCCCTGCGTGCGACACCGGAGCTGACCGCGGGCGAGTTGCGCCGCCGGCTGCTGGACGGGTCCGGTTTCGACGCGGTGCGCGGCCGGCTGACGGCGGTGTTCCGGGCGCGGGCCGACGGTATCAAGGCGGCCGCGGCGCTGGCGTCGATCACCGCGATCGCGCACGCGTCCGGCGACCAGGGCGAGCGGCAGCGGGTGCACGACGCGATCGAGGTGGTGCTCACCCGGCCGGAGGCGCACCAGCTGCGGCTGCTGGAGGCGTTGACGCTGGTCGCGTCCGGTTCGGTGGACCTGCCGACGGACCTGGCCGACGAGGTGCTGCGGGTGGGTGGTTCGGCCGACGTCGGCGAGCAGCTGGGCCTGGCCGGGCGCGGCGTGCGGGACCTGGCCGGGTACGCGATGGAGCGGGCCGGGTGGTGGCGGTCGTTCGCGTCGTTCGGGGCGACGCCGGCGCAGAGCCGGGTGGCGCACGTGGTGCACCGGGCGTATTTCCTGATCTGGCAACAGTTGCGGGACCAGGTGTCGGCGTGAAGGGAACCGGGTCGGGCGAGCCTGCGTCGAATCCCGGCGTGACGTCCGCACAGCACCTGCCCGATCCGTACGGGCTGCTCGCGCAGAGCCTTGCCGACCGCGGGGCGCTGGTGCAGCTGTGCCTGTACGCGTTGGACCGAGCCAGAAGCGACGGTGTCGCGGAGCGGATCGAGCGCGGCCTGGCCGGGGTCGGGGTACTGCCGGTGCGACCGGACGGCGAGCCGTTCAACCCGGCGCTGCACGAAGCGGCCGGCGCCGTGCCGACCGACGACGACACGCTGGCCGGGCTGATCGCGGAGACCGAGGTACCCGGGTTCATCGACCACGGCCGGGTGCTGCGCGTCCCGGTGGTCACCGTCTACCAACGGCGGGAGCCGACGTGAGCGCGCCACTGCCGCAGGCGGTTCGGCAGGCGCGGCACGAACTGGTCGCGCTGCTGCGCGAGTCCGATCCGGACGCGGCGGACCGGGTCGAGCGGGTGGTCGCCGAGCGCTCGGCGGTGCCGTCGGTCGTCGTGGTGGGCGAGACCAAACGTGGCAAGAGCTCGCTGGTCAACAGCCTGCTCGCCATGCCAGGACTGTCTCCTGTGGACGCTGGGGTGGCCACGTCGACGTACCTGGTGTTCGAACACGACGAGCAGTGGCGGGCACAGGCCTGCTATGCGGGGCTGCCGCCGGTGGAGTTCGACATCGCGGAACTGCCGTCGTGGACGTCGGCGCAGCACGAGTTGCCGGCCGGGCAGTTGCCGCCCCGGTTCGTCGAGGTCGCCGGACCCGTGCCGCTGCTGGCCCGGTTGTCTCTTGTGGACACTCCTGGTGTCGGCGGTCTCGACTCGATGCACGGCGAGCTGGCCAAGCAGGCGGTGGCCGGGGCGACCGCGTTGCTGTTCACGGTGGACGCGTCCAGTCCGTTGACCGCCGGTGAGCTGGCGTTCCTGCGGGAGGCAGGCGAGCGGGTGGAGACCGTGGTGTTCGCGCTGACGAAGACCGACGGTTTCCGTGGCTGGCGGCAGGTCTTGGCCGACAACCGGGCGCTGTTGGCCACGCACGCGCCCCGGTTCGCGCACGCGCCCTGGTACCCGTGTTCGCCCCGGATGTTCGAGTTGGCGGGCGGCGCGCCGAACGAGCAGGCGGCGACCGTGCTGCGGCAGCAGTCCGGGATCGCGGAGTTGCAGGCCGCGTTGCAGGACCTCGTGGTCGGCCGGTCGGTGATGCTGACCGAGGCTGACGAAACGGCGGGACGAGCTGGCGGCGGCGCGGCGGTCGTCCACCCGTGGCTGGCAGGTGCGGGTGCGCGCGGAGATCCAGCGGGCACGGATCGAGAGCGGGCACGACGTCAACCGGCAGATGCGGGACGTGCAGTCGTGGTTCCGCCAGGCCATCGACTCGGCGGACCGGGCCACGCTGGCCGGGCTGCCGGCGCAGGTGGACGCGGCGCTGCAACTCGTGTCCGGCCGGCTGTCCGGTGAGCTCGCGGTTCGGCTGGACCGGGTGGCCGGGACCAGCCTGGCGGATCTGTTCACGGCGGACGAACTAGCGGTGCTGCGGGCCCAGTTGGCGAGCGGGGTCCGGCCGGCGATGGTGTCGCGGGTACCCGATCGGCGGCTGCCGACCGCGGAGGACAAGCTGCTGGTGTTCATGGGCATCAGCGGCGGGTTCGGTGCGGCCCGTGTGGCCGCGCTGCCGCTGGCCGGGCTGGGTGTCGCGGTGCTCAATCCGTTCGTGCTGCCGGTGACGATCGTGATCGGGCTGGGCACCGGCTGGTGGCTGGCGCGCACCCGGCGGCACACCGCGGACAAGCAGCACATGAAGCAGTGGCTCACCGAGGCGATCGCGGACGCTCGGTCCACGATGGACCAGTTGGTGGGCGAGCAGCTGATCGACGTGGAACAGCAGTTGGCGCTGGCACTGGACGACGCACTGGGCAGGCGGATCGAGGCCATCGAGGCCGAACTGCGCGAGGTGGACCGGACGATGCGCCTTGCCGACGAGGAGCGGACCAAGGAACTCGCCGCGACCGGCGGTCGGCTCACCGCGGCCAAGGCCGGCCGGACCAGGGTGGCCGGACTGCTCGCCGCCATCCGCGCCCTTCGCGATGGCTCACTGCGCGACGGCGCAACCACCTGACCAGGCATTCTTGATCCGTGGGCTGGTCCGGGGAACCGGACCGGAATACGGTGAGTCCAACACAGGAACAGCACACACATCGACGGGCCGCCACCAGGCGGGAGAACGGTGATGGACATGGACGGCCACGAGTACGTCGAGCAGGACGACTACGCCTACGACGGAGTCGGCGGCGGGCTGTTGGACAGCGTGGCGGCCACCGACCACGACGGCGGGATCACCGTGGACACGACCGACGGCGGCCACGACATCGGCCCGGCCACGATCGACACCGACAACGACGGCCGGCCCGACACCGCGGTCGCGCACGCCGCGAACGGCGACACCGTCCTCTACACCGACAGCCAGGGCGACGGCCAGGCCGACGTGGCCACCGAGTTCACCCCGGACGGCCAGATCGTGATCGCCGACCACACCGGCCCCGAACAGTGGACCGAGGTGGAGCACGGGCACCTGGCAGCGGACGGCTCCTACCAGCGCGACGGCGACACCGCGGCGGAGTTCACGCCGCCGGTCAACGACACGGCCGACGACAAGCACTGGGCCGGTTCCGACGACAGCGGCTGGGCGGCCGCGTTCAGCGACTCGGGCAGCGCGCAGGGCGTGGTGCGCATCGACGCCACAACCGGACAGTGGATCAGCCGCAACTGAAACCTCGCAAACCGCGCGATGGTGACGTAGTGAACTCGAGCCCGTCATGTGTGAAATCCCACTCGGGTTTTTGCGTGCCTCAAGTCACCCGAATACCGCACTGAAGGTTCGTGCTTAATCGATACCCTGATCGTTTTTGTGAGCGAACCGACAGGTTTCGACTCGGCGACCGGGTGGTATCCCAGCTAATCTCAGGAGATCCCATTCCTGGCACGCCCGTTTAGCCCCCGGGCGTAGCCGGTCATTTCACGGACGTCACCGTCGACGCGTTCCGCGAGGCAGCGGAACGCGCGATGCGGCGTTCAGTCAGGAGACGAGGCGCGATGACAGCTGTGACCATCCCCGGTCTCGACCACGCACCGACCACCCACGTCAGGCTGCTGGAGTGGGTCCGTGAGGTCGCCGAACTGACCACGCCAGACGAAGTGGTGTGGGTGGACGGTTCCCAGGCCGAATGGGACCGATTGACCGCGAAACTCGTCGATGCCGGCACCTTCGTTCCGTTGGCGAAAAAACCCAATTCGTTCTGGGCCGCTTCGGATCCCGACGACGTGGCGCGAGTCGAGGAACGCACCTTCATCTGTTCGGTCGACCAGGCCGACTGTGGTCCGACCAACAACTGGATGGCCCCGGCCGAGATGAAATCGATCATGACAGAGCTCTATCGGGGCTGTATGCGTGGTCGCACGATGTACGTCATCCCGTTCTGCATGGGGCCGTTGGAGGCCGACAAGCCGATGCTCGGTGTCGAACTGACCGACTCCGAGTACGTCGTGGTGTCGATGCACGTGATGACGCGGTCGGGCACCAGGGCACTGGCCAAGTTCGGTGACGACGCCGACTACGTGCAGTGCCTGCACTCGGTCGGCGCGCCGTTGGAACCTGAGCAGGCGGACGTGCCGTGGCCGTGCAACGAGACCAAGTACATCACCCAGTTCCCCGATGAGCGGGTCATCTGGAGCTACGGCTCCGGCTACGGCGGCAACGCGTTGCTGGGCAAGAAGTGCTACTCGCTGCGCATCGCGTCGGTGATCGGCCGGGACGAGGGCTGGCTGGCCGAGCACATGCTGATCCTGAAGCTGATCTCGCCGGAGAAGAAGGTCTACTACGTGGCCGCCGCGTTCCCGTCGGCCTGCGGCAAGACGAACCTGGCGATGCTGGAGCCCACCATCCCCGGCTGGGAAGTGCAGACCCTCGGCGACGACATCGCGTGGATGCGCTTCGGCGACGACGGCCGGCTGTACGCCGTGAACCCGGAGAACGGCTTCTTCGGCGTCGCCCCCGGCACCGACTGGCACACCAACCCGAACGCGATGCGCACCATCGACCGAGGCAACACGGTCTTCACCAACGTGGGCCTCACGGATGACGGAGACATCTGGTGGGAGGGCATGGGCAAGCCCCCCGCGCACCTCACGTCGTGGAAGAAGCGGGACTGGACCCCATCCGCCGACGAGCCGGCCGCGCACCCGAACTCGCGGTACTGCACCCCGATGGCGCAGTGCCCGATCATCGCCCCCGAGTACAACGACCCAGCCGGCGTCCCGATCTCCGCGATCTTCTTCGGCGGCCGCAGGGCCACCACGATCCCCCTGGTGACGGAATCCCGCGACTGGCAACACGGCGTGTTCATGGGCGCCACCCTGTCGAGTGAGACGACAGCCGCGGCAAAGGGCAAGGTCGGCGTGGTCCGCCGCGACCCGATGGCGATGCTGCCGTTCATCGGCTACCACGCGGGCGACTACTTCCAGCACTGGATCGACACCGGCAAGCGGGCCGACGCGGCCAAACTGCCGAAGATCTTCTACGTGAACTGGTTCCGCAGGGACGAGGACAAGAACTTCCTGTGGCCCGGCTTCGGCGAGAACTCGCGGGTGCTGAAGTGGGCGATCGAACGCCTCGAAGGCAAGGCGGCCGCACTGGAGACCCCGATCGGCTGGGTCCCGACGGTGAACGACCTCGATCTGGACGGCTTGGACGCGGACAAGGCGGACATCGAGGCGGCGCTGCGGGTGGACGCGGATGAGTGGCGGGCCGAACTGCCGCTGATCGACGAGTGGTTCGAGAAGATCGGCGACAAGGTGCCGACGCTGCTTCGGGACGAACTGGCCGCGTTGAAGCAGCGGCTGGGCTAACCCCAAATCCTGTGATGGCCCGGCACCAGCATGGCTGCCGGGCCATCACCGCGTCCGCCGTGTAGCCGCTGACGACGTCCAGTAGTGTGGCAGGCCACGCGGGTGCGAGGTGCAACGGAAGGACGTTCGGTGGTCGAGACCGACACGACAACCGTCGAACAGGAATACTTCGACAATGAACCAACCGGGGTCGAGGTCGAAGAACAAGAGTACCAGCTCGATGTGCCGTGGGATCCCGAGAAGATCCGGGTCGCAACGAAACAGTTTTCGGTGCGAAACATACTTGATCTCATTGACGAAAATGGGATCGAGCTGGCCCCAGACTTCCAACGAAATCGCGTATGGCAACTTCGCCAGAAGTCACGCCTGATCGAGTCGTTGCTTCTTCAGATACCGTTGCCGGCATTTTACTTCGCCGAGACCCGTGATGGCGTGTATCGAGTCGTGGACGGTCTTCAACGTCTTTCGACTATCAATTCGTATGCTCGCGGCGACCTGGCCGAAAGTTTCGTGCTGAAAGACCTCGAATACTTGACGAAAGAGGCGGAAGGCAAACGGTTCAACGAGCTTTCACCTCAGTGGCGCAGACGCATTCACAACACACAGTTGGTCGTACATGTCATCGACCCGACTACGCCGGCTAGGGTAACGTTTGACATCTTCAAACGGATCAACACCGGTGGCACCCCACTAAAAGCGCAAGAAATTCGGCATTGCATGAGCAACACGCGCAGCCGTAGTTTCCTCAAAGAATGTGCCGAGCTCGACGAGTTCCAGAAGGCTACCGGTGGCAGCCTCCTACATAGTGTACGAATGGACGATCGCGAAGCTGTATTGCGGTTCTGTGCTTTTCGGATACTTGGCGTTGAGGGCTATCTTGCCGGGGGACGGCGCGCAATGGACGCCTTCCTCATGGATGCGACACAACAGTTGGACGACCATGCGGTGGTCTCGGATTCGGACTTGGCCGAGGTCCGCAATGATTTCAAACGGGCCATGGTCAATTCTCTGACGGTATTCGGCGAACATGCGTTCCGCAAATGGAGCTTGGCCACACAGCACAGGAATCCGATCAACAAGCCATTGTTCGAGAGCTGGTCCGTCGCGCTCGCCGATGCCAGCCCGGCGATGGCTGAGGGAAACCGGGAGAGTATAGCGCGGCGCGCACGGGAACTCATGACCGACGATTTCACCTACCTTGATTCGATCAGTACCGGAACTGGCGACCCCCGCAAGGTAGAGTATCGATTTGACACAGCCAGGCAGGCGGTGCTTGGCAAGTGATCACTGGCATCGGCATACAGAATTTCAAACGGTTTCGGGACATTACTGTTCCGCTCCGTGCGTTGACAGTGCTTACTGGGCTTAATGGCACAGGTAAGAGCACACTGATCCAAGCGATACTGCTAGCTCGGCAGGCGGCCGAGGCAAGTGACAGCAAAATCGTTGCGCTTAACGGAGTGTACGGTCTGGCGTTGGGTGAGAGTGAAGACATACTGCATCCAGATGCCGAAGAACAAATAATCAACATTCGCCTGGAACAGCAGTCCCAGATACTCGACTTCAAGTTCAGGGCGCCAGAAGGTCGCTCACTCAACCTGGGGGTTGAGGAACGCCCTGATGTGTTGCCAGACATGCTTACCGCGTCCGGTGAACAGTTCTGCTACTTGAACGCGGAGCGTCTTGGCCCACGAGACCAACTCGGCGTAACAGCAGAGGACATCGACCGGCTTGGCGTTGGCGAGCAGGGCCAATACACTGCACAAGTGCTGGCCGCACATGAATCGAAGGCCATCGATCCGCGAATGATTCACCCCAGTACCGAGGCACATGGGGTCAAGCTGCTACGCACGCAGGTCGAGATGTGGGCATCGGACATCATCCGTCCGATCGAAATCGTGGCCACTTGGCTACCTGGAGTGAGCGCCAGCACAATTCGATTTCGTGAGCCAGGACTGTCCGGCGCCGAAATCCGACCCGGCAATACGGGCTTTGGCTTTTCGTACGCCCTGCCGATTATCGTTGCTGGATTGAGAATGAAGTCCGGAGGTCTCTTCCTCGTCGAGAACCCCGAAGCGCATCTACACCCGGCAGGTCAGTCGAAGATTGGTGGCTTCCTAGCCAGACTCGCCGCCAACAACGTACAAGTTGTTATCGAAACACATAGCGATCATATTCTTAACGGAATTCGACTGGCCGTGGCAAATGGGAACACTATACAAAGTGATGAAGTAGTCGTCCACTTCTTCGGCACGACCGCTGCCGAGGAACCGACAAGAATCGACCTGCGACCAAGAGGCTCACTAAGTTCCTGGCCACTAGGCTTTTTCGACCAGATAGAGCAAGATCTAGGGAGACTAGCGCGTGCCCGATGATTTCGGCGACAACCTTTTTCGCCTAGTGCTGGATGAGTCGAGCTTCAATTTCCGAGACCTCACTGACAGCCAGGTTGAATCGGGCCTCAACGAACTCGACGAACAGCTGGCGTTGCTCCGACAAGCGCAGCACTCAGTCGCCAAGTCTTCGATCATATATGATATTGACTGTCGTGACGGTATCGACATATATTCGTTCCTGTTCCTGAACGACACGTCCAAGGTCAGTAGGGATACAAGACAGAGAACATATCTCACGTTTGACCGGCTACCTTTCTGGGATGATAGTGACTGCCCTGAAGTTCCGTTTGAGTGCCGCATTGACAACGGTGGACCAGCTATCTCGCCCTCGGTCGGGTACGCACTCGTAGCCCGCCTGCAAGATAGAAGCGTCGCATGCCTGACATTTCCGAGCTGCCACAGCAACGGCTTTCGCCATGTGGCCGCCGACTGTGGTGGCGGCGAAGTCTACTTCTTCACACTTCAAGATGACCTCAAGGACTTCTGGAGATCGATCTTTTCCGTCGAGGACGTGCCGGAAAGCCTATTTCACGAAACTGCGGTTGTTGCCTTCCCAGACCTAGTGCTACATTCCTCACTCGCCTTCAGTCACTTTGACGGGAAATATCTGGATCTTCGGCATCCTGTCGTTGAAATTCTCGCCGCCCTGAACGACCACTTTGCTCGGGTACTGCACGAGTGCAAAGGCATACCGCACGACATCCAGGGTGCGATGGGTCATTACGGTGTCGACCTGTCGCCAGAAAGTCCGAAAACTCGAAGTAGTGCCAAGCTGATGGCAAAACGCGATGTTGACTATGAAGGCGCGAAGTACCGTTGTGAATGGCACGCAAAGCTGGAGCCGCACCGAAACAGAGTTCACTTCACGCTGCCATCCCCCGAACTAGGCGACCGTGTGCTGATTGGTTTGTTCGTGGATCACTTGCCGACGTAGGGTCACAGGCGACCGAGTGAGGAAGGTTAGCTGTGACCCCGATTCTGCCACCAGATTCACAGGTACCGGCCGGACAAACGCACCGTCGAAGCGTGGTGAGCTTCGTGCGGCGGGGCGGGCGGATCACGGTTGGGCAGCAGCGAGCCTGGGACGCGCACTGGGGGCGGCTCGGGCGTGATGTTGCCGAGTTGCCGGCTGGGCCGTTGGCGCTGGACGAGTGGTTCGGGCGGGTCGCGCCGGTGCGGTTGGAGATCGGGTCGGGGATGGGTGAGGCGACCGCGTTGATGGCCGCTGCCGAACCGGAGGTCAACTACCTGGCGGTCGAGGTGTACGAGCCGGGGTTGGCTCAGTTGATGTTGCGGGCGACCGGGCTCGGGGTGACCAATCTGCGGCTGTTGCGTGGGGACGCGATCGACCTGCTGGCCGAGCATGTGGGGCCGGGGTCGCTGGCGGGGGTGCGGATCTTCTTTCCCGATCCCTGGCCGAAGACCAAGCATCACAAGCGGCGGCTGGTGCGGCCGGACTTCGTGGCGCTCGTGGCCAGCAGGCTGGTCGTGGGTGGGCGGTTGCATCTGGCGACCGACTGGGCCGAGTACGCGGATGTGATGCTCGCCGTGTGTTCGGCGGAACCGTTGCTGCGTAACGAATTTCCTGAGGAGCCGGGCGGGTGGGCGCCGCGGCCGGGGTGGCGGCCCATGACGAAGTTCGAGACTCGGGCGCGGGACGAGGGCCGGGTCTGTCGGGATCTGATGTTCGTTCGGGTCTAGGGCGGGTCACTCACACGTGGTGGATTGGGCGCCGTGGGTCGGGTGGGGCCACCTGTGGGTGATCCGAAATCGGTCGGGGAATGACTCGATTGGCAGTGACGGGTGAGGGGGCCTAGGCGGTAAGTTCGCGGGCCGTGACTGCCTTGCGTGACGAAACCGTGACCTCGGCGCCGGTTGATCCGCGGGCGGCCGAGCACTTCCTTCGGATGTTCCACGACGCCCATCCGGCCGCCGGGCCGGTGGGCAAACGGCTGGCCGAGGTACGTGCGGCCATCGCCGAGAGCGGGACCTACCGGCACACCGCGACCGAACTCGCCTACGGCGCTCGGGTCGCCCTGCGGGACTCCGGCTGGTGCACCAGTGGGGTGCCGTGGCGACAGCTGAAAATCCGCGACCTTCGTGGCTTACGCAACGCCGCCGCGGTGGCCGCCGAATGTGTGGCACACCTGCGGTTGGCCTGGGCGGACGGGCGGGTTCGGCCGCTGGTCAGCGTGTTCGCGCCGGACACGCCGACTGCGGCAGGACCACGTATCTGGAACGACCAGCTGGTGCGGTATGCCGGTTACCGGGACGACGACGGCGAGGTGCTGGGGGACCGGCGTTACGTCGGGTTCACCGATGCCGTGTGCGGGATGGGTTGGCAGCCACCGGATGAGCGCGGGCGGTTCGATCGGCTGCCACTGGTGGTGGAGACCACGCACGAGGGGCCTGCGCTGTTCGGGGTGCCGGGTGACGCGGCCGCCGACGTGTCGCTGCGGCATCCGGATCTGCCCTGGTTCGCCGAGCTGGGCCTGCGGTG
>WNGR01018738.1_pt1 | contig 11289 bp, 7 predicted proteins | sample 5407581 | NCBI WGS metagenome assembly WNGR01 (sample SAMN13153383, study PRJNA577476) | soil metagenome | isolation source: 80 cm soil or saprolite under Garry oak tree replicate 2 | place: USA:California | collected 2016-06-15 | reverse complement strand
GCGATCAGCGGCGCGCTCGGTCCGCGTCTCGTGTCGCTGCTGCTCTACGGCTCGGCGGCGCGGGGCACGCACGTCCGCGAGCGCTCGGACGTCAACACCCTGCTCATCTGCGATGCCGTGGACGAGGACTTGTTCGCCCGGCTCGGGCCGGTCCTGGGCCGGTGGGTCGGCGCCGGGCATCCGGCGCCGCTCATCCTCACCGAGACGGAGTGGCGCAGCTCGGCGGACGCGTTCCCGATCGAGTACGAGGATATCCGGGAGGCGCATCGTCTGCTCGCCGGGCGCGATCCCTGGCCCGGCGTGACCGTGCGCCGCGACGACGTCCGGCGGCAGCTCGAGCAGGAGCTGATGGGGAAGCTGGTGCGGCTGCGGCAGGCCTACGTCGCGCTGCCTCCGAAGCAGCTGGCACGCGTCGTGGCTGGAAGTGCCGGCGGCTTCTTCACGATGCTGCGCGCCGCGCTGCGGCTCGCGGGCCAGACGCCGCCAGCGGACGTGGCGTCCCTGGTGCGCGCGGCGGGCGCGCTGGTCGGGTTCCCGCCCGACGGACTCGCCCCGCTGATCGCGCATGCGAGCGGTGGTCGGGCGCTGCGGCTCGCAGCGGGAGACCCCCTGCCGGCTGCTTATCTCGGGGCCGTGGCCCAGACGGCGGAGTTCGTGAACCGGCTGGGGTAGGGTGACGGAGAAGCGATTGTAAGCGCGGTTTCGGGATTTTTCCCACCCTGAAGGGTGGGCTCGGCCTGCGCTGCCCTTAAGGGCAGTGCCGCGCCGAGCCCAGGCTTCAGCCTGGGAATCACAGAGCCGATCTCATAGAAGGGAGTGACATGATCGCGACTGCAAGGATCCGTACGGTGACGCTGGTCGCCGTCGCCGGTCTCGCCGCGGCGGGCTGCGGCTACAACACGATTCAGACCTACGACGAGCAGGTGAACGCGGCAGCTTCGCAGATCAAGGTGCAGCTGCAGCGGCGCGCCGACCTCGTCCCCAACCTCGTCGAAACGGTGAAGGGCTACGCCAAACAGGAGCAGACGATCTTCACCGCGGTCGCCGAAGCGCGCGCCAAGCTCGCGGGGGCGGTCCAGAGCGGCAACCTGCAGCAGATGGCGGAGGCGAACGCCGCGCTCACGGCGCCGCTCGGCCGGCTGCTCGCGATCGCCGAGAATTATCCGCAGCTCAAATCGAACGAGAATTTCCGCGCGCTCCAGGACCAGCTCGAGGGCACGGAGAACCGCATCGCGGTCGCGCGCCAGGACTACAACGACGCGGTGAACCGCTACAACGCGTACATTCGGCGCTTCCCGCAGGTGCTGACGGCGAAGGTGATCGGGAAGGGTCCCCGGGAGTACTTCGAGCTGCAGACGCCGGGGGCGGCGACGGCGCCGAAAGTCGATTTCTCGAAGTAGGGCGTTGGAAGGTTGGAAGGTCGAACGTTGGAAAGTCACCTTCCAACTTTCCAACGTTCCAACGTTCTCTCAGTCTACGATCGCATCCGGCATTACGTACTTCACGGGATCGACCGGCTTCCCATTCACCCACACCTCGTAGTGCAGGTGGGGGCCGGTGGAGAGCCCCGTCGAGCCGACGAGCGCGATCTTCTGGCCGCGCTTCACGCGCTGGCCCCGCACCACGAGGATCTTCGAGCAGTGCGCGTAGCGCGTCACGAGCCCGAAGCCGTGGTCGAGGGTGAGCATGTTGCCGTAGCCCTCTTCCCACCTGACGTCGGTCACGACGCCGGCCGCGGGCGCTTCGATCTCCGCCCCCATCGGCGCGCTGACGTCGATGCCCTCGTGCGGGCGCGCGAGGTGGAGAATCGGATGCACCCGCTCGCGCATGAACGCGCTCGTCAGCCAGCCCTTGGTCGGCATGATGGACGGCGTCGCCGCCATGCGCTCCTGGTGCCGGGACAGGGAGTCGTACGCCTCGTTGAGGGAGCGGGTCAGAATGCTGGCGCGCCGCGTGAGCTGATCGAGGTCCACCCGGGCGGCGAGGGCCTGTTGCCCGTTCGCGCCCAACGTGGCGAGGCTGTCACGCTCCGACCACGTGCCGGCCGGCCCGCCGATCCCGGCCTGCTGGACGGTCTTGTCGGTGGGGTTCAGACCCGCGAGCAGGCGCAGCTCCTGCTCCCGCTCGCTGAACTGATTGAGCGTGTCGCGCAGCCCGACCATGCGCTCACGCATCCGCTGGATCTCGTCCGCGAGGAGACGGTTCTCGTTCTCGAGCGCGCGGCTGCGCGTGATGCTCACGCCGCGCGAGATCGCGGCGATCCCCAGCACGAGGAACGTCAGGGCCACCACGCTGCCGATGCCGACGAGCGCCTTGACGAACGTCTGCGACACCTCCACGGCGCGGGAGGCTCCCGAGCCGTGAGGCACCAGCATGACGGTCCAGCGTCGCTCCGCTTTCTTGCGCATCGGCCTGCGGCGACCTCGTATCGAACGTTCGCCCCGGCGCCAAGCGGCGCCGGCGCGGCATCTACCGACCTAAGGAGAACCCGGACAGGGCGTCGGGGTCAGGTTCCCGAGTGGAAGTCTAAGGTAGGGATCGGGCTCGGAGGCGTCAACACGGCGGACCGTGAGCCAGGTCACGATCCTTCGGGCATCACGCCGGTGCGGCCTTGGGCTTGGGGAAAAGGATAGGCGGCTTCGCGACTTTCCGGCCTGCCGGGTCGAAGGTTTCGAGCTCCCCGAGCCGGACGCCCTCCACCGGCCCGCTCCCGCCGAGCAGGCCCCAGACGGTCGCGGCGGCGGCGGGGGTGAAGGGGAGGCCGAGGACGGCGAGCCGCCCCACGGTGCGGGCGAGGCTCGCGAGCACGTGATCGAGCTCGGCGTCCTTGCCTGCCTTCGCGAGCTCCCACGGCAGCGTCTCCTGGATGTAGCCGTTGGCGCGCGCGGCGAGCTGCATCCAGTGCGCCGCACCCTCGTCGAGGCGGGCGGCGTCCATCGCGCGCTGGTAGGCGCCGATCAACCCGAGCGCGGCTTCATCCAGTGCGCCCGTGCCGCGGGGTACCACCCCGCCGCGGTAGCGGTGGATCATGTCGAGCGAGCGCTTCACGAGGTTGCCGAGGGTGTCGGCGAGCTCGCTCGAGTAGCGCGCGTCGAACCGCTCCCAGGTGAACTCGCCGTCGTTGTCGAAGCCGACTTCCCGCAGCAGGAAATACCGCAGTGCGTCGGCGCCGTGCCGGTCGATCGCTTCGCCCAGCGTGACGGCGGTGCCGGCGGTCTTGCTCATCTTCGTCCCCTCCCACAAGACGAAACCGTGCGCCCGCACGGCGCGCGGCAGCGGGAGGTCGGCCGCGAGCAGCATCGCCGGCCAGATGATGCAATGGAAGCGCGTGATGTTCTTCCCGACCACGTGCAGGTCGGCGGGCCACAGCCGCTCGTAGCCCGCGTCCGGAAATCCCGTCGCGGAGAGATAGTTGATCAGGGCGTCGAACCACACGTACACGGTCTGCTCCGTGTCGCCCGGGAACGGGATCCCCCAGGCCTGTCGCTGGCGCGAGATGGAGATGTCCTGCAGCCCGTCCTCGAGCAGCCGCACGACCTCGTTGCGCCGGATCTGCGGCTCGACGGCCAGCGCCCCCGAGCGGATCCGCTCGAGCACCGCGTCGCGGTACGCGCTCAACCGGAAGAAGTGGTTGCGCTCCCGCGTGCGGATCAGCTCGAGGGTGGGGTGCTCGATGCAGTGCCCGTTGACGATCTGGGCCTCGGTCTTGAACTCCTCGCAGCCCGTGCAGTACAGCCCTTCGTAGTCCGCCACGAACAGGTCGCCGGGCCGGCGCTGCTGAATGCGCTCCAGCAGCGCGGTGACGCCGCGGGCGTGCCGCGGCTCCGTGGTGCGGATCCAGTCGTCGTTGCTGCAGTGCAGGCGACGCCAGTACCCGGCGAACGTGTCGGCCATGCGGCCCACCCACTGCGCCGGCGTGACGCCCGCCCGCGCCGCGGCCTGGATCACCGACTGGCTGTGCTCGTCCATCCCCATCAGGAAATGGACGGCGTCGCCGCGCAGCCGGCGGTAGCGCGCGATGCAGTCGGCGCCGATCTTCTCGAGCGCCTGCCCGAGGTGCGGGTCGCCGTTCGAGTAGTCGATCGCCGTCGTGAGGTAGAACTTAGGCAAACCGCTCAACTTCGGTCTTGAGCTTCTCGAGCGCCACGACGCGCGTGTCGCCGGCCTCGCTGCGCAGCGCCACCGTTTCCCGAAAGATGTCCACCGACAGGACCTGCTCCAGCCCGACGCCGGTGCGCAGCGCCTTGCCTTCGCCGCCCGCACCGGCCGACGCCGTCGAGGCGCTTGGCTTCGTCCCGCGCGCCGATCTGGCGCAGCTCGATCCGCGTGTGGAACAGGCTCGCGAGATCGCGCACCAGGACGCGGAAGTCGACGCGCTGCTCGGCCGTGAAATACACGGTGAGCTTCTTCTTGTCCCACTGCCACTCGGCGTCGGAGACCTTCATCGCGAGGGCGAGCGTCGTGACCCGCTCCATCACGCGGCGCCGCACGGCGTCCTCTTCCCCGTGCAGCCGGTCGGCGCGCGTCGCGTCGTCGGGCGTCGCGCGGCGCACGATGCGGCGCTCGGGGGAGGGGGAAGAAGAGGGGGAGGGCGGCGACGCCGCGGCGGCGGCGAGGCTGCAGCCGCTGCAGCCGCCGCCGCACTTGCGGGCGGCCACCGGCCCCACCGCCGACACGCGGCCGAAGTCCTGTCCCCGCTCGACCTCCACGATCACCGGATCGTGCAGGGCGAGCGGCTCGTCCGACGGCCAGGTAAAGAATTCTTTCCGGTTCCCCTTGAACCGGACTTCGATGACTTCCGTCAACACGTCATTTCTCGGTCAGCGCGCCCATCGAAAGATACTTCTCTTCGCGGCGTTTCAAGAGCTTCTCGATCCTCGTCTTCCGGAGCGGGCGCACGTGGCGGCGCAGCGCTTCGCCCAACACCTCCGCGGTGGCGTCCGGGTCGGCGTGGGCGCCGCCCGGCGGCTCCGGGATGATCTCGTCGATCACCCCCAACGTCAGCAGATCCTCCGCCGTGATCTTGAGCTCCTCCGCGGCCCGCTCCCGCTGGCTCGCGTCCTTCCAGAGGATCGCGGCGCAGCCTTCGGGGGAGATCACCGAGTACACCGAGTTCTCGAGCATCAGGACGCGGTCGGCGAGCCCGACGGCGAGCGCCCCGCCCGAGCCGCCCTCGCCCACGACCGCCGTGATGATCGGGGTGCGCAGCGTCGCCATCTCGACGAGGTTGCGGGCGATCGCCTCCGCCTGGCCCCGCTCTTCCGCGCCGAGCCCCGGGTAGGCCCCCGGCGTGTCGACGAGCGTGATCACGGGCGCGCGGAACTTTTCGGCCAGGTGCATCAGGCGTATCGCCTTGCGGTACCCTTCCGGGTGCGCCATGCCGAAGTTCCGGCGCAGGTTCTCCTTCGTGTCGCGTCCCTTCTGGTGGCCGATCACCATCACGCTCATGCCGTCGAGCCGGGCCCACCCCGCCACGATCGCCGGATCGTCCCGGAACAGGCGATCGCCGTGCAGCTCCACGAAGTCCGTGAACACGGTGTTCACGTAGTCGAGCGTGTAGGGACGCTTGGGATGCCGCGCGACCTGCACCCGCTGCATCGGCGTCAGGTTCCTGTAGATCTCGGCGCGGAGCTCGGCCAGTTTCCTCTCGAGGGGCGCGAGCTCCTTGGTGACGTCCACCGCCGTCTCGCTCGCGACGCGCTTCATCTCCTCGATCTGGCGCTCCAGCTCGAGCAGCGGCCGCTCGAAGTCCAGCGTATGGGTCGCCATCAGTCAGGTCCCGCTCAGGGCCTGAGCCGTCGCGCGTCTTCCAGGGCGACGTGCTCCGGGCCGACGAGCTCCCGCAAGGCGGCGAGCAGCGCGTCGTCGAGCTCCACCTTGAGCGAGCGACTGCGCAGCCGCTCAGTGGCGCCGTTGCCGCCGTATTCGACCAGGACCGGCGCGGCTCCGGGATGCGACGCGCACAGCGCGGCGGCGGCGCGCGTCGCCTCGGGAGCCGGTGGCTCCCCGGTCGACCAGCGCAGCGTCAGGCCGATGGCCCCGGTCGCCTTCAGCTCGGCGAGCGGCTGGGCCGCCTCCACGATGAAGGGCGCCTGCTCCTCGCCCCGGTCGCGGGCGCTGTAGCTGCCCGTGAGCAGCAGCGCTTGGTCCGGACGGATGACGTCGTTGAGCTTCGCCCAGGCCTCGGGGAACACCAGAGCTTCGGCGGTGCCGTGGAAGTCCTCGAGCGTGAGCCGCGCGTACTCGGCGCTCGTCTTCTTCGAGATCTGGCGCTTCACCAGGGTGACCACGGCCGCAATCCGCACCTTCTGATCGCCCCACTGCCCCAGCGTCGCCGTGGTGCGTGTCCCGAACAGCTCCGCCTCCACCCGGTAGCGGGCGAGGGGGTGGCCGGAGATGAAGAACCCGAGCACCGCCTTCTCACGCGTCAGCCGCTCGTGCTCGGTCCAGGGGACGACGTCAGGGAGGGGGGACGAGGGACGGGGGATGGGGGTCGCCTCGCCGAACAGCGCGTGCTGCCCCGACACGCGCTCCTGCTGGCGCGCCTGGGCCTCCCCAAATGCCGTGTCCAGCGCGGCGACGAGCTGGGCGCGGTGGTCGCCGCCGAGCGAGTCGCACGCCCCGGCGTCGATCAACGCTTCGATCACGCGCTTGTTGCAGAGGCGCAGGTCGATGCGGTCGCACAGGTCCACGAGCGAGCGGTACGGGCCCCCGGCCTGCCGGCCCGCGATGATGGAGTCGATCGCGCCGGCGCCGACGTTCTTGATCGCCCCCAGCCCGAACCGGATGCGCCGGTCGCCGACGACGGTGAACTTGAAGCCCGACTCGTTCACGTCAGGCGGCAGCACCTCGAGGCCCAGCTCGCGCGCCTCGTTGATGTACTGCACCACCTTGTCGGTATTGCCGATTTCGGACGACAGCAGGGCGGCCATGAACTCGGCCGGATAGTACGTCTTGAGCCACGCCGTCCGGAACGAGAGGACGGTGTAGGCGACGGAGTGCGCTTTGGGGAACCCGTAGCGCCCGAAGGTCTCGATCTGCGCGGCGATGTCCTCGATCGTGCGGCGGTCGTGTCCGCGCGCCACGGCGCGCTCGACGAAGGGACCCAGCTCCCGTTGGAGCAGTTCCTTGTCCTTCTTCCCCACCGCCTTCCGGAGCACGTCGGCCTCGGCGAGGCTGTAGCCGCCGAGGACGTTGGCGATCCGCATCACCTGTTCCTGGTAGACGATCACCCCGTACGTCGGTCCGAGCACCTCGCGCAGCGCGTCGTGCGGATACCGCACCGTTTCCTCGCCACGCTTGCGACGGATGAAGACCAGGTGCATCCCTGAGTCGAGCGGTCCCGGCCGGAGCAGCGCGTTGGTGGCGACCAGGTCGTCGAACCGGTCGCACTTCATGTTCCGCAGGCAGTCGGTGGCGAGCGGTGACTCGAACTGGAAGACGCCCGCGGTGCGCCCCGAGCCGAGCAGCGTATAGACGTTCGCGTCCTCAAGGTCGAGCGCGTCCAGGTCGAGGGTGATGCCGTGGCGCTCCTCGACCATGCGGCGCGCGTCGTGGATCACCGTCAGCGTCTTGAGGCCGAGGACGTCGATCTTCAGCATCCCGACCTGCTCGAGCGCCACCATGTCGTACTGCGTGATGATGACGTCCGCCTCCTGGGGGGCGAGGCACACGGGCACGTAGTCGGTAAGCGGGCCCGGCGCGATCACGACGCCCGCGGCGTGCACCGAGGCGTGTCGCGCGAGCCCCTCGATGCGGGTGCCCAGCTCGAGCACCTTGCGCACGCGCTCGTCGTGGCGGGCCAGCTGCCGCAGTTCCGGCGACCGGTCCGGTGCATCGGCCAGCGTGACCGTGACGCCGGGGCCCGCCGGGATGAGCTTCGTGAACCGGTCGACCTCGCCGGGCTCGATCCGCAGCGTGCGCGCCACGTCGCGGAACGCGGCGCGCGCCTTGAGGGTCCCGAAGGTGATGATCTGGCCCACCGATTCGCGGCCGTAGCGCTCCCGCACGTACTGGATGACCTCGCCCCGGCGTTCGAAGCAGAAGTCGAGATCGATGTCCGGCATCGAGACGCGCTCGGGGTTCAGGAACCGCTCGAACAGCAGGTCGAACGTGAGCGGCTCGATGTCCGTGATGCCGAGGGCGTACGCCACGAGCGACCCGGCGGCGGAGCCGCGCCCCGGCCCCACTGGGATACCGCGGTCCTTTGCGGCCTTCACGATGTCGTAGACGATGAGGAAATACCCGGCGTAGCCGGTGTGCGAGATGACGCCCAGCTCGTAGTCGAGCCGCTCCTGAACGGCGCGGGGCAGGGGGTCGCCGTAGCGCACCGCCGCACCGGCGCGCGCGAGGTGCACCAGGAGGTCGTTGTCGGAGGCGAACTCGGGCGCCCGCGGGTACTGCGGCAGGAAGTAGCGCTTCTCGAAGTCGAACTCGCATCGCTCGGCGACGCGCGCGGTCTCGACCAGGACCTCGGGGTGATCCGCAAACAGCGCCGCCATCTCCGGCTCGGACTTGACGTAGCTCTCCTGGCCGAAGAACCGGAACCGGTTGGGGTCGTCCAGGTCCTTTCCCGTGCCGATGGCGAGCAGCACGTCGTGCGCTTCGGCATCCTCTTTCTTCAGGTAGTGGGCATCGTTCGTCGCCACCACCGGCAGGCCCAGCTCCGCCGCGAGCCGGAACATGCCGGCCGCCACTACGCGCTCGTCGGCGATGCCGTGGCTCTGGACCTCGAGCCAGAAGCCGTCCGGCCCGAACACCCGGGCGAAGTACTGGGCGCTCGCCTTCGCCGCCTCGTAGTTCCCCTGCCGCAGGTACAGCGCGATCTCGCCCGACAGGCACGCGGCGAGGCCGATGAGGCCTTCGTGGTGGCGCTCCAGCACCTCGCGGTCGATGCGCGGCCGCCGGTAGTAACCCTCGAGGAACCCGATGGACGAGAGCTTGACCAGGTTGTGGTATCCCCGGCGGTTCCGCGCGAGCAGGACGAGATGCGAGTAGACGCCGGGAGCGTCCGTCGGCCGCTCGCGCTTCAAGCGGCTGCCGAACGCGAGATAGGCCTCGAACCCCAGGATCGGCCGGACGTTACGGGCCTTGGCCTCGGTATAGAACTGCCACGCGCCGTGCAGGTTGCCGTGGTCGGTGATCGCCAGCGAGTCCATCCCCAGCGCCTGGACCCGATCGAGCAGGTCGGGGATGCGGTTGGCGCCGTCGAGGAGGGAGTACTCGCTGTGGGTGTGGAGGTGGACGAACGCCATGTCGCCCCCCTAGCGGGCCCGGCGCTCGAGCTCCTCGAGCACGCGATCGAGCGGGAGCTGCTTCGCCTCGAGGAGGACGACCAGATGGTAGAGAAGATCCGCCGCCTCGCTCGCGAGCCGCGCGTCGTCTTCGGCGGTCGCGGCCACCACGGTTTCCACCGCTTCCTCCCCCACCTTCTGGGCGATCTTCGCGACGCCCGCGTCGAGCAGCTGTGCGGTGTACGAGCCCGCCGGACGCGTGCGCGCGCGCTCGGCCACGGTGCCGGCGAGCCGGGCGAGCGTGCCGCCGGCCGGCGCGCCGAAGCAGGTCGGCGCACCGGTGTGGCACGCGGGACCGCGCTGGCGCACCACGTACAGCACCGCGTCGCCGTCGCAATCCACGCGCACCTCGGCGACGGCCTGCGTGTGGCCTGAGGTTTCGCCCTTGCGCCATAGCGCGCTGCGCGAGCGGCTGTGATAATGCGCTTGACCCGTGGCGCGCGTCCGCTCGAGCGCCTCGCGGTCGGCGTAGCCCACCATCAGCACCTCGCCGGCGAGCGCGCTCTGAGCGACGACGGGGACGAGTCCATCGTCCCCGAAGCGCACGGCCTCAATCCAATTTTGGGTGGGCGGGGGGGGCACCTGCGGAAAATACCGGCGCTCACTCGCATTGTCAAAACGCCGCTCGCCCGGATATTTTGCGCCGCATGCGGTGGGTCGCGAGCCTGTTCGCGCTGGGCCTGATGATGGCCCTTTTTCATCGGGTGACGGCGGGCGGGCCGCTCGAGGCGCGCGCGACGCTCGCGCTCGGATTCCTGCTGCTCGCCGCCCACGTCGGCGGCGACCTCGCCCGGCGCGCGCGCCTGCCCCGTGTCACCGGATACTTGATCGTGGCGTTCGCGGTCGGGCCGGCGTGGCTCGGCCTCGTGCGGCGCGACGAGGTCGCCGCGCTCCGCGTCGTCGCGGACGCGGGGCTGGCCCTGATCGCGCTCGCCGCGGGCGCCGAGCTGAGGCTCGGCACGCTGCGCCGCAAGGTCGAGCGCCTGGAGCTCGCGCGCATCGCGACCGGCGCGGTCGCGTTTCCGTTCGTCGCCGTCACGCTCGTGGCGCTCTCGGTGACGCACTGGCTCCCGATCACCGTGCACCAGCCGTTCGGCGACGGCCTCGCCGTGGCGCTCGTGCTCGGCACCCTCGCGGCCGCGTCGTCTCCCGCGATCACGATGGGGGTGCTGGGCGAGCTCGACGCCCGAGGTCCGGTCGCCCGCGCGCTGCTCGCGGTCACGGTCGCGCAGGATGTGGCGGTCATGCTCTTGTTCGCGCTCGTGCTCGCCGCAGCGAAGCCGCTCGCGAGCGGCGGCGCGCTGAATGTGGCGGCCGGCGGTACCGCGCTGGTCGGTCTCGTGGGCTCGGTCGCGGTGGGCGGCGCGCTCGGGGTCGCGGTGGAGCGCTACCTGCGGCTGGTGCGCCGCGAGACCGTGCTGTTCCTCGTGGCGGTGGCGTTCCTGGCGAGCGAGGTGGCGCGGCTCCTCGACCTGGAGATCCTGATCGTCGCGCTCGCCGCCGGGTTCTGTGTCGAGAACTTCGCGCGCGCGGGCGCGGGCGAGCGCTTGCGTTCCGAGCTGAAACGATGCCTCGCGCCCGCGACGGCGGTGTTCTTCTCAGTCAGCGGCGCCGGGCTGCGCCTCGGCGTGCTGGCCGACGTGTGGCCTTGGGCGCTGCTGTTCGTGGGCGTGCGCGCGGTGAGCCTGCGCTATGGCGTCCTGTGGGCCGGGCGCCGCAGCGACGTGACGCCGGTCCTGGCGCGGGAGGGGTGGCCGGGGCTCATATCGCAGGCGGGAACGGCGCTGGCGCTGGCAGGGCTCGCCCGGCGGGCGTTTCCGGAGTGGGGGGTCTCCCTCGAGGCCCTGATCGTGGCGATGATAGGAGTGCACGAAATCGCAGGGCCGATCTGCTTGCGCCGGGCGCTCGGCCGGGCCGGGGAGTTGAAGGAGGATGCACATGATGCCGAAGCGCCAGTGGGTGGTGGCGGTGTGGTCGCTGCTCGGGGCGGCGTGCA
>WNGR01007861.1_pt1 | contig 11292 bp, 12 predicted proteins | sample 5407581 | NCBI WGS metagenome assembly WNGR01 (sample SAMN13153383, study PRJNA577476) | soil metagenome | isolation source: 80 cm soil or saprolite under Garry oak tree replicate 2 | place: USA:California | collected 2016-06-15 | reverse complement strand
GAAGCGCCCGCCGGCGCGGCGGGCGAGCCGCATCCGGCGCCCGCCGAGCCCCAGCTTCCGGCGCAAGTGCCGCGTTCCGCCAAGGAGAGGGCATCGCCCCGGCTGGTCGAGGACAAGCCGGCAGCCGACGCGAAGAAATCGGGTAGCGGTAAATCCATCGCCAAGAAACCGGGCGAAGTCGTCACCCTCGATACGTTCCGGAAGAAGTAGGCCGCGGCGGCGGCGCGGGGGCTGTGGCTTTCTTTCCGTCGGGCTTTCTTTCCGTCGGGCTTTCCTTCCGTTAGGGGAGATTGCCGGCGCGGCTAAGCCAGGGACGTGACGCCGAGCCCCATGCCGGTTGGCAGCACGAAGCGGCCCTCGCCGTCGATGGTGGCACCGAGGAACGGGTCGCGCTCGAGCATCAAATGGAGATCGAGATCGGCGAAATCCGCCAGCGGGGAGAGGTGGACCGCGGCGGTGATCGCCAGCGAGGTCTCGGTCCGGCAGCCTAACATCACCTTCAGACCGAGTGCCCGCGCCGTTGCAATCATCTGAAGCGCCGGTCGAATCCCGCCGCATTTCATGAGCTTGATGTTGACGCCGTCGAGGCGGTCGGCGAGGCGAACGATGTCGTCCACCGTGCCGATGCTCTCATCGCCGACCAAGGGCAGCGCGGACTCGCGATAGAGCAGCTCCATGCCCTTCTCATCGGCGGGATGCAGCGGCTGCTCGACGAATTCAACACGGTGCTTGGTCAGCACGTCATTGATGAAGCGCACGGCATAGCGGGCCTCCCAGCCGCCGTTGACGTCGGCCCGGATGATCGCCGGGGTGGCCGCCGAGATCGCCTCGATGATCTCGCGGTCGTATGGGCAGCCGAACTTGACCTTGAGATATTTGTATTTGCGGCCCGCTTCCACCGCCTTGCGCACCATGGCCTCGACCGTGTCGATGCCGATCGTATAGGTGACATAGGTGGTGGCGGCGGGATCGAGGCCGAGGAGCCGATACAGCGGAACGCCCATTGTCTTGGCGGCGAGATCATGGAGCGCGAAATCGATCGCCGCCTTGGCGGCGCGATTCCCTTCGAGCCGCTTCTCGATGTCGCTGAGGATCGCCTCGCGATGGAGCGGATCTCGTTGCAAAGCCGGACGGAACAGATCGAGCGCCGCGGCAACCGTCGCCGGAGTCTCGCCGAACTTGGCGCTTGGCGCGGCCTCGCCGAGCCCGACCACGCCGCCATGCTCGAGCCGGACGCTCACATTGGTCAGGTCAAACGAGGCGCCATAGGAGATGCGCAGCGGCTCGACCAAGCGAAGGGAGATCGCCTGGTAGGAAAGTTCCATCAGCTCCCCTCCATTCGCAGCGGGCTCGGAAATGCGATGCCTATGATCCGGCGGCCACACGCGCCGGATGTTTGCCCTCTGACGTCATCCCGCGGCGCCGCGCCAGCCACGCCAGCGGATGGGTCCGGCAAGAGGAGCGATGCATGAGGCGGAGGTCGCTGTCATAATCGACCTCGGTCGCGCTGTGCATCACCGCGTGATTATCCCAGATCGCGATGTCGCCCACCGTCCAGCGATGCCGATAGACGCGGCCCGGCAGTGTCGCGTGCTCGAGGAGGTGCGCCGTGAGCTTCTCGGTTTCGCCCGCCGCGAGGCCGCTGATCGCGATGACCAGGTTGTGGCTCATATAATAGAGCTTGCGCCCGGTGACGGGGTGGATGTGCACAAGATTCTCCCAGAGGTCGGGACGTTCTGCCCGCTCCTTGGGCGTCAGCGGCTTGAAGGCGCCCGGGCTCAGACGCAAGACCTTGTCGTTGTGGTAGTTCCAGCTATGGCAGACCTGACGCCCCGAGATCATGTCCTGGAGCGCCGCGGTCAGCGTGTCATAGGCGATGTGCAGGCTGCACCACATGGTATCGCCGCCGACCGTCGGCACCGCAACCGCGGAGAGGAAGGTCGCGACGTCGTTATCCGTGGTTGCCGCGCTGTCGCTGTGCCACTCGACGCCCTGACGATTGAGGAACGCGGCCGGCACGCCGTCGATGCTGAGGTTGCCGATCGCCGCGACCGTCGGATGCGCGGGATTGTTGAACTCCTTGCGCGTGGCGATCTTCGGCGTCCCGAACCGCGCCGTCAGCGCGGCCTGCTCGCCGGGCGTGAGATGCTGGTCGGGCAAGATCAGCAGCGAGTGCTCGTAGTAGAGCTCGGTCAGGCGGTCGATCGTCGCGTCATCAGCCGCGGCAAGATCGCAGCCCCGCACCTCGACGCCGAACTCGTTCACCAATGGGCGTATCTGCAACGTCATGGCTCGCCGCTCCGCCGTCGGTTCCCCCTGGTGGCGCTGCGTGCAAAAACCCGGCCAGACGCGGCGGATGGCACGAATCTTGTAGAGCAAGGCAGGAGAAACCGCTCGCAACGGAGGGTTCCGATGCCCCGCATCCTCGCAATTCTACGCTCGGGCGCCCTGCTCAGCGCAGCGTTGGCGATGATCGCCAGCTCGGCTTCGGCCGAAACCCTGATGGAGAAGATCAAGGCCAAGGGAAAGGTGACCGTCGGTACCGAAGCCGCATTGCCGCCGTTCGAATTCATTCAGGACGGCAAGATCGTCGGCTATGGCAAGGACATCCTGGATGCGATCGTGGCCGATCTCGGCGTCCAGCTCGAGCAGCTCGATCTCCCGTTCCAGGGCATCCTGCCCGGCGTCCTCGCCGGCAAGTTCGATTTCGTCGCCACCTCGATCGGGTTGCGGCCGGAGCGCGCCGGCAAATACGCATTCACCATGCCGATTGCCTTCAGCGTCGACATGGCGCTCAAGAAGGCCGGCAATAGCAAGATCATGGCGGTCGAAGACCTGCGCGGCAAGATCGTGGGAACTCAGCTCGCATCGTCCGGCGAAGCCGATGCCAAGCTCTTCGAGGCGAAGCTGAAGAGCGATGGCGGCAAGGGCTACGGCGAGCTGAAGCTGTACACCTCCTATCCGGAAACCTACCTTGCCCTTGCCAATGGCGAGATCGACATCGCCGTCGCCAGCGACACGCTGGTGCGCGACATCATGAAAAAGCGCCCCGGCGTCTATGAAGTCGTCGGTCCGGTCTCGGCGCGCAATTATTCGTGCTGGGTGACCCGTCCGGAGGACAAGGACTTCCGAGATTTCCTGAACGTGGAATTCAAGAAGCTGCGCGACAACGGCACGATCTATCAGCTTCAGGAAAAATGGTTCGGCTATAAGATGGAGCTGCCCGACTCCGACTATCTGCCGCCCGGCGCGATCTAGGCGCCTTGCAAGGCTCGCCGCGGCGCGCCCGGGACCGCCGCCATCGGCTTCGAATGGACATATGTCGGCTCGACGTTGCCCATCCTCTTATGGGCAGCGCGCATCACGGTTGCCGTCGCTCTGCTGTCCTTCGCCCTGAGCCTCGTGCTCGGGACGGGGTTGGCGCTGGTGCGTGGCCTCGGTTGGCAGACCGTGAACGTCCCCATCGCCGTCTATATCAGCTACATTCGCGGCACGCCGAGCCTGATCCAGATTTTCATGATCTACTACGTGCTGCCGGTGGTCGGGCTCGATCTGCCGCCCTTCACCGCCGGCGTGCTGGCCTTGGGGATGAACAGCTCGGCCTTCGTCGCCGAAATCGTGCGTGGCGGTCTGACGACGGTGCCGCGCGGGCAGTTCGAGGCCGGCCGCGCTCTCGGGCTTGCAGCGATGCCTCTCTACGGCCGCATCATCCTGCCGCAAATGTTCACCGCCGTGCTGCCGAACCTGGTCAATGAATTCACCATCGTCCTCAAGGGCACGGCGCTGATCGCGCTGATAACCGTCGTCGAGGTGACGAGGACGGCACAGCAGATCATGACGCAGAACTACCACCCGATCGAAACTTTCCTCGCCGCGGCGATGGTGTATTTCGTGCTCAACTTCGCGGTCAGCCGCGGCGTCGATATTTTCGAGCGGCGCTTGAAGCAACGGCTGGCGTAAAGCAACGGCAATGGCCCTGCAACTCGACGTTTTCGTCGACTATTACCCGCTGATCCTGCAGGGCTTCATGGTAACGATGGCAATCGCGGCTCTCGCCTTTGTCGGCGGCTTGGCGATCGGCGTGATCGTCGCCCTGTTGCGCTTGTCGCGCATTGCGCTGGCTTCCTGGATCGGCGCCGCCTATGTCGAGATATTTCGCAACGTGCCGTTCCTGATCGAGGTCTTCTTTCTCTATTACGTGTTGCCGTTCTACGGTGTTCGCCTCCCCGCGCTCACCGTCGGCGTGATCGCGCTGGCAGCCTATGTGGGTGCCTACTATGCCGAGATCATTCGCGGCGCCATTCAGTCGATTCCCGCCGGCCAGGTCGAAGCCGCCCGCGCCGTCGGCATGTCGCGCCGCGCGGCGTTGCGCCACATCGTCGTGCCGCAGATGTTCGGGGTGCTGCTGCCGCCGCTGACCAGCCAAACGCTGTCGATGGTGAAGGAAACCGCCATTCTCTCGACCATCACGGTCAAGGAGGGGACGATGGCGGCCCTGGTGGTGCAGGGCATTACCTTTCGCCCCTTCGAGGCCTTCATGATGGTCGGGCTGCTCTATTGGGGGTTCACGGCGGTGCTCTCGGTCGCCGCCGGGCGCCTGGAGCTGATCCTGCAACCCTACAAGCAGCGCGCAGCGCGCCGCGGAATGGTCGCCTTGGCGCCCCCGCTGCCCGTCGCCATCGGGCGATGACGACGCCACCGCTGCTCGAGCTCAGCGGCATCGAGAAGCAGCTCGGCGGCAAGCTGGTGCTGGCCGGGATCGACCTCGTGGTGAAACGCGGCGAGGTGGTCTGCATCATCGGGCCGAGCGGCTGCGGCAAAAGTACGCTGCTGCGTTGCGTCGATTTCCTGATCGAACCCGATGCCGGCTGGATACGATTGGAGGGCCGGCCGATCGGTTTCGTGCCCGGACCCAAAGGCGCGCACCGGCGCGACAGCGAGGCGAACCTCAACCGCGTCCGCAGCCGCATCGGCTTCGTCGTCCAGCAGGTCAATCTGTGGCCGCATTTGACCGCGCTCGGCAATATCAGCAAGGGGCCGATCACGGTTCTGAAGACGCCGGTTGCCGAGGCTGCCGCTCAGGCGCAGCAGCTCTTGGCGCGGGTCGGGCTCGCCGACAAGGCCGATTCCTACCCGGCCGAGTTGTCCGGCGGCCAGCAGCAACGCGTGGCGATCGCCCGCGCGCTGGCAATGAACCCCATCCTCATGCTGTGCGACGAGCCGACTGCGGCGCTCGATCCCGAACTCATCGGCGAGGTCCTCGCCGTCCTGACCGAGCTATCGCGCGCCGGCATGACCATGATTGTCGTGACGCACGAGCTTGGCTTTGCGGCGAGAGTCGCTGATCGGATCCTATTCATGGACCAGGGACGCATCGTCGAGCACGGCTCGCCGCAGGCGCTGCTGCGCGAACCGCGATCGGAGCGCCTGAAGCAGTTCCTGACCAACGTGCTCTACGACGATTTCCGCAGAAGCTCCGCCGTCGCCTGAGGCCGCTCAGGCGCGCGCTGCCGCCGTGTTCAGTATCGTCGTCCGCTGCATCAGGCGACCGTAGCGGCGGCGATCGTAGTTGGTGCCGGTGTGCGCGACCGAGCGGTTGTCCCAGAACACCAAATCGCCCTTCGTCCATTTGTGCGGGTAAACGAATTTGTCCTGCGCGACATGGGCGGTCAGATCGCCGATCAGCGCCCGGCTCTGCTCCTTCGTCAAGCCGACGATGCGGTCGACGATCTGCGAGCCGAAATACAACGCCTTCCGGCCGGTAATCGGGTGGATCTTGACCAGCGGATGAACCATCTCCGGTATGGTGGCCCGTCGCTCGGCGCTGAGCGGCTTGGCGTTGGGGTCGACCGCGGCGCGATAATCGATGAGGGCCGCCGCGCTATGGACGGCGAGACGTCCGTCGATGCGCCGGCGCAAATCGCCGGGAAGCTCATCGAACGCCAAGTGCATATTGGCGAACCACGTCTCGCCGCCGACATCCGGAACGACGCGGCCATAGAGCATCGAGCCCATCGCTTGAATCGGCCGATGCGAGTGATCGGAGTGCCATTCCTGGAGATCGATCGCGTTGCTCGGTGGCGTGAAGGCATCGCCGAGCGGGTCGACATTGCCGAAAATCGTGAAATAGGGATTGGCGTCGCCGGATGCCTTCTTCTCCTCGCTGACATGCAGCTCGCCAAATCGCGCGCTGAACGCCACGTGCGCCTCGGGCGACAGGTCCTGATCGGGAAACACCAGGACATGGTAGTGATGAAATGCCGCGACGATCTCAGCAAAGAGATCGTCCGACAGCGCGCTGCGCAGATCGACACCCTCGATACGGGCAGCCATGACCGGGGAGAGAGGCGCTATGCTCAGGACCATGAGATGGCTCCGGCCGAGTGATGCCAGGAGCAATGGAAGAATCATGCCAGTACCGGCCCGGCTCCCGCTTCACCGGAAGCACGCCGCGAATCGCACGTATCGTCGAGCCGCGATGGGCGGATTGATCGCTCAAAATATGGCTGACTGCTTATTATCTGATCAGCCGTCTCGATTACGGATAGGCGTTCCCTGGTCTATTTGGCGAGTCGGGCCTCCTCTCCCTTCGCGATGTGCCACAGGACGATGTCGTAATGCGGCTCTTCGACGCCGGGATGACCGGCGTTGTAGAACATGTCGATATGGTCGACGGCGCCCCCCGGAGCGTCGAGCGCGGCGATGGTCGCGTGGGTCTCGAAATCCTTGAGCGGGATCATATAGACCGTGCTGACCAGCCTGCCTTGCCGGTCATAGGCGAGGAAGGGTCCCTTCGGCAGCGTCTTCGGATCGACGTAGAGCGTGCCGAGACCGGGGAGAAAATCGGGCGCCCCGACGAGGTCGCCAAACCTCTTGTAGGCGCCGCCCGGCGGCGCCGTCTCGAGACCGGCGGCGACGGCAGGGAAAACCGCGAGGGCAAGCGCGGCGGCGAAGAGGACGCGGATCATCGCGCCTCCCGCGCCGCGCGCGATGCGCCGCTCAGAAGCCGAGCGCCTCGCCGAAGACCGCCCAGCTCTTACCGTCGAACTTCGCCAGCCGCACCTGCTTGATCGGGAAGAAATCGCTCGGGCTGGTACTGATCTTGACGCCGGGCTGCAAGGTGCCAGGCGACAAATCGAGATTGGCTGCCTGCTTCATGACGTTGTCGCGCGTCAGATTGTCGCCGCACTGCTTGAGCACCTGGGCGAGGGTCTGCGCCACCGTGTAGCCATAGACGTTCAAATTGTCCTTGATGTCGCCGTCGGGATAGTACTTCGCCATGAAGGCGAGCCATTCCTTCATCGGCGCGTCATCCTTGAACTGCGGATCGACCGGGTCCTTGATATATTGCGCGGTGATGAGACCGGTCGATTTCTCCAACCCCGCCGGCGTCAGCACCGCACCGACCGAGATCGAGACGTTGTTGAGGAACTGCAGCGGGTGCCAGTCGACGTCATAGGCCTTGCGGATCGCCATGGCGGCGAATTTAGGCGTCGTGATGTTGAAGAAGACGTCGGCACCCGACCCCTTGAGGGTCACGATCTGCGAATCGACCGTCGGGTCGGTGACCTCGTAGGAGGCCTCCGAAACGATCATCTTCGCGGCCTTCTCGCCGAGACCGTCCTTGATGCCCTTGAGGTAGTCCTTGCCGTAATCGTCGTTCTGATAGAGGACGGCGATCTTGGCGTCGGGCTTGGTCTGCAGGAGATACTTCACATAGATCCTAGCCTCGGTCTGGTAGCTCGGCTGCCAGCCCATGGTCCACGGGAAATGCTGCGGGTCGCCCCATTTCGTCGCACCCGTCGCGACGAAGAGCTGGGGCACCTTCCTGGTGTTGAGATATTGCTGGATGGCGCTGTTCGACGGCGTGCCGAGCGGCTGGAAGATCAGCAGAACCTCCTCCTGCTCGACCAGCTTGCGGACCTGCTCGACCGTCCGCGGCGGGCTGTAGCCGTCGTCGAGGGTGATGAAGTTGAGCTTGCGGCCGTTGATGCCGCCCTGCTCGTTGATCATCTTGAAATAGGCCGCCTCGGCCCGGCCGATCGTGCCGTAGGCCGAGGCCGGACCGCTATACGGCATGGTGTTGCCGATCTTGATCTCGCTGTCGCTGGCCCCCGGGCCGTATTTCTTCTGCGCCGTCGCCGGACTGCAAACGGCCAGCGCGGCGGCGAGCGCCGCCACTGCCATCAATCTGCTGTGTCCCATCGTTTCCTCCTCGCGTTGATTTGTCTCGACGTCTCTCGTGCCCTGGATCAGAACTTCGCGGCATCAAATATGGTTTCTTCGTCATTGCGAGGAGCGCGGCCCCTTCGACAAGCGCTCAGGAGAAGCAATCCACTGAGGTAAAGTGCTGGATTGCTTCGCTTCGCTCGCAATGACGCTACGTATGGATAGGTTAGAAAGCTGCAACCACGTCCTTGCCATGTCTTGCTTCCTCCCTCGTTGGTGTCTTGGCATTACGTACCGACCCGCCGGCGCGCCCAACCCCAAAGCGCGCGGAGGGCGCCTGCTACCCCCGTCGGCATCGTGTACATGAAGGCGATCAGGAAGATGCCGTAGATCGCCCACGGCGCCGCCTTGGAGATCTGATCGGCGATGTTGGGGACGAACTGGATGAAGAGCGCGCCGTAGAGCGCGCCCGAGATCGAGGCGAGACCGCCTATGACGACGCCGACCAGGAAGCTGATCGACAGGAAGACGTTGAAGCTGTCGGGCGCGACGAACTGGACGGCGATGGCGCCGAGCGCGCCGGCAACGCCGGTGAAGAGGGCGCTGACGCCGAAGGTCAGCGATTTGTAGAGCGCGGTGTTGATGCCCATCGTCTCGGCCGCGGTCGGATGATCGCGAATCGCCACGATCGCACGGCCGACGCGGCCGCGCAGCAGGTTCCAGGCGAAGACGAACATCACGATGGTGATCGCCAGGGTGAAGAAATAGAGCCACTGATCCTCGTTGATCGGCAGCGCGAAGGGCGGATCGGGCTTGGTGATGACGATGCCCTGGACGCCGCCCGTCCATTCCTCGAGATGCTTGTATTTGAGGAGCTGCGGCGTCGCCACGGCGAGCGCGAAGGTGGCGAGGGCGAGATAGAGCCCTTCGAGGCGGAGCGCCGGCAGACCGAAGAGAAATCCGACGACGAGGCAGACCGCGCCGGCGACCGGGATGGTCAGCCAATAGGCGACCCCGAACTTCGCCATCAGGATCGCCGTGACATAGGCGCCGAGGGCGTAGAAGGCGCCGTGGCCGAGCGAGATCTGGCCGTTATAGCCGGTCAGCATGTTGAGGCCGAGCAGCGCGATCGAATAGGCGAGCGCCAAGGTCACTTGGAAGATGTGGTAGTTGCTCAGGAGGAACGGAACGAGGCATGCCGCCGCGAGCAGCAGCGCAAGCCCGATCACCTGCCGGAAGCTCGCGGCGACGCCAGCATGGCTTGCGGTCTGCAGCTCGGTCGCGGTGTCGCTGCCGATGCTCATACCCGGCTCACCAGGATGCGGCCGAAGAGGCCCGACGGCTTGACGACGAGGACGCCGATGATGACGACGAGGGCGACCGTCAGCTTGAGCTCGGTGCCGATGAGATAGGCGCCGACGACGTTCTCCAGCACGCCGACGATGAAGCCGCCGAGCACGGCGCCGAGCGGATTGTCGATGCCGCCGAGCAGCGCCGCCGCGAAGCCGTAGAGCAGGATCCCCGACATCATATTGGGATCGAGGAAGACGATCGGCGCCACCATCATGCCGGCGACCGCGCCGATCGCCGCGGCGAGCCCCCAGCCGAGGGCGAGCATCCAGCCGACGCGGATGCCGACCAGGCGGCTCGACACCTTGTTCTCGGCGGCCGCGCGCATGGCGAGGCCGAGCGGCGTGTAGCGGAAGAAGGCGAAGAGCAGGACGAGGACGACGAGCGTGATGCCGATGGCACCGAGCTCGTGCGTCGAGATATAGGAGTTGCCCCATAGCGGCTGGGCCGGGAAGGGGCTGGGGAAGCTTTTGATCGTGTAGGTGAAGATCCAGCCGGCGACGCTGTTGAAGATGACCAAGAGGCCGATGAAGACGATGACCGAGGCGAGGATCGGCGCGTTCTCCATCGGGCGGATGATGACGCGCTCGATGACGATGCCGCCGATCAGCGACAGGACGATTGTCGCGAAGAACGCCTCCCAATAGGGAATGCCGGCATCGATCATCGCCCAGGCGAGATAGGTCGAGAACATCGCCATCTCGCCTTGCGCGAAATTCACCAGATGCGTTGCCTGGTGGATCATCACCAGCGCCAGCGCGATGCTGGCATAGATGCCGCCAGTGGCGAGGCCGGAGAGCACCTGGTGGAGGAAGGTGTTCATGCGCCAGCGACGCCCTGCTGAACGATCGAGCGTCCTTCGAGACGGCCGCTTCGCGGCCTCCTCAGGATGAGGGTGATCTTCGATGGCAGGGACAGATTTACCTCATCCTGAGGAGCGCTCGCAGAGCGCGTCTCGCCGTTCGAGACGCCGCCGTGCGGCGGCTCCTCACGGTGAGGGGACGCAGGATGCTGGCCCGAGATAGCCATCCTTCCCTCCTCAATACCCCAGATACGACCGGCGGATCGCCTCGTCCTTGCGGATCTCCGCCGAGGTTCCGGCGACGACCAGGCTGCCGGTTTCGATGAGATAGGCATGGTCGGCGAGGTCGAGCGCAAGGTTGGCGTTCTGCTCGACGAGCAGCATGCTGACGCGATCCTCCTCGTTGATGAGACGCATGATGCGGAAAATGTCCTGCACGACGAGCGGAGCAAGACCGAAGGACGGCTCGTCGAGCAGCAAGAGCTGCGGCCGCAGCATCAGGGCGCGCGACAGAGCGAGCATCTGCTGCTCGCCGCCCGAGAGGGTGCCGGCCTGCTGCGTGCGGCGCTCGGCGAGGCGCGGGAAATAACCGTAGACGCGATCGAAATCGGCGCGCACGGCGGCGCGGTCGCGCCTGACATAGGCGCCGAGGCGCAAATTCTCCTCGACGGTGAGATTGACGAAGGTGCCGCGCCCATCCGGCACATGGGCGATGCCGAGGCGCACGATGTCCTCCGTCGCCGTGCCGTCGATGCGCTTGCCGGCGAAACGGATCTCGCCCTCGGTCCGCACCATGCCGCAGACGGCGCGCAGCGTCGTCGTCTTGCCGGCGCCGTTGGCGCCGAGGATGGTGGTGATGCCGCCAGCGACGATGCCGAAGCTGAGACCGTGCAGCACCGAGGTCGGACCATAGAAGGCTTGCAGATCGGCGACCTCGAGCAGCGGCCCGCTCATTGCGCGCTGCCGAGATA
>WNGR01013548.1_pt1 | contig 11293 bp, 10 predicted proteins | sample 5407581 | NCBI WGS metagenome assembly WNGR01 (sample SAMN13153383, study PRJNA577476) | soil metagenome | isolation source: 80 cm soil or saprolite under Garry oak tree replicate 2 | place: USA:California | collected 2016-06-15 | reverse complement strand
GGATGCTGCGCGAGGCCGGCCTGCTCAAGTCGGACTCGCTCTACGACGTGGAGAACGTCTCGACCGTGCACCACGTCAACCAGGCGCTGCGCGCGCACAAGCTGTTCCATCGCGACAAGGACTATATCGTGCGCAACGACGAGGTGGTGATCATCGACGAGTTCACCGGGCGCATGATGCCGGGGCGGCGCTATTCGGAGGGCCTGCACCAGGCGCTGGAGGGCAAGGAGCGCCAGCCGATCCAGCCGGAGAACCAGACCCTCGCCTCGATCACGTTCCAGAACTACTTCCGCATGTACGAGAAGCTCGCGGGCATGACCGGCACCGCCCTGACCGAGGCCGACGAGTTCATCGACATCTATAATCTGGAAGTGATCGAAGTGCCGACCAATATGCCGATGGTGCGGGTCGACGATGACGACGAGGTCTATCGCACGGCGGCGGAAAAGTACCGCTCGATCCTGACCCTGATCGACGACTGCAAGGCGCGCGGCCAGCCGGTGCTGGTAGGCACCACGTCGATCGAGAAGTCCGAGCAATTGGCCGAGATGCTGCGCAAGCGGGGCTGGGAACAGCACGATTTCTCCGATCCCGATGCGTTCGCCGCGCTCTATTCCGGCGACGACGGGGCCTCCAAGGCCAAGGTGTTCGCCATCCTCAACGCGCGCTATCACGAACAGGAGGCCTATATCATCGGCCAAGCCGGGGTGCCCGGAGCGATCACCATCGCAACCAACATGGCCGGGCGCGGCACCGACATCCAGCTTGGCGGCAATGCCGACATGCGTATCCGCCAGGAGCTCAAGGAGATCGGCCCCGAGACCGAGGAGCATGCGCGGCGGGCGGCGGACATCCGCGGCCAGGTGGCCCGGCTCAAGGACAAGGCGCTTGCCGCTCATGCGCATCTTCGGGACCGACAAGCTCGACACCATGCTGCAGCGGCTGGGCCTCAAGGAGAACGAGGCGATCGTGCATTCCTGGATCAACAAGGCGCTGGAGAAGGCGCAGCAGAAGGTGGAGGCGCGCAACTTCGACATCCGCAAGAACCTGCTCAAGTTCGACAATGTGATGAACGACCAGCGCAAGGTGATCTTCGACCAGCGGATCGAGTGGATGCGGGACGAGGAGGTCAATGAGATCGTGGCCGACATGCGCCACGCCGCAATCGATGACCTGGTCGCCAAGCACGTCCCCGAAAACGCCTACCCCGAACAGTGGGATACCAAGGGGTTGCGGGACGAGCTCAAGCGCATCCTCGACCTCGACTTGCCGGTCGACGAGTGGGCGAAGGAAGAGGGCATCGCCGACGAGGAGCTGCTCTCCCGCATCGAGCGGCGCGCGGACGAGCACATGGCCTCGAAGGTCGCGCAATGGGGCGCCGACGTGATGCGCTACGTCGAGAAGTCGATCCTGCTGCAGACGCTCGACCACCTCTGGCGCGAACACCTGGTCATGCTCGAACATCTCCGCCAAGTGATCGGGCTACGCGGCTATGGCCAGCGCGATCCGCTCAACGAGTACAAGGCGGAATCGTTCAACCTGTTCGAGGCCATGAGCGCTAGTCTGCGCGAGGCGGTGACTTCGCAGCTGATGCGGGTCGAGATCAGGGCGGCGCCGCCGCCGGACGAGCCGGCGAACTTGCCTTACATGGAGGCGCACAAGATCGACCCCTCGACCGGCGAGGACGAGCTCGCCCTTGCGCGTGCCGGGGCGGAGACGCTCGCGCGCCACGGAATCACCGCCGCTGCAGCGGCGCCTGAGCGCAACCCGAACGATCCTTCAAGCTGGGGCAAGGTTGGCCGCAACGAGACCTGTCCCTGCGGCTCGGGCAAGAAATACAAGCACTGCCACGGGCGGTTCGCTTAAGCCAACGATAGATGACGGACGACAGCGGACGGACGGAACGATCCGTTGTCTGATGTCATTCGTCTGATATTGGTCTTCAGTTCCAGGCGCCGAAGCGGCCGTCGAAGCCGCCGGAGGGCATCGTTGGTGCGGCGCCGCTGAGCAGGCCCGTAGCGCTTCCCGTATCTTTCTGCGGCTCGGCGTCCTGTTTCGACGAGGAGGGTTTGGTCGTAGCCGCATTCGCGGTTTTGGTCTCTGCCGGTGGCGGCTCGGACTTCGGCCGGGCTGTGCCGGCGGCGCTCTGCCCACGCTTCGCGGCGGAGGCGGCGGGTTTCGATTTCGATGCGGAGGCGTCGGCGGGCTGAGTCGCGCGTGAAGCCGCGCCTTGGTCCTCGGTCTTGGCGCCGAACAAATTGCTGAAGAAGCTGCCGACTCCGCTCGAGCTTCCCGGTACCGCCGAGGCGACCTGCACCGACGAACGCGGCGCGTAAGCGGACTTTGACTCGGCGGAGGCAAGGCTCACCGTGCTCGCGATCGTTGTCTCGGCGGCAGGTTCGGCCGGTGGGTTGACGTGGGGCGGGATCGTGCCCGCCGCCGTGTGAATCGTCGCGCCGGGACCGCCGTGGCTCTTCACGGCAGTCAGGAACGTTGCATTCATGCCGCCGTCCACACCCATCTTGACCGGGGCCGTCGGCGTGCCGCGGTTGATCAGCTCGGCGGTCTGGGTATCGTCGCGGCGCTGTTTCTCCCTGACCGCGTCGGCGATGCCCTCGGGAACTTTGTAGGCCGGGCAGCGATCGGCCGCGCTGAACTTGCCCGACGATTCGGCGTCGAACACGTAACGCTTCTCGCAGACGTCGACCTTGGGCTCGGCTCGCGTGACCTCGAAATGGTCATAGCCCTGCTTGAGCATCTTCCAGAACGCCATATGCGGCGAATTGCGATGCTTGGCCATGTTGAGCGGGGTCATCTTGAACGGATAGGCCTGGATCTGGAACGACCTTTGGCCGCCGAAGAACGATTCGCGCGCAAGCGCGTAAATCTCCGCGATCTGTTCGTCCGTCATGGCGTAGCAGCCGGCCGACGAGCAGTCGCCATGGATCATGAGGAACGCGCCGGTGCGCCCGTTCGCCCGATCGTAAGCATTCGGGAAGCCGGTGTTGATCGCGAGATAGTAGTTGGAATTCGGGTTCATCAGGCCGGGAGTGATGGTGTAGAAGCCTTCCGGCGCCTGGCGGTCGCCTTGCTTGATCTTGGGACCGAGTTCGCCCGACCAGCGGCAAATCGGATAGGTGCGAAGGAGCGCAAAGCGCCCGCTCTTGTCCTGTTTCCAGACCTCGAGCTCGGACTCCTCTTTGAATATCCGCACTAGGATCGGCGATTCTTTCGCCATGTTCTTGTTTTCGACGTCGGCCAGCAACCGGTCCGAAAGAGGTTGCATGTGGCGGCCGTTGACGGCGGAGGACGTGCCGTCGGTGTCGCAACCGGCCAGCGCTAACGCCGCCGCAATCGCAGCTGACGCCAAAAGCGCGCGCACCAAAGGTCGACGATTCAACAGAAAGCTCCCCCGCCCGCTAGGCTTCCCCAAGCCTCCCCTGCCCAATCGCGATCCGAAAGAACGCCCGCCGCACGGCGGCGAATCGCCGATTGAGCATGCCGACGGGTGAAAAGCGGTAGTTTCGTACTGAAAGCGACCCCAAGTCCCCCAACGGCAATGGGAACCTAGGCCAAGACTTGGGTAAGATCAGGGCAAAGATCGAGAATCTCGCTTTTGAGGATTCACTTGGAAAACAAACGTTTATTGGCCATTTTCGGGGAAAAATGCGCCGCGGTCGCGGCGTTCACCCCCAGGTGCGCCCAATGGCCAAGAACTTCTCGCGCCGTTGGCGGCGAACGGTCTCCCGGTCGAGGCCGGCAAGCTCCTCCAGGGCGTTGGCGATGGCCTCCCCGGTCGAAGCGATCGCGGCTGCCGGGTCGCGGTGGGCGCCCCCCGGTGGCTCGGTCAAGATCTGATCGATGACCCCGAAGCGCATCATGTCGTCGGCGGTAATCTTCATGCCGGTCGCCGCCTCCTGCGCCTTGGCGGTATCGCGCCACAGGATCGAGGCGGCGCCCTCCGGCGAGATCACGCTGTAGATCGCGTGTTCGAGCATCAGCACCCGGTTGGCGGAGGCAATCGCGATGGCGCCGCCCGAACCGCCTTCGCCGATGATGACCGCCACGTTCGGGACCCCGAGCTCGAGGCTGGCATCGGTCGAACGTGCGATGGCCTCGGCTTGGCCGCGTTCCTCCGCGCCGATGCCGGGATAGGCGCCGGCGGTGTCGACCAGCGACAACACCGGAATCCCGAAGCGGTCGGCCATCTGCATGAGCCGCTCCGCCTTGCGATATCCCTCCGGCCGCGCCATGCCGAAATTATGCTTTAGGCGGCTTTCGGTCGACGAGCCCTTCTCATGCCCGATGACGCAGACGCTCTCGCCGCGAAAGCGGCCGAAGCCGCCGACGATTGCGACGTCGTCTCCGAACTTGCGGTCGCCGGATAGCGAAACGAAATCGCTGATGAGGGCCCCGACATAATCAAGGCAATGGGGACGCTCCGGATGGCGAGCGACTTGGGTCTTTTGCCAAGGCGTGAGTTCCGCGTAGAGATCTTTGAGCACCTGCGCTGCCCTGGCTTCGAGGCGGGAAATCTCCTCGCCGATGGCGGCTGCACTGTCGCCGGTCTCGAGCGCGCGCAGTTCCGCCACCTTGGCCTCGAGTTCGGCCACCGGCTTTTCGAAATCGAGATAGCTGCGCATCGAGCCGCTCTCAGACACGCCGCGCCGACGAATGGCTAGCGCGTTTCCTGCATGCCATAGCGCGCGTATTCCTCAGCAATGTCGGCCTGAAGCGCCTTGGCCGCCGCGATGTCGGCCTCGCCAGAGGGATCGCCGTTCTTCAATCTCGCCAAGCCGCGGCCGTAAAGCGCGAAGGCAAGCTTCGGGTCGATCCGCAAGGCCGCGTCGTAGTCGGAAACGGCGGCATCGAAGTGAGTCATTTTAAGAAAGATGAAGGCACGGCTGTCGAGCGTCGCGGCGTTGTTCGGCATCAGGCGGAGCGCTTGGTTGCAGTCGGCGAGCGCCTGCTTGAGGATTCCGACCACCGCGCGCGCCCAGCACCGGTTGTCGAAGGCGGGCGCGAAATCCGTCTTGAGCTTGATCGCCTGGTTGTAGTCGTCGATGGCGCGATCGTAGTGACCCTTGCCGAGCTGGGCGTTGCCGCGGTTGAAGTAACCTTCAGCCGACGGCTTGAGCTTGATCGCCTGGTCGTAATCCAGGATGGCGCGGTCGTATTCGCCGTTCTTGTCGTAGGCGACGCCGCGGTTGTTGTAGGCGATGGCGAACTTGGCGTTGAGCTTGATCGCCTGGTTGTAGTCCGCAATGGCGCGGTCATAGTCGCCCTTGAGCCGGTAGCCGACGCCGCGATTGTTGAAGGCCTCCGCGAGCTTGTCGCCCTTATCGCGTGCCGCTTTGATGACGGCGGAACAACCGTCGATGCGCTGATCGACCGTCACCGTATCCTCGCCCTCGCACCAGCCGCGCTCCTGCGGCGTCTGTGCGAGCGCCGACGCGCCGGCAAGCAACACGCCGGTCAAGATCGAGCAGAGACGCTTTGCTGCCACGCGAGGCATCGGCAACTCCATCATTCGTGGCGGTCAGGCTAAATCATGTCGGACTGCTTTGTCATTCCTCCCCCAGCGGGTGGAGGTCGCGCACCAGGTTCTTGAGGCGCTCCTCGAGCACATGGGTATAGATCTGTGTCGTGGAGATGTCGGCGTGGCCGAGTAGCGTCTGCACCACCCGAAGGTCGGCGCCGTTGTGCAGGAGATGACTCGCGAAGGCGTGGCGGAGCACGTGCGGGCTCACCTGCGCAGCGCGCAGTCCCGCGGCGGCGGCGAGCGCCTTGAGTTCGCGGGCAAAGTGCTGGCGCGTGAGGTGGCCGGCCTCACTGAACGAGGGGAAAAGCCATCTTGTCTCCCGGTGACCACTGGCACCGGACAGGAGCGCGAGGTACTCGCCCATGGCCTTCTTGGCCGCTTCGTTGAGCGGCACGAGGCGCTCCTTGTTGCCCTTGCCGCGCACGGTAAGCATGCGGGCGTTGCGCTCGGCCGCTGAGATCGGCAGCGCGACGAGTTCGGACACCCGCAAACCCGTGGCGTAGAGCACTTCGATCAGGCAAGCGAGCCGCGCGGCGCGAAGCCGCTTGAATGCGGGTTGGTCCGCCTTATCCATGTCGATGCGCGCCTGCGCCAGCAGCCGGTCGACTTCTGCGATGGTGAGCACCTTGGGCAGCGCACGGCCGCGTTTCGGGCCTTCGATGACGGCGGACGGGTCGTCGGCGCGGCGTCCCTCCGCATAGAGGAAGCGATAGAGCTGGCGGATGGCCGAGAGCCGCCGCGCCACCGATGAGGCCGCGAAGCGACGCTTGCCGAGCGATCCGAGATAGCCGCGCAGGTCGTCGGTCGAGGCACGGGCGATGGTGCGTCCGCCTTTGCCGATCTCTACCGAGAAGTCGCCGAGGTCGCGGGCATAGGCGGCGAGCGTGTTCTTGGCTCCCCCGCGCTCGGCGGCGACCATATCGAGGAACAGGTCGATCAGCGCCTGGTCGGAATCTTTGACCTTCAGGGCCATGCGGCGATGATGCGGTCAGGGCTGCTGCTGCTTGGCGAACCTGTCCGGTGGAATCGAAACCGTAATCTCGCGCGGCTTCGGATCGAACCAGGTCGCGAGCATGAACATGGCGCCATAGGTCAGGCCGCCCAGAACCCCGATGAGAGTGAGGAATCGGAACAAGCTCGGCATGGTGAAACCCTCGACCGCCGACTTCGCATAAAAGAATGGAGAAACTAGGACATGGGCGGCGAGCGTTGGACCGAGACATCGATCGTGACCGCGCCGCAAAGATGGTTAATAGCACGCCGGCGGCACGTCTGTGCTACCAAGCGCGGCGGCAAGTGGTTGTGCTAGAAGAGAAACCGCCTAAACGCGGCTTTGCTCGGTGCCCGGAGCCCGGAGCAAGCATGGGAGGATTGATGAATATGTCGCACGGCGCGGCCCACGACGTCAGCGCGCGGCTGGAAGCCGCCATCATGGCGGCGCTCGGGCGACGCTCGGTCGTGCTCGTGGGCATGATGGGCTCGGGCAAGTCATCGATCGGCCGGCGCGTGGCACTGCGCCTCGGCATTCCATTCGTCGACGCCGATGCGGAGATCGAAAAGGCGGCCGGCATGTCCATCAGCGATATTTTCGCCATCCGAGGGGAGGCTGAATTCCGCACTGGTGAGGCGCGCGTCATCGCGCGCCTGCTGGAGGGCGGGCCGCAAGTGCTGGCGACCGGCGGCGGAGCGTTCGTGAACCCGGACACCCGCGCTGCCATCGCAGCCAAAGGCGTTTCGATCTGGCTCAAGGCCGAATTCGACGTGCTCATGAAGCGTATCAGGCGCCGGCACGATCGGCCGCTGCTCAGAACCGAAGATCCCGGCGCAACGCTACGCAAGCTGTTGGAAGAGCGCGATCCGATCTATGCTTTGGCCGATCTCACGGTACAGTCGCGCGACGTGCTGCACGACAAGATTGTTGACGAAATCGTGCGCGCGCTCGCGGGGCAGATGCGCGTGGCCTGCGCGATCCCGGGCCCGCCTGCCGAAGGAGATCGCCGGTCATGACTGCGCCGCTGCGCGCCAGCGATCCGATCGTCGTCAACGTCGCGCTCGGCGAGCGCAGCTACGACATCGTCATCGGGCGCGGTCAGCTGACCCTGCTGGGCGAAAAGATTGCCACGCTGCGTGCGGGCGCCAAGGTTGCGATCGTCACCGACGAAACGGTCGCGCGCCACCATCTGGCGGCGACCGAGGCCGCGCTTGCCGCTGCCGGCATCGGCACCACGTCGGTGACGGTGCCAGCGGGCGAGACTTCGAAGAGCTTCTCGGTGCTCGAGCGAGTCTGCGAAGCGCTGATTTCCGCGCGCATCGAGCGCGCCGATGTCGTGGTGGCGCTCGGCGGCGGCGTCATCGGCGATCTCGCCGGCTTTGCCGCCGCGGTTGTCCGCCGCGGTCTCGACTATGTGCAGGTACCGACCACGCTGCTTGCGCAAGTCGACTCCTCGGTCGGCGGCAAGACCGCAATCGATTCCGACCACGGCAAGAACCTCATCGGCGCGTTCCATCAGCCGGTGCTGGTCTTAGCCGACACCGCGCTGCTCGACACGCTGCCGGCACGCCAATTCCGCGCGGGCTATGCCGAAGTCGCCAAATACGGGTTGATCGGGGATGCCGGCTTCTTCGCCTGGCTGGAGGCGAATTGGCGGGAGCTGTTCGCAGGCGGCTCGGCGCGCGAGCACGCCATCGCGGTGAGCTGCCGCATGAAGGCCGCGATCGTCGGCCGCGACGAGCGCGAAGTCGGCGAGCGGGCGCTGCTCAATCTCGGCCATACCTTCGGCCACGCGCTCGAGGCGGCGGCCGGTTTCTCCGACCGCCTGTTGCACGGCGAGGCGATCGCGCTCGGGATGGCACTCGCCTTCGCATTCTCTGCCAAGCGCGGGCTGCTACCCCCGGCGGAGGCCGAGCGCGTCGAGCGCCACCTTGCGGCGGTCGGCCTGCCGATCCATCTCTCCTCGGTTCCGGGCGGCCCACCGGGCGCCGACCGCCTGATGGAACTCATCGCCCAGGACAAGAAGGTCAAGCGCGGCAGGCTCACCTTCATCCTGGCGCGCGGGATCGGCGCCAGCTTCATCGCGCCCGACGTCGACGCCGCCGAGGTCCGCGCCTTTCTGGTCGAGAAGCTCGCCGAGCGATGACTGGCTACGATTGGTTCGCCCTTGTGGCGGTTCTCATCTGCATCCTGCTCTCCGCCTTCTTCGCGGGCAGCGAGACCGCGTTGACCGCGTCGTCGCGCGCCAGCATGCATCGTCTCGAAAAGCAGGGGAATCGGCGCGCGGCGCTGGTCAATCGCCTGCTCAGCGCGCGCGAAAGATTGATCGGCGCGCTGCTATTCGGCAACAACGCCGTCAATATCGCGGCCTCCGCTCTCGCGACCGGCGTGCTGCTCACCTGGTTCGGCGAGGTGGGGGTGATCTATGCCACCGTCGTCATGACCATCGTGATCGTGGTGTTCGCCGAGGTCTTGCCGAAGACCGCGGCCTTCAACGCGCCCAACCGCATCGCCCTTGCGGTTGCGCGCCCGATCGATTGGACGGTCCGGGTGCGAGGAACTGCGCGGAGCAGTCGATCTCTTGCACCGGACGGGCGGCGTCGAGAGGCTCGACCGCGACATGTTCAGCGGGCTCCTGGATCTGCGCGATCTCACCGTCTCCGACGTCATGATCCACCGCACCGAGATGGTCATGGTCTGCGCCGACGACCCGCCGGAGCAGGTGGTGAAGGCGGTGCTGGAATCCGAGGTCACACGCGTGCCGCTGTGGAAGGGAAAGCCTGAGAACATCATCGGCATCTTGCACGCCAAGGATATCTTGCGTGCGATCCAGGTCTCGGAAGGCGACCTTGCCAAGATCGACGTCACCGCCATTGCGCGCCCGCCCTGGTTCGTGCCCGACATCCGCCCGCTCTCCGAGCAGCTCAAAGCCTTCCGGCGGCGTAAGACGCATTTCGCGCTCGTGGTCGACGAATACGGCGAGGTGATGGGCCTGGTCACGCTCGAGGATATTTTGGAGGAAATCGTCGGCGACATCTCGGACGAGCACGACATCGCGGTGCCTGGCGTGCGGCCGCAGCCCGACGGATCGGTCAACGTCGATGGCGGCGTTCCGATCCGCGATCTCAACCGCGCCATGGAATGGAACCTGCCCGACGACGAGGCGACCACCATCGCCGGCCTCGTCATCCACGAGGCGCGCTCGATCCCCGAGCCCGGCCAGACCTTCACTTTCCACGGCTTCCGTTTTCGGGTTCTGCGCCGCGACAGGAACCGCATCACGGCGCTGCGCATCACGCCGCTGGTGCGCAAGCCGGTGCTCAAATCGGCTTAGCGAGGACCTAGCGGCCGCTTCATGACCATCCACGTCGGCATTCGAGGACTCGTGATCGCCGCCGCCTTGGCGGGCGCGGCTGCCTACGCGCATGCGCATCTCGATCGCGCCAGCCCGGCCGCCGGTGCGACGCTTGCCGCCGCGCCGACCGAGGTCACGCTTCATTTCACCCTACCGCTCGAGACCAAATTCAGCACCATCGTGGTGCGCGACGCCGCCGGCAAGCATGTCGACAAGGGTGATTCCCATGTGAACGAGGAGGACCCCGCCGTGTTGAAGGTATCGCTGCAGCCGCTCGGATCCGGAAGCTACAAGGTCGAGTGGCGCGTGACCTCGGTCGACGCCCATTCGACGAAGGGCGAGTATACCTTTCGCGTCGGCAAATAGGTTCGCCGAGAGTTCGGCGCACGTCGCCTCCCGGGAGGGACGGGGTGGGTGATCCGCTGATCTTTATACGCATGATCCATTTTGCGGCGACTCTGTCGCTGGCGGGCGCCGTCATCTTCGGTGCCGTGATCGCCGGGCCGATCATGCGTCAAATGGAGGATGCCGGTGCAGCCTTGCGCGCGCGGCTCATGCGCGTTGTGTGGTGGAGTTTAGCCGCCGCGCTGATCTCGGGTACGGCATGGCTCGTGCTGCTCGCTGCGGAGATCAGCGAGCGCGCGCCGGGCGAGATTTTTTCCGATGGCATTCTGTCGACGGTGCTTCTCCATACCACCTTCGGACATGATTGGCTCGCGCGGCTCGTGCTGGTGGCATTGCTTGCCGCAGCCTTGGGTGGGATTTCGGCAAAGCATGTGGATCTCCCGCGGTGGGCGATCGCGGCGCTGCTCGCCAGCGCGTTTGCCGCGGCACTGGTCCATTCCGGTCACGCCGCGGCGACCGCCGGTTGGCTCGGCACCTTCCATCGCGCCGCCGACGGGCTGCATCTGATCGCCGCGTCGGCGTGGCTCGGTGGCCTGTTGCCGCTCGCGCTACTGCTGGCGGCGGCAAGGCGCGAGGAGATTTCGCTTGCGCTCGCGCGTGACGCCACATTGCGATTCTCAACGCTCGGCCTGATCAGCGTCGGCCTGCTCATCGCCACCGGCATCGTCAACGGCTGGATATTGGCCGGCAGCGTGCCGGCTTTGATCGGCACCAACTACGGCCGGCTTTTGCTCGCGAAGGTCGCGCTCTTCTTCGCCATGGTCGCGGTTGCCGCGGTCAATCGGCTGCGCCTGACCCCACGGCTCGCTCTCACCATCTCCTCGCCGCCTTGCGGGCAGGCCCTCGCCCACAAGCGGGGCGCGGATGGAGCGCCCGCCGCAGCCCGCACGGCGCTGCGCGCGCTAGCTCGCAACAGCCTGGTGGAGGCGACGTTCGGTCTCGCGATCCTCATCATTGTCGGCGCGCTCGGGACTCTGCCGCCGGGCGCGCATGTGCTGCA